>Ga0307373_10004549_pt1 | contig 23240 bp, 23 predicted proteins | sample OX2MG_FD_202534 | JGI IMG/M metagenome (GOLD analysis project Ga0307373, IMG submission 202534) | Soil microbial communities from Risofladan, Vaasa, Finland - OX-2 | ecosystem: Environmental > Terrestrial > Soil > Coastal area > Acid sulfate soil | place: Finland: Risofladan, Vaasa | collected... | reverse complement strand
GGCATGGCCAGGTCCTCGGGTGTCCCGGGGTCATAGGCCCCGCGCTCGACGTGGCCGGACAGGGCGCGGAAGTCCGCCCCGGCGCAGAAGGCGCGCCCGGCGCCGGTGACCACGATGACCCGCACGCAGCGGTCACCGTCGGCTTCGGCCAGCGCCCACCGGTACTCCGCGTGCATGCGTCCGGTCCACGAGTTCAGCCGGTCGGGCCGGTTGAGGGTGATGGTCGCGACCTCGTCGGATACCTCGTAGCGGACGACTTTGAGCTGCATGACCGCCATACTGCCAGCCGAGGCCGACGCGGCCTGGGCCGGCCGGAGATCAGGCGGGTCGGCGGTGCCCGGCTTCGCATCTGGCCAGGAGGTCGGGCCATGATTTCCGATGTCATCGGACCAGGCGAGGCGGCGAAGCAGTACCGCGCCCTCGGGAGTGTGATGTTCTTCAAGGCGCTGGCCGAGCAGGACGACGCGACTTCTCCCTGATGGAGCGCACGCTGCCGCCCGGGGGGCGCTGATGGCCCGGTTCGGCATGGAGCCCGCCTAGACGTCCCACGATCGGCCCGTCCCGATTCAGGCGTCGATTGGGGCGACAGGGTCGCTCCTGGGACCGTCACCCGCCCTGTCTTGCCGGAAGGGGTGCATTTCGGCCATGCTTCCCCGGTTCCGTCGCGGCAGCAACGTGCCCGGCCACAGGAGATCGACACAGGAGGACATCATGGGAATGCTCGACGGCAAGGTTGCGATCGTCACCGGCGCAGGACGCGGCATCGGCCGGGAGGAGGCCTTGCTCCTGGCCTCGGAGGGGGCGAAGGTGATCGTCAACGACGTCGGCGCCTCGGTACAGGGGGAAGGCGGGGACAAGCACCCGGCCGAAGAAGTGGTGGAGCTGATCAAGTCGGCCGGGAGTGACGGGGCGGTCAACGCATCCGACGTCAGTTCGTGGCAGGGGGCCAGGGAGCTCGTCGCCCAGGCCGTGGACACCTTCGGCCAGCTCGACATTCTGGTCAACAATGCCGGCATCCTGCGCGACAAGATGAGCTTCAACATGGAGGAGTCGGACTGGGATGACGTCATTCGGGTCCACCTGAAGGGGCACTTTGCGCCGTCCCACCATGCCGCCGTCCACTGGAGGGCCAGGGCCAAGGCCGGGGAGAAGTTCACCGGGCGGATCGTCAACACCGCATCCGAGTCCGGTCTCTTCGGCAACGCCGGCCAGGCCAACTACGCGGCGGCCAAGGGGGGGATCGCGTCGCTGACCTGGGTACTGGCCCGAGAGCTCGAGCGCTATGGGATCACTGTCAACTCCATCTCACCCCGGGCCCGCACCCGGATGACCGAGAACCTGTTCGGGGAGATGGCCAAGTCCGAGGAGGGCTTCGACAAATTCGACCCCCGCAACGTCGCCCAGCTGGTGGCCTTCCTGGCCTCGGACGAGGCCGCCGATGTCAGCGGGCAGAATTTCGTCGTCTACGGCGGCGACATCTGGGCCATGGGCGGCCACCATGTCGTCGGTGAGATCCATCGTGACTCCATGTGGACTCCGGAGGAGCTGGCCAAGGCCAAGGGGAGCCTGTTCAAGGGCATCTCGTCCGGGGTGCCGCCCTTCAGCATCGCCTAGGCCAGACGGATCCGGGATCCGGCCACTCAGGCCCGGGTCGGGACGACCGCGGTCGCCTGTCCGACCACCTTCTCCTCGCCGTCGGCGTTGTGCAGCCGCACGTCGAGGTCGACAAGGTGGTCGCCGCCCTCGGTCCGGGCGCCGGTGACCACGATCTTCGTGCGCAGCTCCTCGTCCGGCCAGGTCTGCTTGGCGAAGCGCACCTGGAAGCGGCGGACGTGCCCGACCCCGACGTAGTCGGTCAGGGCCGATCCGAGGAGTCCCATCGAGAACATGCCGTGCCCGAACACGCTGGGCTGGCCGGCCGCCTTGGCCTTGACCTCGTCATGGTGCATCGGATTGAAGTCGCCGGAGGCGCCGGCGTAGGCCACCAGGTCGGTCCGGCTGAGGACGTGGGTCCGCACCGGTGCCTCGTCGCCCTCGGCGACGTCCTCGAAGTACAGCACATGGTCACCCATCGATCAGGCCTCCGTGCGTTCGGCGCCCCGGTCCCCGGGAGCGCACCGGTCTCAGGGGATCTTGTCACAGTCAGCGGCCCGGCTCCGGATCGCGGGGCAGGCCGAGCAGCCGTTCGCCGATGACGTTGCGTTGCACCTCGCTGGTACCGCCGGCGATGGTCAGACATTTGCTCTGCAGGATCCCGTAGGCGGAGACCTCGGCCTCGCCTTCGGTGAGCGCACCCTCAGGGCCACAGAGGTCGAGGCCGAACTCGTGCACCCGCTGCTCGAACTCGGCCCCGAGCAGCTTGCGGACACTCGATTCGGGCCCGGGCTGCAGGCCGCCGACCGACCGGAGGGTGGCCCGCACGCCCATCTGGGCCAGCGATTGGGCCTCCGCCAGTAGGGACCCGAGGCGGTCGAGCGTGACCGGGTCCTGCCGCTCGGCCCGGGCCGCGATCCGGTCGAGCACGCCCTCCAGCGCGCCACCGAAGGCCGAGTCCGAAGACAGAGACACCCGCTCGTTGGCCAGGGTGGTCCGGGCCAGCCTCCAGCCGCCGCCCACTTCGCCCACCACGCACGAATCGGGGACGAAGCACCCGTCGAGGAACACCTGGTTGAACAGCTGGTGGCCGGTGATCTCCCGCAGGGGGTGGACGTCGATGCCCGGGGACCCCATGTCCACCAGGAAGTAGGTGATCCCCTGGTGCTTGGGCAGGTCCGGATCGGTCCGGGCCAGGCAGATGCCCATGTCGGCCCGGGCGGCCACCGACGTCCACACCTTCTGTCCGTGGAGCGTCCACCCCCCCTCGACCCGGGTGGCCCGGGTGGACAGCGCGGCCAGGTCGGAGCCTGCTCCCGGCTCGCTGAACAGCTGGCACCAGAGCAGCTCGCCGCGGAGGGTGGGGGCCACCCAGCGCTCGGCCTGCTCCGGGGTCCCGTGGGCCATGATCGTCGGGAGCGCCCAGGCGGCCACGGCCAGGTTGGGTCGGCGGAGGCCGGCCTCGTCGCAGAGCTGGTCGATCACCAGTTGCTCCACGGCGCCGGCGTCCCGACCCCACGGCGACGGCCAGTGCGGCGCCAGCAGCCCGGCGTCGGCCAGCTCCCGCCGGCGCTCGTACGGGTCCTCGACGGCGGCGACGGCGGCGATCACCGGCGACAACCGCCGGCGGATCCCATCGGCAACGGGCGGGAGGTCGACGGTCAGCCGGCGGCGCCCGCCCCCGAGGGCCGCCCGGGCGGCCCCGGCCCTCAGAGGGGCCGTCCCCCCGACCAGCTGGCGCAGGGTGGTGGCCCGGCGCAGGTGGATGTGTGCGTCGTGCTCCCAGCTGAAGCCCATGCCCCCGAGGACCTGGATGGCCCCGTTGGCCGCCTCGACATAGCCGTCGAGCGCCAGAGCCGCCGCCAGCTGCACCGACAGGCCGACCGGTGCGGACCTCTCGGCGGGACCGGGCCCGGGGGGACCGGCCGGCGCCGGGCGGGCCTGGTCCATCGCGTTGGCCGCGTCCCAGGTGGCCGCCACCGCCTGCTCGACCGAGACCAGCAGGTCGGCCAACCGGTGCTTGACACCCTGGAACTGGCCGATGGGACGACCGAACTGGCGCCGGGTCCGGGCGTGCTCGGCGGCCGTGTCGAGGCACCAGCGGGCCCCACCGACGGCTTCGGCCGCCGCCACGACCAGGGCGGTCTCACGGATGCGGTCGGTCGGTGCGCCGGGCAGCAGCGCCGATTCCGGCACCTCCACCCGGTCGAGCGTCCAGCGCGCCGACGGCCGGGTCGGGTCGAGGCTCGCCAGCGGCTCGACGGCCACGCCCTCACTGCGTTCGACCAGGGCCCACTCCAACGAACCGGCCACCCGCACCGGGACCAGCACCAGGGCGGCGACGGCCCCGTTGGGGAGGGGGCCTGTCGAGCCCTCGACGGTCACGGTGCCGCCCCGGCTGCGCCGGCCGTCCAGGCCGACCGGTGCCGTCGGCGAACCGTCAGGGGCGCCGGTCGGGACGGTCAGCGAGGCCGGAATGGACCCGTCGGCCAGGCCGGGGAGCACCCCTTTGGCCTGGGCCGGGCTCCCCCACCCCGACACGACGGCCCCGACCAGGGCCGAGGTGGCCCACGGACCGGGGGCGGCTGCCCGTCCGAGCTCTTCGGCCACCACCGCCAACTCGAGGAACCCGGCACCCTGGCCACCGAACTCCTCGGGCAGATGGATGCCGAGGGTGCCCCGGACGCCGAGGTCACCCCAGAAGGGAGGGAGCACGTCGTCCGGCGAGTCGAGTGCCCCGCGGGTGACCACCGGGGGGCAGTGGGACTCGACCCACCGGCGGACCGACTGGCGCAACTCCTGGTGCTCGGTGCGGATTCCTATCGACACCGGTCAGGCTCTCCGGGCGGAAGTAACGGGATCACAAGGGGAGTTCTAGCATCCGGGACGGCCAGAACAAGAACTGGTTCTAGATCAGGGACCGCCCCTACCAGCCCTTGAAGACCGGGGGCCGGCGCTCGGCGAAGGCCGCCAGCCCTTCGGCGCAGTCCTCGCTCCCGGTGATCAGCTCCTGGGCCACGGCCTCGTCCCACAGGGCGGTGGCCCGGTCGGACTCGAGGGCCCGGTTGGTCAGGTACTTGGCCATGCCGATGGCCTTGGTCGGGCCCGAGGCGAGCCGGGCCGCCCAGGCGCCGGCGAGGGGGGCCAGCTCGTCCCTCGGCACCACCCGGTTGACCAGGCCGAGGCGCTCGGCCTCCGGGGCCGGCACATCGTCCCCGAAGAAGAAGAGCTCCTTGGCCCGCTGGGGGCCGATCAGCCGGGCCAGCAGGTAGGCCCCGCCCGCATCCGGGGCGATCCCCCGCCGCACGAACACCTCGATGAACTTCGCCTCCTCGGCGGCCAGGACCAGGTCGCAGGCCAGGGCAAGGTGCATGCCACCTCCGGCGGCGGTGGCGTTGACCGCCGCCACCACCGGCTTCTCGCAGTCGAGGACGGCGGCGATCAGGCGTTGCCAGCCGGTGCGGATCTGGCGGGCCGCGTCGCCCACCGCCAGTCGGGGGGCGCCGGCCGGCCGGGTCGGGTCGGCGGATGCCGAGCGCAGGTCGGCTCCGGTGCAGAATCCCTTCTCCCCGGTCCCGGTGAGCACCACGGCCCTGGCGGCCAGGTCGGCCGAGGCCTCCTCGAGCCAGACGATGATCTGCTCCCGCATGTCGGCGTCGAGGGCGTTGCCTGCCTCCGGCCGGTTGAGGGTGATCCACACCACCCCGCCCTCGACCCGCCGCAGCACTGGTGCCGGCCGGGGTGCCTCGGGGCCGTCCGCCTCGGGGTCGGGCATCAGACCCGGTGGATGATGTTCATGCGCGACGTGCAGACCGGCTCGCCGGTGGCCCGATCGCTCCATGCCGTCTCGACCACCACGAAGGTCATCGTCTTCCCCTTCGACTCCTTGCGGTAGGCATCGACCACCGTCCCCTGCCCGATCAGCACGTCACCGGCCACGACCGGCCGGTGGTAGTTGAACTCCTGCTCGCCGTGGAGGATGATCCCGCCGCCGGACATCAGGGGGCCGAGGACCTCTGCCATCGGGTTCCCCGTCGGCGCCTCCTCCGTCTGCAGTTCCGGATAGGCCCCGAAATTCTCCATGACGAACGGGTAGGTGGGAGGGGCGGGGATTCCGGCGAGCCCGGCCGCGGCCGCGGCCCTCGGATCACGGTAGACCGGGCTCTGGTCCTTGACCGCGCCGGCGAACAGGGCCAGCTGTCCGCGTTCCACGGTCACCACGGTGGTCCCGGTCGGCTTGCCGATGATCTTGTCCAGGACGTCGTCTGCCACCTGGGCTCCTCCCTGTCGTCGAACGGTTCACCGGAGCGGGCCGTCGTCGCCGCCGGGTGGGCCAAAGGGTGCCCGGTGCGCACCGTAGCGCGCAACGCCTGGCCGGACCCGACAGCCGGGCCGAGGTCACCGGTACCCCGCGCCGGCGGGATCAGACCGGGCTGGTGCTGGTGACCGGTGGCAATCCGTGGGCGGGACTTCCCCGCTTCCGCCACTCCTCGTACCTGACGTAGAAGGCATCACCAAAGGGGTCCTCACCGACCAGGGGCATCCCGGCCCGCCAGATGGTCAGGTCGTCCGGGGCGAGGTCTGAGGCCAGGCTGAGATGGCGCCGGGTGGCCTCGTCCTTCCCGGCCCGGTGGGCCTCGGTGGCCACCCGGAAGTGGAGGCGGGCCAGGACCTCGTCCTCGGTCAGGTCGTCCACCGCCGCCCTGGCCTCCGGCCCGCTGATGGGCACGAGGCCGTCGTCGACCCACCGGCGCACCTCGTCGAGATGGGGCCCGGCCTCGATGCCGGTGAACTCGGCGAAGAGGTCGGTGCCGTGGGCGGCGCCGATGGGCCGGGCGATCCTGCCCTCCTCGTCGATCCACACCACCGTGGGCACGTTGGAGATGGCGTTCAGCTCGGTGAGCAGATGGGTGGGGTCATAGAGGACCGGCATGGTGATCCCCGCCGTCCACGGCCGGACGTCATCGGCGCTGTAGTCGATGGCCACGGCGATGACCGTGAACCCCCGGGGGCCGAGCTCGTCGTGGAGGGCCTGCCATCCCGGCAGGTCATAGCGGCAACCGCACCAGCTCGAGAAGGTGACGAGCAGTCGCTTCGACCCGGCCCACTCGTCGAGGCCACGGAGGCTCCCGTCGAGGTCCGGCAGTTGGAAGGCCGGGGCCCGCAGGTCGTCGAGGGCCTGCCGGCGGAGCGACGCAGGCAGGGCCACGGCCATCACCCCGGCGACCACGTCGACCACCACCGGACGCCCGAGGGCCTCCGCCACCGCGGTCAGATCGAGCTGCTCCCCCACCCGCAGCCGGCCGGCGTCGGCGACGGGCACGCAGGAATCCTGCCGGCAGAGTCCGGCGGGCTTCAGCTCCCATCCGAGGGCGTCGGGCAGCCGTTCGGCATCGACGAGGAAGGTGCCCCGGATCGGGTCGGGCGTCGCCTCCACGGTTCGGACGCCGTCGTCGATGACGGTGATCTGGGTCACGCCGGCACACCTCTGCTCTCCTCCCCACCGTGGCCGTTGATGGCCCCCGTTGTCAATCTTCGCCTGTAGCCCTCCCTTGCGGCGGCCCTCCCTGCGGGGCCGGCCGGTCGGACACCCCCGAGGCCGCGGCGAACCGGCGGCTGCGCTCCCCGTACCCGCCCTGGCCCGATGGGGTGGGTGCGGCCGGGGAGAAGAGGATCACCCCGCCGTCCGGCGTCCACTCCACCGCGGAGCGGACCGCCCCGTCGATGTCGCCCGCCTCTCTGACCGGAACTGCGGCCTGCGGCCGTCCGGTCGGCGGGCCGAAGGCGGCGCGCAGGCGCTGTTCGTCCGGGGGGAGCACGATCACCCTCGGGGTCGGCGACCGGCGGGCCAGCGCCTCGACCAGCGGTCGGATGTCGATGCCCCGGTCGGCGCCGCCCAGGATGACAGTCAGCTCGCGCCCGGGAAAGGCTTCGACCGATGTCACGGTGGCGAACGGATTGGAGGCGAGGGCGTCATCGACGAAGGTCAGGCCGTCGCGCTGGCCGATGGTCCGGCACCGGGACGGCAGCCCCTCGAAGGCGTCCACCGCGTCCCCGACCGAGCCGGGCGAAGGGCACCGGCCGCCGAGCAGCGTGGCCCCGGCGATGGCACCGCACAGGTTCCAGACGTTGTGGCGTCCGGGTAGGCGGAGCCTCCCCGAGTCGACCACGCCCTCACCGTCGACCTCGATCGTCCCGGACGGGTCGACCCGCACCCGGCCCGCCGGGCCGAACAGCGTCCTGCCGGGGTGGCCGTCGGTCCGTCGCACCGCCTCGGGGCTGGCCGCGTTCACGGCGACCGCTCCGAGCGGGCCCGCCTCGATGAGCCGCAATTTGTCCCGGTAGTAGCGCTCCTGGCCGCCATGCCAGTCCAGATGGTCCGGGGCCAGGCTGGTCAGCACGCACACCCCCGGCGTCACCGTGACGTCGGCGGCCTGGTAGGAGGAGACCTCCACCACGTAGGCATCGACGGGCGGGCCGTCGTACATGTCGACGACGGGTACGCCGATGTTCCCGATCAAGGCCACCTGCATGCCCTCGTGGCGCAGGATCGAGGCAGTCAGCGCGGCGGTGGTGCTCTTCCCCTTGGTGCCGGTGATCGCCACCACCCGCGCCCCGGCGAAGTCCTCCAACCACATCGCCATGGCGGTGGTCACCACCGTGCCCGATTCGGCCGCCGCGGCCAGCTCCGGGCGGTACCGGCTCACCCCGGGGGCCCGCACCACCGCTTCGATCTGCGACCAGGGGGCGGAGGCCGGGGCGACCACCGCCGGAGCCCCTTCGGGCAGCGCCGACGCCCTCTTCGAGGCGGTCTCGACGTCATCGTCGATCAGCACCGGGACCACCCCCCGCCCGATCAGCAGGGCGGCGGTGGCCAACCCCTCCTGCCCGAGCCCCCAGACGGCAGCCCGTCGCCGGCAGAGCTCGTCGAGGGTCACGACCGCACGGCGAGGAAGCGCTCCACGGCCCCGGCCACCCGCCGATCCGGGAAGCTCAGATCGGCGTCCGGGGTCAACAGCAGATCGATCTCCGCCTCTGACACCATCGCCCGGGCCCGGTCCGAGAGCGCGACCACCACCGGCGACGTCTTCCATTCCGGACGGTCGGCCAGCATCCGGAGGGCGGCGGCCGACTCGCGGCGCTCGCCGACACACTCGAACGGCTTGTCCTCGTCGCTCATCAGGGCGGCGAATCCCGGAATCTCCTCCGCATCGGCGAACATGTCGCGCCCGATGACCGTCCGCAACGCCTCGCGGCCCATGAACGGGGCCAGCATCAGGCCGACGAAACGGCACTTGGCGCACGCGCCGCACCAACGGTCGTCAGAACCGGCGGACTGGCGGAACACGGTGTTGCAACTGCAGAAGGTGGAGTGGTACTCGGTGAGCGCGGCGAAGGAACGGGCGATGGCCAGCTCCGAGTACGGACGGAGCGCGGAGCCATAGGTGAGGCCCGGGTCGATGGAGGTTGCGAGCAGATCGCGCATCAGGCGCTCGAAGTCGAGGCTCTTCGAGTACTGGTGGTTGACCGGCACGCCGTGCACCAGCGCCGTCTCCTCACTGGCCGAGCGCTCGATGGCCATGGCGATGGTCCCATAGCCGTACAGCGCAGCCCCAACCGCCGCGATGAGCGAGACGATGGCCGTGACCGGCACGTGGCCGTTCAGCGCCCCGGTCCGGTTGAGCACGGAGAGGTCCGGGGAGAGCTCCCGCCTCACCACCAGCAATTCGAGATCGGCGCGCCGGGCCAGATCGATGACCAGCGGATGCGGATTGACCGCCATGAGTCGGGGGCCCAGCGGCCGCAGGGCCTCGATGAGCACCATCGAGTCCTTGCCGCCCCCGATCGGGACCACCACCCCACCCGGCCGCCGCCGGTTCTTCGGGACGGGCCGGTCCGGTCGGGAGGACACGGACGAGACCGATACCGGGAGCGGCACAGGGAGCCCGTTCCCCACTGCGAACTCCCGGAGGCCGTCGTCGTACAGGTGCTGGTGGAAGGCCACTTCGCTCGGGCTGAGCGCTCCGGACTCCACCGACACGACGGGGGGAGCGGCCGCCTTGTAGTAGCTGGTGCCCGCGGCGATGTGCAGGTGGAGGAGCGCTGCATCCAACTCCACCGGTTCCACGGGCACCGAGGCCCCGGTCGCTGTCTCGAAGGTGATCGTCTCGACGAAGCAGGGGCCGTCGTCGAAGGCGTAGCGGAGCGAAGCGGTCCTCGTCGCTGCGTCGAACGACCGATCCAGGACCCGGAACGTCGTGAAGGCGGCCGGATCGAACCGATCGGGGTCGTTCATGGCCGCATCAGCGTAGCGGCCGGGTCGGGTGGCCCTGTCGGCGTCCGGCCCGGCCGGCCTCGACGGCGACACCTAGGCCGGGGCATCCCCGGTGGGGTGGCGTCGCCGGGCGGTGGGGTGGCCGATCACCCGTCGGCACTACGGGGCGGTCGGATTCGGGTGACGATGGCCAGCGAGGAGCCGGTCGACTGGATGACCCACACATCACCCTTCTGCAGGCGCATCGACTGCTTCTCCTTGCGGCTTCGCTCCCCGGCCAGGGAGTCGAGCGCCTCGGCGGCCACATCCCCGTGCGTGCACAAGACGGCCGACTCACCCTCCATCCGTTCCATCAGTCGCAGCGCCTCGGCCCCGTGCCCCTCGGCCAGCTCGTCGATCGATTCGACCGGGAGGCCCAACGCCTCCGCAGTGGGGCGGACCGTCTCGAAGCACCGCACGAACGGGCTGCTCAGAACCCGCTGGGGCCGGTACTCGCGCAGCAGGGGGACCAGGGTCTGGGCCTGAGCCAGTCCCCTCTTGGACAGGGGGCGCATCCGGTCGTCCCCCTCGTAGGCGCTTCGTCTCCCGGCATGCCCGTGCCGGACCAGCAAGAGCGGCATGCCCTGATGCTCCCATGCCGTGAGGTGCCGATGGCTGATGGGCAGGCGCCGCGGGGCCGTTCGGGCCACTGGCCCGAACGGTCGATCCCTACAGGCTGGGCCCGGGTACGTCGATGCCGGGGTGGATCGGAACAGGGAAGACCTCGAGATCCTGATGGCTGCGGGCCAGTGAGTGGTACCGGCGCTCGGCGAACCACCAACGTCCGGCTTCGAGGACATAGCGATCGTGGTAGAGGCCGAAGACGGTGGTCCAGCGACCACTGTCCCGCTGTTGGCGGAGCTCGCTCATGAACAGCCGGCTCACCGCCGTGCCGGCCAGGGCCCCGTTGGGAAACACGATGTGGGCGTTGAGAATGACGAATTCGAAGAACTCGTACTGGGCGATGGAAGTCCCGACGAATTCGCCCAGTTGGGCGCTGCCGACGAGTACCAGAGGCTCCCCCGTGCGGCGATCGATGACGATCTGCGCTCCGGGGAGGAACAGCTGGTCCAGCTCGGGCCAGGCCCGCCTGTTGACCACATCGGCATAGGCGTGCTGCAGCCGGCGGACACCGGTGTCGTGGACGGACTCGGCCACCAGGGCATCGTCGAGCATCCCCTGGACGCTAATGGGCCGGCGGCTACGAGTCGGTAAAGCCGTTCTCCTTGTGGGATCCGTCACACAGGGGCTTGTTCGCCGAGCCTCCGCAACGGCACAAAGTGACCCGGTTCCGGACCTCAAACGGCTGCCCGTCGGCACGGCGCACCGTCACACCCCCGGTGACGGAAAGTGGCCCGTCATCGACCACCCCGATCCCCGCCCGCAACTCGGGCTCGATGTCGGCGTCCTCTTCGGACAGCCGGTAGGTGAGGGCCCCGGACGGGCACCGTTCGATCATGGCCATCAGCTGCGCCCGCTTCACAGTGTCCTCGGTGTCGGCGCCCGCCACCATCTCCCACACGTTGGTCAGGTGATTGCTGCAGAATCCGGCATGCTCGCAGATGGACCGGTCGTCCCGCATCACGATGTCGACGCCCTGATAGGTCGATTGGCGCTCCTCATACGTCGACGGCACCGCCGTCTCCGTGCCGTCGAACCCGGCGGTCAGATGGGATCCGTCGCAGAACGGCTTGTTGGCGGACTGTCCACATCGGCACAGGGCCACCGTGTCGGCTGCCTCCAGCTCGGCCACGGTCTGCCAGGCGATCGGCTCACCGAGCTCCGACTCGACCATTCGTCGCCGGGTCAGGGGCAGGCCGCCGGCCACGACGTAGGGCCCGTCTGCGGTAACCGTGACAGTGGGTCCGCCACTCGACTGGTCAGCCATCGCCACTCCTCTCCGGCCCCGGATCCCTCGCCACTACTCTGCACCCCCTGCCTGCTCTTGACAATCGAGCGCCTCGAAGCCCGGCCACCGGCCGGGAGATGGGACGATGGGGCCATGGACGTCGAGCGAGTGGTCTTCGAGGGATTCGAGGGAGTGCACCTGGTGGCGGATGTGCGGGGCGACCCCGATGCCTGGCCCGTCCTCTTCCTCCACGGTGGCGGCCAGACCCGGTACGCGTGGGGATCGACGGCCGAGACGGTGGCCGCCGACGGCTGGCGGACGGTGGCCCTCGACCTCCGTGGCCACGGGGACAGCGACTGGGCACCCAACGGCGACTACTCGTTCACTGCCTTCGGAGGGGACTGCCTGGCGGTCGTCGACCACTTGCGGAAGCCGCCGGTGCTGATCGGCGCCTCCCTCGGTGGCATGTCGGCCATGCTCGCCGAAGGCACCAGCGACCGCACGGTCTCCTGCGGCCTGGTCCTGGTGGACATCACCCCCAAGGCCAATCCGGCCGGGATCCAACGCATCGCCACCTTCATGCAGTCGGGCCTCGACGGGTTCGACAGCCTCGAAGAGGCGGCGGCGGCCATCGCCGCCTACACCCCCCAGCGGACCAAGCGGGTGAACCCGTCCGGACTCATGAAGGTGCTCCGCAACCGCGACGGCCGCTGGTACTGGCACTGGGACCCACTGCTCATACGACAGGAGCGGACCGAGGTGGTGCCGGATCGCCTGACCGGGCTGCTCGATGTGGCCATGAGCAACATCTCGGTCCCCACCATGCTGGTGCGGGGCCTCCTCAGCGACGTCGTCACCCAGGAGGGCGTCGACGACCTCCTGTCCAAAGTCCCCGACGCCACCGTGGTCGGGGTCGAGCGGGCGGCGCACATGATCGCCGGTGACCGCAACGACGCCTTCTCCGAGTCGGTGGTGAATTTCCTGCAGGAGAGGATCCGCCCGACGATCGGTTGACCCGGACTCGGGACGGCCTCAGGACCTCGATCGGCCGCCCGGCCCGGGCTGCTGCCCGTCGGGGAAGGCCCGGATCATGTTGTCCTGGACGAAGGAAGCAACCAGGCGGCCGTCCTCGGTGAACACATCGGCACACCCGTACGAGCGGCCCCGGCCGGCATAAGGGCTGCGGTGGGCCAGCAGATGCCACGCGGCGGCATCGACCGGCTCGTGGAACGTGAGGGTGTGGCTCAACACACTGGTGGAGATGGAGACGTGGGACATCGACTGCCCGATGCCGGGGTGGGGCCGCATGGCGGTGCCGATGAGAAAGCCGTCGGTGGCGTAGCCGAGCAGGGCCTGGCCGGTCACGCCGGTCGCCGCGGCCCCGGTGAACCGGCTCCACACGAAGAGCTCGGCCGGACCCACGGAACCAGGGTCGGCCAGGTCGACGCCGTCGACCACCCGGATCTCCCAGAAGTCATGGCCTCCTGTGGAGGGCGCGGCGTCCTCCGGTGCGCCGACCGGGGGCGCATCCACGCCGTGGCGGATGAGATCGGGTTCCGCCGCGCTCAGGAGGACGAGAGCGCGTGAGCACAGCCGTTCACCCTGTCGGACGGTCACCGTGGCGCTGGCCAGCGCCCTCCCGATGTGCATCGGCTCGACGTCGATTTCGAGCGGCTGGTCCATCGCCCCCCCGCGGGCGAATACGGTATGCACCGTCTTGACCTCCTTGGACGGATCGGCTGTCGAGGCGGCGACGATCGTCTGGGCCAACAGCTGGCCCCCGAAGACGACACCGCCGAACCCGGTATCGAAGTTCTGCGCCCGGAACCGGCCTTCCCCGGCCGGCTCCAGTTCGAGGACCTTCCGCAATCCTGACGGCTCGGACACGTCAGTTCCCCTCGCCGAGCACCGACCCCAGCGCGGTGACATCGCCGAGGGAGCGCAGGGTGTCGTTCAGATGGGTGCACGTGGATGCCCCGGTCATCTCCCGCCTGACCCGGGCCCGGAGCTCGGCCAGGCGCATCCCGACCAGCCGGCCCGCGCTGGCCACCGCTCCCGGGCACTCCATCCACGGCAGCACCCGCGCCTCGGCGGCCATCTCGACCACCCGACCCTCTGTGGCGTCGACCCGACCGGAGACGGAGTACTCGTGGACGACCGACTCGGCGCCGTCCTCGTCCATGTGGCTGTCGCGGAAATGGGCGTCGACCCGCAATGTCCCCCGATCTGCCGTCCCGATGACATCCAGCCGGCGCCGGCGTCGCATGGCGTGGGCGGCCAGCGCGGGCATGTCGTGCCATGCCCAGATGTCCTCCGGGGGCTCGAGGCGCGGAGCCGGCGGCCCGATCGCCAGCGGGATCACCCCCTTGCCGCGGATCGTCACCATCATCGTCGCGTCGCGCGCCCAGCCGGCGCAGAGGTCGTCCCGGAAGCCCCGCGCCGGGGAGTCGGCGGTCGGGCCGGCCGGGGCCGCACCCTCCGGCCGGGGACCGTCGAGCGCCCCTCCCCGCTGCATGGCGTAGCCCGAAACCAACACGGCGCCGGGGAGATCGTCCAACAGCAGGTGCAACAGCGTTCCGGCGTCCACTTCGTCCGGCGCGGCCTCGGCCAGGCGGCCCCGGAAACCGGGGCCGACGACGACTCCGATCAGCAGATCCGGTGACCGGAGAGCCGGCACCGTGTCCAGGAAGCGGAGTGTCCGATCCCTCCCGTCGACCCTGGCGCGCAACTCGGCCTCGGCCACGACCGAGGCGGCCCCGTCGGGACCGGTGCGGAGGTCTCGGGCCCGAGCGGAGATGACCAGTTCACCACGGAGGCCGTCCGGCCTCGCCGTGTCGATGCTGGATGTCCGCCGGATCGAGCCCCGGGGACGGCTCGGGGTGGTGGGGGCCGGGTCCATCGGCCCCGCGGCATCCGGGAGGAGTAGCACTATCGGATCGGCCGCGGCCGCCCCTGGGGCGACCCCGTCGCCAGGTCGTCTTCAACACCCGATGGCTTCACAGTGGGGCTCCCTCGTCGATTCGGTCCCTCGGTCGGTCGACCGGGCCCTCCGGCCGATGGACGGTCGGGCCGGCGCTCGGGCAACGCTACCGGGGATCGGCATCCGTCAGGTCCCCGGGCACCACCAGCACCTTGCCCACGGCCCGGCGGTCGGCCAGGTCGGCGAGGGCATGGCCGGCCCCTTCGAGCGGATAGGTGGCCGAGATGTACGGCCTGGCCCGCCCGCTCCTGACCAGCTCGGCCAGCTCGGCGACGTCGCGGGCCTCATCCTCGGGCTGGTTCCGGGCCAAGCCCCCCAAGGTGAACCCGGTCACCACCACGCCCTTCAGCAGGACCAGGTTGAGGGGGATCCGGGGAATCTCCCCCGAGGCGAAGCCGACGGTGACGAACCGGCCACCCCACCGGGTGGCCCGGAGCGCCTGTTCGGCGCGGGGGCCGCCCACCGGGTCGATCACCGCGTGGGCGCCGGCCCCGGTGATCTCCTTGATGCGGGCCTTCAGGTCCTCGGTGCGGTACCCGATGGTCGCCACGGCCCCGTGCTCGAGGCAGAGATCGCGCTTCTTCGGTGTAGAGGCCGCGGCCACCACCCGGGCCCCGAGGGCCGCTCCCAGGCCGACGGCCGCCAGACCCACGCCGCCGGCGGCACCGAGCACGACCACCCACTCCCCCGGTGCGACCCGGGCCACGCTCCGCAGGGCGTGGTACGCGGTGCGGTGGGCGATGCCGGAGGCGGCCGCGGTGGCCAGGTCGATCGCCGGGTCTACCGGCTGGAGGGAGGACGCGGCCACGGCGACCTGCTCGGCGAACGCCCCGAACAGGACCGAGCCGGTCACCCGGTCGCCCACGGCCACGCCGCGGACGCCGGGGCCGAGGGAGCGGACGATGCCGGCGAACTCACTGCCCACGGTGAACGGGACCGGGATATGGACCTGGTAGCGGTCGGCCACCACCAGGACGTCGGGGAAGTTGGCGGCCGCCGCGGCGACCTCCACCACCACCTGGCCGTCGGTCGGCACCGGGTCCTCCACCTCCTCGACCGAGATGGAAGAGGGCGGCCCGTAACGCAGGCAGCGGACGGCCCGCATCAGACCGGTGTCACGAATTCCCGACGACGTGTTCGAGCCGGGCGGCCAGCTGGGCGCGGGCCGCCTCCCGCCGTGCCGGCAGGTGGGCCGTCGGCCACGGGCCGGGGGAGGGCTCGTAGCCCTTTAGGACCTCCCTCGCCACGGTCACCTTGTGGACCTCCGTCGGCCCGTCGACGACGCTCATGATGGGAGCCGTCATCCACATGTCCCCGAACGGCATCTCGTTGGACACCCCGAGGGCGCCGTGGGCGTGCATCGACCGCCACACGGCGTCGTGCACCACCTTCGGGGTGAGCGCCTTGATGGCGGCGATGTTCTTGCGGGTGCGACGGTAGTCCTTCAACTCGTCGATCTCCCAGGCGGTGTACAGCACCAGCAACCGGAACTGTGCCAGCTCGGCATAGGAGTCGGCAATGTCGCCCTGGATGAACTCCTTGCGGGCCAGCAGGGTCCCCTGGGTCTCGCGACTGAGCACCCGTTCGCAGAGGAGGTCGAGGGCCCGCTGACAGGTGGCCACCGATCGCATGGCGTGATGCACCCGGCCTCCCCCGAGCCTGGTCTGGGCGATGGCAAAGGCCTGGCCCTCACCGCCCAGGAGGCTGTCGGCGGGGACCCGGACGTTGTCGTAGTGGATGAGCGCGTGCATGCCTTCGTCCTCGGGCTCCCCGGCCAGGCCGACGTGTCGGACCATATCCACGCCGGGTGTGTCCGTCGGGACCAGGAACATCGACGCACCCTGGTAGACGCTCACCTCCGGATCGGTGATCGCCATCACGATCAGGAAGGCCGAGGTGCGGGCGTTGGAGGAGAAGAACTTCCATCCGTCGAGCACCCATTCGTCCCCGTCGCGCACGGCGCGGGTGGTGAACTGTTGGGGGTCCGACCCGGCCTGGGGCTCGGTCATCGAATAACACGAGAACACCTCCCCGTCGAGAAGAGGCTGGAGGTACCTGGCCTTCTGCTCCTCGGTCCCGTAGTGGGCGATGATCTCGGCGTTCCCGGTGTCGGGAGCCTGGGTACCGAAGGCGATGGGCGCCCAGCTCGACACCCCGAGGATCTCGTTGAGCAGGGCCAGCTTGACCTGTCCGTACCCCTTCCCTCCCAACTCGGGCCCGAGGTGCGCGGCCCACAGGTCGTGGTCCCGCACCGCCTGTTTCATGGGGTCCACGATCGGCCGCAGCTCGTCGTCGAGAGGATGGAATTGACGGTGGGGATAGAGCAGGTCCAGGGGTTCGACGTGCTCCCGGACGAAAAGGCGGGCCCAGTCGAGCTTCTCCTGGAACTCGGCATCGGTGGAAAAGTCCCAGCTCATCGGCGTCCCTCCTCGGGCGCTCCGGCGGCCGGGTCACCGGGGCGGTTGATGGATACGTCGTCATGGCACAGGGGTGGCTCGGAGTCCCCGACCCGGAGGCCGAGCCCGGACAGGAATCGATCATTGCACCGGCCGATCTCCCGGCGGGCGGCCACCGGATCCTCGGCGTGGGCCACGTACATGGCCGACCCCACGCCGAGCGCGGTCAGCAGGTGGGCCAGCGGCTCGACGGGCTGGGGCTCGAGCACTCCCTGTTCCATCGCCTCGCCCAGGTACTCGGCGATCTTTTCGGTCGGCCCGTCGCCGCGCCCTGACCACGCCGTCCAACCGAGGACGGCCGGACCGTCGACCAGGACGATCTGCCGGTAGGCTCGGTTCGTCGACGCCGCGTCGAGGTACACCTCGCTGTTGGCCCGGAACAGGTCCCAGGCGTTGGTCTCTGGAACGCCCGAGCGCCTTCGGAGCAGCTGGACCACCTCGGCCGAGACCTCCTCGAACACGGCGCGGAACAGATCCTCCTTGTCGCGGAAGTGGTGGTAGAGGGCGCCCCGGGTCAGCCCGGCCCTCCGGACGATCTCCTCGGTACGGGTGGCCTGGAAGCCGTCCTCGGCGAACAGCAGCCGGGCGGTGGCCAGGAGCACCCGGCGGGTGTCCCGCACGTGGGCGGCCCGAAGGCCGCCGGATTGGTTCGCAGGCGCTTGATGCATGACGTATCCAACATACATACTGTTTGGCTGTGGCGCCCCGCCCGGCACGGGGCACTCCGAGGTGGCTCGGAGAGGACGAGCAGAGGCAGGCAGATGGACGAACTGGACGGGAAGGTGGCCCTGGTGACCGGGGCCAGTCGGGGGGTGGGCGCGGCGACCGCGGTGGCGCTCGCCCGGGCCGGGTGTGATGTCGCCTGCGCCGCCCGGTCCACCCGGGACGCGCCCCAACGGACCCCGGGCACCCTCGAGGAAACGGTGGGGAGGGTCGAAGCGGCCGGCCGTCGGGGTCTGGCCATCCCCACCGATCTCGCCATCGACGCGCAGGTCGAGGCGATGGTGGCCACCGCCGTCGCCCGGTTCGGACGGCTCGACATCCTGGTGAACAATGCGGCCATCACCTTCGTCGGCGACCTCGACATCCCACTGCGCCGCTACGACCTGATCATGCAGGTCAACCTGCGGGCGCCCATGATCGCCATACGCACCGCCACCCCGGCCCTGCGATCGGCGGGAGGTGGGTCGGTGATCAACGTCTCGTCGGTCGCCGCCCTGTTCCCCCATTCGTCGCTGATGGCCTACGGCATCTCGAAGATCGGCCTGGAGCGACTCACCGTGGATGCCGCCGTCCAGCTCTCCCCGTCCAACATCGCCGTAAACTGCTTTCGCATCGACGTGGCCGTGGCCTCCGAGGGGTTCGTGGCCAACACCCCCGGAGTCGACCACTCCAATTGGGAGCCGCCGGCGGTGGCGGCCGAGGGCATCGTCTGGATGGCCCGCCAGCCTCCCGCCTACTCGGGACGACGGGAGAGCATGTTCGAGCTCCGACGGCGCATGGGCATCATGGCCTCGCGGATCGGCGCGCCGACGACCGAGGCTCCGCCGGTCGAGCTGCTCAACGGCCTGGCCACCGTGGCCGATGCCGGGTTCGCAGAGCCCAATCCGGACGACGACGGAGGCTGACCCGATGGTCGAGCGGACCGCAGCAGAGGAAGAGGCCATCGCCGCCCGGACCGAGGGGCTGGTTGATGACCGACGGTTGGGCCAGTGGATGGACCTCCAGGACCTCCCCGGCCGCGGCCAGCCGGTGACGTCTCGGTTCATCAGCGGTGGCGCCTCCAACGAGATCTTCGAGATCCGGCGGGGTGGGTTCCGGTCGGTGCTCCGCCGTCCGCCCCGGGTGGTCCCCCCAGGACGGAACGAGACCATGCTGCGTGAGTTCCGGGTGATCGAGGCGTTGAACGGAACGGACGTCCCCCACCCCGAGGCGTTCGCCTCATGTGACGATCCCGAGGTGATCGGCTCGTCCTTCTACCTCATGGGCCTGGTCGACGGATGGTCCCCGATGAACATGGACGGATGGCCGGCCCCGTTCGACACCGATCTCGATGCCCGCTACGGACTGGCGATCGAGCTGGTCGACGGCATCGCCCGGCTCTCCCGTGTCGACTGGCGGGGCCGCGGGCTCGAGGGGTTCGGCAAGCCGGAGGGGTTCCACGACCGTCAGGTGGACCGGTGGCTGGCCCACCTCGCCGCCGTCCAGTTCCGCGACCTCCCAGGGCTCGACGTGGCCGCCGACTGGCTGCGGTCGCACAAGCCGAGCCACTGGGAGCCCGGAATCATCCACGGGGACTACCAATTCGCCAACGTGATGTTCTCCCACGGGGCGCCGGCCCGGCTGGCCGCCATGGTGGACTGGGAGATGTCGACGGTGGGCGATCCACTGCTGGACCTGGGGTGGGTGATGAACGGCTGGACCGACCCCGGTGAGGACCGGACCCGGGGCTATGTGGACTCGACCGGCATGCCCGGCCGGGCCGAGATGCTCGCCCACTACGCCACGGTCAGCGGGCGGAGCGTCGACGAGATCGACTACTACGTGATCCTGGCCCGCTTCAAGCTGGCCATCGTCCTCGAGGCCGGCTACGCCCGGGTGGTCTCCGGCCAGGCGGACAACCCGAGCATGGCCGCCTTCGAGCACGTGGTGCTCGACACGATGGCGGCGGCGGCCGAGTTGGCGTCCACCACCACGCTCGGCCGATAGTGCCGCGTCAGGCAACGTTTGCCCTGTCCTCCAACCAGGCACTTATGCCATACCCCGGGTGGGCCATGGTCAGCTAGATGGCTCGCACAGGGGGAGCCTTGATGTCGCCTCTACTTCTCTAACCACGGATCGAGTAGCGGCGGTACTTGACGGGCTGTGTCGGATGGAGAGCGAACCCCCGCAAATGCCAGCGCGGAGACAGATTCAGTGTCGGAGCATTTCGGCCAGTACCTCCGCCTCACTTATCTCGGGCTGTTTGGTCGCGGTGAGCAAGGTCAACGTTCCACGCTTCGCCAGATCTCGCAGATGGGCTAGAGCTTCCGATCGGACTGCTTGCCTCAGTTCGGCGTGGTAACGGCGGGTGAATTCTCTGAACCGTGCGGGGTCGTGGCGATACCACTTGCGCAGCTCCGTCGATGGTGCGACCTCCTTGCACCACTCGTCGATGTCCGCTTTTGCCTTGGCGAGCCCGCGTGGCCAGAGACGGTCAACAAGTACCCGAGTGCCATCGCCTCGCTCGGGGGCGTCGTAGGCTCGCCGTACTTGGACGCTCAACTTCTTCTTCGTCATCGTGATCCTCTTCGCTCTAGTACCTCATGTCTGTTGTGTGGTTTGCCAGCGCCAGCGCCATGTCAGATGGCGCTCCTGCTAGACGGTGTTGTCGAGCACCAATCCGGTCAGATTGCCGGTAAAGGTGTCCCTTTGGCTCGGATGATAGAAGCTAGAGACCAGCATGGCAGTCGACAGGCGACGCCTACCAGATGAGACATGGGGGGGTCCCAGATTGCTGCCGGGTGAGACGCCGGACGACGCATTCAGCACACATGGCCCTGCGCACTGATGAATACTTCTATGTGGAGCCCCAGAGGATGGTCGCCACTTTCTGCCGCAACTCGGGGACCAGATCCTCTTCGAACCACGCATTCTTCTTCAGCCAGATGTTGTTTCGCGGGCTCGGGTGAGGCAACGGCACGACCAGTGGCCAGTGGTCCTTCCACGACTTGACGGTCTCGGTCACTGACCGACCGGCATCGGGCAAGTGGAACTGCTGCGCATACTTACCGATCACCAGCGTGAGCTGCACATCTTCGAGCTGATCCAAGACCTTCCTGCGCCAGGTAGGCGCGCATTCTGGCCTCGGAGGAAGGTCGCCCGACGAACCGGTACCTGGGTAGCAGAAGCCCATCGGCAAGATCGCGAGGTATGTGGGATCGCGGAAGGCCTCACGTCCGATTCCCATCCAGTCCCGCAACCGGGCTCCACTCGCATCGTCGAATGGGATCCCGGACTCGTGCACCTTGCGACCAGGCGCCTGGCCCACCACCAGGATCTTCGCGTGCCGGTCGAGTTGGACAATTGGTCGGGGATCTAGCGGTAGGTCATCTGCGCAGAGCGTGCAGCTTCGAATATCAGCCAGCATTGACGAGAACGCTTCGATCGCTCACACTTCCTTGGAATGGAGTAGATGGCTGGGGAACTCGTCCCAGTCGAGGTGACACCGAGGCTACGCCCGTGTCGATGCTCGGCGTGCAGGACCCAGCGCCACACCGCTGGCTTGGGAGCGCACGACGATCCGATCCGGACAAAGATGTCGACATGCCCCACGTTCTGATCATCGATCCCCCGAGAGAAGTCGCCATTCAGCCTGATGCCGTGGTCTCGAAAGTTGTGCACCGTGGTGACGGGATGAACGTGACTGTCTTTGGCTTCGACACTGGCGAGGAACTGACGGAGCACCAGGCGGCCCGCTCAGCAGTAGTTCAAGTCCTGTCCGGGCGCCTTCGATTCACCATTGACGGTGAGGAACTCGACTGGTTCCCGGCTCGTGGCTGCACATGAAGGCTGGCACGCCCCACTCCTTGATTGCCAGTGAACCTACCATCATGATGTTGACACTTATCGGCTCTTGACCGGCTCGTGGCGGGGGCCATCCGCTGCGAACATCGTCATTGCGTGAGAGACGTTCCAGCCCCCAAACACCGGGAGCCGGGCGGGCTTCAAGTCGAGTGAGGTACTCCACCTGCCATGATCATGAGATGGATGAGGACGTGGTGGTGGTCGTCATCACAGGCATCCCGGCCTCGGGGAAGACGACCTTAGCGACTTCGCTCAGCACTCAACTGGGATGGCCTCTCATCTCCAAGGATGTCGTCAAGGAAGCCCTCTTCGACGTACTTGGAACCGGTGATCTGGAGTGGTCTCAGCGACTAGGCCGGGCGGGCCACGTTGTTATGTACTCCTTGGCGGCGACGATTCCGAAAGTGATTCTCGAAGCCCACTTCCAGCGAGGAGTCGCCGAGCCCGAGATCCTTGCTCTCAATCGGCGGATCGTACAGATCTACTGCCGATGTCCGGTCGATGTTGCTGCGGAGCGGTACCGTGGACGCATCGATGATCCAGCCAGGCACGCAGGTCATCTCCCCGAGCATCAGAGTGACCAGGTCATCGAGCAGTGGATGAACGCCGTACCGACTCCGCTGGACTTGCCGAATGCCGTCTTGGTCGAAGTTGACACTACGGGTCCCGTCGACCTCGGAACAGCTGCAAGTGCAATTCACACCTTCGCACTCAGGCGCTGTCCCCTGCCACATATCGCCGGGTGGGCGCCGACCTCCTGGGGGGTCGGATGTCAGCTTGCTTGACCGCCTGGCCAGATTCCTCAGACTAACCTCCATGGCCACTCGCCAGTCCTCACCTTCGTTGGTGGCCTGGTGCAACCACTCCGGAGCCGCCGACAGGTCGTAGAACTCCGTAACCAGAGTTCCGCCACCGGGCCGAGGAGTCAGTTCCCAACCCCAGCGGAGGTGAGCCCGGTCGCCGACGCGAGATTGATGCTCCGGTTTGTCAGTGGACTTCAGGACCGGTTCCCAGGCAATCCGCCGGTCAGGCTCAAACTCGACCACGTGGTTCTCTATCAAGTAGTCCCCGAGCGTGTCGTTGAACATCCATATTTCGAAGACATCTCCGATTCCGGACAGAAGATGCCGATCGTCACTACCCCTGAGCATGCCGGAACCGTCGATGGCGGGGTGGTCGGTTGGCCTGGTCAGGTGGCTGAATAGCGCGTGGGCAGACGCGTCTATCTCCAGCGAGACCGATATGGAAGGTTCATGTTCGGGCATAAAGGGCAGACGGTGCCGCTAATCGAGAATCATCGGTACCCATCACATTTTAGGCATCGAGTCGACCGAGACGACTAGCAAAGGCCGCATTCGCTATGGGATCGAGGTCAGCGGTCGTTCGAACCCCCAAATCGGTGATCATCCTCGCCTGGGTAGGAAGGTGTCCCAGAATGCTCGGCCTCCTGCTGCAGCCGACTGTCCCTGACCACTTAATACG
>Ga0307373_10004546_pt1 | contig 23254 bp, 20 predicted proteins | sample OX2MG_FD_202534 | JGI IMG/M metagenome (GOLD analysis project Ga0307373, IMG submission 202534) | Soil microbial communities from Risofladan, Vaasa, Finland - OX-2 | ecosystem: Environmental > Terrestrial > Soil > Coastal area > Acid sulfate soil | place: Finland: Risofladan, Vaasa | collected... | reverse complement strand
AGCGGGGTTGGCGGGGTGGCGGGGGGTGCCGGTGGGGTGCGGGTGGTTACCTTTGGGAGGGACGGGGGGTGCGCGAATGGGCGTGTTTTCGCTTTTTGTGCGCTACAGAAAGCCGGAACTGGCGGACTCCGTCGGGGCCGCTGAGTCAAGGTGGTTACCTTTGGGAGGGAGGGGGGTGCGCCCGGAAAGGGAGCGGGCACCGGAGTGAGGGCTTTCGGCACGGGGGATGACCGCCCCACAGACAAAGACCTGCGGGGGGACTCTGGTGGCCGAAGCGCGACTGGGGAGGGTGGAGCATAGGTTTTTGTTCTTAGTCAATCATTATCAAATAATCTTCTTCTGTCAAGTGAAAAATGTGGATTATGGGAAGGCATTCAGAGACGGAAACACCGACCCCCTGATTTGACTCCCTCGGAAGTTGCGATGAGCCCTGAACTGAACAAATGGTCACTTCTCGGAAGGAAGATCCCGCAGATCTATCCCCAGTTGCTGACATTTTTTATAGAGATGACTTCGCTCGAGACCGAGAGCGTTGGCTGCCCGTGTAATGTTGCGATTCTGGCGTTGAATCTCGGCGAGGACCTCGGCGCGCTCGAAAGCAGAAACTCGCTCTGCCAGGGAGCCAGTGGCGAGCTCCGCTTCAGGTCTTTGAGAAGGCTTCGCGCGCGAAGATGGGAGGGCAGCGCGAACGGTGTCGGCATCGACCTCTGCACCGGCGAGAAGCAGCAGCCGCTCCACGATGTTGCGCAATTCGCGAATGTTGCCGGGCCACTCGTAGCGCTGGAGGGCTTCAATTGCCGGAGGCAGAAAAGGCACGGGCTTCCAACCGTTTTGAGCGCAAACCTGGGCGGCAAAATGCTCGACCAGCGAAGGGATGTCTTCAGCCCGCGCGCGCAAAGGTGGAAGCTCCATGGGGAAGACGACCACGCGGTGATAGAGGTCGCGGCGGAACGAGCCGGCTTCCACGAGTTGCTCCAGATTGCGATGGGTGGCCACGATGACGCGCACATTCACGGCGAGGGGCTTATCGCCGCCGATACGCTCGACCTGGCTTTCTTCGAGGACGCGCAGAAGCTTAGCCTGCATGGCGAGGGGCATATCGCCGATCTCATCCAGAAACAGCGTGCCGCGATGCGCCTGCTCGAACTTGCCGATGTGGCGCTGCGCGGCGCCGGTGAAGGAGCCCTTTTCATGGCCAAAGAGCTCGGACTCAATGAGTTCGGCCGGGACGGCGGCGCAGTTGAGAGTGACGAAGGGTCCGGTGCAGCGAGCGCTCTTCTCATGCAGGGTGCGCGCCACCAGTTCTTTACCGGTGCCGGTTTCGCCGTAGATGCACACGCGCGACTCGCTGGCTGCGACGCGTTCCATCTGGTTCATTACTCGGCGCATGGTTTCGCCGCTCCAGATGAGCGTGTGCTTGCCGATGCGCGAGCGCAGTTCGCGATTCTCCGATTCGAGGCGGGTCAGCTTGAGTGCGTTTTCGAGGGTGACGAGGAGTTTCTCTGTGGAGAGCGGCTTTTCCAGGAAATCGAGTGCGCCGAGGCGGGTGGCGCGGACGGCCATTTCGATGTGGGCCTGGCCGCTCATCATGACCACGGGCGCGGTCACGCCCGCGGTTTTCAGATCTTCGAGCAGTGCGAGGCCGTCGCGGCGCGGCATTACCACGTCGCTGAGGATCAAATCGAACGGCTGCGAGCGGGCCAGCTCCAGGGCGCGCGCCGCGTTGTCGCAGACCGTGGCTTCGTGGCCGGCGAGGCGGAAGGCGCGGGCGATGGAGGCCAGCGTGTTGGCCTCGTCGTCGATGACCAGAATGTTGGCTTTTATGCTCATGCGCTTGCCCTGGGGAGGGTGATGATGAAGGTTGCTCCGCTGCCGGCACGGCTATCCACCGCGATGGTTCCCGCGTGATCGGCGACGACCGATTGAACGATGGCCAGGCCGAGGCCGGTGCCATGCTGCCTGGTAGTGTAGTAGGGCGTGAACAGGCGCTCGCACTCTTCGGGGGTGAGGCCTTCGCCGGTGTCGGAGACGCGCACTTCGACGGTGTCTGCAATGGGCCTGGCGGCAACGGTCACAGTCCCGCCGTCGGGCATAGCGTCGATGGCATTCAGCACCAGATTGGAGAGTGCGCGATGGAGCAGCTCGGGGTCGGCGTTGAGGGGCATGGGTTCGGGCGCCACATCGGTGCGAAATTCGATGGCCGGGCCGTACGCGGATTGGTACAGGCTGCGCACCCGCTCCACCACAGCGGCAGCGTCGATCGGCTCGAGCTGCGGCCTGGGCATCCTGCTGAAATCGGAAAAGCGGCCAATGATGGTCTTCAGGTTGGCGATCTCCAGCGCTAACGTGCGCGTGCTCTCCTGAAATACCTCGTCGAACTCGGCGGGGGGAAGTTGGCGCGAGCGGGCCAGGTTCTCGACCGTAAGCTGGAGGGGAAACAGAGGGTTTTTGAGCTCATGCGCGAGGCGGCGCGCCAGTTCGCGCCAGGCCGCCACGCGCTCGGTCTGCACCAGGCGCTTGCGCTGCGCCGAGAGCTGCGCGGTCATGTGATTGAAGCTGCGCGCGAGGACGGTCAGCTCGCCTCGTCCGTGCACTGGAACCGTGACGTCCCAGTTGCCATCGGCGATTGCCTCGGCCGCGCCGGCCAGTTCTTCGATGGGGCGCGAGACGCGAGCGGCGATCCACAGGCTGAACACAATCGCCAGCAGGATTCCGCCGCTGGCCACTCCGTAAGCGATGGCGCGAATGTGCTGCTGCGCCGAAACCATGCCGGCGCGCGAGATGGCGACGGTGAGCACCGCTAGCACCTTGCCCTGTCGATTCTTGAGCGGAATGGCGTTCACGTCGATGCTGTCTTCCCGCTGCCTGGTCAGATAGAGAACGGAACTCGCCTGCCGGCCATCGATCAACGCGGAAAGGACGACAGGCCGATATGCGATTGCGTTCGGCAATGGGCCGTCCACTCCCACCAGGCGCTGCGGATCGAACGCGATCAACGCCGGGGCTGCGCCCGTTGCCTGTGTCAGGCTTACATTCTCAGCCGGCAGTTGCGGCGCGGAAGCGGCATAAAGGCCGACAGTCATGCCAGGCGCGACGGGCAGTTCGGAGACAAAGCTTTGGTCGAGTCTTTCGCCGCCGATGAGGCGCACAGGCTTGTCGGCGCCGGTGACTGCGCGCACCGCGAAGAGGCCCAAGGCAGCGGTTCCATCGGGAAGGTCTTCGCGCTTGAGGAATGGGGCGTCCGAAGACGCCGCCACCACCGGTTCGGGATAGCCGAAGCGCGCCGGCCACTGCGCGGAACTGACGATGTCTCCTGCGGGGCCCACGATCTCAAGAAAATCCAGATGGGCTTCCTGCGCCATGCGCTGAGCGTCGCTCACGTAGGGCGTCTCGTCGCCGGTGGCGGCGATGCCCAGCGCAATGGAACGCGCTTCGGCGCTGCCCGCGAGGCGATCGACAGCCGCGGCGACTCCGGCGGAACGGTGCTGGAACTCCCGCTGGAACTGGGCGACAAAGAGAGCCGTCTCCTCGCGATCGCGCTGCTCGAAAACCTCACGGATGCGCACCAGCACGGTCCATGCAACCAAGGTAACGGCAACGGACACGGTGAGAGAGAAGAGCAGAAGAAGGCGCTGGCGCAGGCTCATGGCGAAGCCTCCAGGGAGGCGGAAGCCAGGTCGGGCGAGCCATCATAGCGCAGATGAAAATCGCGCACGCGTGCTCCGCAGGCGTATGCAATGGGGAGATGCACCAGCGGAATCAGGTTTTTCCGGGCGAGCACTGCTCGCTCGGCTTGGTACACCGATTGCGCATCGGGGCCGAAGGCGGGTGACGCCTGGCCGGATGCGCGAACCACCTCGGCAAGATCGTCGGCGGCATTGGTTCCAGTCAATCGAAACACCCGCAAAGCCATGTCGGCGCTTTGCGAGCCGGACGGCGCAAGCTGCACGGTAAAGCCGGCCTCGCGCAGGTCGAGCGCGATGCGCTGCGCCGCGAGCTGCAAGGTTGCGCCGGCGCCGGCTGCGAGCCACAGTCTGGGCGGCGTGAGGCCGCCGCGCAGTTCGCGTGCGCGGTTCAGATCCCGTGCTGCGGGAAACAGGAATGCGAATCCCGAAATGGCTTGCGGAAGGAGCGCCCCGGAGGCGATTCCCTGATGCTGAAAGACCACGTTGGCAAGAACGCTGCGATCGACGGCATCGGCGATGGCCGCGCGAAGATTCTCATTCTCGAGCGCTGCGGAAGTTCCGAGCTGAAGCGCAAGAATCTGCACGGGCGTGGAAACCGCAAGCGCCAGGTGCTGCTGCTGTGCCTCACGGATGCTGTCGGCCGGGACTTCGACCACATCGGTCCGATCCGCACTGAAATCGAGCCACTGGTCGTCGATGGAGCGGCGAGTGCGAATCTGGATCGAGTCAAGGAACGGCCGGCCCTGCCAGCAGGACTCGCAGGCCGTCAATGTGACGACGCCGTTGGCCTGGCCGGCAACCTGAAAGGGACCCGTTCCACCGTCGGGTGCGGGAGCCTGCATGTCGGCAATGAGAAACTCGTTGCCGGCGAGAATTCCGGGGAGATTCGGCATGGCGGATTCGCTGGTGAACAGCACGGAGCCTCCCAGCGCGCGGACGTTTCCCCAAGGGCAGTTGTTGCCGCATGAAGCCATCAGCGAGGCAACGACCGCGATCGAGGTCAGCGGCGATCCGTCATGGAACTCGACGCCGGGGCGCAGGCGGAAACGCCAGCGGTGCGCAGCGCTTTCCGAGATCCAGGAAATTGCGAGCGCGGGATGAAGCGCGCCGTCGATACCGGTGTCGGTAAGGCCATCGAATATGAGCCGCCGCGCCATGCCGCCCGAGCGGTCCAGGGGATCGCCGGCGGTCTCCGCGCGCAATGTGCCGCCATAGTGCGGACGTGTGCGCGCCCCGGCGGGCACGGCGAGCACCGCGATGAGGCAGCTAATCACAAGCTTCCGACACACGATCCACCTCGTAGTCCCAGCCGCGGCCCTGCTTCGCTTTGCGTACGATCATCCATGCGCTCTTTCCATCAGGCGCCGTAGCCATCGCCATGGGCGCGCCATTCAGCAGCAGCGGCTCGCTGACCGGCACAGCCTCAAGCGCGGGCACGGCGAAGGCGCGCAAGCTGTCTCCGGCGCCGTCGCCCGAAGACGAAACGATCACATGCGCAGGCGCCCCGCACATTGAGGCGATGACAGCGAAGTCGCTACCCCAATCACGCGTGCCGGCAACAGGCTGGAGACGTCCGTTCTCCGCAAGCTCGACCTTGCCGTCGGTGGCGACCATCAGCACCGCGGCGCCTGCCGGGCGTCCCGGGAAAAGGCCGGCGTCGTAGAAGGGCGGCCACTCCGCTCCGAGCGATGGCGAAACCACGCCGGTGAAATAATCGCGGCCGGGGTTGTAGAAGGCCCGCGTCCACCCATCCTGTCCGGACTGAAATAGCGGCCAGGGATCGTCGCTGCGGTGGCACTGGATGGTCCAAGTCTGCGGCGCGACGATGGTCGCCGATGTGGAAGCTCCCGAGCAGGCTACGCCGGGAGCGAACGCGGTGAAAGCTGCACCATCCGCCGATGGGATGACTGCTCCGCGGGGATCGCGCGAACCGGCGCGCAGCGCGCTCAACTCGGCTTCCGCCTTCTCGGCCCATCCCTGGGCGGTCTTGCTGAAAACGGCCACTCTTTCGGTCGTGAGCACCACCAGGCTGTCGCCGGCCATGCTCGCCGCAAGGATCTGCGACGGCGAGTTTGTCCCGGCGGGAACATCTTTCCATTGGAGGTCGGACTCCCGCGCAATCACCTCGCGATGCAGCTTGATTTTTTGTCGAGTGGGGTCGTCGGGCGTGGGCGCGGAACCGGCGGTCACCATCACGACGCGGGTGTCATTGCCTTCGCCGATCTCCGCCACCCACAATCCGCCGGCCGGATTTTCGCTGAGGGTTACGGCTACTGTGTTGGCACCTTCGGAACTGGTGAATGTGATTCCGTTCGCTTTCAGGTCATCTTCGAGGGTTTGGCGAATTACAGGAAGCCGATCGTTGGAGATGGCGGAGAAATTGCGCAGCGAGAAGGCTACGGGCCCTGGTCCAAGGATCTCCGCGATGCGCGCGGCAAGATCGGCAGCCGGCTTGTCCCACGGGGTGCTTGCGGCGTGCGCGGCTCCGGCGAGCAGGACAAGTGCGCCGGCAAATATGCGAAGAGCCGACTTTGCGCGCATTTGCTCCTGCCCCGGAGGTCTCATGGCTTCCGTCTTCCTGTTGAGGGTCTTGCGCGGATTATACCGTTCCCCGCGATGGTTCCATCCCCCACCGTTCGGCGGGGGATGAAGCCGCCGCGCTTGCTTCATCATTGGCCGGGCTTCTTGTCAGGAGAGGAATCGTTGTCCATCTCCTGCTTGATCGCGGGCATCGCACCCATCCCCTTGAAGACGTCATTGGCGAAGAAGAACTTGCCGTCGGAAGGCACCATCACCATCTGGATCTTGTCGGAGAGCCGCTCGGCGACGATCTTGTTGATCAGCAGGGGTGAGCGGTTCAGCAGGTCCGCCTCGCTTTTCATGCGCTCGGCGTTAGCCGCCGCAAGCAAGCGGATGCGGCTCGCCTCAGCATCGGCCAGGAGGTTGCGGCGCTGCAATTCCGCCTTGCTGTCGATCACCTTGGCTTCGGCATCGGCTTCGGCATTCTGGATTGTCGCCTCCTTGCGCGCTTCGGCCTCGAGCTTGCTCTGCTCAATCTGCTTCTGCTTCAAGGGCAGCGTGTATTGCATGGCATCGGCGTCGCCCTTGGCCTCCACCACCTTCGACTGCGCATCGCCTTCGGCCTCTTTTACCTTTTGCTTCGCTTCGGCTTCGGCCTGGAGTTCGGCAATCCTCACCTGCTTTTGCTGAATCTCGGTCTGGATCCCGAGCTGATCGTCTTCCTGCTCCTTCAGAAGCAATCCTTCCAATCCCTTTGCGTACTCTTCGGGAAGCTGAATCTCGGAGAGCATCACCTCCTCCACCACGATGCCGTCCTGCGCCAGCTTCTGTCTGATGATTGCGGCAGCCTTTTCCCGCACCTCCTCCCGCCTGCTGGAGAAGATCTCGCGGACTGTGTACTGCGGGGCCAACTCGCGCCAGGCACTGGCCACCACTGGAGGCACCAGTTGCTTGTCAGCGGGCTGGGGCAGATGCGCCTGCCCGCCGGCAAGCCTCGACGGATCGAGCCGGTAGCGCACTGTCACGCCCAGGCCGATGTTCAGCCCTTCGCGCGACTGCACTTCCAGGCCGGCTTTCTCCACCGCTGCTCTTCCTCCTGCTCCTGGCTGCCCCAGTCCGGCGGTGAAGAGATGGTCCCGCAGGTCGAATATCTGCACGCTGTCGATCAATGGAGTGACCAGGTGCACGCCGGGGTAGAGCGTTCCCGGCAGAGTGCCACTCATCTGGCTGATGCGCACGCCACCCATCCCACTGGGCACCACCACAATACTGGCCGCAATCAGGAGTGGCACGCATGCGGCGATGGCGAGAACAATCGGTTTCCGCCACAGAATCTGCGGCTTCGTTTCCAGTTCAGGCGTAAATTCCGGTTCGGCGCTCTTCCGGCGCATCGCCATCACGCGCAAGTAGAGCGAGTAGAGCGGAGTGAACAGGGCGGACATCAGCAGCACAGCCCCGGTCAGTGTAAAAAGCAGCTTCAACGCGAGCATTTGCGGCCTCACTTTCGGTTCTTGTGCTCTTTTTGTCCGCGGTTCCCCGGCCACGGAGCAAGCAGCAGCCGGACCAGCCCTCCGAAGGTCAACTCCTCCAGCAACAATCCCGTCACAATGGGCAGAAGAAGCGCGCCCAGGCTCATAAGGGCCTCCTTAGCGGTTCTCCGCGGCCGCGGCACCCAGCGCCTCAATCGCGGGCACAGGAGATGCCGGCTCTGCTGTGGCTGGCGCAGCCTGCGCCGTCACCACCTGCCTTGCGGCGGGTGTAGTCTCCGGCGCCGGGCCAAACAGCAGCGCCGTCTCCTGGTTGCGCTCGCCTATCAGCTCCACGGTGTCACCTACCGCGATTTCGCTGAAGAGCTTTTCCACGTCCGCCTTGCCCATGCGGATGCACCCGTGAGAGGCTGCCTTGCCGATCGAACTGGGAGCGTTGGTGCCGTGAATGCCGTAGCCGCGGATGCTCAACCCGATCCAGCGCGATCCCACTGGATTGTGCGGCCCCGGCTGCACGGTTTTGCCGTCGTGCTGGTAGACCGGGTTGGCCACTCGGCGCTGAATGGTGAACGTCCCTAGAGGGCTGGGAGTGGAGGGCTTGCCGACGGCAACGGGGAAGACTTCCTTCACTTGCCCGTCTTCGATGAGGGCCAGCTTGCGGTCTTCCAGGCTCACCACGATCACCCGCTTCGGCGCGCTCTGCGCCAGCGCCATAGCCGCCATCCCCAGCATCATTGCCGCCGTCATCCAGCTCGTCCGCTTCATCGCATCCTCCCCACCCCTCGTTGTGAACTGCCTGTGCCCGGGAGAGATGCAACTGGCATTCCGTGGCAGATGTGCTGAATCGAAAGCACTTAGTATCGAAATGAAGGAGAAAATCCGTGTAAGGGCGCACACAGTGTGGCAGCGCAGACACGCTCACAATCAAAAGAATTGTCAGGAGGGGGGATGTTCGGGGTGGATCATCAACGAGAGGCGCTGTGGGAGAACTGGCGGGATTGAATTGATTGACAACGAGAGATCGAGGAGATGATTTGGACGCAACCTTCAAGTCCGCGCCAGATTACAATTGGCACTCAGGACCAAAAGCTGACGAAGTCGCGAGAAGTTGTCCCCATGGTGCTCTCGTGGGTTGAATCTGGTGCAGGCAGATATGCCCGCATGTTATTTTTGGCGCAATTTGGAGATCCCCTTGAACGGATGGAAATGCGACTGTGCGCCTATGGTTTTCTCCGGCGAGTGAAGTTTCCATTTATCGCCAACTGGCGACGCAGGTCCAACTCGCGATCTTGAGCGGCGATCTGAAGCCCGGTGAGCGGCTCCCGAGCACGCGCGACCTGGCGCGGCGCTTCGGTATCCATCCCAACACGGTGAGCGCCGGATATCGGCAACTAGCGCGAGACGGTTGGGCGGAATACCTTGGATTCAATGACAGAGAGACAACCGCGATCCCGTTCTTTGCCGGTGAAAGGATACTCATGGCAGTCCGCGGTTGACGGTGCGTCCGCCGGCACCTTGCAGCTTGCGGTCAGTCCCGATCTGATACAAAGGATGCGGCTGCGGAACTGGCGGAGCCGGGGTTGCAAACGTATCCTTTCGCCGGAGGGCTGGCCATGTTGCCCAAACATCTCGCAATTCTTCTCGGGTTGTCGCTCACGGCATCATTCGGATGCGCCCAGGCGGCTGGCAACTGCGACGCGCTGACCGGGCTGAAGCTTGCCGGCGTGGAGATCACCAAGACGACGGCGGTGCCAGCCGGCTCGACCATTCCCGCGGCGTATCCGGGCGCGCCGGCTTACGCCGGGCCGCCGCTGCCGGCTTATTGCCGCGTGGATGGGGTGATCAACCGGCGCAAGGGTGTGGGAGGCGAGGAGTTCGGCATCGGGTTTGCCCTGGCCCTGCCCGAGCTGTGGAACGGCGACTTCATGATGCAGGGCGGCGGCGGCGGCAACGGCGTGGTCGCGCCGCCATTCGGCATGTCGTACAGCGGCGACAAGCCGGCGCTGGCGCGTGGCTTTGCCGTTGCCAGCACGGATACCGGACACAAGGCGAAGACCGGCCCGTTCGACTTCTCATTTATGCGCGACCAGCTGGCTTATCTGGATTTTGCCTACCAGGCCAACGCCGAAGTTGCGGGCGTGGCCAAGCAGATCGTAGCGGCGTATTACCGAAAGCCTGCCTCCTACTCCTATTTTGTGGGCTGCTCCACCGGCGGGCGTGAGGGCATGATCCTGTCGCAGCGTTTCCCGACAGTCTTCAATGGAATTGTCTCCGGCGATCCGGCGATGCGCACGGGATTCTCCAATCTCGCCATCGCGCAATGGATTCCCGTGGCCTACAACCAGGCGGCGCCGCGCGATGCCGAGGGCAAGCCGGAAACGGACAAGCTCATCACCGACAAAGGCCGCAAGCTCTTCATGGCTGCTTTGCTGAAGCAGTGCGATGCGATTGACGGCATTGCCGACGGGATGATCTCCGATCCGCTCGACTGCCATTTCGATCCCGCCGTGCTGGCGTGCAAGGGCGCGCCGGACGACTCCTGCATACCCGCGGCAACCGTGGCCGCTATCAAGAAGGCCTTTGCCGGCCCTGTGGATTCGCGCGGGTACCAAGTGTATCCCGGTTTCCTCTACGACACCGGAATTGCGGAAAAAGGCCCGGTGCCGGGACTGCTGGCGCTGGGCACGCGCGGCATCTTCGGCCCGTACACGAAGGCGATGACTATAGACCTGGACAAGCTGGAGGAGAAGGCCTCCGATCCGCTGGTGGAACCGGCGGCCACCATGCTTTCAACGTTCTCGGGCGAGGGCGGCAAGCTCATCTTCTTTCATGGTGACAGCGATCCGTGGTTTTCGCCGCTGGATACGCTCGATTACTACAAATCGCTGGCGGCAGCCAACGGCGGCGCGGACAAGGTGGCCGAATGGAGCCAGATGTACCTGGTTCCCGGCATGCGCCACTGCGGCGGCGGCCCGGCGCTGGACCAGTTCGACATGGTGAGCGCCATCGTGAACTGGGTGGAGAAAGGGACCGCGCCCGAGGACGTGATTGCGACGGGGCGCGCGTTTCCAGGGCGCAGCCGGCCGCTGTGCCCGTATCCCAAGCACGCACAGTACAAGGGTTCGGGCGATCCGCAGGACGCGGGGAACTTTGCGTGCGTCGACTCGAAGTAGACTTTGGATCGGTGGTCGTGACCAGGCTGCCGGAATCGTGCGGACTGCGCTCCGTTATTACCGTGCCGTGCGGTGCATTGCTACCGGGGGCCTTGTTCAAGCTGTCAGCCGAGGCGCTGCGGCGGATTGCGATCCCCAATTGCCGGGTCCGCGCAATGCGATGCGCGGTCGTATCTCAAGCCTTTACTTCGGCGATTTCTGGTTGAGAATCTCTTCAATCGTGGACTTCGGCACGGGCAGGTGATCTTCGTTTTCCTTCAGCCACTGGTGATAATCCTGCTCGATCTCCGGTGACCACCGGGCATCGATCTGGCCGGCGCTGTACTTCTTCTCGCGCAGGCGCTGGTGACCAAACATGTCCTCGAGGTGCGTGCGTTCGGAATACTGCACCACCCGCTCCGCCAATTGCGGCGGTATAAAGATGACACCGCCATTTCGTCCCAGCACGACATCGCCCGGCATAACCAGCACATGCCCTATTCGCGTGGGCCCATTGATGCTGACCATGGTCGAGTTCAGCAACCTTCCGCTGGCAAGAGTCCCGAAGTGATGTGACGGATCGTAATAGCGAACGAATGAAGTGAAATTAGGCAGTTCGTTCAAGCCGTTGATGTCGCGGACCGCGCCGTCGTAAACAATGCCATTGCCGGATCGCGCATAGATGGCGTTGCCGACATTGTCACCCACAGACGGCCCATCCTCTTTCAGTCCGAAGTGGTCGCATACGTACACATCGCGCGGCTGCAACATGTCCACCGGCCAAGCATTGGTGCCGCCCTGGCGATGCGCCTCCTTCCCTTGCTCCTCAATCACTTTTTCAACGTCCGGCCTTCCTGGCATCCAAACTGCCGTCAACGCCCGGCCCACCAGTACCTGATCCGGATGGATGGTGTACCAGCCGTCCTCATACTGGTGCATGAAGCCGGCGCCGCGGAGCGTGGCCCACGCCTCTTCCAGGGTCACGCTTTTCATCCGATCGAGGATTTCGTCCGGCACTTTGGGCCGCCCGTCGGGATACCTTTCGCCGTGCCAGTCGGGCGTGTACTTGATCACGTCCGCCGCGGTGAAGAATTCCTGTTGCGCAATCAGGCGAGGAGCGATTGCCGCCACCGCCGCACCGGCCAGAACACCTGCAATGAATCTCCGCATCTTCTCAATCCCCTGGTTGATCGTCTGTCTTGAAGCCCCGGCTTACTTCTCGGGTTCGAACCAAGTTGTCCCGGGCATCTGGGCCTTCTTCGCTACGTCCTCGTTCATCTCAACGCCCAATCCGGGCCGGTCAGAGGGGGTCACGGCACCATTCACGATGATGTTGCCCTCCTTCACCCAGGTGTTCCAAAGATCCTGATGATTGATCCAGTGCCACTCGCAAAAGAGGAAGTTGGGGAAGGTGGTGCATGCGTGGGCCGTGGCCATGGCGCCGATAGGCGAAACCACGCAGTGCGGGGCCACCGGGACATAGTAGGCCTGCGCCATATTGGCAACTTTCTGGGCTTCGGCAATGCCGCCGACCTTTTGAAAATCGGGCTGGATGATATCGACAGCTTCCTTGTCAAGCAGTTCTCGATACCCCCAGCGCATATAGAGGTTTTCGCCACAGGCGATCGGCGTGGAGGTTGAGTGCCGGATGTCGGCCATGGCATCGATGTCCTCGGCAGGAACCGGTTCCTCCAGCCACAACAGCCGGAACGGCTCGAGCGCCTTCGCCACCTTCTTGCCGGTTGTGGCATCATAGCGACCGTGCATGTCGCAGGCCAGCGCCATCTCCGCAGGCATCGCCTCGCGTACATGCGAGACCCACTTGACCATACGATCGATTTCTCCGTTGCTGGCGGTCCAATTCGCACGATCCCATCGCGCCGGATCCCGGGCGTCGTCCAGATCGATCTTCATGGCTTTGAAGCCCTGGCTCTTGATCCACGGAATCTTGCGGTCCGCCTCCGGACCAATGGGAACTTCCATGTCGGAGTCGCAATAGATCAGGACGCTATCGCGGAACTTCCCGCCCAGGAGCTGGTAGACGGGGAGTCCGAGCGCTTTGCCGGCCAGGTCCCACAGGGCAATCTCAAGACCCGAGAGAGCGGTGACATACTGGCCCGCCTGCGCTCCAGCGAAGATTCCGCCGGTGCGAATCCTCTCCCAGATCGCTTCCACATTGAGGGGGTCGCGCCCCACAAGCATGCGGCGCCATCCACGAATCAAAGAGGCGGCGCCGACCGCTGCGTCGGTGCACTCTCCCTGTCCGTAGATGCCCTGATCGGTGTAGATCCTGACATGGGTCTGGGGGCCGTGAACGAGCACCTGAGCGGTGCGCACATCCGTGATTTTGAGCCGGGGCCGCTGTTGGGGAGTGCTGTTGGCCTGGACCGCTTCCGCCAGGGCTGGAAGTGAAAAAGCCGATACGGAGCCGAGTGCCTGGAGGGCAGCGCCCTTCAGAATCGTTCTTCTGGAAAGTTGAGCCATGATCTCCGGGGACCTGTTCCTGTTTGGTGTTGCGTGGGCGTGCACGAGCAAACGTTTACCGAACAAAACGCTGCAGAAGAATCTGCGATGACCTTCCGTCAAAAGCCCCTTAAGGTGGCGAAGCTTACAAAAGCGATTTAGCGCTTGTCAACGGTATTTTTGTCTCTCGACAAATTTTCCCCTGTCTCTCCCGCATCCATCCACCGATCAAGTGGCGAATCTGAGAGAGTTGATCTTTGTCCCCATGGTCCCTTCCGCCGGACTTTCACGGCCGGCTTGTCCCGGTAGAACACAACGAACCGCTGGCTTTGTGATCTCCCGGTGGAGTGGAATTGCGGCTCACCGCTGCTTTCCGATCGGGTAATCGTTTACGGCGCGACGACGGGCGTGTAGATTGGTGAAGCAGTTTGGCAGACGCGAAGCGACTGACTTGGAACGATCGCGCGTCTATCAAACCGGTCCCGGCATCATCGACGAGTAGCGCAGGCCGAGAATGACTCCAGCAAACGCCAGATGGGGGGAATCACTGCGATGGGCAGGTTGCCAATCCGAGCCGTGCTGGTCTTCTGGATCTTCCTGCTCAGCGCAATCGCGTTCCTGGATCGGACAAATGTTTCCATCGCAGGCCCTCAGATCAGCCACGAATATGGTCTGGGGAACGTACGGCTGGGCTGGGTCATCAGCGCCTTTCTCATCGGATATGCCGCATCGCAGGTGTTGGCGGGATGGATTGCAGTTCGCCTCGGCCCGCGTCGCGCGCTCACGCTGGCCGTATTGTGGTGGGGCGGTTTCACTTTTGCCACCGCGCTGGTTCCTCCGGCAATGCGGGGCGCCATCTGGGCGCTGATTGCCGTCCGGTTCGCGCTGGGGGTTGGGGAAGCGATCATCTATCCCGCTTCCAACCAATTCGTGGCGCGATGGATTCCACAGAATGAACGTGGCACCGTGAATGGCGTGATCTTCGCCGGGGTGGGTGCTGGAGCGGGGCTGACTCCGCCTTTGCTGGTTGCCATCATCACCCATCACGGATGGCGCGCTGCCTTCTGGTTCAGCGCGTTGGTGGGCGTGCTTGCCGGCGTTCTCTGGTATGTCATTGCGCGCGACACGCCGGAAGAACATCCACTCGTTTCCGCGGAGGAGATGCACCAGATTCGCGCCGGTATTGGCGAGATCACAAACCGGGCGGGGGCGAAGCCGCGCGTTCCATGGAGCGCGATTCTCCGCAGCCGGACGCTGGTTGTGCTGACATTCACGTACTTCTGTTTTGGCTACGTGGCCTGGATCTTTCTGGGCTGGTTCTTCATGTACATGAGGCAGGCGCGGGGGCTCGACCTGAAGGCAAGCGCGTTCTACACCATGTTCCCGTTCATCGCCATGACTGCTTTTTGTTTCGGTGGAGGGGTGATCAGCGACTGGATCACAGCGCGGCGCGGACCGCGGGCGGGCCGGTGCGGCCCCGGTTTCGTCTCGCTCCTCGTCACCGCCGGCCTGTTGATAGTGGGTTCGCGCGTCGCCAGCGCGCCGGTGGCCGCCATGATCCTGGCGCTGGGCGCAGGCGTACTTTACATTTCCCAAAGTTCCTACTGGTCTGTCTCAGCCGACATCGCAGGGGAAAGTGCGGGAATTGTTTCCGCCGTGATGAATATGGGCGCGCAGATCGGCGGTGCTGCTACCGCGTCACTTACGCCCTGGATCGCACAGCGGTTTGGATGGACCACCTCTTTCCTTGTCGCGGCCCTGCTGGCCGCGGCAGGAGCTTTTGCGTGGCTCGGTGTAGATCCTGCAACCAGGATTGCAGGACCACAACCCTGCGGCGACTCCACGATCGCTGTTGTCAACGATCCCTGATGTCACTCTCAAACCTGTGGTGGGAGAAAATGCATGGATTCTTCTCAGAAGGGAAACTCTGTATCGAATCAGGCGAGAACAATTGAAGACCACATCCTTCGGTATGGATGGATTGCCGGCCTTCTTGCGGCAGGCATTTCGCTGGCGGCCATGCAGGGTGCACAATCTCCTGTGCCAATTCCGGTCGTCGGAGCCTCGATTCAAAATGGCGATGCAGGTAACTCCACTGCGAACGGTCCCGGTCCAGCCGAATTGCTCGTCGCTTTCCGACATGTCGAGGTGGCGTCCGTCTCCGATGCCATTGAACAGCTTTTGGGCCGCCGTGCGTATTTGTCACACCGGTTGCAGCCGCTGTTTCCAACGCGGTTTGCCGGTTACGCAGTGACTGTGCGGATGGAAAAGCAGGAGAATCGCGACCCCCATGCGGTGGATGGAATGCTGCAGGCCATCGACCGCGGAGAGAAGAATTCTGTTTATGTGATGTCAATCGAAGATGGAGCAAATATTGCCGACATGGGCGGCTTAATGGGCACGGCCATGGCGGCTCGCGATTTTTCCGGCGCGATCATTGATGGAGCGGTGCGCGACACAGCCTACCTGAGAAAGATCGGGTTTCCGGTTTATGCCACCGGGATTGCTCCTTCCACGCTGGTCGGACATTACAGGTGCACTGGGACCCAAGCGCCCGTGGTGATCGATGGTGTGACGATTCACGCGGGCGACATTGTTACGGCGGACGACGATGGAGTGGTGATCGTTCCGAGAGACCGGGCGGAGGAAGTCCTCCGGCTCGCACAGCAGCTCGATTTCAAAGAACATTCGATGTATCCATTGATTGAGAAAACCAAGTCCATTGAACTCGCGGTACAGCAGTTCGGCAGATTGTGAAGCGGACGGGCGGGAATGCAAGCTCCATGCTGGCTTGGCCCGGACGCACCTGCGGCATGAAAGGCATCGGCTGGCAGCAGGAGAACTGGCGGCTCGGTCCGGGACCCCATGGCCGAGGCGTGGGCTCGCACCGTCTCTGGCTGCCGTGGGTTTCGGCCAATCGCCTGCACGGCGTTACGGGGCTCCAGGATTACGACTCAGCGTTGTACAAATAGTTGTCAGTTGTGCCGAATGCAGTCCGTAATGGGAAGGCAGATAGACGGCGCAATTCACTTAGGAACAGGTGAACAACGTGGCAAAATGACATCGAACCCAGACGCTCTCATTCCGCGCAGAGTTTTTCTCAACTGGCCGGCGAAACAACGGGCTCATGTCCGGAGCTGGACGCGTCGCCGCAATTCGCCGTAGGATATCAACTTTATCTCCGGCCGCTCCCGCAGATGTTCCAGCGCCCGCAGCTCCGTTTCCCGTGATTCTCGCAAACGCGTTCTGACGCGGGCCAGCGCGTCGTCGTAATAACCCGGGTGCGTCACCAGTTCCCAGGTCCCGTTCGGCAGATTTTCGAGCAGGGCCGGCAGGGTGGCGGAATCGAGCGTTCCCGTGGCCAGAACGCCAAGGGCCCCCGAGGTGGTGGCAAATCCCTCTTCCTCCACGATGTGCCGAAAGCGGGCTTGCAATCCACGCAGCATGCGCACCTGGACCCGCCGGAGCAGTGCCGCATCCGGCGTGGCGCGCACACTCCACGCTGGTTCAAAGGGATTGCGCACCGCAAATATCCCGCGCTCGCGAGCTGCCCGCAACAACGGCCGAAGCACCGAGAGAAACATGTGAGTGTGCTTGTGTGTGTCCACGTGAGTCAGAGTCATGCCACGGGCTTGCAGGTACGCGATCTGCGCTCGCGCCTCGGCTTCGATCTCATCTTCCGCAATCCGACCGGTCAGCAGGTCTCTGAGAAAAGCGCCCAGGGTGGAGCGAAAGCGCCCTTCACGCGCCGGAGCCAGGGTGGAGAGTTTCGCGGGTTCGAGCACCGGTTCGCCATCCACCAGCACCACGTGGCAGCCCACGCCCAGGGTCGGGGCGGAGCGTGCCAGCTCGATGGCCTCATCGGTGGCCTCGGCGCGCGCCATCAGCGTGGCGCTGGTCAGCACGCCCGCACGATGCAATTCCAGGATGCCGCGGTTCACTCCCGGGGTCAGCCCGAAATCATCCGCGTTCACGATGAGGGAACTCACGCGGTGAGTGTATCAACTCTTCGATGGAACCCGATGGGCGGTCGTGATTCACCAGCCCGGCAGGCTCTATTGTTCCGCTTCCAGTGCTTCCACAATGTCCTCGACGCTGGGTTTGGAGTGGCGCAGATGCTCGTAAACCCGCGCGCGCTCCTCAACATTCAGCGTGGGGATGAACGCCAGCATGCGCCGCAGCGTCACGGAAACGTCGTCAATGTAGTTCATCAACCGGATTGCTTCTCCACTTAACGGCATACGCAGTACCCCTCGGGCAATTCGATTACAAGCTCTATTGTAGGCGTTGGCTGGAAGGTGCGTCAGGACGGCCGCAGATCGAAGAGTCCTGGCAGCACTTCGCCGGCCTTGCCCTCAACGATAGCGGTGAACGAGGAGGCATTCAGCGGCCGTTCGGGCCCAACATAGACGGTGCGCGCACCGGCATGCCGCGCCCAGTTGACAAAGCCGGCCGCGGGATAAACGGAACCGGAGGTGCCGATGACCAACATGAGACTGGAGCGGGCAATCTCGCGCTCGATGCGGCTCATCTCCAAGGGCATTTCGCCGAAGAAGACGATGTGCGGCCGCAGGCGCGCGCCACATTCGCAGCGGCCCACCTCCTCCAGGCTGCGATAGGCGGCGCGATCCTCCACGGGAGGGCGGCCGCATTCCGCCTCGCAGCGCGATCGGAACAGCTCGCCATGCATGTGAACGAGACGGCGCGAGCCGGCCCGCTCATGCAGATCGTCTACATTCTGGGTGCAGAGAAAGAACCGGTCGCTCAGTTCTTCTTCAAGCTTCGCCAACGCGAAATGCGCGGGATTCGGTTGCATCTTCAGACAATCGGCGCGCCGCATTGAGTAAAACTCCCACACCAGCGCCGGGTTTTCTTGGAGGGCTTCCGGGGTGCACACGTCCTCGATGCGATGGCCCGCCCACAGGCCATCGGAAGCGCGAAATGTGGGTAGGCCGCTCTCCGCGCTGATGCCGGCGCCGGTGAGGACGAAAACGCGGTCGGTGGGGCTGATGGAAATGGTTGTCATTGCGTCTTCCCGAGCTTCCAGCTACTAGCTTCTAGCTCCTAGCTTCCGGTTCTGACTCCAATAGCTCTTCGTGCCAGATTCCCGGAAGGTCTTCGAGCACATAGAGCTGATCGCCGCCATGATAGAAGCTGACGTCCTTCACCGTCGCTGTTGAGTCACCGTACCCCAGTTGTTCGGGTTGCAGTTTGTGGTGGTATTTCCATTCGCTTCGATGTTGCTCTAGCCGAGCACGCGATGCAATCCGCACCCGTGTCCCAACCGGAAAAGTCGCTTTATATGGAATGCTCATTGCGCGTCTCAGGAACCGCCGCCGTTCACGCTTGAACTCCCGAGCTAGAAGCTAGAGGCTAGAAGCTAGAAGCTAATAGCTGTCTTCACGGCTCCAGCAGCACCTTCCCCGTCGTCTTGCGCCCTTCCAGATCTGCCTGCGCCCGGCCCGCTTCGGTCAGCGGGTAGACGTGCTCCATGCGCAGCTTGAGCGAGCCGTCCGCCACCCAGCCCAGCACGTCGCCGGCGCGCCATTCCAGTTCCTCGCGGGTGGCCACGTAATGCCACAGCGTAGGTCGCGTGACAAATAAAGATCCCTTGCTGCTCAACCGAATCAGGTCGAACGGCGGCACCGCGCCCGACGATCCCCCAAAGAGCGCCAGCAAGCCGCGCGGGCGAAGACAATTCAAGCTTCCTTCAAACGTCGTCTTGCCCACCGAATCGTAGACCACGTCAACGCCTTTGCCACCGGTGAGCCGCTTCACTTCGGCCACAAAATCCTTCTCTGTATAGAGAATCGTCTCTGCTGCGCCGGCTTCGCGCGAGAGCTCCGCCTTTTCTTTGGTCGACACCGTGGTGATCACGCGCGCGCCGAGCCGGGCAGCCATTTGCGTCAGCAGCAGGCCCACGCCGCCCGCGCCAGCGTGGATCAGGCACGTTTCGCCGGCCTTCAGCGGCCAGGTGGAATAGGCAAGATAGTGCGCCGTCATGCCTTGCAGCATCGCAGCCGCGGCCTGCTCCGGCGTCAGTTTCGCGGGCACCTTCACCAGTTGCGCGGCGGGAACCAGCGCGTATTCCGCATAGCTGCCCAGCACGCCGGTCGAAGCCACCATGTCTGCAGGCTTGAAACCGTTCACGCCCGGTCCGCATTCTTCCACCGTGCCCGCCGCCTCGCTTCCAGGCACCATGGGCAAGGTGGTCTTGTACTGGCCCTTGCGAAAGTAGATCTCGATGAAGTTCATGCCGATCGCTTCCACGCGGATCAGCACTTGTCCCGGCCCGGGCTCGGGAATGGGCAGTTCGACCAGCGCAAGAACCTCCGGCCCTCCGGTCTCACGAATCTGGATGGCTTTCATAACAGGCAAGGATACTGCACTACAGGGAATAGGGAATAGGAAATAGGGAGTAGAAAGCAAAGGCCCCGATTGGCGATTGCCAGCGGGGCTCCTGCTTTTGCGTGCAGCGGTTGTTGTCAGCTTCGGCGGCGGCTCCTCGGCTTCTACTCCTGTTCCCTGCTCTTTACTCCCTATCGTTCAGCATGCTCGGCTCTTCCGGCGCGCGCAGCCGCACCAGGCGATCGACACTGTAAGGGGTGTGGTGCTGCGAACTGTAATAGTGCCGCACCTGCAGCTCGCCCAACAGTCCCAGCGCCAGCAACTGAACTCCCGCCACAATCAGCACGCCGGCAATCACGAACAACGGCCCATGCTGGTCCATCACACTCTGGTGCGGATGTACGATCTTCATGCCCAGCAGCACGGCCGAAATGAAGCTGCCCGCCATGATGCCCAGCGCTCCGAATCCTCCGAAGAAATGCAGCGGCCGGCCCATATACTTGAGCAGAAAACGGATGGTCAGCAGATCGAAGAACACGCGGAAGGTCCGCCCAATACCGTAGTGACTTTTGCCCTTTTCGCGGTTCACGTTCTTAATAGGAATCTCGCAGATGGACGCGCCATACCAGCTTGCCAGCGCCGGAATGAAGCGGTGCATCTCGCCGTACAGCGGCACGTTCTGGATTACCTCGCGCCGGTAGCCTTTGAACGTGGTGCCAAAGTCGTGAATGTTCACGCCGGAGAGCTTGGCCATCATCCAGTTGGCGATTCGCGAAGGAACACGCCGCATGACGAAGCTGTCGATCCGTTTCTCGCGCCAGCCTGAAACGACGTCGTACCCCTCTTCCAGCTTTTCCAGGAAGCTTGGAATGTCATTGGGATCATGCTGAAGGTCGCCGTCCATGGAAAGAATGAGCGCGCCGGAGGCATGATCGAATCCCGCGGCCAGCGCGGGCGTCTGCCCAAAGTTCCGGCGCAGCTTGACCACCAGCACCCGGCTGTCCACGGCCGCAATCTCTTCCAGCAGCTTGTAGGTGCGGTCGCTCGAGCCGTCATCCACCAGGACCAGCTCAAAACTGTCGCCCACCTGCTCCATCACCTGCTTCAGGCGCGCGTACAAAGCGGTAACGTTCTCTTCTTCGTTGTGGAAGGGAACTACAATGGAATACTTCGGCATATCAACAGTATAGATGCGGCATGGCTGGAAAGGAGAGCGCAAAAATGCCCGCAATAGCGCCGCGTTGGGCGTGCCAGTCCGCGATGAAAGGCGGGAGTTCAGCCTTCCAGTTCGTCGAGCATGCCCTGCATCTCGCTCAGAGCATGGCGATTGCCGGTGCGTGCCGCGCAACTGATGCCCGCCTTGAGCCGGGCAATGGCTTCCCCGGCGCGCCCCGCCTTCGACAGCGTCTGTGCCACCATGAAATATCCGGCAGTGTAGTCAGGATCCCGCTCCAGCAGTTGATTGAACTCCGTAACCGCCGCGTCGGTCTCGCCGCGGTTGGCCAGCTCCACCGCAATCCCATAACGGGCAAAGCTGTTCTTCGGATCCAAGGCGAGAATCTCTTTTAAACTTGCGATTTTGTCCATGGTGCCCATAGGTGCAGGAGCTTTCAGAATACCCGCGGCGAGGATTTGCGTTATTCGAGTGGATTGCCGAAACTGAAATAGAGTGCGCCCCGGTTGGTTCGGCGCTCATCTCATTGTAGCCGGACTGACGCCTTTCGGGTTGCCTTTTCATTCGGATCGGAGTGAGGATGCCATGAGTTCCACGGAAACAGCGCAGCTGCCCGCACGCCATGTTGCCGAATCGCAGTCGGAGATGACCGAAATCATCTTGCCCAACGACGCCAACGTTCTAGGCAACCTCCTCGGGGGCCGGCTCATGCATTTCATCGATATCGTCGGGGCCATGGCCGCCTATCGCCACTCCCGCGCCCATGTGGTCACCGCCGCCATGGATCACATCGACTTCATTCAGCCCGTCCATGTGGGCGACCTGATCACCCTCAAATCCAGCGTTAACCGCGCTTTCACAACGTCCATGGAGGTGGGCGTAAAAGTGTGGGTGGAGAACACCCAGACTCAGGTGATGCTCCACGTGGCCAGCGCCTACCTCGTATTCGTCGCCATCGACCAGAATGGCCGCCGGGTCCGCGTTCCCGAGCTCCGGCCGGTAAGCGCGGACGAGGAGCGCCGCTATAACGACGCGCTCCTGCGCCGCATGCATCGCGAAAAGGAATCGGCGCGCCGCAAACACGAACGCCAGTCCACGTCAGCACCCGCATAAGCGGGGCAGCACACGCCTGGCCGCGGCAACACGCGAGCTCATGGCGGCTACGAAACATAACAGTGAAAGGAGCAGTACAACTTTATGGCGCATTCTCCTGCCATGCCCCAGCCCGTGGCTTTACCGGGCGTCTCCAAGATCATCGCCGTCGGTTCCGGTAAGGGCGGCGTTGGCAAAACCACCGTCGCCGTCAACCTCGCCATCGCGCTCTCCAAGCTCGGACAGCGCGTGGGCCTCATTGACGCCGATGTCTACGGCCCCAACGTCCCGCTCATGATGGGCTCCAGCCAGCAGCCGCGCGTAGGCGAAGGCAACGTCATCATCCCCAACCTTACTCACGGCATCAAAACCATCTCCATCGGCTACATCTCGCCCGGCGACAAGCCCATGGTGATGCGCGGCCCCATGCTGCACCAGATCATTCGCCAATTCCTGCAGCAAGTGGACTGGGGCGAACTCGACTACCTCATCGTCGACCTGCCTCCCGGCACCGGCGACGTGGTCATCTCGCTCGTCCAGACCGTGCCGCTCACCGGCGCCGTGGTCGTCTCCACCCCGTCCGACGTGAGCCTCCAGGACGCGCGCAAGGCGCTCGAAATGTTCGCCCAGGTCAACGTGGAAGTCCTCGGCATCATCGAAAACATGAGCCACTTCACCTGCCCGCACTGCCACGAGGTCATCGACATCTTTTCGAGAGGTGGCGCCGAGCGCACGGCCAAACAATTCAACGTGCCGTTCCTCGGATCGATCGAGCTGATTCCCGCCATCCGTGAAGGTGGTGACCGCGGACTGCCGGTGGCGCTCGCCGGTCCCAAAAGCCCGCAGGCGAAAGAGTTCTTTGACGCTGCGCAGAAGCTCATGGAGCGCGCCGAAGCGGCAGCAGCAGCCAGCGGCGATGTGCTGGAGATCAGCTAACGGATGAAACGCATCCTGCTTTCCTGGAGCAGCGGTAAGGACTGCGCCTGGGCGCTCCATGTGCTCAGGCAGCAGCCCGGCATCGAGATCGTCGGCCTGCTCACCACGCTCAACTCCGAGTTCGATCGCGTGGCCATGCACGGCACCCGCCGCTCCGTCCTGGAAGCGCAGGCTGCGGCGGCGCAATTGCCGCTCTGGATCGTTCCCCTGCCCTGGCCCTGCACCAACGAGATCTACGAACAGCGCATGGCCGAAGCCTGCGCCCGCGCCGTCCGCGAGCGCATCGATGCCATCGCCTTCGGCGACCTGTTCCTTCGCGACGTGCGTGACTACCGCGAGAAGCAGCTCGCGCCCACCGGCCTTGAGCCGCTCTTTCCTCTCTGGGAGATTCCCACC
>Ga0307373_10004545_pt1 | contig 23258 bp, 22 predicted proteins | sample OX2MG_FD_202534 | JGI IMG/M metagenome (GOLD analysis project Ga0307373, IMG submission 202534) | Soil microbial communities from Risofladan, Vaasa, Finland - OX-2 | ecosystem: Environmental > Terrestrial > Soil > Coastal area > Acid sulfate soil | place: Finland: Risofladan, Vaasa | collected... | reverse complement strand
TCCTCGCCAACTGGGGCACCTTCATCAGCAAGGTGACGCCATAGCGGTGTCTCGAACCGCATAGCCGAAGAGGCCGTGCCGCGAGGCCCGGCCTCTTCGATTCCCGACCTATACTCGGCGGCGATGGTGATCGGCCCGGCGCCCGTCCTCGCCCTCCTCGTCGGATCGTTCAACGCGGCCCTCTTCGTCTTCCTTCGCGGCAGCGCCGGGGGGCAGCTGCCGCTCCTGTTCGTCGCCGCGGTCCTCGGCGCGTGGGCGGGCGACGCGGTCGGCGGCCGGCTCGGCATCGACATTCTCCGGATCGGCGACTTCCGGCTGCTCAGCGCGATCGTCGTCGCCTGGATCGGACTCGCCATCGTCTCGGTCATCGCCATCCTCGGCCCGACGAGGAAGCAGACGTGAAGCGGCCCAGGTACGTCGCCCCGACCTCGTCTCCCGAGGTTCGTGACAGCGACGAACGCTGGCTCGCGATCTTCGTCCGGGGCATCACCGCCGGCGCCCTCGTCGGCGCAGCGATCGCGGGGTCCGCGATCTGGCGTCGTCGCTCACCGACGACGGACGTATCGGACGCGAAGCACCCCGGAACGTAGGGCAGGGGAGCGCCGTCGCGACCCGTCGGTGCGGTTCGGTACCATTGCCGGCGATGCCGACCCCAGCCATGACGCCGGATCCGCGGATCGTCAGCCTGCCGGCCGCCGAGATCCGTCGGCGGTTCCAGGCATTCTTCGCGGCGCGCGGTCATACGATCGTTCCGTCGGCGAGCCTGGTCCCGGGCGGCGACCAGACGCTCCTGTTCACGAACAGCGGGATGGTCCAGTTCAAGGAGGTGCTGACCGGCGCCGAGACGCGCAGCTACACGCGTGCGGTGGACTACCAGCGGGTCCTCCGGGTGGCGGGCAAGCACAATGACTTCGAGGAGGTGGGCCGGACCACCCGTCACAACACGTTCTTCGAGATGCTCGGCAACTGGAGCTTCGGCGACTACTTCAAGCGCGAGGCGATCCACTGGGCCTGGGAGTTCCTCACCGGCGACCTCGCGATCCCCGCCGAGCGTCTTGCCGCGACCACATACCGCGACGATGAGGTCGCCCGGGCGGTCTGGCGCGACGAGATCGGGCTGCCCCCGGAGCGGATGGCCGCCTGGGGCGATGTCGACGCCGGCGACGACAACAACTTCTGGCGGATGGCGGAGACGGGTCCGTGCGGCCCGTGCAGCGAGATCCATTTCGACCGCGGGGCCCACCTGTCCGAGGGCCCGCAGTGCATCCCCGATCACTCGGAGAACTGCCCGCGCTGGCTCGAGATCTGGAACCTCGTCTTCATGGAATACGACCAGCGCCCGAGCGGGCGCGTCCCGTTGCCGTTCCAGAGCATCGACACCGGGATGAGCCTCGAGCGGCTCGCCAGCGTCCTTCAGCAGGTCCCGAGCAACTTCGACACGGACCTCTTCACCCCGCTCCATGCTCGGATGCGGCAGCTGCTGGGCCACGACCCGGACGCGTTCGAGGCCGAGCGCTTCAGCTACCAGGTCATCGCCGACCACGCCCGGGCGATCACGTTCCTCATCGCAGACGGCGTGCTGCCGTCCAATGAGGGCCGTGGCTACGTGCTGCGCCGGATCGTGCGGCGGGCCGTGCGGCACGGCCGACTGCTGGGGCGGCGGGAGCCATTCCTCGCGACGCTGGCCACGGTGGTCGTGGAGATCATGGCAGACGCCTACCCGTTCCTCCGTGAGCGCGAGGCGGAGGTGCTCGCGGTGATCGAGCGCGAGGAGGTCCAGTTCGCCCGGACTCTCGACGCCGGGACGGGCCATCTCGAGGCGGCACTAGCCGGGCTCGCGACCACCGATCGCCGGATCGGTCGTCGCCCCGACGATCTGCCGGCCGACGCCCCGGCCCTGCCCGGCGAAGTCGCGTTCCGCCTCCACGACACCTACGGCTTCCCGATCGATCTCACGGTCGAGCTCGCCGCCGAATACGGCGTGGCAGTCGACCGGACGGGCTTCGAGGCCGCCCTCGCCGAGCAGCGAGAACGGAGCCGCAGTGGCAAGAAGGCGGAGCTCGCCCGCCACGCTGAACGGACCGCCCTCTACGAGTTCATCCTCCGCGACCGTGGCGAGACGACGTTCGTGGGGTACGAGACGACGACTGGCGACGCCTGCGTGCAGGCGATCATCCGCGACGGCGTCGAATATCAGGAGCTGACCGGCCACGGCGAGGCGGAGATCGTGCTCGACCGGACGCCCTTCTACGCGGAGGGCGGCGGACAGGTCGGCGACCGCGGCGAGATCCACGAGGCCGGCGGCGGCTCGCCGCTGTTCACTGTGTCCGACACGCAGCGGCCGGTCGGCGCCCAGGGCGGCGGGCTCGTGGTGCACAGCGGGACCCTGCACGGCCGGATCCGCGTCGGGGAGACCGTTGCTGCCATCGTCGATGCCGAGCGCCGCGCCCGCACGATGCGCAACCACACCGGCACCCATCTCCTCCACCGCGCTCTCCGCGACGCCGTCGGGGAGCGAGCCCGGCAGGCCGGCTCGCTCGTGACGCCGGACGGCCTCCGCTTCGACTTCCCGTTCGATCGGGCGGTGACCGCGGAGGAACGGGCGCGGATCGAGGCCGAGGTCCGACGGGTGGTCCGCGAGGCTCGCCCGGTCATCGTCAGCTACCTCTCGATGAGCGAGGCGATCGCGGCCGGCGCAGACGCGTTCTTCGACGAGAAATACGGCGAACGGGTCCGGACGGTGCGGGTCGAAGGCTTCAGTCACGAGCTGTGCGGCGGTACGCACTGCGCGAACTCCGGGCAGGTCGGGAACTTCGTCATCGTCGGAGAACGGAGCATCGGTTCCGGGATGCGTCGGCTCGAGGCGCTCACCGGGGACGGTGCGGACGCCTGGTTCGGGGCGCGGCTCGCGACCCTCGAGCGGGCGACCGAGCTCGCCGGCGCGAAGAACCCGGATGCGTTGCCCGAACGCGTCGCCGCGCTCGATGCCGAACTCCGAGAGGCGCAGCGGCGCCTGAAGGCACGCTCGGGGAGCGGCCTGCTCACGCCCGGTCAGATCGCGGACGGCGCGTCGGACGTCACGCCCGACGTGCGCCTCGTCGTGTACGCCGGCGAGTACCTCTCGATGGAGGACCTGCGAGCCGCGGCGAAGGAGGTCCGCGCGGTCCTCAGCTCGGGCGTCATCGCGATGGTCCGCGAGGCGGATGAACCCGAGCTCATCGTCACCGTGAGCGACGATCTCGTCGCCCGGGGCATATCCGCCGGTGAGATCGTCCGGTCAGTGGCGCCGGCGATCGGTGGGCGCGGCGGTGGGCGGGCCGACATCGGACAGGCCAGGGGGACGGAGCGGTCCGGGATCGTCGGCGCGCTCCGCGAGGTCCGGACGGCCATCGAGGGTCAGTTGGCCCGCGGCGTCTAGATGGCCTTCTGGCGGCGGATCTGGCAGCGCGACGGAGCGTCGGCCCTCGCCGCCTGCACGGCGCTCGATGTCGGCACCGAGTTCGCCAAGGCCCTCGTCTTCGAGATCGACGACGAGGGGCACGGGACGGTCCGCGGGGTCGGGCGGAGGCGACAGGGACTCTCGCATATGCAGTCGGGCACAGTCGCCGACATCGCCGCGGTCGTCGACAACTGCTCGGTCGCCCTCCAGGAGGCAGAGGAGATGGCGGGCTTCCGGCCGACCCAGGTCGTCATCGGCATCGCCGGCGAGCTCGTCAAGGGGTTCACGACCACCCACAGCCAGGAGCGTCGCCGGCCGGACACCCCGATCACCGAGGCTGAGCTGCAGAAGCTCATCGACGGAGTCCAGCGCGAGGCGCTCCGCGAGGCCGAGCGGGCGATCACCTGGGAGACCGGCCTGCCGCAGGTCGACGTCCGGCTCGTCCATGCCGCGATCACCGCCGCGAGCATCGACGGGTACGCGCTCACGAACCCGGTCGGGTTCCAGGGTCGCCACGTCCGGATCAGCATCTTCAACGCGTTCGCCCCGCTCGTCCACCTCGGGGCGTTGCAGAGCGTGGCGAGCCAGCTCGACCTCGAGCTGCTCGAGGTCGTCGCCGAACCGTATGCCGTCGCCCGCGTCCTCGGTGCAGATGGCGTGCAGCAGTCGGGCGCGCTCTTCATCGACGTCGGCGGCGGGACCACGGACGTCGCCCTCGTCCGTCAGGGCGGCATCGAGGGGACGCGGATGTTCGCCCTTGGCGGACGCGCCTTCACGAAGTCGCTCGCCGACCGGCTGGACCTGCCGTTCCCGCGAGCGGAGGCGCTCAAGGTGGACTACGCGCGCGGGCTCGAGGTGCCGGATCGCGACCAGATGGCGACGGTCATTGCCGACGACGTGACGGTCTGGGCGGCCGGCGTGGAACTCGTCACGGAGGAGCTCGCCGGCGGCGATCAGCTGCCCGGCCGGATCTACCTGTGCGGTGGCGGATCCCGCCTGCCGGAGATCCGGGCTGCCCTCGCCGCGGAGCGGTTCTGGGCTCGCCTGCCGTTCAGCCGGCCACCCGAAGTGACGATCATGTCGCCCGACCAGGTGTCGGCGATCAGTGACGGCACACAGCTCCTCGTCGACCAGCAGGACGTCACGCCGCTCGGCCTCGCCTACCAGGCGATCGAGCTGCAGGCGGCGGAGGATCCGCTCGACGTCGCGCTGCGGCGGGTCCTGCGGGCGATGAAGGTCTGACGATGGCCGGCGATACCGCGATCGTCTATCTCGACGTCGACGATGAGATCACGTCCGCGGCCGCCCGGATCCGGAGCGCGGACTCACCGCGGATCGCCCTCGTCCTGCCGGCCGGCTCGCGACTGGCGACGTCGCGGATCAACTTCCGGCTCCTCGCTCGCGAGGCCCAGACGCGCAGCCGACGGCTTGTCATCGTTGCCCCTGAGGCGGCTACCCGGGCGCTCGCCGCATCGGCCGGGATCGAGGCGTACGCCTCCGTCCGCGATCTCGATGCCCCGGACGTGGCGGTGCCGCCGGCGCCCGCCGCCGAGCGTCTCGCCATCGATCACGAGGAGGTCGTCGCGACCGCGATCTCAGGCGCCTCGAATCTGCCCGTGATCGGTGGATCGCGGCGCACCGGCGGCGACGGCGCCGGAGTCGGCGGCGGACCTGGGCGGCTCATCGTCGGCGGGATCGTCGCGGTCGTCGTCCTCGTGGTCGCGATCGCGGGCTTCCTGCTCCTGCCGGCAGCGACGATCGTCGTGACGCCCCGGGTGGACGCGCTGGGTCCCCTGACGTTCACCGTCCGCGCCGACCCGGCCGCCACCAGCCCGGATCCCAGCGCCGGGGTCGTTCCGGCGACGGTGCCTACCTTCCCGCTCAGTGCCACGGGGACCTTCCCGGCGAGCGGCAAGAAGGTCACCGATACGCCGGCGACGGGCTCGGTCACGTTCTCGAACATCGATCCGTTCTCCCAGCACACGATCGCCGCCGGCAGCCTCGTCTCGACGGCGAGCGGGACGGCGTTCGCGACCGCCACGGTCGTCATCCTCAACCCGGCCCAGCTCGTCTCCTCGGGCGGCAACATCGTCATCGTGCCGACCACCGGCTCGACCGCGGTGACGGCCGTGGTGAGTGGGACCGCCGGCAACGTCGCTGCAGGCGCCATCGCGATCCCGCCGGCGAACCAGAACCCGCGCAAGATCCAGGTTCGCAATCCGGCGCCGACGAGCGGCGGAACGCACACCGTGACGCTCGTCGTGGCCCAGGCGGACATCAACGCGGCGACGACGGCCCTCACCGCTCAGCTCGCCGCCCAGCTCGACGCGACGATCGCCGACCCGTCGCAGGTGCTCCCGGGCACGAGCGTCTTCCCCGAAACGAAGGCGATGACCCCTCCGATCTCGAGCGTCGATCCCACGACACTCGTCGGCCAGCAGGTCACGTCGTTCAGCTACGGCCTGACGGCCACCGGGAGTGTGACCGCGGTCGACCTCGCGGCGGTCGAGGCACTTGCGGCCACTCGGCTCGGATCGTCGGTCGCCGCCGACTACACCCTCGTCGCGGGTTCCGCCCAGGTCACGGTCGGCAAAGGGCGGCTTCTGGGCGGCTCGATCGTCTTCCCCGTCCGGGCGACGGCGGAGGAGGTCCGGACCGTGGCGGCGGCCGATCTGCTGGGGCTCGTCAAGGGCCGCACGGTGAGCGACGCGGAGGCAGCGCTCGCGCCGTACGGGTCGGCCACGATCACCCTCTGGCCCGGCTTCACCGACCATATCCCGGACTTCGACTTCCGGATCGACCTGAGCGTCGTGCCAAGCGCCACGACCGCCACGCCGAGTGCGCCGGCGGGCAGCCGCGCGCCGAGCGGCGCGCCCGCCGCCACCGCCGCCCCGTCTGTTGCCGCCCCGTCCGTTGCCGCCCCGTCGGGCGTGGCGCCGAGCGGCGCGCCGTCGGGGAGTGCAGCCCCGTGACCCGCCTCCTGGCGGTCGACCTCGGGGAACGCCGGATCGGCCTCGCGGTCGGTGACGACGGCAGTGGGGGAGCCGTCGCATTGCGCACCATCCCGCGCGCCCGGACCGTGGCGGACGACGTCGTGGCCATCGGCCGGATCGTGGTCGCCGAACGGATCGACGCCCTGGTCGTCGGACTGCCGCTCGATCGCGACGGCTCGGAGGGTCCCCAGGCGCAACTGAGCCGAGCCTGGGCCGAGGCGGTCCAGGCGGGACTGGGACGGCCAGTCGGGCTGCGCGACGAACGGCATTCGAGCCAGCTCGCGGAGGAGCGAGTCGGAAGGATGCCGCGCGGACGGTCCGGCGGCCCGCCGACCGCAGCGCAGCGCGAACGCCACCGCCAACGCGTCGACCGCGAGGCCGCAGTTATCATCCTCGAAGCGGAGCTGCGGGCACGATCCGAAGGAGCCGACCGATGACGATCCGCGGAGGTCGGCCGCTGCGCCACGGTCACGATGAGGCGAACGATCAGGCGTACCCCCTCGAGGAGGCGGACTGGACGCCGACGCCTCGCCCGGTGGCGGGCCGTTCCGGTCGCCGCGATCCGCGGAACCGTCCACGCGGCGGGCGAGGGGGCGGGCTGGGCGGGCTCCTCCGGTTCGTCGCCTTCGCCCTCGTCCTCGGTGCGCTCGTCCTCGTGGCCCTCGTCACCGTCCTGCGACCGGTGGTCTCCGGCGCGATCGTCGGCTGGGCGTCGGACAACGCGACCGCGCTCGGCATCCCGTTCGTGGCCGACCTGGTGAGGGAGGATCTCGGGTCTGCGCTCACGTCGGCTCCCAGCTCGGACGCGACGGACGTCGAGTTCATCGTCGCGCCGGGTGACACCGCGCGCGGGATCGCCACCCGCCTCCAGGCGCAGGGCTTCCTCGTGGATGCGCGGGCGTTCGTGTTCACCGCCATCGAGCGGAACCTGACCGACAGGCTCGAGGCGGGGACGTTCATCCTGCGCCGCGACATGACGCCGGACCAGCTCGTCACGGCGCTCCTGCAGGCGAAAAGCCTCGCGATCCAGATCTCGTTCCGGGAAGGACTGCGGATCGAGCAGATGGCGGCGGAACTGCAGACCCTGCCGGTCACGATGGACGTCCAGCAGTTCTACGACCTCGCCGAACATCCGACGCCGGCCATCTTCCAGCGCTATCCGTGGCTGCAGATCCCGCCCGGGGCATCGCTGCAGGGCTTCCTCTACCCGGCGACGTACGAGGTCCTGCCGTCGATCACCCCGGAGCAGCTCATCGACAAGATGCTCGACGCGTTCTACGCGCAGGTCGGTCCCGCCCGGCTCAACGTGGCGGCGAGCCGTGGCCTGACCTTCTACCAGGTTCTCACGATGGCCTCGCTCGTCGAGCAGGAGGCCAAGCTCGATTCCGAGCGGGCACTCATCGCCGGGGTCTTCCAGAACCGTCTCAATCCGAAGCTGTTCCCGACTCGGCTTCTCCAGTCGGACACGACGATCTTCTATATCAACGACACGGTCAAGCTGGCCAAGCTGCCGTTCGCGTCGTGGGCGCAGTATTCGTTCTGGGGACCGCTCACGGGGCCGATCAAGGATTCGAGCGTGCCGCCGGCACTCGCGAAGTACGACACGTACACGACGCCCGGCCTCATGCCTGGTCCCATCTGCTCACCCTCGCTCGCCTCCATCGACGCGGCGCTCCACCCGGACACGCAGACCGGCTATCTCTACTTCGTCGCGAAGAACGACGGGTCGAACACGACGGCGTTCGCGAAGACGCTGGCCCAGCACGAGATCAACGTCCGCAAGTACGCGGGCCCGTGAACGACCGATGAGCGCACCCCCGACAGCCGCCGATCGGGCCCGCTGGGCGGACGCGGATCGCGCTGCCCGACCGACGCGACTCGCCCGACTCCGCGAGCGGCTGGCGGATTCCGGACTCGACGCCTACTACGGCGTCCGCCCCGAACATAGCCGCTACCTCACCGGATTCGCACTCGGCGATGGCGAGGATCGGGTCGCCGGCGCGTCGGGCCAGTTCATCGTCGGACGCGACGAGGTGATCCTCTTCGCCGACAGCCGCTACACCGAGCAGGCGGGCCGGGAGGCCCCGGCGGCGAGAGTGGAGGCGGTCTACGGCGATCTCCCGGAGCGCTGGTTGTCGCTCCTCGGATCGCTGGGCGGACCGCCGCCGGTTCGGATCGCGATCGAGGCGAACTTCGTCAGCCAGGCCAGCTGGGGCCGGCTCGCCGCCTCCAGTCCGGGAGTCGAGCTCGTGCCGGTCGACGGCTGGCTCGAGACGGATCGCGCGACGAAGGAACCGGCCGAGCTCGAGCGGATCGCGGCCGCATGTTCGATCGCCGACCGGGCCCTCGGCGGGCTGCTGGCAGAGATCCGGCCGGGGCGGACGGAACGGTCCCTCGCACTCGACCTCGAATGGGCGATCCGGACCGGCGGTGCCGACGCCCTCGCGTTCGACGTCGCCTGCCTGTCCGGCCCGGAGGCCGCGCTGCCACACGGTTCGCCGGGCGATCGAGCGATCCGCCCCGGAGAGGTCCTGCTCTTCGACTTCGGCGCGCTCGTCGACGGCTACCGCAGCGACATGACCCGCACCCTCTTTGTCGGCGAGCCATCGGCCAGGGATCTCGCGCTGTACAGCATCGTGGCACGCGCCCAGGCAGCCGCGTTCGACGGGATCGCGGAGGCTGTCCGCGAGGGTCAGCCGATCTCCGGGCTCGCAGCGGACCGGCTCGCCCGCCAGGTCATCGAGGAGGCCGGTCATGGCGATCGCTTCGGGCACGGCACAGGTCACGGGATCGGCCTCGCCACCCACGAGCTGCCGAGCCTCGGCCGGCGGGCGACCGACGACCCACTTCCGAGCCCGACCGTGTTCAGCGTCGAGCCGGGCATCTACCTTCCGGGTGAGACCGGAGTGCGGATCGAGGATCTCGTCGTGCTCGACCGGGCCGCCGGCCGCGTCGAGCTGCTGACGTCGTTCCCGCGAGAAATCATCCGCGTCGGCTGAGACCCGCTGCGGCCGCTGCTGGCCGCCGCGTTTCGAGACGCCGCTGCGGATCCCGCGCGAGCCTCGGCTACAATCGGTCAGACCAGCGAAACCTCCCGCGGCGACCCGCGCCCGCCTTCCGGCCGTCGACCGCCAGCCCAGGAGCCTCCACCCATGATCAGCACCGGCGAACTCCGCAAGGGCGTCGCGATCGAGCTCGACGGCGAGCTCTGGCAGATCCTCGACTATCACCACATCAAGATGGGCCGCGGCTCGGCCCAGGTCCGGATCACCCTCCGCAATATCAAGCGCGGCCAGACGGTCGAGCGGAGCGTCCAGGCCGGGACGAAGTGGCCGCGTGCCCAGCTCGATCGACGGCCGGTCCAGTTCCTCTATCGGGACGGCGACGATCTCCACTTCATGGAGAACGAGACGTACGAGCAGTTCCACCTGACAGCGGAGCAGCTCGGCGATGCGGCGCTCTACCTCAAGGATGGGATGACCCTCGATCGGACGAGCTATCAGGGCGAGACGATCGGGGTCGAGCTGCCGGTCACGGTCGACCTGACGGTCGTGGATACCGAGCCGGGCTTTGCGGGTGATACTCAGACCGGCGCGCGCAAGCCGGCGAAGACGGACACGGGCCTCGTCGTCCAGGTGCCGATCTTCGTGAGCGAGGGCGACACGATCCGCGTCGACACCCGGACCGGGGAGTACCAGACCCGCGTCTGACCGGTGAGCGGCCCGCACGAGCCACCGGACTGGGCACTGCCGGCCTGGGACGCGGAGACGCCTGTGCCTCCGCAGCGACCGCGGATCCTCGCGGTGAGCGATGTCACCCGGGCGGTCCGCGACGCCGTCCGCGAGGCTGAGCGGCTGCGCGACCTGTGGGTCGAGGGCGAGGTCGGACGGGTGACGATCTCGAGCGCCGGCCACGGCTACTTCAACCTCAAGGACGAGCGGAGCCAACTCGCCTGCATCTGGTTCCGCGAGGATCGCCTTGCCTCCGCCTTCGAGGCCCGCGTCGGATTGCGCATCGTCGCCCATGGCCGCCTCGACGTGTACGAACCGGGCGGCGTCTATCAGCTGTACGTGGACTCGATCCAGCCCGCCGGCTTCGGCGACCTCGCCATCCGCTTCGAGACGCTCAAGGCGAAGCTCAGTGCGGAGGGACTGTTCGACGCTGCCCGCAAGCGCGCCCTGCCGCCGCGACCGGCGACGGTGGCCGTGGTGACGAGCGCGACGGGCGCCGTCTGGCACGACATCGCGAGGGTGCTGGGTCGACGCTGGCCGCTCTCACGGCTGGTCCTCTCACCGTGCCTCGTCCAGGGTGACGGCGCGGCGGCGAGCGTCGTCCGTGCGCTGGAGCGGATCGACCGCTGGGCTACCGACCTCGTCGCGGCGGGTCGCGGCGCGGACGCGCCAGAGCTCACCATCGTCGCGCGCGGCGGAGGATCGCTCGAAGATCTGTGGACCTTCAACGAGGAGGCGGTGGTGCGCGCGATCGTGACCCATCGGCGGCCGGTGGTGTCCGCGATCGGCCACGAGACGGACGTCACCCTCGTCGACTTCGCGGCGGACGTCCGGGCGCCGACGCCCTCGGCCGCCGCGGAACTGGTGGTCCCGGACCGGGTCGATGAGCTTGCCCGGATCGCCGCCGTCGGGCGACGCGGTCGCGTCGCGACGGAACGGGCAGTCACCTCGGTCGCCGCGCAGCTGACCCACGAGCGGCGGGTCCTTGTCGGGCTCCATCCGGCCGCCCGTCTCGCTGCCGCGCGCGAGCGGTCCGGTCTTCTTCTCGACCGCGCCACCGTCGCCGCCGGCGGCCGGATCGGGCGGGACGGCGCACGTCTCGACCGCGTCGCACAACTCGCCCCGATGCTCGTCAACGCCGCACTCGCCCGCGCCGACGGCCGCCTGCGGGAAGCGAGAGTCGCGTTCGAGGCGCTCGGACCGCAGGCGACGCTCGATCGTGGGTATGCGATCGTCCGTCGCTCCAACGACGGGCTGATCGTCCGGACGGCGGACGCGGCACCGCCTGGCACGGAGCTGGAGATCCGGCTTTCCCACGGAGGATTGACGGCGACGACCGACGGTCCACGATGAGCGGCGCTCGCTCATGATCGGTGAGCTGGCACTCCTCGCCGTCGGCGTCATCGTGGTTGCGCTCGTTGGCTTCATCATCGGCAACCGGATCGCGTCGCGGCTGACGCGGCGGATCGAGCGAAAGGAACGGGACGATGACCGAGACCGGTGATCCGGCGGCGGGCGGCGGCGCGGCGCGGGATGCGACGATCGCGCCGCTGACCTTCGACGCCGCGCTCGCCGAACTCGAACGGACGGTGGCGACGCTCGAGACAGGCGGGACGCCGCTCGAGGCGACCATCGAACTCTACGAGCGCGCCGTCGCGCTCGAGGCGCATTGCTCGCGCCTGCTCGCGGATGCCCGCCTCCGCATGGAGCGACTGGTCGAACGTGGAGGCGGGCGGCTGGAGTCCGTCGTCATCCCGGGCGGGGATCGGGATGACGACGCGGATGAGGCCCGCGGCTGACGGCTCGGGGCTGACGGCCCGCGGCTGACGAGCCGTCGGCCTGCGGCGCGACGCGTCGCCGGACGCCTGTCGGCCGTCGGCGTAGACTCCCATCCGCGTCGAGCATGACGCAGCCGATCTTTCCGACCAGGCCGTTCCGAGGAGCGTATCCGGACGTGGCGATCCTGCCCAACCTCAGCGGCCCAGCCGACCTGCGGGGCCTCGATGCGGCACAACTCGAGGAGCTCGCCGCCGAGATTCGCGAGACCATCATCGCGACCGTCGCCCGGACGGGCGGGCACCTCGGGAGTTCGCTCGGGGTGGTCGAACTGACGATCGCCCTCCACCGGCTGCTCGACTCACCGCGCGATCGGATCGTCTGGGACACGGGCCACCAGGCCTATCCGCACAAGCTCCTCACCGGGCGGCTGGCGCGATTCGCCACCCTCCGCCAGCTCGACGGGATCGGTGGCTTCCCACGGCGATCCGAGTCCGAGCATGACGTCTTCGACGGCGGTCATGCCGGCACCGGCCTCTCGATCGGGGAAGGCCTCGCGACGGCGCGCGACCTGCGCCACGGCCGCGAGCGGATCGCCGTCGTTGTCGGCGACGCCGCGCTGATGAGCGGCCTCTCCTTCGAAGCGCTCAACGACATCGGCCAGCGCCAGACGCGGATCCTCATCGTCCTCAACGACAACGAGATGTCGATCAGCCCGACGGTCGGCGCACTCTCCAAGTACCTCTCGACGATCAAGCTCTCCACTGCCTGGCAGACGAGCAAGACCGCCTACGACCGGGCGGTCGAGCGGCTGCCGATCGTCGGCGATACCGCCCTTGAGCTCTCGAAGCGCGTGCGGCGCTCCTTCGTCCAGTTCATCCAGCAGCCAGGCAGCCTGTTCGAGGACCTCGGCATCACCTACGTCGGGGTCGTCCCGGGCCACGACCTCGGCACCCTCGAAGACACGCTCGCGCGGTCTCTCGACCTGCCCGGCCCGGTGATCGTCCACGTGCGGACGCAGAAGGGTCGCGGCTACCGGCCGGCGGAGACGGACCAGGTCGGATTCCACGGCGCGGCGCTGCCGCCGATGCGCGAGATCCCGCCGACCGAGGGCGCCGATGCGCGCCGGTACCCCACGCGGCCCGCCATGCCCACCGAATCGATGTCGGACGACGCCGCTCCGCCGACGCCGATCGTCGAATCAGTGAAGGCACCCAACTACACCGCCGTCTTCGTGGGCGAGCTGATCGAGGCCGCCCGTGAGGACCGGCGGATCGTGGCGATCACGGCCGGGATGCCGACCGGCACCGGCCTCAACCGGTTCCAGGCCGAGTACCCGGATCGCTTCATCGACGTCGGGATCGCCGAGCCGCACGCGGTCACCCTCGCGACGGGGCTCGCGATGGGCGGCGCCCGCCCGGTCGTGGCCATCTACTCGACGTTCCTCCAGCGGGCGTTCGACCAGACCGTCCACGATGTCTGCCAGAACGACCAGCCGGTGATCCTCGCGGTCGATCGAGCCGGGCTCGTCGGCGAGGACGGCACGAGCCACCAGGGGATGTTCACGCTCCCTGTCCAGCGCCAGCTCCCGAACCTCGTCATCGCCGCCCCGAAGGATGAACAGGAGCTCCGCTCGCTCCTTCGCACCGCTCTGGCGCAGGAGCATCCGTTCGCGATCCACTATCCGCGCGACGCGGGCTTCGGGCTGGCAGCCGTGGAACCCACGATCATGTCGATCGGACGCGGCGAGCTGATCCGGGCCGGCACGGACGTCCTCATCGTCGGGTTCGGGCCGATCGTCGCGCGGGCTCGCGAGGCGGCCGAGCTGCTCGCCGCCGACGGCTGGTCCGTGGCCGTCCTGAACGCCCGGTTCGCCAAGCCGCTCGATCGTGAGCTCATCCTCGACGAGACGCGCGGCAAGCAGCTCCTCGTCACGGTGGAGGAGAGCGTCGTGAGCGGCGGCTTCGGGTCCGCCGTGCTGGAGCTGTTCGAGGAGGCCCGCCTCGGAGATCCCTCGTACCGCGACGTACCGCTGCGGATCCTCGGGATCCCGGCCGGCCGTTTCGTGGATCACGGGTCCGTCTCCGACCTGCGCCACCTCCTGCGCCTCGACGCCGCCGGTCTCGCCGCCCAGATCGGTGAGACGCTGGCGACGATCCATGCCGCCCCGGGACACGCGACAGAGGGCGCGGCGGCGAGCTGAGCGACGTCCGCGCGGACCGCCGTGTGCGACGATGGCGAGATGCGTGCGCCGACCGGTCGTCAGCATCGAGTCCGCCTGGACGAGCTCCTCGTCGAGCGCGGGATCGCGTCGTCGCGGACGCGAGCGGCGGCCTACCTGCTCGGCGGTCGGGTCCGGGTCGGGGACGGTGATGCGGCGCGGGGCGATCGCAAGCCCGGCGACCTCGTCGACCCGGTCGTGGCCATCGCCCTCATCGAGCGCGATCCGTATGTCAGCCGCGGCGGCCACAAGCTCGCGGCCGCGCTCGAGGCCTTCTCGATCGACCCGCGCGGTCTCGTCTGCCTCGATGTCGGGGCGTCCACCGGCGGGTTCACCGACGTGCTGTTGCAGCGCGGGGCGAGCCGTGTCTATGCTCTCGACGTGGGTCGCGGACAGCTCGCTGAACCGCTTCGGGCCGATCCGAGGGTCGTTTCGATGGAGCGGACCAACGCCCGGACGCTCGGCCCCGGGGTCCTGCCGGAAGCAGTCGACCTCGCCGTGATCGACGTCTCGTTCATCTCGCTCGGCCTCATCCTCGCCCGGGTCGCCGCATGCCTGCAACCGACCCACGCCGGCCACCTCGTACCGCTCGTCAAGCCGCAGTTCGAGGTGGGCAAGGGAGGGACGGACGGCGGGGTCGTCCGTGACCCGGTACTCCATCGGCAGGTCCTCGAGCGGGTCGTCGCGCTCGCGAACGGGCTCGGCCTGGAGCCGATCGACCTGGTCGCGTCGCCGATCCTCGGCCCGCAGGGGAATCGCGAGTTCCTGCTCGACCTCCTTGTGCCTGTCGGCTGGCGTGCTGGCGCGGCTCCCGACCGGCCATCCGAACCGGGGCGCTCCGCCGGACCGGCACCGGAGCTCCTCGCCCGGATCGCCGCGGTGACCGGCGGATGACGATCCGGCGGATCGGCTTCGCGTTCAATCCGACCATCCCGGCGGCGATCGAGCTGCGCGATCGCGCCACCGCCTGGTGCCACGCCCGATCGATCGAGGCATGGGCCGCGCCATCGGGCGAACTCGAGACGCTGCTCGCCGAGCTGCCGACGACGGACGTCCTCGTCGTGCTCGGCGGCGACGGGACGTTCCTCCGCGCGGCCCGGGCCGTGGCGGAGGTCGACGTGCCGATCCTCGGGGTCAACCTCGGCAAGATCGGGTTCCTCTCGAAAGTCGAGGCCAATGAGCTCGAGACCGTCCTCGGCCAGGTCGCAGACGGCGAATCCCGGATCGACGAACGGATGACGATCGAGGCGCGGATCCTTCCCGGCGGTCGGGCGATCGAGGGCGAACGATTCATCGCCCTCAATGACGTGGTGATCGCCCGCGGCGAACTCGCCCGGGTCTGCCGCCTCGATGTCGCGGTCGGACCGTCCCACGTCGCGACCTTCATCGCCGACGGTCTCGTCATCTCGACCCCGACGGGGTCCACCGGCTATGCCTTCTCCGCCGGTGGGCCGATCGTCGACCCGTCGAGCCGCAACCTCATCGTCACTCCCATCGCCGCGTACCTCGCGGCGATCCGCTCGATCGTGGTCAGCCCGCGCCAGATCGTGCGCTGCCGGGTCGTCGACGCGCACGAGGCGCTCGTGAGCATCGACGGTCGCGAGGACCGCCGCCTGGCGGTCGGCGACGCGGTGGAGGTACGGGCGATCGAGCGACCGATCCGGCTCATCGAGCCGAAGGGCGGCCAGCCGTTCTGGGACCTCCTGCGCCACAAGGTCGAGCTCCTGCCGTCGTGAGCGTCGGCGAGCGTCCAGGTCGACCTGAGGCGACCGTCCGGACGGTATCCGACCCTGGAGTGGGCCGGCTCCTCGAGCTGACGGTCACCGACCTCGCCCTGATCGACCGCCTGCATCTCGAGTTCGGCCCGGGTCTCAACGTCATCACCGGCGAGACCGGGGCAGGTAAGAGCCTCCTCATCGACGCACTCGGCCTGGTCCTCGGTGCCCGAGCGGATCCCGGCCTCGTGCGGCACGGCACGGACAGCGCCCGCGTCGTCGCGCTCTTCGACCGCCTGCCGGAGCCGCTCATCGCCGCTCGCGAGGTGTCGGCCGCCGGCCGTTCGACGGCCCGCCTCGACGACGAACCCGTCACCGCGGCGCGGCTGGCCGAGACCGTCGCCCCGCTCGTGGAGATCCACGGCCAGCACGACCAGCAGCGGCTCCTCGACGAGCGCCGGCAGCGCGAGCTGCTCGACGCGTTCGGTGGCCACGGCGACCTGCGGACGGCGGTATCGGTCGCCGTCGAACGATGGCGCCAGAACCGCGCCGTCCTCGCCGGGCTCGCGATGGGACCCACCGAACTGGCGCGACGCCTTGAGATCGCGGAGCACGAGGCGACCGAGATCGCCGCCGCCCGCCTGCGGGTCGGCGAGGTCGCCGAGATCGAGGCCCGGCTCTCGGCGGTGGAACACGGCGAGGCGATCGCCCGCGGCCTGGCCGCGATCCACGAGGCGCTGGCGGCGGAGGGGAGCGGCGCCCGCGACGCGCTGGCCCTCGCTGAACGTGAGGCCCGCCATCTCGCTCGCGTCGATCCGCGGTTCGAGCCCGTCGCCGGCCGCCTCGCGGCGGCCCTTGCCGACGTCGACGATCTCGGCGGTGAGGTGCGCGCGATGGCGGACGACGGCGCCCGCGACCCGGCCACCATCGCGACGCTGCAGGAGCGACAGAGCGTCATCTGGGGTCTGGAACGACGCTATGGGGGCGACGAGGCAGCGGTCATCGCCCACGGCCAGCGTTCGCTCGAGGAAGCCGAGCGCCTGCGCGGCCTCGACGACGAGCGGGCCCGCCGAAGCGCCGATGCAGCCTCCCTCCTGGCGACGATCGCGGCCGCCGCCGCGGCGCTGTCCGTCCGGCGTCGAGCGGCGGCGGACCGGCTCGCCCCGGCGATCGGGGCCGAACTAGAGGTCCTCGGCTTCCGGCCGGGATCGTTCGAGATCGCTGTTGGACGGCGGGCGGCGGCGGCCGACGAGGAGGCGGTCGAGATCGACGGCGACGCCGTCGCGTTCGACCAGAGCGGGGTCGACATCGTCGTCTTCCGCATCGCTCCGAATGCCGGCGAGCCGGCCCGGCCGCTCTCGAGGATCGCCTCCGGAGGAGAGGCGAGCCGGGTGGCCCTCGCCATCAAGAGCGTCCTCGCCGCCGCCGACGAGACCGCGACCCTCGTGTTCGACGAGATCGACAGCGGCATCGGCGGTCGGAGCGCCGATCCGGTCGGACGGGCACTGCGGACGCTCGCCCTCCGTCACCAGGTGCTGTGCGTCACCCATCTGCCCCAGATCGCCGCCCACGCCGACGTCCACTACCGGATCCTCAAGCGCGAGCGCGACGGTCGGACGGTGACGGAGGTCCGGCGCCTCGACCGCGAGGGCCGGATCGTCGAGCTCGCCGCGATGCTCGCCGGTCCCAACGGTGGAGCCACCGCGCTTGCGGGCGCGCGCGAGCTCATCGACCGGGCGGAGGCGAACCGCCCCCCCGCGTCGGATGGCGGCTGACGACGGACCGCCACCCGGGCTGGGGGCGGCGATCCGCGAGTATCTCGATCATCTCCGCATCGAACGCGGGCTCTCGCCGGCCACCGTCGCCGCCTACGGCAACGACCTCGCTGCCTTCGCCTCGTCCGGGTTCGTCACGGAACGCTGGAGCGGCACGCCGGATGAGGCGGTCGGCTACCTCGCCTCCCTCGCGCTCCCGCCGCGCGGAGCGATCCGATCCCGTCTCGCCTCGTCGAGTCGACGCCGCCGGACGGCGGCGCTGCGCGGCTTCTACCGCTTCGCGTTCGGCGACGGCCTCGCGACCGTCGATGTCGCCGCGCACCTCGACCTGCCTCGCGAGGGGCATCGCCTCCCCCAGATCCTCAGCCTGGAGGAGGTCGTCCGTCTCCTCGAAACGGTCGGCGGCGAGCTGGACGCGGACGAGCCGGACCCGGTCATGGTCCGCGCGTCCGCCTCCGATGATCGCGCATGGCGGCGGTCGGTCCGGGATCGGGCACTGATCGAGCTGCTGTACGCGGCGGGGCTGCGGGTGAGCGAGGCGCTCCGGCTCGACATGGAGGATTTGTCGGTCGATGGCGCTTTCGTCCGCGTCATCGGCAAGGGCGACCGCGAGCGGCTCGTGCCCGTCGGCGAGGTCGCCCTCGCCTGGCTCGCCCGTTATCTCGGCGATGTTCGGAGCGACTGGCTCCCGCGCAGCCTGGCGCAGCAGCGCGGCGGGCCGGTGTTCGTCACGGAGCGGGGCCGCCGGCTCGGTCGCCAGGCCGCCTGGACCACGGTGAAGCGAGCGGCCGCCGCGGCCGGCCTCGACGACCGGATCTCGCCGCACACATTCCGTCACTCGTTCGCCACCCACCTCCTCGAGGGCGGCGCGGACCTGCGGATCGTCCAGGAGTTGCTCGGTCATGCGACCATCAGCACGACTCAGCTGTACACCCACCTGACCGGCGAGCGGATCCGCGACGTGTACGCTCGCGCCCATCCGCGCGCCTGACCCACGCGCCTGACCCACGCGCCGCATCGAAGGGGACCGGATGACTCGCTACGCCGATACGCTGCTTGCGACCGGGGAGGTCGTCGTCCGTCGGGCCCGCCAGCACTGGCTGGCCGTGGCGCGCGATGCGATCCGTCCTCTCGGCATCATCGTCGTCGCGATCCTGCTCCTGTTCGTGGCGGGCCAGCTCACCGCGATCCACGACCTCCTCGCGTATGCGAGCCTCGTCGGAGTCATCGTCGGGCTCGCCTGGATCGGCCTCATCGCGTGGCGCTGGAGCGAGCAGGACTACCTCGTCACGAACCGGCGGGTGGTGAAGGTCGACGGGATCTTCAACAAGCATTCGGCGGACAGCTCGCTCGAGAAGATCAACGACGCGGTCCTCGACCAGAGCGCGATCGGGCGGATCTTCGGATTCGGCGATCTCGAGATCCTCACCGCGAGCGAGGAGACGGTCGATCGCTACACGTGGCTCGCCGACGCGCCGGGCTTCAAGCGGGAGATGCTCGACCAGAAGAACGCGCTCGAGATAGACGTGCGGTCCGTCCCCGCGCCGCCGCTGCGCGCCGCTCCACCCGCCCAGCCAGTGGCGACGGCGGCGACCGCGCCCAGTGCGACCCCGTCCGCGCTCCCGCGATCCGGTTCGACGATGACGGCGGACGAGGTGACGGCGACCCTCGCCAGGCTGGCCGACCTGCGCGATCGCGGCGCCCTCAGCGCCGAGGAATACGACGCCAAGAAGGCCGAGCTGCTCGCCCGCCTCTGAGGTCGGCCCGCACCCGGCCCGCACCCGAGGTCGCCGCGGGTACGATACGCGGGACCTCCAATCCGAACCTGAGGCCCCCGTGGCGATCGACCCCAGCCGTATCGTACTCATCGCGATCTTCCTGCTCGTGGCGTTCCCCGTCCACGAGTTCTCCCATGCCTACGTCGCCTACCGTCTCGGCGACGCCACGGCGAAGATGTTCGGGCGCCTGACCCTCAACCCGGTGGTCCATTTCGATCCGATCGGGGGCCTGTTCCTCGTCTTCACCGCGATCACCTCCCCGTTCATCATGGGCTGGGCGAAACCCACTCCGGTGAACCCATCCAACCTGCGCGACCGCCGCAACGGCGAGGTCTATGTCGCCCTCGCCGGCCCGGCCTCGAACCTGCTCATGGCGGTCGCGGGCGCCCTCGTCGTGCGGGTCATCTTCGCCGCCCAGGTCAACGTGCCGGTCGCGGTCGCGGAGATCCTCATCCTCTTTGTCCAGTTCAACATCGCCCTGGCGATCTTCAACATGATCCCGATCCCGCCGCTCGACGGCTCGACCCTCCTGTTCCGGGTCCTCGACCCACGGACGGCGTGGCAGCTCCGCCCGGTCCTGAGTCAGTACGGGTTCCTGATCCTGATTCTCCTGATCCTGCTCGCCGCGAATCCACTCGGGGCCCTGATCTCGAATGTCACGCGCGTCCTGGTGGGCTTCTAAGGCCCGCCAGTTCCGGGCGCACGTCGGGGCGCGGGTCGCGCCGGAGGAGCGCGCGGGACTGGCGATCTGGCTCAGCCCGGCCCAGCTGGGCGTGTTCGACGCGATGCACGTCGCCGATCGGCGCCATGGCCTCGACGTGGTCGCGACGCTCCGGGCGGACGGATCCGCCGATCCGGACCTGCTCGTCGCCGGGCTCCTCCACGACGCGGCGAAAGGAGCCGATGTCGGGGTCTGGCCGCGGGTCGCCTGGTCCCTCGGCGCGGCGTTCGGGCGACCCGTGCGCCGGGTCACCGCGCTCGTGCCAGGGTTCGAGGCCCAGCTCGCCCGTCTGGACGACCACGCCGAGCTGTCCGCGCGCCTCGCCGCTTCGGCTGGCTGCTCACCACGGACGGTCGAGCTGATCCGTCACCAGGATCGACCGGTCGATCCCGACGCGGGCCGCCGGCTGCACGTCGCCGACGAGGCGAACTGATGGAAGCCATCGCGGTCACGACGGTGGAGTTCGGCGCGGGCCGCCGGCCGGAAGCCTCGATGCGGATCCAGGTGGCGGCGTTCGACGGCCCGCTCGGACTGCTCCTCGCACTCATCGAGAGCGAACGACTCGACGTCCTCACCGTGCCGCTCGGTGCGCTCGCGGGAGCGTACCTCGAGGCGCTCGCGGGGCTCGAGGACGATCGGCTCGCCAATGTGTCGTCGTTCGTCGCGGTCGCGAGCCAGCTCATCGTGATCAAGAGCCGCGCCCTCCTCCCGCGACAGGACGCCAGGCCGGCAGACGAGGTGCCCGCCGACGACGGCGAGGATCCGGAAGCGGAGCTGCGTGCCCGTCTCCTCCTGTACCGGGCGTTCCGCGACGCCGGGACCACGCTCGCGGCGCGGGCAGGACGCACCGGCGGCCTCTTCCGGCGTGAACCCGCGACCGCCCAGGCGGCGGCCCTGGCCGGTGCCCGGCGGGGCGAGCTCGAACGGCTCGATCCGGCCCTCCTCGTCCAGGCCCTGGACGAACTCGTACGGATCGTTCCGCCGGAGCCTCGACCCGCGGAGGCGATGCGGCGGATCGTGACCATCGCCGAGCGGGCTGCGGTGATCCGGTCGGCCCTCCGCGGCGCCGGATCCATCGTCCTCCAGGACCTCCTCCACGACGTCCGCGACCGGGTGGTCGCGGCGGTGACGTTCCTCGCCCTGCTCGAGCTCGTGAAGCGCCGTGAGATCACCGTCGAACAGGCCGTGCCGTGGGGCCCGATCGTGGCTCGGCTCGTGGAGGCCGCCCGGTGACCGACGAAGCGACGCTGGCCGCGATCCCCGCCTCCGACGAGGCTGAGCCGCCGACGCTCAGCGAGGCTGCGCTCGAGGCGCTCCTCTTCGTCGCCGAGCGACCGCTGAGCAGGCGCGAGATCGCGACCCTCGCGGGGGTGGACCGGGCGACGGTGGATGAACGACTCGGCGACCTCGAGGTGAGCCTGGCGGGTCGCGGGATCCGGCTCGTGTCGAGCGGCGAGCGCGTCGAGCTCGCCACGACCGCGGATGCCGGCGCCCTCATCGCCCGCTACGTCGGTGCGGACGCGGTTCGCCTTTCGCCGGCCGCGCTCGAGACCCTCGCGATCGTCGCCTATCGCCAGCCGCTGACGCGGGCGGTGGTGGAGCGGATCCGGGGGGTCGATTCGGACTACTCGCTGCGGATCCTCCTCCATCGCCGGCTCGTCGTGGAGCTCGGCCGCTCGGACGCCCCGGGTCGGCCGTACCTCTACGGAACCGGCTTCGAGTTCCTCGAGCGGTTTGGCCTCACGAGCCTCGAGGAACTCCCGATCCTCGAGGCGGGACTCGCGGAGCGGCTCGGCGGCGGCGAACCAGGGCCGGCAGCCGACGTCGCGATCGAGGTCGAATCCGCCTGATGTCGACCGAACGACTCCAGAAGATCCTCGCGGCCGCCGGCGTCGCTTCGCGGCGAGGGAGCGAGGCGCTCATCGTGGCTGGCCGGGTGACGGTCGACGGCGAGATCGCGACGATCGGGCTCTCGGCCGATCCGACGAGCGCCCGGATCGAGGTGGACGGCCGACCGATCCGGGCGGCCGATCGAGCGACGATCGTCCACCTCGTGGCGAACAAGCCGGCCGGCGTGACCTCGACGGTCCGCGACCGACACGCGGGACGGACGGTGCTGGATCTCGTCCCGGCCGCGATCCGGCCGGGCGCCGAGCGACTCTATCCGGTCGGACGGCTCGATCGCGATTCGGACGGCCTCGTACTCCTGACGAACGACGGGCCGTGGGCGGACCGCGTGCTTCATCCGCGCTACGGGGTGGAGCGCGAGTACGCGATCGGGCTCGGCCGGCGGCTGGAACCAGCCGAGGAACGGGCACTCAGCGGGGGGATCGAACTGGAGGAGGGTATCGCCGAACTGTTCCACCTCCGCCTCGCGACAGCACCGGAGACGGCGCGAGTGGCGAGCCTGCTCGATCCGCGGCCCGCGTCCCTGGTCTGGTACCGCGCGACGTTGCGCGGCGGCTGGAAGCGCCAGCTGCGTCGGATGTTCGGCGCGCTCGGCGTGCCGATCGCGCGGCTCGTCCGGGTGCGCTTCGGGCCGGTCCGCCTCGAGACGCTGCCAAGCGGCAGCGTCCGCGCGCTCACCGCGGTCGAGGTGCGGATGCTCGGAGCGGGCGCGCCGGACCGCTCGGCGACAGATCGCTCGGCACCGGCGACCGGTCGGAAAGTTCGGCCGCTCGTGGTCGCGCTCGACGGTCCGGCATCGTCGGGCAAGAGCAGCGTCGGCGCCGCGGTCGCGAAGGAACTCGGCTATCGCTTCATCGACACGGGCCTCCTCTACCGCGCCCTCACCTGGCTGGCCCTCCACCGCGACGTGCCGCTGGATGACGGCCCAGCACTCGTCGCGCTCGTCCCGGAGCTGCGCCTCGCCGTCGATGCCGACGGACGGCACGCCCGGGTCATCGTCGACGGGACGGACCGCACCGCAGTCGTGCAGACCGCGCGGGTCGACCGCCACGTATCCGACGTGGCGCGGAACCCGGACGTGCGGGCGGCCTTCCTGCCGGTGCAGCGGGACCTCGCCGCGGACGGCGGCATCGTCGTCGCCGGTCGCGACATCGGCACGGTCGTCCTGCCCGCCGCGGACGTGAAGCTGTTCCTCGACGCG
>Ga0307373_10004543_pt1 | contig 23265 bp, 22 predicted proteins | sample OX2MG_FD_202534 | JGI IMG/M metagenome (GOLD analysis project Ga0307373, IMG submission 202534) | Soil microbial communities from Risofladan, Vaasa, Finland - OX-2 | ecosystem: Environmental > Terrestrial > Soil > Coastal area > Acid sulfate soil | place: Finland: Risofladan, Vaasa | collected... | reverse complement strand
CAAGCCGACACGAACGAGGAGGCTCGATGAGCACGTCCGAAGGACTGTGGTCCTCCCACTTCGGCTTCACCCGCACGCCGTTCTCGAAGTCGATCCCCGCGGACCGGCTCTTCTCGCGCGCCGCGCACGGCGAGGCGGTCGCCCGGATCCAGTACTGCATCGCGGAGTCCGCCCTCGGCGTGATCACCGGGGAGGTCGGAGCCGGCAAGTCCGTCGCTGTTCGCGCCGCGGTGGCGGGGCTCGACCGGACCCGCTACACCATTGTCTACGTCGCCAACCCCTCGGGAGGCTCTCGCGGGCTGTATGTCGCGATCACCACCGCCCTCGGGGCGACGCCTCGGTTCCACAAGGCAGAGGCGATTGCCCAGGTCGCGAACCTGCTCGCCGCCGAGCAGGCAGAACGGCACCGCAAGGTCGTGTTCCTCATCGACGAGGCTCACCTGCTCAGCCCCGAGCAGCTCGAGGAGCTGAGGTTGCTGTCGAACGCCGAGATGGACTCGGCGTCACCCTTCGCCGGGCTGCTGATCGGCCAGCCGACGCTCGCGACGCGACTCCGCCAGGGCATCTTCGCCGCTCTCGACCAGCGCATCAGTGTCCGCTACACCCTCACCGGCATGGACCTCGGTGAGTCCGTCGCCTACCTGCGCCACCATCTCGAGCTCGCGGGACGAAGTGACCCGCTCTTCGCGGACGACGCGGTCGCGCGACTGCACCGCTACGCGAACGGGATACCGCGCGCCCTCAACAACGCCGCCACGGCTGCGCTCATGGCGGCGGCATCCGACGGCAAGGGGCTCGTCGACGACGTCTGCGCGAAGAAGGCGGTGGCGGAGCTGACGCGGACCTGAACCCGCGGACCTGCGACGCGGGGGCTACCTGGCGCCGGTCGCTGGCTCCGGCCATCGGCCGGCGCCGACGCGCGTCCTCGAGCAGTCATGCCAAATCGTCTTCGGACAATCCTGCCGAAGCAGCCTCATCCAATCCCGCCGGCAACACAGGCGTTCGGCGAGGAAGCGCGAGATGGTGATGGACCTGACACCCGCCCGCGTCTTCGGTCGCTGTCGGACCCATCGCTTCTCTCGTCCGGTCGTCGGGTCGCCGGCGATGAACACGAGCTGTTCGGTGACAGCGATGCTGCGATGCAACAGGTTGACCCCGGAGCGGCGAAGGCCGACCAATTCGCTCCAGCGCATTCCCGTCTCCAACGCGGTGTAGACGAACGTTCGGTACCATGGGTCGATGGCCTCGGCGAGTGCAACGGCTTGTTCGGGAAGGAGGAAACGCATCTCGTTCAGCTCCACGTGTGGCGGCTGGACGCTGTTGCACGCGTTCTTGGCAATGGCCCCCTTCTCCACCGCCACTTGGAGAGTCCGACGAAGCAGTCGGTACTTTCGATGGATCGACGACGCGGCCATCTCGCTCGCGAGAAGCTCGGCGAGCCATGCCTGGATTGCGAGCGGGTCGAGCTGGATCAGTTGCGTCTGACCGAAGCGGCGCAGGATGTGCTCGAACTCTCGCTCGTAGAGGCAGACCGTCGTCGGACGGAGATGGACGACGGTGGACATGTACATCGCGACCCAGTCGGCGAGGAGCATCCGTCCGAGCTCGGGAGCGATCCATTCCCGATGGCGCGCGGCGTGACCGATGTCCTCGACGTAGGCACGGGCTTCAGCCTTGGTGCCACACACCTTGCTTCGCGGGCGCCCCAACCGGTCGCGGTAGCGGACCTTCCAGCGTCCGCTCGAAAGTCGCTTTGGCTCGGCCATCGGCCTCTCCTCCCATGAACCACGGCGCGAAACGCCGGGGGAGTGATCTGAACGAGAGGGTCCGTTGGACCGAGGCTCACACGAGGGTGCCAGCTGCCACCAGTTTGCCGCGAAACCTCGCTGAGGCGGGTCACGCCGCGTCTTTTCGCGTCTTTCGCGCGTCCTGCCCTGTTTCGAGCGCTTGGACGAGCGACAAACTCAGATGCGAAATAGCAGGTAGACAGCTATTTCCTGTGTGGTCGGGACCGGCGTCGATCCGGTGACCTCGCGCTTTTCAGGCGCGCGCTCTGCCAACTGAGCTACCCGACCTCGCCGGCACCAGCCGGCCGCTCGAATCTACGCCCCCGAGGCCGACCTCGTGGCGTGCCCGTGCGGCCGGCGGGAGCCGGGTGGCGGACCTGACGGGATTTGAACCCGCGACCTCCGGCTTGACAGGCCGGCGTGCACTCCGAGCTGCACCACAGGTCCTCGTGCACCGGGAGCCGGCGCGACGCCTGTCGGCGCAGCGTCCGCCCCGGGGAGGCGCCCCCGGATACTAGGCCATCGCCGGACCGGCCGTGACCGGCGGCCCGCGTCGCACGCAGGTGCGCCCGCGCCCCCGGAGCACGCCCCGGATCCCCGCGGACCCGGTCGCTACGATGGCCGCGGCCGGCAGCACGCGGTCCGCACCCCCAACGGGATTCGAACCCGTGTTACCGCCTTGAAAGGGCGGCGTCCTGGGCCGCTGGACGATGGGGGCTCGGGGCGTGCCCGGGCACCGAGACTACCAGCGGCGCGGCGGCGCCCCGCCGGCCGGCGAGGAGGACACGTGACGCTCGACCCGCAGGCCGCAGGTACGAATACGGACGACGACGACCCGCAGCAGCTGTGGGACCGGGTCGACGACTACATCTCGGACCGGCTCGTGCCGAGCGACACCGCGCTCGACGAGGCGCTCGCGGCGAGCGAGCGTGCCGGCCTGCCCGCGATCAACGTCGCGCGGAACCAGGGCCGCCTGCTCGAGCTCCTCGCGACCGCGATCGGGGCTCGGGCGATCCTCGAGATCGGCACGCTCGGCGGCTACAGCACGATCTTCCTCGCGCGTGGCCTGCCCGCGGACGGCAGGCTCGTGACGCTCGAGTTCTCGCCTCGCCACGCCGAAGTCGCCCGGGAGAACCTGGAGCGTGCCGGGCTGTCGCACCTCGTCGAGATCCGGGTCGGGCCCGCCGTCGCGAGCCTCGCCCAGCTCGCCGCCGAGGGGGCCGGGCCGTTCGACCTCGTGTTCGTCGACGCGGACAAGGAGAGCTACCCGCAGTATCTCGAGTGGGCCGTGCGCCTCGCGCGCCCAGGAGCGCTCATCGTCGCCGACAACGTCGTGCGCGAGGGCGCGATCCTCGACGGCACCATCGACGACGTGAGCACCGCCGGTATCCGGCGCTTCTACGATGCGCTCGCGGCCGAGCCGCGGCTTCGCGCGACCGCGATCCAGACCGTCGGCCACAAGGGTCACGACGGCTTCGCGATCGCGGTCGTCGCCGGCCCGGCGTAGCGGCCCGCCGCGCGCCGACCGGCCCAGCGCCTACGGTGTGGGCCGGCACGACGGACGAGGAGCGAGGATGAGCGACGACCGGACGGGCCTGTCCGCCGGACCACAGACGGGTGCGACGGTCGAGCGCCACTTCTCGGGGTGCCCGCGGCTCGACACGGCGAGCCCGCCGCGCCGCCCGGACCTCAGGCCGTGCACGTGCGACCCGGGCCGGCTGGCCGCGGCGATCCGGCCGTCGCACGCCGGGCGCTCACGCGGGGCCCGGCCGCCGGTCTGAGCACCCGGGCGGCGGTCGCGCCCCGTCGCCGGCCCGGCGCGGCGGTCCGCGCGTTCCCGCCCCGGCAGGTGGTCAGCTCGGCGGGGCGAGCAGCCAGTGCGTGCCGTCCGGTCCGTCGCGCAGCTCGACACCGAGCGCGCCGAGCCGGTCGCGCACGAGGTCGGCCTCGTCGAAGCGGCGCGCGTCGCGCGCGAGGCGCCGCAGGTCGATCGCGAGCGCGACGTACGGACCGATGACCTCGCGGGGGTCCCGCACGCCGTGCGCGGCGAGCCGGCCGAGGTCGACGACCATCGCGCGCAGGCTCGCGCGCGCCCGTTCGCGCTCGTCCTGCTGCGGCACGTCGGTCGCCCACTCGACGATCTGCTCCTCGAGCGACAGGACCGCCGCGACCGCACCCTCGGCGTCGCGGGCGTCGATCGCGGCGGCGAACGCCGCCTCCTGCTCGCCGACGATGTCGAGAAGCGGGGAGGTCGCCGGCCGGCCGGCGGCGCCCGCGCCTGCGGCGGTCGCGGGTGCGCCCGGCCCCGCCGCCGGGGGCCTTCCCGGACGGTCGTCGAACGCGGTGGCGAGCACCTCGTCGAGGGAGCGCCGCTCGCCCGACGCGTACACGGTCGTGCGACCGTGGCGGCGCACGGTGACGGTGCCGAGGCCGGCGACCGCGACGCTGCGGTCCTCGAGGTCGACGACGCACGCGGTGTGCTCGTCCACGCCGAGCACGAAGTGGTCGTCGGGCAGCATCTGCTCCATGAGCGCGAGCCGCCGCTCGCCGAGGTAGCAGAAGCGGGTGTCGTGCGTGCCGCCCTCCGCGTTGTTGAAGTGGGGCACGACCGCGACGTGGATGCCGACCGCGCCGAGCACGTCGAGACCGTCCAGCCAGTGGGGCTCCTCGCCCGCCTTGTAGATCTCGTAGACCGGAACCGTGAACGCGCCGAGCGTGAGCGCGGCCGCGCTCGCGAACGTGACCGCGCCCGACCGGGCGAGCTTCTCCGCGAGCAGGCCGGGCACGACGGTGCCGTGCCAGCGGCGCAGCGCGTACGAGGGGCTCCCGGGGCCGGCGAACACGTAGCTCGCGTCGCGGAGCAGACCGGTCAGCCGCTCGGTCGCGAAGCGGTCCGCGTCGCCGGGCGCGGCGGACGACGGCTCGCCGGGGAGGGAGGCGACCTCGATGGGCGTGCGGAGGCTCTCCTCGAAGTAGGCGCGGACCCGCGCCGAGAGCTCCGCGGCGTTCTCCTGGAAGCCGAACGGGGTGTCGAGCAGCGCGGCGGGCACGGGCCGTCGTCCGAGCCGCTCGAGGACCGACCGGTGGACCTTCACCATGGTGGGGGAGGTCTCGCCCGAGCCCATGAGCGTGACGATCCGCGTCACGGCGGCCCCGGCCGGTCGGTGCCGTCCCAGCGCAGGCCGCCGGGAAGCTCTCCCCACGGGTCCTCGGGGACGTCGTCGTCGGCGCCGGGCACCGGTGGAGGGAGCGACGCGGTCATCGCCTCCACGAGCTCGCCCTCGAGGTACGAGAGGTAGGCGTAGTAGGTGAAGGGCGCGAACTCGGGGTCGCCCTCGGCGACCTCGCGCGGCTCCTCGGTCACCGAGAGCGAGGTGCCGAGGACGAGGCGCAGGTCGTTGATCGCGCCGAGCCACGCGTCGGCCTCCTCGTCGCTCAGGTGCGTCGCGTCGGCCGTCTGCGCGAGGACCGCGAGCCCCTCGCGCCGGTGCTCGAGCAGCTCGGCGCGCACGAGCCCCGCGTACGCGTGCTCGGCCTCCTCGTCTCGCGCGTACGCGACCGGGAAGAGGCGCCGGAGCACCGGGTCCGGATCGGCCGCGCCGTCCGGGACGGATTCGAGCAGGTGCTCGAGCTCGCGCGGCAGCGACACGAGAAGGGCCCGCTCCTCGGGCGGGAGCCGGACGTCCACGCCGCCGCGGCGGGCGCGCACGATCCGCCTGCGCAGCGTCATCCCGCCTGCTCGAGCGTGGCCCACAGGCCGTGCCGGTGCAGGCGTGTCACGTCGTTCTCCGCCCGCTCGCGCGGACCCGACGAGACGACCGCGCGCCCCTTGTTGTGGACGTCGAGCATGAGCTTGGTCGCGCGCGCCCGCGAGTAGCCGAAGAGCTTCTGGAAGACGTAGGTCACGTACGTCATGAGGTTCACGGGGTCGTTCCACACGACGACGAGCCACGGATGCTCGGTCGCGGCACGCGCGTCCGCGTCGGCGTCGAGCTCGGTCACGGGCGCCTGCTCGACCTCGGTGCCGGCCCCCGAGAGCGGCGCGCTCGCGCGGGCGACAGGCGGGCGGCAGGCCCCGCTCACCGCGGCGCGATCCTCACGCGGGCGCGTTCACCACGACGCGGCCCGAGCCAGCGTCGGCGCGCCCGGTCTCGCGCGCCCGCTCGGCCGCGGCCGGCGCGCCCTGCTCGGTCCGGTGCAGCGCGAGGTAAAGCGAGACGGCGGCGCTGAACGCGGCGGTCGCCCCGGCGAGGTGGAACTCGACGACGAGCGAGTTGTCGTGGAGGAAGTACTGGGTGTAGCCGAGCGCGCCCTGGACCGCGAGCACCTCGAGCATCGTGCGCGCCCGTCGTTGCACGACGCCGGGCGCCTTCGCGTGGTGCAGCGCGAACACGGTCGCGAGCGTCATGCCGATGAGGAACAGGGCGATGTCCGCGTGGAGCTCGGCGACGTCGCGGAACGCGATCGGGATCCGGATCGCGCCGGGGCCACCCGCGTGCGGCCCGCTGCCCGTCACGATCGTCCCGGCCATGACGAGTCCCGAGATCGTCACGAGCAGGATCCGCACGAGCCACACGAGGTCGGCGTCGACGACGCGCACCCGCGGGCCGTCCCCGGCCCGCGCGCGTGCGCAGAGCACGATCGCGTCGCCGAGCACCGCGAGCGTGAGCACGAAGTGGAGCGAGACCCAGTAGGGGTTGAGCTTCGTCAGCACGACGATCCCGCCGATCACGATCTGGCCGACGATGCCCGCGACGAGGCCGGCCGACAGCCACACGACGTCGCCGGCGCGGCCGCGTCGCGAGCGCCGCGAGGAAGGTCGCGGCGGAGAACACCGTGACTGCGACGCTCACCATCCGGTTCGAGAACTCGACGAGCGGGTGGAACGAGACGGCGGGCGTCACGCTCGCGTGCGAGCAGGTCGGCCAGTCGAGGCAGCCGAGGCCCGAGCCCGTGAGGCGCACGGCGCCACCGGTCACGACGAGCAGCGCGTAGCAGACCGCGGCGACGACCGCGAGGCGTCGGAACTGCACGAGGCTCACCTGGGGAAGTCGCACGACGCCCTCATCGTAGGGACCGCGGAGCGCGCCGGCCACCTCGAGCCGCACGCGCGTGACGCGCTCCGCACCCGCGCGCACGCCGGGGAGCGGCCGTGCGGGCGGCCCGGGCGCGCGCTCACTCGAAGCGGAACGTCGCCGCGGCCAGCACCGGCGCGGCGACCGCCCACGCCGCGAGCACGAGCCATCCCTCGACCGGCACGCCGGCGCCGCCGGACAGCGCGGGGTGCAGCACGTCGGTGAGCGCCGCCGACGGCAGGAGCCGCGCGAACGCCGCGAACCCGCCGAGCTTCGCGAGCGGGAACATGATCCCGCTGATCCCGAGCATCACGACGTAGAGGCCGTTCGCGAGCGCGAGGGTCACCTCGGCGCGCAACGTGCCCGCGAGCAGGAAGCCGATGCCGGCGAAGGCCGCGGTCGCGAGCAGCTCGGCACCGACCGCGAGCCACGCGGACCCGTGCGGGCGCCACCCGAGCCCCGCCGCGATCGCCCCGATGACGACGACCTGCACGACCTCGACCGCGAGGACCGCGAGGATCTTCGCGGCGAGGAGCGTCGAGCTGCGCAGCGGGGTCGCGCCGAGCCGCTTCAGCACGCCCCAGCCGCGCTCGAAGCCGGTCGAGATCCCGAGGTTGACCATCGCGGTCGAGATGACCGCGAGCCCGAGCACGCCCGGCGCGAAGAAGTCGACCCGGTGCGCGGTCCCCGTCGAGACGATGGGGACGCTCGAGAACAGCACGAGGCCGAGGATCGGGATCACGAAGGTCACGAGCAGGCGCTCGCCCTGCTCGAGCGTCATGCGGACCTCTTCGGCGGTCTGCGCGCGCAGCGCCCGCCAGCTCATCGGCCGCCCGCCCCCTCTGCGTGCCCCTCGACCGTGAGGCGGAGGAACGCGTCCTCGAGCGACTGGCGGCCCGCTCGGAGGTCGGCGAGCGGCAGGTCGCGCTCGGCGAGCCACGCGGTGAGCGCGGCGACGACGGCGGGCGTCGCGGGCGTGTCCACCCGGTACTCGCCCGGCGCGATCTCGACGACCGGTGCGCCGAGCTGCGTGCCCAGCGCGTCGACCTCGATCCCGGCCGGCGCGGCGAACCGCACGTCGCGCGCGGCGGTCACGAGCTCCGCCGGGCGCCCGGAGGCGACGACCCGGCCGTGGTCGACGATGACGACGCGATCGGCGACGCGCTCGGCCTCGGCGAGCTCGTGGGTGGTGAGCAGCACGCACACGCCCTCGTCGCGAAGCGACGCGACGATCTCGCGCACGACGACGCGCCCCGCCGGGTCGACGCCCGCGGTCGGCTCGTCGAGGAACGCGACGCGGGGCCGGCCGACGAGCGCGAGCGCGAGCGCGAGCCGCTGGCGCTCGCCGCCCGAGAGGCGCTTCGCGGGCGTCGACGCGACCGCGCCGAGCCCCGCGAGCTCGAGGAGCTCCGCGGGGTCGCGCGGGTCGTCGTAGTAGGAGGCGAACAGGCGGATGGCCCGCTCGGGTCCCATGACCGGGTAGGCGCCCCCGCCCTGGAGCATCACGCCGATGCGCCCGACGAGCGCGCGGTGGTCGGCGACGGGATCGAGACCGAGCACCCGGACCGTTCCGGACGTCGGGCGGCGGTAGCCCTCGAGGGTCTCGACGGTCGTCGTCTTGCCGGCGCCGTTCGGGCCGATGAGCGCGACGACCTCGCCGGCGTCCGCCTCGAAGGACACGTCGGCGACCGCGACGACCGACCCGAAGCTCACCCGGAGCGCGTCCACCTCGATCGCCGGCATGCGAGCGAGGCTACCGGTTCGGCGCGCGGCGCTCCGGTGCAGCGGCGACGCGCGTCAGCGCCGGCGCGGCGACTCGAAGCGGTACCCGAGGCCACGGATCGTCGTGATGAGCGCCGGCTTCGACGGATCGGCCTCGATGCGCGAGCGGAGGCGCTTCACGTGGACGTCCAGTGTCTTGGTGTCCCCGACGTAGTCGAGCCCCCAGACGCGGTCGATGAGGGCGTCCCGGGTGACGACGCGCCCCGCGCTGTTCAACAGCGCCTCGAGCAGCTCGAACTCCTTCAGCGGGAGCTGGACGTCCGCGCCGCGCACCGTGCACTCGTGGCGCTCGGGGTCGAGGCGGACGTCGCCGACCTCGAGGACGGTGCTCGGCGGCTCGGAGGCGGGGAGCGCCACGGGAGGCACCGTGGCCACGGGCCCGGTGACCGAGAGCTCGCGAGGCGTGCGGCGGAGCACCGCCCGCATGCGCGAGACGAGCTCGCGCAGCCGGTAGGGCTTCGCCACGTAGTCGTCCGCCCCGACCTCGAGCCCCACGACCGTGTCGATCTCGGTCGACTTCGCCGTGACCATGATGATCGGGACGTTCGAGCGCGCCCGGATCGCGCGGCACACGTCGAGCCCGGACATCTTCGGGAGCATGACGTCGAGCAGCACGAGGTCGGGCGGGCTCGCCTCGAAGAGGCGCAGCGCCTCGGCGCCGTCGCGTGCGACCGTGACGGAGAAGCCCTCGCGCTCGAGGCCGACGAGGAGCGCGTCGACGAACGACTCCTCGTCCTCGGCGAGGAGAACCTCGATGCGGTCCTCGCCGTCCGGGGCGCCGGGAACGCTCACTGCTCGGACCGTCCCTGGACCGGGAGCACGAGCGTGAACGTCGCGCCCTCGCCCTCGCGCGACTCGACCCGGACCGAGCCGTGGTGGTTCTGCGCGACGTGCCGGGTGATCGCGAGCCCGAGGCCCGTGCCGCCGGTCTGGCGGCTGCGGCCGTGGTCGACGCGGTAGAAGCGCTCGAAGACGCGCTCGAGGTCGCGGGCCGGGATGCCGATGCCCTTGTCCGTCACGGTGATCACGACGTCGTCGCCCTCGACCCGACCGCTCGCGAGGACGACGCCGCCCTCGTAGGAGAACTTCACCGCGTTCTCGAGCAGGTTGTACACCGCGGACGTGAGCTGGCGCCGGTCGCCGAGCACGGCGACGGGAGGCGAGGGCTCCTCGAGCTTCACCTCGACCGAGCGCTGCTCGGCCGCCGCGCGGACGCGCTCGGCCGCCTCGGCCATCACGAGGTTCACGAGGACCGGCTCGCGCGGCGGGGACTCCTCGCTCTCGATGCGCGTGAGGTCGAGCAGGTCGTCGATGACCCGGGAGATCCGGAAGGCCTCGTTGTGCACGCGCTCGGCGAGGCGGCGGGACACCTCGGGCTCGGTCTCGGCGAGCAGGGTCTCGGCGAGCAGGCCGAGCGCGCCCATCGGCGTCTTCAGCTCGTGGCTCACGTTCGCGACGAAGTCGCGCCGGACCTCCTCGAGGCGCCGCCGCTCCGAGACGTCGTCGATGACCGCGATGACGCCGAGCGCGCGCTGGCCGTTGTCGAGGCTCATCGTGCGGACGGCGAGCGTGCGGCGCGGCGGGCCGTAGAGCTCGAGCGTCCGCTCCTCGGACGCGCCGGGCGCAGTCGACGCGAGGAGCTCGTCCACGGCCTGCGCGGCGAGCGCGTCGCTGTGGCGGTTCCCCATGAGCGCGACGGCGCGCGCGTTGTGGAAGACCGGGTCGCCACGCTCGTTGCACACGATCACGGCCTGCGGGAGGGTGTCGAGCGCCCGGCGAAGCCGGATCGCGTCCGCGCTCGACTCGGCGACGGCCTCTGCGGCGCGGTCCGTCGCGCGCTCGACGAATCCCAGCGCGTCCTCGAGCTCGCGCGGCTCCTCGGGGAGGCTGTCCGCGCCGAGCCTGCTCCCGAGCGCGACGAGCCGCTGCCGGAGCGCCCCGACGCCTCGCCGGCTGCCGAGCGCGTACCCCGCGACGGCGAGCGCGAGCGCGACGACGACGGCGACCGCGACCGCGTACGGCGGGACGCCGAGGTCCGCTAGCACGAGCTGCGACCCGGGAGCTGCACCCTCCAAGCATTGCAGCTCGGCCCAGCGCGCGGATCGTGCGGCCGGTCGACGGAACGGGAACGAATCAAATGGGTTGAAATACATCGAACGTGGTTGCTAGTGTTCCGTGCAGGCCCGCACTCGTCGTCCGGCGGGCCGGGGTGGACCACCTCTCCGGCCGGACGGCCTCGTTCGCGACGCCCCCGCGCACCGGCGTGGGGGCCGGAGGAGGTTCCGGGTGCACACCGCCCTCACGACGTCCGCGGCCCACCTGCTCGCGGCCTCGACGATCTCGCTCGACCCGAGCGCGTCGTCGCTGCCCGGCAGCTCGGTCATCCAGAGCCTCGTCAACGGGATCGGCTGGTGGGGCCTCGTGGCCTCGCTCGTCGGCCTCGTCGTCGGGGCGGCGACCTGGGCGCTCGGCGCGCACACGAACAACTACCAGCACGCGTCGAGCGGCCGCCGTGCGGTGCTCGTCTCCGGCGCCGCCGCGCTCGTGATCGGCGCCGCGCCGCAGGTGCTCTCGTTCCTGTTCAACGCCGGCCAGAGCGTCCACTGAGCGCGGCCGTGCCCACGAGCGCGCCGGTCGCGGCGTCCCTGTTCGGCCTCGGCGCGGGCGCGGTGCGCGCGATCGTCGACACGATGCTCGGCGAGATCACGCGCTGGGTCGCCGCGGGCGCGGGCAGCGTCCTCGGCTCGCTCGGCGCGGTGCTCACGTCGACGACGACGCCGGACCTCGGCGCCGGGTTCCTCGGGGAGTACGCGACGATGACCGCGATATCCGCGGGCCTCGCGCTCCCCTTGCTGCTCCTCGCGGTCGTCCGGGCCGTCGTCCACCAGGACCTCGCCGAGCTGCTGCGCGCGACGCTGCTGCGGCTGCCCGTCGCGCTGCTCCTCGCCGGCGCCGCGGTCGGGCTCGTCTCGCTCGCACTCCAGGCGGCCGACGCGTTGAGCGGGGCGTTGCTCGCCGTCGCGGGCCACCCGGTCGGGGCCTTCGTCGGCAACCTCGTCATCGACCTCACCGTGGCGTCTGCCGCCTCGGGGAGCGCCGCCGACGGCGGGTTCGCCGCGCTGCTCCTCGCGGCCGTCGCGGCGGTCGTCGCGTTCCTGCTCTGGGTCGAGCTCGTCGTGCGCTCGGCGGCCGTCGCGGCCGCGACGCTCTTCGTCCCGCTCGCGCTCGCGGGGCTCGTCTGGCCGGCGACCGCGCACTGGGCCCGGCGGCTCGCCGAGACGCTCTTCGCCCTCGTGCTCGCGAAGGTCGTCGTCGCGGGGGTGCTCGCGCTCGCGGGCACGATGCTCGCGTCGGGTGCGGGGATCTCGGGTGCGATCGAGGGCGTCGCGCTGCTCCTGCTCGCGACCTTCGCGCCGTTCACGGTGCTGCGCCTCGTGCCGATGGTCGAGGGTGGCGCGATCTCGCACCTCGAGGGGAGCGCCGGGCGGTCGGTCGCCCGCGCGGCACGGACCGCGAGCCTCACGTCGGTGATCGGCTCCGCGGCCGGCGACGTCGTCGGGCACGCCGCCGGCTCGGCGCGCTCGGCGCTCTCCGGCACCGGTGGCCCGGGCGGCGGCGCGTCGGGCGCGCCCCCCACCGTCCTCGACGACGTACCGGTCATGGAGGGCGTGGACCTCGCCTCACCGGAGGTCCGGGAGGAAGCCGCGCGGTCCGACCGCAGCGCGCACGCGGCACGCGGCGACCGCGGAGGGCTCGCGTGAGCGCGGACGAAGGGCACCACTACCGGTTCGGGCCGCGCGACCGCCGGGGCCTCGTCGCGGGCGCGCGCGCCTCCCAGGTGGTCGTCTCCAGCGCGTCGCTCGTCGGCGCGGTCGCGCTCCTGCGCGCGGTGCACGGGACCCCCGGAGGCACCGCGGCCTTCGCGCTCGTCGTGTCCGGCCTCGCGGCCGCGTTCGTGCCGGTGCGCGGGCGCACGGCCGACGAGTGGTTGCCCGTCGCGGTGCGCTTCGCGGCGTCGTGCGTGCTCGGCCGCCGGCGGACGGTCGTCGCGGACGGATCGCCGAGCCCGGGAGCGCGACCCCCCGGCCCGTTCGCGCGGCTCGAGCTGTGCGAGCTGAGCTCGCCGGCCGTCGGGGGTCCGTTCGGCGCGGTGCGCGACGGGCGCGCGGCGACCTTCACCGCGGTGCTCTCGCTCGGAGCGGACTCGTTCGCGCTGCTCGGCGAGGAGGACCGCGCCCGCCGGGTCGCCGCGTGGTCGGGCGTGCTCGCGGCGGTGTCCGGGGCGTCGTCGTCGCTCCACCGTCTCCAGTGGATCGAGCGGACGCTCCCCGACCGCGGCGAGGCGATGTGGCGGCACCTCGCGCGCCGCGGCTGCGCGTCCGCGAGCTCGCCGGGAGCGTCCGCGGCGCGCCGCTCCTACGAGGAGCTGCTCGACGACGAGGGGACCGGCGTGCTGCGCCACGAGCTGTTCCTCGCATGCACGGTGCGTGCGGGTCGCTCGGCCGGCAGCGCGCTCGGCGAGCAGGTCGCGCAGCTCGAGCGCCGCTGCCGGGCCGCGGCGATCCCGGTGGACGGGGTGCTCTCGCGCACGGGCCTCGCGACGCTGCTGCGCCGGAGCTTCGACGAGCTCCCGGGATCTGGCCCGTCCTCGTGGCCGTGGCCCTCTGCGGTCGAGGTCTCGTGGTCCGCGCTCCGCACGGACGGCACGTGGCACGCGACGTACTGGATCGCCGAGTGGCCACGCAGCGACGTCGCGAGCGACTTCCTGCTGCCGCTGCTCGTCGGATGCCCCGAGCGGCGCTCGGTCTCGGTGGTCATGGCGTCGGTGCCGCCGACGCGCGCGATCCGCGCCGCCGAGCACGCGCGCACCTCCACGACCGCGGACGCGGACCTCCGCCGCCGCCACGGCTTCGCGACGTCCGCGCGACGCCACCGCGAGCACGAAGCAGTCGTGCGGCGCGAGAGCGAGCTCGCGGAGGGGCACGCGGCCTACCGCTTCTCGGGTTACGTGACCGTGACGGTCGCGGACCCCGGCGCCCTCGAGGGCGCGTGCGCGCGCGTCGAGCAGGCGGCCGCCCTCTCGCGGGTCGAGCTGCGGCGCCTATACGGCGCCCAGGGTGACGCGGCGACCTTCACGCTTCCGGTGGGAAGGGGGTGCGCGTGAGGATCCCCGCGCACGAGGCGACGACCGCGCAGCTCGGCGCTGCCTACCCGCTCGTCGCGAGCCGGGCGCTGCCGACCGGCGGCGTGCTCGTCGGCCGCGACCTGCTCGGCGGGGCCTTCGTCCACGACCCGTTCGAGCTCTACGCGGCCGGTGCCCTCACGAACCCGAACATGCTCGTGTTCGGCCAGATCGGCCGTGGCAAGAGCGCGTTCGTGAAGACCTACCTCTACCGCCAGGCGGCGTTCGGCCGCCGGATCGTCGTGCTCGACCCGAAGGGCGAGTACGGGCCGCTCGCCCGCGCGCTCGGCGCGTCCCCCGTCGCGCTCGCCCCCGGCGGACGTCTCCGGCTCAACCCGCTCGAGGCCGCGCTCGCCGGCCCGGGCGACGCGTCCGAGGCCGCGCGCCGCCGCCTCGCGCGGTGCGCGGCGGTCTCGTCGGCGGCGCTGCGGCGCGACCTCTCGCCGCTCGAGCACGCGGGTGTCGAGGTTGCGCTCGACGACGTCGCCTCGCGTGCCGCGGTGGCGACGATCCCGAGCGTCGTCGAGGCGCTGCTCGAGCCGACGCCCGCTGCGGCGCGAGCGATCGGCGCCCCGCTCGCGGCGCTTCGCGCGGGGACGCGCGACCTCGCGCTCGAGCTCCGGCGCCTCGTCCATGGCGAGCTGCGCGGGATGTTCGACGGCCCGACGAGCCCGGACGTCGAGCTCGACGGACCGGCCGTCGTCCTCGACCTCTCCGCCGTCTACCACTCTCCCGCGCTCGGCGTGCTCGTGACCTGCGCCGCGGCCGCGCTCGAGCGCGCGGCCGACGGCGGACCGGGAGCGCACACGATCCTCGTGGTCGACGAGGCATGGGCGGTGCTCGCGAACCTCGGCGCGGCCCGCTACCTCCAGGCGTCGTGGAAGCTCGCCCGGTCGCGGGGCCTCGCGAATCTCGCGGTCCTCCACCGGGTCTCCGACCTCGCCGCGGTCGGCGGGGCGGGCAGTGCCGTGTCGCGGCTCGCCGAAGGGCTCGTGGCCGACTCCGAGACCGTCGTCTGCTACGCGCAGCCCGCGGCCGAGCTCGCGACCGCGGCCGCGGTCCTCGGCCTGTCCGAGGAGGAGTCGCGCGCGGTCCAGCGGCTCGGTCGGGGCGTCGCGCTGTGGAAGGTCGGCGGCCGCTCGTTCCTCGTCGAGCACCGGCTCGCGCGCGCCGAGCGCGCGCTCGTGAACACCGACGCGCGGCTCGTCGCCGGGCCGGAGCGCTGACGTGGGCGCTGCACGGGGCCCCGCGCGACCTGCCGACCGGCGCACCGGCGGGCTGCGGGAACGGGGAACGACAAGCGACACCCTCGCCGGTCTCGGCGTGCTCACGACCGCGTTCCTCGCGGGATCGTGCTGGCTCGCTGGGGGACTCGGTGCGGTCGTCTCGGGCCGTCGGTGGCCTCCGGTGGCGCTCCGCCGGAGCCTCGCGCTCCTCGTGGGCGTGCTCGCCCACCCCCGGACGCCACGGCTCGCGTGGCCGCCGGCGGCGCGCGCGGCGCTGCCCGGGGCGCCGCTGTTCTACGCCGCGCTCGGGTCCGTGTGGATCGCCGCCGCGGCGCTCGGCGTGCTGTCGGCGCGGCTCGCGCGCCGCAGGCCGCGCGCCGCGTCGTCGGGTGCACGTCGCGCGACGCCCGCCCGTCGCGCGCCCGAGGGCGCGGCGTGGGCCGCGCGCGGCGACGTCGCCCGGCTCGCCGTCGCCCGGTGTGGGGCCGGCCGCGTCGTGCTCGGCACGGTCGGTCGACGCCTCGTCGCGGCCGAGCGCGGCCAGTCGCTGCTCGTCGTCGGCCCGACCCAGTCGGGCAAGACGACCGGCCTCGCGGTCCCCGCGCTTCTCGAGTGGGACGGGCCCGTGCTCGCTACGAGCGTGAAGACCGACCTCGTCCGCGCCGCCCACCGGCGGCGCGCGGCGCTCGGCGAGGTCCTCGTGTTCGACCCCGCGGGCGTGTCGGACCTCGGGGGCGCCGGTTGGTCGCCGCTCGCGGCCGCGACGACCTGGTCGGGGGCGCTCCGCACGGCCGCGGGGCTGTGCGGCGTCGCGCGCGGGGCGGGCGGGGGTCTCGAGGACGGCGCGTTCTGGTACGCCTGCGCGGAGAAGCTGCTCGCGCCGCTGCTGTTCGCGGCGGCGAGCTGCGGCGGGACGGTCGCGGACGTCGTACGGTGGGTGGACACCGGCGAGGTCGCCGACGTGCTCGTCGCGCTCGAGCTCGCGGGCGTGCCCGACGCCGTGCGCGCCGCCGAGGCGAGCTTCTCGCGCGAGGAGCGCCAGCGCAGCTCGGTGTACACGACGGCCGAGACTGTGCTCGCCGCGTACGCGGACCCGGCCGTCGCGCGCAGCTGCGAGCGCCACGACCTCGACGCGTCCCGGCTGCTCGGCGGCGGGCGCGACTCGGTCTTCCTCGTGGCGCCCGCGCACGAGCAGGAACGGCTCCAGTCGGTGTTCGTCGCGATCGTCCGGAGCGTTGTCGAGGAGGCGATGACCCGCGCGTCGCGGGCGGGCGCCCCGCTCGACCCGCCGCTGCTCGTCGTGCTCGACGAGGCCGCGAACGTCGCCCCGCTCTCGACGCTCGACACGCTCGCGTCGACCGCCGCCTCCCACGGCGTCCAGCTCGTGACCGTCTGGCAGGACCTCGCGCAGCTCGAGGCCCGCTACGGGGCGCGGGCTGCGACGGTCGTGAACAACCACCGCGCCAAGCTGCTGTGCTCGGGGATCGCGGACGCGACCACGCTCGAGCAGGTCGGCAGGATCATCGGCGACGAGATCCACGAGGTCGTGTCGTCGACCGTGGACGCGGCCGGCGGCTGGAGCCGGACGTCGAGCACGGCGACGCGGCGTCTCGCGCCGGCCGAGCTGCTCCGCTGCCTCGAGCCGGGCGAAGCGGTCCTCGTCTACGGCCACCTGCCGCCGCTGCGGCTCGCGCTGCGGCCGTTCACGACGGACCGGCGGCTCCGGCGTCTCGCGGCCGGGCAGGCGCGAGCGGACGGTGAGGTGCCTACTCCCGGTCGACGTACGGAGCGAGCACGGCGGCGCCGGCCGCGGCCCCGACGGTCGAGGCGAGCACGGCCCAGCGCGACCGCCTAGGGAGCGAGCGGAACGCGACGAGCGTCGCGACCGTGTCCCCCGCGTCGGCGAGGCCGCCGGCCTCGACCCAGCCGCGGAGGCTCGCCTCGTGGCGCATCGCGAGCAGCGCGCCGAGGCCGAGCGCGAGGTCGCGGGCGCCGAGGGCGCGCGCGAGCAGCCGCGCGCCCGGCCGGGCGGCCTCCTCGCTCCCGACCCAGGGGCGCGCGGGCACCGTGGGGGCGACGAACGCGACCGCGCCGAGCGCGACACGCGCCGCGGCGAGCGTCCCGGCCGCCTGGCGGGCGCGGGTGCGCCCGAGGAGCGGGGTGCCCGCGGGCGGCCTCGCGAGCATGGCGAAGGCGCAGCGCACGAGCGCCCGATCGGTGTCGCGGACGCGGATCATGCGCCCACCGTAGCGGTCGCGCCGCTGGTGGCGGTGGTCGCGACCAGGTCGCATCCTCAAGGATTCACCTCGCTGTCACCGCGAGGTCACGTTTCGTTCCTCAGGGGTTCAGGTCGCTTCGTTACGGTCTCGACACGTATGGAACGGAGCGATCGAGTCCGCGAGCGGACCGTGACCGCGACCCTCGAAGGAGGCTCGTCGCCGATGTCTAGCTCAGCCCGGACGCGATCGGCCGCCGGGACGGCCTGGTCGTCGGTGATGGGGGCGGACGACGTCTCGATCGGCTTCGGCGCCGCGACGGTCATGTCGGACATCACGGTCGAGTTCCCCGCCGGCACGGTGACCGCCCTCGTCGGGCCGTCCGGGTCGGGCAAGACGACCTTCCTCCGCTCGCTGAACCGGATGAACGACAAGGTCCGCAACTTCTGGCTGCGGGGCCGGATCTCGCTCGACGGGGTCGACATCAACGGGCCGGCCGTCGACCCGCTCGTGCTGCGCCGCAGGGTCGGGATGGTCTTCCAGCGGCCGAACCCGTTCCCGATGTCGATCCAGGACAACATCGTCGCAGGGGTCAAGGCCCACAAGATGGCGAAGCGGTCCGAGCTGCGCGACATCGCCGAGACCCAGCTCGCCGAGGTCGGGCTGTGGAGCGCGGTCGCCGACCGCCTCGACGACTCGCCGTTCCGCCTCTCCGGCGGCCAGCAGCAGCTGCTCTGCCTCGCGCGGGCGCTCGCGGTGAAGCCCGAGGTCCTCCTCCTCGACGAGCCGACCTCCTCGCTCGACCCGCGCTCGACCGAGGCGGTCGAGGAGCTCGTGCGCCGGCTCACCCCCGAGCTCACGGTCATCATCGTGACCCACAACCTCGAGCAGGCCCGGCGCCTCTCGGACAACACGATCTTCTTCTACGAGGGCCGTCTCGTCGAGACGGGCCCCACGGTCGACCTCTTCGAGCGACCGCAACGTCCGGAGACGGCCCGCTACCTCGGCGGCGCCGTGAACCCGGGTGCCGACCGGTAGGGACCGGCCCGGCGTCAAACCACGCGAGGCCCGAGACGGACGGGCCGAGCGCGCAACTGCCCCATCCGAGAACGCCCGCGCGAGCGGGCCACCGAAAGGAGCAACGTCCGACATGCAACTGCGCGACGAACACATCCACGCGCCAGGTGCGCGGGCCGGCGGCGGCAACGCACGGACGCGCCTCGTGCGTGCCGGAGCGCTGGCGGTCTCGGGCGCCATGGCGTTCACCGGCGTCAGCGCGTCGCTCGCCAGCGCCGCGACGGCGAGGAAGGCGGCCCCGGCCGCGAAGCACGCGAACCCGTACGCCGCGGTCGAGTCCCAGCTCACGGCCATGGAGAAGGCCGCGCCGAGCGGTGTCAAGCTCCTCGAGACGGGCTCGACGCTGCTGTACCCGGTGATCAGCACCTGGGCGTCGATGTACAACGCGGTCCACGTGACGACCGCGGGCACCGGATCGGGCACGGGCATCGCCGACGCGACGAACGGCACGGTCCAGATCGGCGCCTCCGACGCGTACCTGAGCCCGACCCAGCTGGCGAGCTCCGGCCTCGTGAACATCCCGGTCGCGATCTCGGCTCAGCAGATCGACTACAACATCCCGGGCCTCGCGAAGGGCACGCACCTCAAGCTCGACGCGAAGGTCATCAACGACATCTACGCCGGCTCGGTCACGAAGTGGAACGACTCGGCGATCACCTCGCTCAACCCCGGGGTGAAGCTCCCGAACCTGAAGATCGTCCCGATCCACCGGTCGGACGGCAGCGGCGACACGTTCCTGTTCAGCTCCTACCTCGCGTTCCAGGACCACTCGAGCTGGGTGCCGAAGGCCGGCGGCCCGAACACCTCGGTCTCGTGGCCGTCCAACCCGAACGCGCTCGCCGAGAAGGGCAACGGCGGGATGGCCGCCGGCTGTGAGGCGACGCCGGGGTGCATCGCGTACATCGGCGTGAGCTGGCTGCGCACGGTCGTCGCCCACGGGATCGGCTACGCGGCCCTCCTCAACGGCAAGGGCAACTACGTGATCCCGACGCCGGGCAACATCGCGGCCGAGGTCGCCTCGTACAAGAAGGTCCCGGCGAACGCCGCGTTGTCGCTCATCAACTCGTCGGTGCCGAAGTACGGCTACCCGATCGTGAACTTCGAGTTCGCGATCGTGAACACGAAGCAGCCCGACTCGGCGACCGCGAAGGCGATCCAGGCGTTCCTCGCGTGGGGCATGGACCCGAGGAAGGGCTCCGCGTCGAGCGTGCTCTCGAAGTTCTTCTTCCAGGCGCTCTCGCCGACGTCGATGCAGATCGCGGTGAACCTGCTGAAGCAGGTGCAGTAGCAGTAGCAGTCTCACGTGCCGTGCGCGCCGGCCCGCCCCTGGGCGGGCCGGCAGCGCGCGGGGCGTGGCGGGAGCGGCGCGAGCCGGGTCGGCCACGCCTGTATCGAGTGCGCGCCGGCCGCCTGGCGGTCGGGACGAGGACGGAGGAGAAGGTCGTGAGGCAGCGATGAACGGCGGGGAGCCGACGGACCCGACTGCCGCCCCGAGCGCACCTTCCGACCCGGGTTCGATCCCCGGCCTCGGCGCGTCGGACGTCGCGACCGCACGCCGCTCGCAGACTGCGAGGGTGCTCGAGCGGGTGCTCGCCGGCGGCTCGGCGGTCACCGCGTTCGTCCCGCTCGCGGCGCTCGTCGCGATGCTCGCGGTGCTCGTCGTCCAGGCGCTCCCGGCGATCCGCTACAACGGCTGGCACTTCCTCGTCGGCTCGGCGTGGAACCCAGGGAGCACGTACAGCCAACCCGTGCGCTCGGGTGGGATCGTGCACCTCCCGGGCGCGAGCTACGGGGCGTTGCCGCTCATCCTCGGGACGCTCGAGACGTCGGCGATCGCGCTCCTCATCGGCTTCCCGGTCGCGGTCGGCGCGGCGGTGTTCATCGTCGAGAAGCTCCCTCCGATGCTCGCGGGCTTCGTGGGGCTCTGCCTCGAGACGCTCGCGGGCATCCCGAGCGTCGTGTTCGGCCTGTGGGGCGTGCTCACGTTCGGTCCGTGGCTCGCCCGGCACGTCTACCCGGCGCTCGCGCACCTTCCGAACGTCCCGGTGCTCGACGTGTTCCACGGCAACACCGGGTACGGCGAAGGGCTGCTCACGGGGGGGATCGTGCTCTCCGCGATGATCATCCCGCTCGTCGCGGCCACGACGCGCGACCTTCTCCGCCAGGTGCCGGAGGCGACGAAGGAAGGCGCGGAGGCGCTCGGGATGACGAGCGCCGAGGTCTTCAGGACGGTCCAGTTCCGCTGGGTGCGCACCGGGGTCATCGGCGCGGCGATCCTCGGCCTCGGCCGGGCGCTCGGCGAGACGGTCGCGGTCGCGCTCGTCACCGGCAGCGTGCTGCAGAGCGCGACGAACATCTACGGCACGACGACCACGATCGCCGCGACGATCGTCAGCCAGCTCGACACGGCCCAGGGGGACCCGACCGGGCTCTACGTCCGGGTCCTCGCGGAAGCCGCGCTCGTGCTGATGGCCATCACGCTGCTCGTGAACGTGGTCGCCCGCCGGATCGTGCACCGTGCCTCGCGCGGCGTCGCGCTCCCGGTCGGGGTGGGCTTCTGATGGCGGCGGCCGCTCCGGGGCTCGCCCGGTCCCTCCCCGGCAACGAGACCGTCTCGCGCGCCCGCCGGGCGCGGAACCTCGCGTGGTGGTCCGTCGCGGCCGTCGCGCTGCTCCTCGTCATCGCCCCGGTCGTCTGGGTGCTCTACGGCGTGTTCCAGCAGGCCGTGCCCAACTGGCACTGGACGGTGCTCACACAGGTGACGACCGGGGTCGGCGGCGGCCTCGCGAACGCGCTGGCGGGGACCGGTGTGCTGCTCCTCGGCGTCGGCGTGCTCGTCGCGATCGTGGGGATCGGCTGCGGCCTGTACCTCGCGGAGTTCGCGCCGACGGGGTTGCTCACGTCGCTTCTCCGCAGCGCGTCGGAGGTGCTCTCCGGCGTGCCGTCGATCGTGATCGGCTACGTGGGCTACGTCGCGCTCGTCGTCGGTCTCCACTGGGGCTTCTCGCTGCTCCCCGCGGTCATCGTGCTCACGGTGCTCGTGATCCCCTACGTCGCGAAGGCGACGGAGATCGCGGTGGGCCAGGTGCCCCTCGCGTACCGGGAGGGCGCGGAGGCGCTCGGCATGGCGAGGTCGCGGATGCTGCGGACCGTCGTCATGCGCTCCGCGATCCCGGGCATCGCGACCGGGATCATCGTCGCGCTCGCGATCTCGGTCGGCGAGACCGCGCCGCTGCTCTACACGGCCGGCTACTCGAACAGCTACCCGACCGCGCAGCTCCTCCACTCGGCCGTCCCATACCTCACGTACGCGACGTGGACCTTCTACGACGACCCGTCGAGCGCGGTGAAGGCGCTCGCGTTCGACTCGATGGTCCTGCTCGTCGTCCTCGTGCTCGCCCTCATCCTCGCGTCGCGCCTCATCGTCCGCGTGACCCAGAAGCACAGCCCGGCGCGCGCGGCCGGTGGCGGCGGCCGGCGCGCGGCGAGAGCGCAGGCCGCGAAGGCGCGCCCGGCGCGCTGAGCACCTCGCCGGGCGCGGGGCGGGCCGCCGGGCGCGCCCGCCGCCCGGCGCCGCCGCCCGAAGCGGCGGTCAGTACTTCGCGACCGACCGTGCCGCGTCGACGACGTCCGCGACCTGGGGGAGCGCGGCCTTCTCGAGCGTCGGCTCGTACGGGACCCACGCGTCGGCCCCGCCGACGCGCCGCACCGGCGCGTCGAGGTCCGCGAAGCACTCGTCCGCGACGTATGCGGCGACCTCGGCGCCGAACCCCCCGGTGAGCACGTCCTCGTGCACGACGAGCAGGCGGGAGGTCCGCCGCACGGAGCTCACGACCGCTTCCTTGTCCCACGGCGCGAGCGACCGCAGGTCGACGACCTCGGCCGAGATCCCCTCCTCGGCGAGGACGTCCGCCGCGAGGATCGACCGGTGGACCATCGCGCCCCAGGTCACGATCGTGAGGTCGTCGCCCGCTCGGGCGACGTCCGCCGAGCCGATCGGCACGACGTACTCGGGCGAGGGGAACGGGTCCATCGCGTGGCGCTGGCGGAACAGGGCCTTGTGCTCGAGGAACATCACGGGGTCCTCGGACGCGAACGCGGCGCGCAGCAGCCCCGCGGCGTCGCGGGCGCGCGACGGGAAGACGACGACGAGACCCGGGATGTGGGTGAAGATCGACTCGCCGCACTGCGAGTGCCAGATCGCGCCACCGAGCACGTAGCCGCCGATCGCGACGCGCAGCACGAGCGGGACGTTGAACACGCCCTGGGAGCGCCACCGGGTCGTCGCGGCCTCGGAGCGGATCTGCTGCATCGCGGGCCAGATGTAGTCGAAGAACTGGATCTCGGGCGACGGGCGCAGCCCGCGGACGGCCTGGCCGACCGCCCGTCCGACGATGTTGGCCTCGGCGAGCGGCGTGTTGAAGCAGCGGTCGGTGCCGAAGCGGCGCTGGAGCCCGTGGGTGTTGCCGAACACGCCCCCGAGCCCGTCGAGCTCGCCGAGGTGCTCCTCGCTCGCGTCAGCGACGTCCTCGCCGAAGACGCGGACCCGCTCGTCGCGGGCCATGACCTCGTGCAAGGTGAGGCGGATCGCCTCGCCGAAGTGCACGGGCTCGCCGCCGTGCTCCGACCCGGGCGGGGGCGGCGCGATCCTCGGGAGGGCCGTGACGTGGTCCGTCACGGTCGACGGGTCCGGGCGCGCCGCCGCGAGCGCGGATGCGCTGGCCTGCGCGACGAGCTCGTGGACCTCGGCGCGGATCTCCGCGGCGCGCGCCTCGGTGAGCACGCCGCCCGAGGCGAGCTCGCGCTCGAGCCGGGCGAGCGGGTCGAGCGCGGCCTCGGCGGCGATCTGCTCGGCGGCCCGGTACTTCGCCTGGGAGTCCGAGGCCGAGTGCGAGTGCGGCCGCGTGACCGTCGCGTGGA
>Ga0307373_10004542_pt1 | contig 23265 bp, 21 predicted proteins | sample OX2MG_FD_202534 | JGI IMG/M metagenome (GOLD analysis project Ga0307373, IMG submission 202534) | Soil microbial communities from Risofladan, Vaasa, Finland - OX-2 | ecosystem: Environmental > Terrestrial > Soil > Coastal area > Acid sulfate soil | place: Finland: Risofladan, Vaasa | collected... | reverse complement strand
GCGTGCTCGATATCGTGATCGCCCGCGTTTCGCGCGCTTATGCGACGCCGCTGCGCAGCGCCTCCGAAGACGAGACGCGCGGCGCGCTTCGCGCGCCGACGGTGGCCCGCGCGATCGGCGGATTCAAGGCGTTCGTGCTTATTTTCGTCGCCGCTCTGGCGACGTTAAGCCAACTCGGTATTCCGATCGGCTCGGTGGTGACGATCGGCGGTATCGCGGCCCTGGCGATAACCTTCGCGGCGCAAAACCTAGTCCGCGATTTCCTCAACGGCTTTCTGGTGTTGCTCGAAGACCAATACGTCGTCGGCGATTACATTCAGATCGACACCTGGAACGGTATCGTCGAGCAGCTCACGCTTCGCGTGGTGCAGATTCGCGATGGGCGCGGCAACCTCATCACGATCCCGCATAGCAGCGCGATTCAAGTGGTGAACTCCTCGCGCAACTGGTCGCGTATCGATTATCGCGTCGCCGTCGATCAGTCGGCGAATCTCGCGCAGGCGATCGCGCTGCTGCGCTCGACGATTGAGGGTTTGGCGCACGAAGATGCCTGGCATGATACGGTGTTGGATGCCGTGGAGTGGATCGGCGTCGAATCCATTTCGAATGCGGGCATCACCTTGCGCGCGTCGATTAAAACCGCGCCGCTCCGGCAGTTCGAATTACGGCGCGAAATCAACGCGCGCGTCATCACCGCGTTCCGCGATGCGAAGGTCGTCCTCGGCAGCGATCCCGGCACGCCGACGATCACGCTGGCCGCCGCCAGCCCGGATCCGGAGTAGCGCCATGCGTCGATTGAGAGGCGTTGCGCTCACCGTCGTCATGGCCGCTGCATGCGTAGCGCAAGCCTGGGCGACGACCCGTACGGTGTTGATTCTGAACGCGGGGGACGAACCGATTTTCTCGTTGCGGATCGGCCATGCAGCGCAGCATGCCTGGAGCGCCGATCTGCTCGCCTTCGACCAAACGATCGAGGTAAGCAGCGGCGCCGAAGTCCCCATCGTCTTCGATCCCGTGACCTGCGCGTACGACGTGCAGGCGACCTATGAGGATGGGAGCGTGGCCGTGAAGCGCAATGTCGATCTCTGCAGCGTTCGCCACATGAAGTTCGGACGATAGCGCACCACCCCGCGCATTCAGTTTTTGGGCCTGGGGCCGGTGTTTCGCTGGGCGGCGGTGTGGTAAACCGTGTCCGGGATTTCTCGGTGACCGAAGGCCAAGACTTCGATGCCTGAGTCGTAGGCACGCTTACGAAAGATCAGGCGCAGGTCGGAGACTGGGGAACGGCCCGAGGCAAATCTGCTCCTGCGCCACCCATCGAGCGCGTATGTTATCGGGGTCCCATGAACTGCGGGCGCACGCAACGCGAAGAGCAATTCTTTCGCCACGGCTAAAACCGCGCCGGCGAACTCGTTGTCGAGGGGAAATGCGCGCCGGAGGTTGGCCAAATCTTGCGCCACATAAGACTTTACGACCCATACGTTAGGGAGGCGTAGTGCCCGGTACAGCGCCTTTATCGCATGAGCGGGCGTGTTCGAATCGGTCGCTTCAGTCACCCCGGACGAGCGCCTGATACTCTCGATCGATATCGGCGATATCGTTCGCTGTCAGTTCAACGAACGTTGCGTCCGGCGCGCGGCTGGTGATGACCGCTCGCGCCGTTGCGTCCTCAAGATGTTCGATGCGTTCTTCAAGCTGTCGCACATAAGCCTCGATTTGCCGCCAGGATTCCGCGTCCACGACGACGCCTACAAGCTCGTTCCGTCGTCGTAAGCGGAGCCGATGAAATGTCCGAAGACGAGCGTCGAGGACATCCTCCTGACGTAATTCACTCAGCGTGATGTCGGCATCTAGGGCAAACCCATCCAAAACAGCCATTTTTCGCCCTCTTTCACGAATTAGTCTAGATAATAGGCTTTTAGTTGTCAATATAAAGTCTATTAAGAGCCTGTTGCAAATAATTGACTCAGCGGCGGGCGATCCCGCACTGAGACCTCAAGATGAAAGTCGTTTTCATTTTGGCGAGGGAGGGGATATAGTTGGGGTGCAACTGCCCTGGGAGGCCCCGGGGTTTTGCGGCCATCAGCAGTCCCTCAATCCATATAGAAGGTGGAAGACGTATTAATGTTAGCTCAGGTTGGAAAACCGGCCCCCGATTTTAAACTCGCGAGCACGAAAGATGCGACCGGCGCGAAGGATCTCGGCAAGGAGATCAAGCTCTCCGATTACCGCGGTAAATGGCTGATATTCTTCTTCTATCCGCTCGACTTCACGTTCGTGTGCCCGACCGAAATTACGGCGCTCTCGGACAAGTACGACGAGTTCAAAGAATTCGACGCCGAGATTCTCGGCGCGTCGGTTGACTCGGTGCACAGCCATTGGGCGTGGCTCTCGACGCCGCGCGAGAAGAACGGCATCCATGGCACCAAGTACCCGCTCGTGTCGGACTTCAATAAAGAGACCGCGCGTGCGTACGGCGTGCTCAACGAAGAGTCCGGCGCCGCGCAGCGTGGGCTGTTCATCATCGATCCCGAAGGCGTGCTGAAGTATGCGGTCGTGACCGCCGACAACGTCGGTCGCAGCGTTGAAGAGACGCTCCGCGTGTTGCAGGCGCTCCAGACCGGCGGGCTCTGCCCGGCCGAATGGAAGCCCGGCAAGGCGCTGCTGCAGAAGGCGTAACATGGCATTGCGGATGCGTAGCCCCCTCCCGACGTTCGAGGGGGCTACGGCCTGGGTGAACGGCGAACCGAGCGCGCAGGATCTGCGCGGGTTACCCGTCGTCGTTTCGTTCTGGTCGAAGAGTTGTTACATCTGTCACGAAACCGCGGAGCAGTTCGCGCAGTGGCGTGACAAATTCGCCGCGCATGGCGTCGCGTTCGTGGCCGTCCATCAGCCGCGTTCGGAGGACGAACTCAACGTTGACGAAGTCACCGCCGATGCGCTCGGTGAAATGAAGCTGACGCAGCCGTGCGCGATCGATAACGATCACGCGATCGTCGATCGATTCGAAAACCAGTTCGTGCCGGCGTTCTACGTCTTCAACCGCGCGCACGAACTCCGCCACTTTCAGGCCGGCGGCAAAGGTTTCGACCGCATCGAAGCCGCCATCCAGCGCGTCCTCGCAGAGACGGCCGAAGAAGAAGCGCTGAATTAGGGCCCGGCCAAGCAGGAAGTCCGACCGGCGCGGCTCGATAGGGTCGTAATGTCGAACGACGCTAAGGCCCGGGCCCCGCGTACGCCGGGCCCGAGCCCGGGACGGCGCCTGCAGGCCTTAGCGTACACGCTCGTCACGACGACGATCGTGTTGCTGCTCGCGCTCTTCGAGTGGGCGACGGAACGCTTTATCTCCCAGCATTCGCGCATCGCGAGCGTCGCGATCGAGATCGCGATCGTCCTCATCGCGGCGCTGGTCTTCCGCCCGATCCACCGCTGGATTGAGGCGCGCGTCGATGCCGCGTTCTACCATCGCAGGCGTATCGCGCTTGAGGCACTCAAGCGTTTCCGACACGAGTTAACGTCGTTCAGCGACGCCGGGCAACTGCTGCGCCGCGTGATCGAAGCGGTCGAGCATCATCTCGAAGCGCGCGGATGCGCCGTATATCTTCGGCGCGAGACGTTTCGCGCGGAACGCTCGTCGTTCGACGAGCCGGCAAGCGACGTCGGCCCGGGCGACCCGCTATTAGTTCGGCTGCTATCGAGCGGTGAACCCGCGCGGCCGGCGCTTCTAAAATCGGCGGCGCCCGGGACGCACGCATTCGCGATGACGGTGGCGGGCGACTTGGTTGGGTTTCTGGTGGTCGATTGCCGGCAAGGCGAGTACGACGATGAGGAGACGCAAATGCTCGGGGGGCTCGCGCAGGATCTGGGCCTCGCGCTCGTCGCGCTCGATCCGCTCCTTCGACGTACGGCGCCCCGCGCGACGAACATTCCGGCGAATCTACCACCGTTGATCGGCCGAAGCCGCGAGCTCGAAGAGCTTCGCGCCGCGCTCGCGCAGTCTCGATTGGTGACCATTACCGGGGCCGGTGGCGTTGGAAAGACGCGCATCGCCCTCCAGTGCGCGTCCGAAGCGCTCGGGAGCCACGAACACGGCGCATGGTTCGTCGATCTCGCGCCGATCGCCGATGCGAACCTGATCGCGGCGACGATCCTTTCGTCGTTGAACGCAGCCGGCGGTGAAGCCGGCGGCGAACTCGCGCGCCTGCTCGAATATCTGCGCGCGCGCGATGCCCTGATCGTGATCGATAACTGCGAACAGCTTCTCGCCGCGGCGTCCGATATCGTCGCGCAGATTCGCGCCAACTGCCCGAACGTCTCGCTGTTGGCGACGAGTCGCGAACTGCTCCATCTCGAGGGCGAGCACGTCTATCGGCTTGGCTCGCTGCGCCCGGAGGCGGCAGTCGAACTCTTTACGGCGCGCGCCGCCTCGGTGGTTCCGGAGTTCGACGCGTCCCCATACGTTGCGGAAATTCGTAGCATCTGCGAGCAACTCGACGGCATCCCGCTCGCGGTCGAACTCGCCGCCGTGCGCGTGCGCGCGCTTAGCGTCGCGGAGATCCTCGCCCGTCTGGACGAACGCTTTCGTCTGCTGACGTCGAGCGCGCGCACCGCGCTGCCGCGCCGGCAGACGCTCTGGGCTACGATCGAATGGAGCTACGATTTGCTCGCTGCCGAAGAGCAGTCGCTCTTCCAGCGGCTCTTCGCGTTTCGCGGGAGCTTCTCGCTCGCAGCGGCCGCGGCCGTCTGCACGCAGAACGGGCGCTGCGACGAGTACCACGTGCTGGACGTCTTAACGTCGCTCTCCGATAAATCGCTTCTGACCGTAGCGCGCGTGCCCGAGACGCGTTACCGTTTGCTCGAGACCATTCGAGAATTCGCAGGAGGAAAGGCCGCCGAACAGCAGGCGCGCGCGATCGTCTCGCACCAGCACGCCGCATACTTTGCAAGCCTCGCTTCGGCTGCCTATCACGAGTTCGATTCGCGTCTTCCGCCCGGCTGGCTGGAACGGCTCGCGCCCGACATCGATAACTTTCGCGCTGCGTTGCAGTGGACGCTCGAAGGCCCGGGCGATCGGCGAGTCGGCGCGCAACTCGCGGCGGAGTGCGGACCGATTTTTCTGCGTCTCGAGCATTTGGCCGAAGGCCTGCGCTGGTGCGAAGCCGCCCTCGGGGTCGATAGTCTGGAGCGCGCAACCGCCGGCCGCATCGAATACGTTGCCTCGATGCTGCAGAACAACCTCGGGCACGACCGGCTCGCTCTGGCGAGTGCGGAGCGTGCGGTAGCACATTACCGCGCATCTACCGACGTGCGCGGATCGATCCGCGCGCTCTCGCAAGTTGCACAGCAGTACGCGAAGGCGGGGCGTTTTGAGGATGCGATTGGCCCGGCCGATGAAGCGATCGATGCCGCACGCGCATTGAACGAACCCCGCGTGCTGATCGGCGTGCTCCGACGATGCGCCCGTTCGCTCCCTCCTTCCGAGATCGAGCGCGCGCGCGAACGTTACGCCGAGGCGATGGAAATCGCACGATCGGCCGACGACCGCGACGAACTCTGGCGGGTGCTCGATTGGTGGTCGGCGAGCGAGTTTTACGCCGGCTGCCACGAGCGCGCGATCGAATTAGCCGCCGCGGCGCTCAAATATGTCGAGGGCGACTCGCGGCTTTACATCGAGATCAATATCGCGCAGTATGCCCTCTCAGCCGGTCGTCTCGACGACGCGCGACCGCACGTATATCGGGCTGTGGAGCTAGCGCGCGACCTCCAACACCCCATCGTTCTCTCGATGGCGCTTGCGTACGCGTCTGCGTTCCATGCGGATGGCGATCCGCAGGGGGCGGCAGTTCTGCTGGGATATGCCACGGCACGCTTGCGCGAATTGGATGGGAGCGATGACGATGAGGCGTTCGCGACGGTGAGGAAAACCGTCGAGCGTGCGCTTGGCGATCGTCCCATCGGCGCGTTATTGGAGCGCGGCGGCCGCCTGCGCCTCGAAGAGGCGCTGGCGATCGTCGCATCGGGATCAGCAGGGGCTAATGACGCCGTTCAATGTGCGCATCTGGGTGGTGACGGTGTCGGTACACTGCTGGGTAAGTGAGTACGTGCCCGAATCACCCGAGCAGTTCGTAACGGCCGTATAGGAGCCGCTCAGCGCACCGGTGTTGGGATCGTAGGTGCCTGTGGTACTGAACGTGCACGTCGTTCCGCTTGCATAGTCGATGACCATCGTACCGCTGATGGCGTTTGTCGCGGCGATCGCAAGCGAAATCTGCGCGGTGACGGTCCCCCCGGTCTCGACGTCGGTGATCGTTCCGCCGGCCGTGGCATTATGTTGCGCGAGCGTTGCGGTAGCGGTACCGCTCCCGCGCTGCGCATCCTGCATCGTGCCCGAGTAATCGCCGGAGATATTCGCGGTAGACGCGATCGGCGCAACGGAATTCGTCGTGCCCGAATTGCACGCGGCCAGCGCGACCGTTACCGCCAACGATACAAACGTGCGGAAGTAGCCTCTACCCATTGCGTCCACCTCAACGATGCCGCGCGGCGGCATCTTCTACGAAAGTGTTTCGATTTGATACGGCAAGCGTTGGGCTGCGCCTGCGCTAGTTCGCGATGTTTTCGGCCCGCTTGGCGGCTCGTCATACGACGGATCGCTTTATACGTGTTAACGGTTCCATTGGGGGGTAAGCGCGTCTGTATCCACATCCACGCTTCGAACGGAGATTTCTATGCAACGAATAGCACGCTCCTTTACGCTTTTAGCTGCGATGGCGCTGTTGCTGGGGTTGGGCGTGGCGCGCGTCACCGCACAACCGGAGCCGACTCCCACGTCAACTCCCACGCCATGCGTGAGCGCATCGCCGGGATCTACCGATGATGCGTGTCCATCGCCATCCCCTAGCGAATCACCCTGAGCCATAAGACCTAGGACTAAAAGGGCGCGCGTGCCGCGCCGCTAAGTTGCGGCGCGTGCACGCGTCACTTCGAATCGGCGCACCGCTGATTCGTTAGGTGAAACGAAGCTGAGGCAGCCGTGCGCGATCGACAGCGACCACACGATCGTCGATCGGTTCGAGAACCGGTTTGCGCGGGTCCGCTTTTTTATGGAGAGGATTCCCCAAAAGAAACCGTTGTTTACATCCCGCGGCCACGGCGATGTCCCGGACAAGACGAATACCCTCAGACGCTGCCCATGGGCGAGAGGTTAGCGCGCGACCCGCCGCAAAGGTGCGGCTAATGCGTGCAACCATGCGGCTCGCGGTCTTTTGCGGGCCTTCCCTTCCGCCGTGCGACCGTATAGAACACGAGCGCGTTGACTACCTTCTGCCGGCATCGCGGGGCGACGTGGAACGCGCGGCGCGCGAATACGACGCAATTCTTCTTATCGATGGCGTTTTTCATCACGACCTGGCGCCGTCCCCCAAAGAATGTTATCGCGCCGCGCAGCATGTTCGAATGAGCGGTGCATCGAGCATGGGGGCGTTACGCGCTGCGGAATGTTGGCCCTACGGCCTTTTACCGCTCGGCATCATCGCGAGGTGGTATATGCGAGAGGTAATCGACGGCGACGACGAAGTTGCTGTGCTTACACATCCACAAACCAACGCCGCCGTCACGGTCCCGTCCGTTAATGTCCGATACGTGGCCGAACTCGCACGGCGCCGCAAGATACTTTCGCGAAACGAAGCTATTACGCTAGTCGCCGATTCACGCGCTGTGTTCTATATGGATCGCTCGTGGGATGATGTGATCGATGCTACGCCTCTGCACGCGCGCGAGGCTGTTGAGAGAATCGCTAAGAATGAAGGCGATCTTAAGCGCTGGGATGCTCGCTTTGCGCTTCGTCGGGCGATGCGGAACATCGGCTTACCCGCATTGCTTCATCAAGAAGGCTTAGGATGACAGCTTTTACGTTCCTGTTACAGAACGCTGGGCCTGCTTCAGGGAGCCGCTGGCGGATGGTGTCATGCTCAATTGCCAGTACGGGGAGAGGCGTATGAAGCCGACCGGAATGTGGGACCGTGAGGTCCCTCTCGAGGATACTCTAGCTCTAGTCCCAATGCTGCGTGAGCGATTTGGAATCACGCGGGTTGGCGATACCACGTGGCTCGATCGCACTGGCATTCCGACGTTCTGTGCAGTGGTGCCGGCAACCGAAGATTTAATCACTGTATACAACGGCAAAGGAACGACGCGCGAAGCTGCGCTCGTTGGCGCAGTCATGGAAGCGGTCGAGCGTCAGATGGGAGCAGCTCCCGGTCTGCCGACGTTTAAGGAATCGATCGCTCGAGTTTGCACTTTTATCGACCTCGACATGCTGAGCTTACGCGAAGAGGCACGCGATCTAGTCGTCGATTGTGTCGAGGGCCTCGATCTCTTAAGCGGTGATCGAATTCCCGTTCCCCTCGCGATGGTGCAGTGCCCGTGGTTTGGTGAAAAGCTGTTCCGTTTTACCGATACGAACGGCCTCGCATCCGGAAATACCTTCGATGAGGCTGTCTACCACGCCTTAAGTGAGCTCATTGAACGGCACGTGTGGTCGATGTACCACGCAAAATGCCACCTTGTGCCCCGCTTTTTCATGGGACCAACGGCCACGGACCTACCTCTAGCAGCCGAGATTGAGTTCCCCACTGGGAATGCGGGGATCGACAAGCTGTCCGCGCGCATCGCTGAGGTTGGGTTAAGCTTGAGGGCCTTTTGGCTTGATGAGCCCGGATTGCCGGCAACGATTATTGCATCGGTTTCCGAAGTTGATGCCACCCCGCCGATGGCCCACATGGGGCTCGGGTGCTCGCTCTCTCCGGCGCACGCGCTATCTCGCGCGATCACCGAGTGCATTCAGAGCCGAGTCGTCGACATTCAAGCCGCCCGCGAGGATATTTTGCGGCCAGATGATCCGGTCGGCCAAACCGGTGAATATGCGCGCCGCCTCGTCGAGCTTCCGCGCGGGTGCTGGTATCACGACCTTCCTGCATCGTCCGTCCGGCTCCAACAGATTCCCGATTTAAGCACGTCGGAAGTGGGTGCCGATGTGAAACAGCTCTTGCGGGCGCTCCGGAGGATGGGCTGCACACGCGTGATCGTCATCGATATTTCCCCGAAGGATGCTCCAGTAGCAGTAGTGCGAATGATCGTCCCTGAGATCGAGACCCTAGCGGTGAACGGAAGAATCGGGCCCCGGATTATGGAACTCTTCGATCCATTCCATGTAAGCGAGAGTAGGAATGCTTCCGGGGGGGGGCCTAATTCATGATCGGGTATACCGAAAAACGGCGACCGTCGTTGGTGACTTGAGTCGGTATTTGCTTGGTGATTTCGAATCCACGTCTCGTAACAACTCAATGGAGGGTTCATGAAGGACTGTCAGCGTAATGCTATCTTGGCAAAGTCGTACCGTGCGATCGGTGGTTCGCAAGAGGTGCTTTTGGAGTGGGCGCGCCTACCCAAGGACGATGCAGCGGTGGTTGGCGGCTTCCTTCAGAAAGCAGCCGGACTGACTGGCGCACTTTCGGCCGACGATTTGCGCGCAATGTCATCTTTGGTACAGACCGATCTAAAGTCGCGGGTCGAAGCCGTCAATTCGCAGGACGACGTAGCGAATCACGTGGGCGGATTTACAATGATGCAGCAGCGGTAACGTTTTTCAAGAGGCCGCGCTGCAGGGGTAACCTTTTTCGATCCCCGGGGAAATGGCTTCCTTGTTGCCACCTCCTTCTCGGCGTTAGGAAAGCTTGTATCAAAAGACTGCATCGGTCGCCTCGTGAAGATTCTCCTAGTTACCGGTGCTGTTTGCTTGTGTACAGGGAACCTCTGCATTGGCGGGAAAGTTTCGTAAATTGACCGATTCGGAAAGGGACGATATGAACGAGACACAACTAAGAGCCGCGGCGGCTGATTCTGTTGGTGCGCTTAAATCTCGGGACACCCTTGTCGAATGGTCCCGATTGCCGAGGTCTGACAGCGCCGCTATGGGGGCGTTTTTTCAAAAGATCATCGGAAGAGACGCCACGCTCTCACCCGCTGAAATTGCTGCTATGTCGGCACTTATTCGAGATGGCCTGCACGCGAGGATCGAGAAGGTTCGGCAGCAGGATTCGATGATTAACCACGTCGGGACTCTTACGATGATGCAACAAGCGTGTTGACATTATGAATGATGTTCAACGACAAGCCGTTGCGGCTGGCTTTATTCACGCCTTAGGACAATCGAGTGATACGCTCGCGCGATGGTCGGCGATAGCCAAGAACGATCACGTTGTCGTCGGGGCATTTATTCAGGAGACGCTTGGTCTCGCGGAACCCCCGTCGGCCGATGACTTGAGTTCGATGTCATCGCACGTGCAAAGAAACTTGCAACCTCAGGTCAGCGCGATACAAGAACAAAATGAAGATGTGGTGAACCACGTTGGATCATTTATGATGATGCAGCAGGGCTAACGGTCTTCATATACCAGGACGCCAGCTGCGTCCGCGAACCGACGTTTACCTTAGCAAAGAGATTCGCTAGGTGTGCCTCGATTGTTCTTTCGCTCAGAAATAGGCGTTCGGCGATCTCTCTATTCGTGATTCCCTCCGACACGAGCGATGCGACCTCTAGCTCGCGGCGAGTCGGCTTCTTTGCTATTATGCCCAGGTGTTGCTTTTCCGGAGTCGTCGCCGCGTCGTAAAACAACGCGTGCCAATCACCGGTGGCCAGTCGTTCAAAAAGCGGTGCCCCAAGTTCGGCGAATCGCGAAGCGCACGCCTCGATGCCGGGGTCAGCGGCTCGTTTCGCCAATAGCGCTGACGCCACGCTAGCTGCAAAGTCTCGTTGAACGACATTCCATGCACCAGCGTCGTCCCCAAAAACCGACGGTTTCGTCATCAGCGCAAGCGCCGCTACGTCTCCAGCGCGATGCGCGGCGACCACCAGGACTATGGGGAAGAATACTATCCATGGATTAACCGGCTTCTCTAAGTGCCGAAGCATTTGCGCGATGAGGGCTCGCGCTGCAGACCCATCGCGTTTCGCGGTCGAAGCACACCAGGCCGCGACCAGCGGCAACCTTGTTGATTCCTGATTGCGCACAAATTCATGCACGGCCTCACGGGACAGGATTTCATCGGGGCGCACGATCTGCTGGCCCAGCAGGACATTGCTTGTGAGGACAATCCCATTCACGGTCCGTTGCACGTATTGATCGGTATAGCGAATGCGCGCCGATTCAGCCAGGTCTGCGACATATTCGCCGTCGCCTTTGGCTAACGCGACGAGCATGCGAAGAGTATCGCAGAAGTCCTCCCTCATACGCGGGTCATCTTTTGTACCGAACCTTCGCTCGATGCCCGCAGGCCCGGAATGCGAGAAGGTAATGATGCGCGATGAAATGGCATACATCGCATGCGCAGGAGCGAATTCCTTGAAGTCCTCTCTTGCTAACTCCAAAAGACGCTGGGCCTCCTCAAATTCGCCGCATCGCGATTTTAACAACGCTGCAGATATTGATAGCCGTAGTCGCACGACCGGATTTAGGAACTTGCCGCCCTCTGCGGCAAGTTGCCTAATGTGCTCAAATCGGGCCGTATCTCGATCGCACATAGCGACAAATGCCTCAAACCCGATCAGTTGCGAGCGGTCGGCCGGCGTGGAAAGAACCTTTTCGTAATGCCGATGCGCTGATTCGGCGGCCTTGCGATCTCCCGAAACCCATAGAGCAAGTAAAAGTGATCCCACCAGCGGACCAACGCCGTCTATGTCGTGTTCCTTTTCGGCGCGCGATAATGCCTCTCCGAGCGTACGTATATTCTGGGCGAGGTTCCCTGTATAGTTATAGGCCATGGTTAGGCGAGTAAAAAAATGGATACTTTCTCTGGGCTCCGGTTGACCAATTAAAAGGGCGCGCTCCAGCGCAGCGACCACAAGGCCGAATGCGTACACACGTTCCGCCGCCCCGGAAAGCCTCATCAAGATGGAGCGCTCAAGGATGCGATCGCCACATAATTTAGCTTGCTCGGCCATTCGTTCGAAATCTTCAAGGCTTGGATTCGACAAATTGCCCAGCGCATCGATAATGCGGCGGCGGAAGGGGATTTCGATCGGGATGGTCTCCCGGATAGCTTGCGCAATTGCTGCGTGCGCGAATTGAAGGCTCTCTCCATGCTGCACGAGATATCGGCCCGAGGCGCGTTCGATGAGTCGTAATAATGTCCGCTCTTCGGGCCAGAGCTGCTGAAGAATTGACAGCTCGATAGGCTCGGCGATGAGCGCGCAGAGCTGCAGAAACTCGCGCACGTCTTTGGTCAACAGCCCGACATCTTGAGCGACCATGCCGCGCATGCTTGCGGCGACATCTTCCGATTTTGTTGCATGACATTCGCGTGCCATGTTTGCGAGCGCAACGAGATCCACCGCGCGCCCGCCGGCATGTTCAACAATGGAGGTGATAACGGTATCTGGAGCGTCGGGCAAATATGCGCGTGCAAGTTGTGCGCTGGCTTGTGGAGTGAGTTCGCCAAGCGCGACCTGTACGTCGCGCGATTCAAACGGCGATACATCCAGTTCGTCCGGTCGCAGCGTCGAGAGCAGCACGACGCTGCGATTGGCGAGCGCGCGTAGTGTCCGTTCGATCAGCGAGCGGCTCTCCGCGTCGCCCCATTGCACGTCGTCGATGGAGAGCAACACGGAATGGTCGAGCGTCACGCCTTCGAGCAAGCGTAGGAACAGCTCCTCATTCGATTGCGCGCCTCCGGCCTCGGACGCGTCGATCTCCGCGCGCAGCCCGGCGGTATAGCGGTCCGCCTGCTCCCCTAGCGCGGCGATCGTCGCGGTGATGAGCCGGCGTACCAGCAGGTACGGCAGACCCGATTGAATGCGATGGCATACCACGGCGGCGATCAGCCAGCCGCTTTCGGCCGCGTGCGCTTCGACGGCTTGCGCAAGGGCGGTTTTCCCCACGCCGGATGGCCCCACGATCTCGAGCGCGCGGGCCAAGCCCTCCTTACGCGAGGCTGCGACAACAGAGACGATCGTTCGAAGCTCGGCTTCGCGTCCTACAAAAGCGCCCACGATGCTCACGCTCCTGGGAGCGGTTGAGCATTTCCTCCCGCGGAAATAGGGGTTTCCCCGGACGCTTCGGTCGGGCGCCTCTGGTAGGCTTGGGTCAAATGGAGGTATTAGAGATGCTCGCACGCATGGAATCCGAGGAAACGGCTCCGATGAGCCGATCGCACGCCGACCAGCTGCGGTCGTCCGTCCCCTACTGCTTCATTCTCGATGACACCTATCACGTGGTGATGGCAGGCCCATCCACGGTCGGCGACCCGCTCGCCTCCTTATACGGGATGGACTCTCAGCCGGACATACTTCCGGGCCCGATCGATCGAGTCGTCCGTGCGCTTACGGCCACTTGGCGCACGATGCAGCCGAGCCGCAGCGCATCAGCCTGCGTGAGCGATCTCAATGTGACCGTAGCCCCGCTTCACGGCCATACCGGCCGACGCATCGCCGTCTTCGTACAGCGGAGCGCCGACTAGCAGTAGGCGATCTCTGCCCAGTTTCATAAGCGAATCGATCGAGCCGGCGGACGACGGCTACGCCACACCGGCCATCTGAGGCAAGCCTCCTACTTGACAGGCTCGATGACCGTCCGCTGGGTCCTCTTATGACGCCGTTATACGCCACTGAGGCGATAGTTAGTTTTCCTCGACTCTCCTTCTCGCACAAACACGCCCTTCTCCACGAGATCCGAAAGGTCGCGATTCGCCGTATCGTGCGAGACGCTCGTCATCCGGGCATATCGCTCCGCATTTAACCTGCCATCAAAACCGTCGAGCAGCCGCTTCACGATTTTGCGCTGCCGCTCGTTCATCGCGATGTCCGCGAACGTCGCGAAGAACGTCGTCGTCCGCAGCACGTCGTTGACAATGCCAATCGTCGCCTCGGCTGCGCGCGCATAGCAATCCAGAAACCACGCGACCCACTGCGTAATATCAAACGACTCGTAGCCCGCTCGTTCTAACGCCTCGTAGTACGCTTTTTGGTCGATCAAGATTTGACGCGAGAGGCTGCAGTAGCGATTTTCCGGCCCCTGCGCTCGAGATAGCATGAGGTCCGCGAGCGCGCGCCCGATGCGACCGTTTCCATCTTCGAACGGGTGAATCAGCAAGAACCACAAATGCACGATCGCCGCACGAATCACCCCATGCTCGCCGGTGTCGGTTTCGACGTAGTCAATCAGGCGCTTCATATCGCCCGGTACCTGCGACGCGGGCGGCGCCGCATAGTGAATCGTCGGCTCACGCCCCGCACCACGGTTCGTCTGCACGGTCATGGGGCCGCCGCCATCGTCACGATAACGACCGATGTTCCGCAGCGCACGACGGCCGCGCACGATCGGGAACAACATCTCGTGCCAGTCGAACAATCGTTGCTCCGTCACCGGCCGCTCGTATTTGAGCGCGTCCATCGTTATATCAATCACGCCCTCGGTATGATCGTCTGCTCGCCTCACGCCGCCGTCGGCGAGCGACAAGCGCCGCACGATGGAACCGCGCACGGCTTCCGGGTCGAGCTTTTCTCCTTCGATTGCCGACGTGTCCACCACGTCCGCCACAAGTGCGCGGATCTCCGATTCGCCCTTGTCGGCTACGTTCGCATGCATAAGAAGCCCGGAAAGCGTTCCGAACCGCACGAGGGCGTTGCCAAGCGGGCCGATGAGTTGGTCGGCCTGATACGTGAAGGCCGGCCAGGGGTCTAGCTCCCAAAGATAGGTTCTACGCATAATGTGCGTATTATTGTAGCGCTTCCTACGCGCGAACGTCAATAATGCACGCATATAATGCGTACAAACCGGGCCCGTTTCTACGCATCGGCTGCCGATCGAGGCCCACGGCCGGCTTGACTCCGTTTCCCGACCTTCCGATTGCCCCAGGCTTTGCGATAGGCGGGGCAGGCGAAATCGGGAGCCAGCTTTATGCGGCGGCGACTCTTGAGCGGGTATTTCTTGAGGTCTTCTCATACCGCGCCTACGCTGGGAAAGTGTCTACGAGGACGGCTTCGCGACGCCGGCATTCGGTCTCGCCGTGCAAGGATTGAAAAGCTCGAATCCGCCCGGCGGCCTGCAGACGGCCGTATTCCATGCGCGGGGGCTCGCGAAGAACTACATCATGGGCGAGGTTGTCGTGCACGCGTTGCACGATGTCGATCTCGACTTATTCGAACGAGAACTCGTCGTCATCCTCGGGCCGTCCGGAAGCGGTAAGTCGACGCTCCTCAATATCCTCGGCGGCTTGGACGTACCGACATCGGGCGACGTCGTCTTTCGCGATCATCATCTGACCGGCGCCTCCGCGAACGAGCTCACCAGATTTCGGCGCGAGCACGTCGGCTTCGTATTCCAATTCTACAATCTCATCCCGAGCCTTACGGCCCGCGAAAATGTCGCGCTCGTAACCGATATCGCCTCGGCACCCGCCGACCCGGTCGAAATGCTTGCGCTCGTCGGCCTGCGGGATCGCGCCGACCACTTTCCGAGCCAGCTCTCAGGGGGCGAGCAGCAACGCGTGGCGATCGCGCGCGCGATCGCGAAGCGGCCGGATGTGCTGCTCTGCGATGAGCCGACCGGCGCCCTGGATGCCGCCACGGGGCGTGTGGTCTTGGAAGCACTTGCCGGCGCGAACCGCGAGTTCGGGACCACGACCGTGATCATTACGCACAATGCGGCTATTGCCGCGATGGCAGACCGGGTCGTAACCATGGGCAGCGGTACGATTTCCTCCATCGCGACCAACCAAAAGCGGCGAAGCGCCGCGGAGATCGAGTGGTGATGTCGAGCTTGAATCGCAAGCTTCTCCGCGATCTCGTTCTGTGGAAGGGACAGATCGTCGCGATCGCCGCCATCACGGCGTGCGGCATTATGGCGTTCGTCACGATGCAGAGTAATTACGATGCCATGTACGACGCGCAGGCGTCGTACTACCGCGATTTCCGATTTGCGGACCTGTTCGCGAGTGTTACGCGAGCACCCAACGCGGTGGCCGCGCGGATCGCGGCACTCCCATACGTCCAGCGAGTCCAAACGCGCGTCGTGCAGGACGTTATTGCCGATATCCCCGGCCGTCAAGATGTGGCGACCTTACGGCTCATCGGCATTCCGGACGGCTCGCAACCGGCGCTAAACCGCCTGTTCGTACGCAGCGGGAGATTGCCGTCGGCGCGGTCGCGCGACGAGGCCGTGGTGAGCGAAGCGTTCTCCCAGGCCAATCACCTCGGCCCCGGCTCGGTCGTGAGGATCGTTGTGAACGGCAGGCGTCAGACTCTGCGGATTGTCGGCGTCGCCCTGTCACCCGAATACGTTTACGAACTGCGCGGTGGTGCCGACATCTGGCCGGACAGCCGCCACTTCGGCATCGTGTGGATGAACGATACGGCCCTGGCCGCGGCATTCGACATGACGGACGCATTCAACAACGTGACGGTGAGCGTCTCTCCGGGCGGCAATCAGGCGGCGATCATCGAGCGCATCGATGCCATTCTCGGGCCTTTCGGCTCGCTCGGTGCATACGGCAGGGCGGACCAGTCCTCGGATCGCTTCGTGAGCAGCGAACTGCGCGAACTACGCGCGCAGGCGATCGCCATTCCGCTGATTTTCTTGGGCGTAGCGACCTTCTTGGTAAACGCTGCGCTCTCACGCCTGGTTATAACGCAACGCGAACAAATCGCGATTCTCAAGGCGTTCGGCTACGGAAACGCGACGCTTGCCCTGCATTACATCGGGTCGGCCGTCGTATGCGTCGGAAGCGGATCGGTCGTGGGCGTACTCGCAGGTTTGTGGGCCGGTTTTCGTTTGGCACTGATCTATACGAATTTCTTTCGCTTTCCCGCAGTCGTTTTCCAGGCCCGTCCGGGCCTGATCGTTCTTGCCGTTGTGATTAGCCTGGCTGCCGGCGTTCTGGGCGCGCTGTGGGCGGTTCGATCTGTCGTGCGGCTACCGCCCGCCGAAGCTATGCGTCCGCGGGCACCGGCGGTCTTCAAAGCCACGTTATTGGAACGCGCCGGTTTAGCGAAATTTTTACCGGCAACCGTGAGAATGATCGTACGCACGATCGAGCGTACGCCGCTCGGATCGCTGCTGACTGCGATCGCGATAGCTTTCGCGGTTGCGATCTTGCTTGTCGGGCGATCGACGATGGATTCCGTCAATCGAATGATGGACGTACAATTCCGTCATGTGAGCCGGGAGGACGCGATGCTTACCTTCGTACGCCCTCTTAGCGCCGCCGCCCGGCTCAATGTCGCGGCAATGCCCGGTGTGCTCGAAGTCGAGCCATTTCGAGCGGTGTTCGCGCGCGTTTCAAACGGCCATCGTTCGCGGCGGTTAGCCATCATCGGGCTACCGCCGGTGCCGTCCTTGCATCGGATCATCGATCGGAACATGCATGAAATACGGCCTCCCGTGCGCGGTCTTCTGATGACGCAGGCCCTGGCGCAAATCCTCGGAGTGGCTCCGGGATCGATGGTTACCGTTGCCGTTCTCGAGGGGCGCCGTCCCGTCGTTCCGCTTCGGGTACAGTATGTTGCCGACGAGATGATCGGGCTGAACGTCTATATGGGGATATCCGAACTCAACCGAATATTGCACGAGGACGGCACAATTTCGGGAGCTTATGTGAAACTCGATCCGGCGCGCGAAGCCGCATTTGACGCGGCGGTCAAAGCCACACCGATGATTTCGGGCGTTTCATATCGCAAGGCGGCTCTGGATGAGTTCACGCGCACCTTTGCTGAATCCATCGGGATTTCGGTGACGTTCATTCTAGGCTTTGCGTTCGTGATCGCCGCAGGCGTGGTGTATAATTCCGGGCGCGTTGCGCTTTCGGAGCGGACCCGGGAGCTTTGCACGTTGCGGATATTAGGATATGGGTTCGGCGATACGGCGCTGATGCTGGTGGGCGAACAAGCGATCTTGACGGCGATTGCCATCCCGCTCGGGTTCGTATTGGGACACGTCCTCAATCGTGCCCTCCAACCGATGTACGAGTCGGATTACTATCGGATTCAGATCGTCGTATCGAGCGAAACCTATCTACTTTCTGCGGGATTCGTCGTGCTGGCGGCCGCGGTTTCTGCAGCTTTGCTGGCGCTTCAACTGCGCAAACTGGATCTAGTGGCTGCGTTAAAGGCTGGTGAATGAGCGTGCGCCCTTATGCCCGTGCGATACTGTGGGCCCTAGTACTGTTGCTCGTCGCCGGCGCTATCGCGTTCGTGTTGCGGCCGCGCCCGATTCCCGTGGAAACGGCCGTGGTTGCACAGCGGCGCATCGAAACCGCGGTCGAAGCGGAAGCCAAGACGAGGCTTCGCGATCGATTTGTGGTGTCGGCGCAAGTTCCGGGGCGCCTCTCCCGCATAACCTACGAGGAAGGCGACCGCGTCGTGACCGGGCAGAAGCTTGGCTCGATCGATCCGCTGCCCTACAACGCTTCCATCGAATCGGCGCTTGAAAAGCTGCGGGAGCTCCAAGCTCAACGCGCCGGCGTCGAAACGCTCCGTCCTAAGGACGAAACGCTCGCGCAGGCGCGCGCTCGCACGGCTTCATCGGTGGCCCTCGCCTTATCGGCGCACGCACGCGTCCTAGCCGCTCAGTCGGCGCTCGAACAGGCCGATCGGGAGGCGCGCCGGCAGACCGCGCTGGAGGCGCAAGGTTACGCATCCAAGCTCGCTCGAGAGCAAGCGCAACTGGCAGAGACTACGCGCCGCCGCGAACTGCAGATGGCAAAGACCGACGCCGCGGCTGCCGAAGCGCAAGTGACGATGGATCGCGCGGCGCTCGATGAGCTCACCAAGAAGGTGCGCGATCCGGATTACTTGCGAACCGTGTACGACGCGCAAATGAATGCCATTCGTGCACAACTGCGGACGCTCGAGGACCAGTCATCTCGGACCGCGATCGTCGCGCCCGTCTCCGGCGAAATTATGCGGGTGCTCCAAAAGAGCGAAGCCTACGTCGCTGCGGGTGCGCCGCTCGTGGAAATCGGAAACCGAAATACGCTGGAAATAGTCGCCGACGTGCTCTCTCAAGATGCCGTCGGCATTCATGTCGGCGACACGATGGAGGTACTGCGCGGTGCCGGGAACGATCATCCGCGCGGCAAGGTGCGCCGGATCGAGCCATCCGGCTATACCAAAGTCTCGGCGCTAGGTATCGAAGAGCAGCGAGTCAACGTCATCGCCGATTTTGCGCAGCGACCGCCCTCCCTTGGGGATGCCTATCGCCTCGAGGTACGCATTGTGACCTGGAGCGGGGACGTCGTATCGGTTCCCGTCCCGGCGCTCGTGCGTTGCGCGGAGGATTGGTGCGCGTTCGTCGTGCGCGGCAATAAGGTCCATCGTACGACGTTGAAAATCGGCCGCATGGGCGACGGCGATGCGCAGGTCCTCGCAGGGCTGCAAAGCGGCGACACGGTCGTAGTGCGCCCATCGGAGACGCTCAAAGAGGGAGATGCCGTTTCGCTGCTAAGCCCTTAGAACCCCGACGGCGAAGATTCCTCGCGCGCATCCCCAGGCCATCGGTTGGCCCAAGCATCGCCGTGACGCCGAGGTGTTCGGTCGAGTGTGATGCTTACCGCGGTCGATGACGACGTCGTACTTGTAGGTCGTCCCGTCGATTCGGATGCTTCCGAACGAGAAATCTTCAATTTTCATAGCGATCTCCGCTATCATCGTAGCACTGGGAGGGTCGCATGGTCGATATCACCACGCTCCAGCAGCTCGTGGAGCAGCTCGCGACCTATGGCGCGAATGCCGCCGTCGTTTTCGTGGACCAAGCGGCGATCGACGAGGTTTCGTTCGCGCAACTCGGGGAGCGAGCGCAGCACGTCTGCGTAGACCTTCACCAACAGGGCATCAAGCCAGGCGAGCCGGTAGGCATCTTCGCTCCGAATAGCAGCGCTTGGATTGCAACCTGTCTCGGCATTCTGAAGGCGGGGGGCGCAGTGATGCCGATCGAGGCAAAACAAGGTGAACCGGAATGTGAAAAACTTCTCGCCCGAACTCAATGCCGGTTGCTCTATGCCGAAGGCGACAAGAGACGATCGATCCTTTCTTTGCGAGTGCTCCGAGAGTCATACGCATCGATGCCTGCGTCCGAAGACACCGCGCTACTTCTGCACACGTCGGGGACCACGGGAGTACCGAAGTCGGTCCCGCTCACGCATGCAAACGTCTTATACAATATCAGGGCGATGAGCGAGATTCTTCAACTCGGCCCGCATGATCGGGCGCTCCTCCCGTTGCCGCTTCACCACGCCTATCCCCTCGTGGTCGGACTTCTCTTGCCGCTCTGCTGCGGCGCATCGGTCGTTCTTCCGAGCGGAATCACCGGTCCCGAGCTTTCGCGCACATTGCGAGTCGGCGGCGCGAATTGGCTGATCGGCGTGCCGCGATTGTACGAAGCACTCTCGAGTGCGGTCGAGCAGAACGTAAAAGAGCGAGGAGCATTTGCAGCCGCAGTGTTCGATCGACTGATTGGCATCTCGACCGCGCTTGCGCAGCGGGGCCGCCCCACTTTCGGCCGCATGGTATTCGGCGCCGTCCGTCGGAGCATTGCACCTGGCTTGCAGCGACTCGCATCGGGTGGCGCGGCACTCGCTGAAACAACCGAACGCATGGTGATCGGTCTTGGCTATGAAGTGCTCGCCGGCTATGGTTTGACCGAAACGTCTCCAATCGTTTCCTTCAATCGCCCGGGTCATGCACGGATCGGCAGCGCCGGTCAGGCACTGCCCGAGGTTGACGTGCGGCTACGCGGCCTGGACGCACATGGTATCGGCGAAATCGAAGTGCGCGGCCCGAGCGTCTTTGCGGGCTACCGCTCCGATCCGGAAGCAACCCGCGAGGCATTTACCGCAGACCGTTGGTTTCGCACTCGCGATCTGGGCCGTATCGATGCCCAAGGATATCTTTACCTTCATGGCCGTGCGACGGAGACGCTGGTGCTGGCCGGTGGTGAGAAACTCGATCCCGAAAGTGTCGAAGCCGGCTACAAGAACGCGATGGTCGATGAAATCGCAGTGCTTATCGATGACGGCAAGCTGGTCGCGCTGGCCGTACCATCGCTCATTGCCCGCTCGTATCCGGATGTGCAATCGCGTGAAGCCGCAATTCGCGCGGCGCTGTCAACGTGCGCGAACGAGCTGCGACGATATATGCAGTTGACCGGTTTTGCGCTTATCGAAGCGCCGCTGCCTCGCACGGAGCTTGGGAAGCTACGGCGCCATCTGTTACCCTCTCTCTATCGCACGGCTCGGCAGGGACGTGGGACCGCAATCATTCAGCTCTCGCCGAGCGATCGCGCATTGCTCGAGCGGCCAATCGCCGGGCGAATGTGGAGCTGGTTACAGGCCCACTTTCCACAGCAGCACTTGTCGCTCGACATGAGTCCGCAACTCGATCTTGGTGTCGATTCGCTCGGCTGGGCCACACTCACAATGCAGATCGAGCAGGCACTCGGAATCACCCTCGATGAACGCGCCTTAGAACAAGTCAAAACGCTCCGCGACCTTGTCGCCCTGGCTGCGGCGAAGCCCATTGCAAAGAGCATCGCATCGTCGTCGGCTTGGCTCGCGCCACCAAATGTTTTCGCGCGTGTGGTGTATCGTGCCGGTCACGCGATCAATCGCGCGCTCATTCGTTCGTTTTTCCCGCTTACGGTGGAAGGCCTTGAGCACGTGCCGGAGCGAGGCCCATACGTTTTGTGTGTGAATCACGCGAGTTTGCTCGATGCGCCCGTCCTTACCGCAGCGCTTCCTTGGTACGCGCTGCGGGAACTCTATTTTGCGGGCTCCGTCGAGGCCATGTTCTCGGCCCCTTGGAAGCGGCTTTTTAGCCGCTGCGCACACGTTTTTCCCGCTGACCCGGCGCACGGGGCTCGCGAAGGTCTTGCGCTCAGTGAGGCCGTGCTGCGGCGCGGGCAGGTGTTGGCATGGTTTCCGGAAGGCTGGCTCTCGAGCGACGGGACGTTGCAGCCGTTCTTGCCGGGGATCGGCTCGCTGATGCTTCATGTCGCCGCTCCGATCGTTCCGGTGTATATCGATGGCACATTTGATTCCCTTCCGGCGGGGCGCCGGCTTCCGCGGCGCCATTCACTGACGGTGCGGTTCGGCGAACCGCTTGCTCCACAGCGCTGGGCTGCGCTCTCCGCTCGGGAAGATGCGGCAGAGTCGATTGCCCTAGCCGTCAAGGAAGCAGTCGGCGACCTTCGCTAAGCGCGATTCGCCGTGTGTGGGCACGTCGCGAATATGCACGTCGTTCTCTTCCGATCGAATTGCGGCGGGAAGCAGCACACGCACCGTCGGCATGCTGCCATGCGAAATGTGCTGGAAACTGGAAATATGAAGAGCCGATCACGGCTTCTTCCCAACATCGCTCGTTCCGGCGGACTAGACTTGGAGCACGATGCCCGGATCGCAGGTGCAGAACAGCGTAATCGGCGGTGCGTTGCGCACGGCCATACAGCAGCACGTCTGGGAGACGAAGTACCGGTACCGCAACGGCGGCCACGGCGATCGGACGATCGAGGATAGCTGGCGCCGGATCGCTTCGGCACTGAGCGCCGTTGAACGGCGCGATCGCGACGCCTGGGAGCAACGCTTTTACGGGATACTGCGGGAGTTCAAGTTTCTGCCCGGCGGCCGCATTCAAGCCGGCGCCGGCACGGCCCGCAAGGTGACGCTCTGCAATTGCTTCGTGATGGGTACGATCGAGGACTCGATGGAGGGCATCTTCCGCGCGCTGCGCGAGGGAGCGATGACGATGCAGCAAGGCGGCGGTGTCGGATACGACTTCTCGACCTTGCGGCCGCGCGGTGCCAAGGCTTCCGGCGTCGGCGCGATCGCGTCGGGTCCGGTTTCGTTCATGGGCGTATGGGATGCCATGTGCGAGACGATCCTTTCGACGGGAGCGCGCCGCGGAGCGATGATCGGCACGCTGCGTTGCGACCATCCGGACGTCGAGGAGTTCATCACGGCGAAAGGGCGGCCGGGTGCACTCCGGCATTTCAACCTCTCCGTCCTGATCACCGACGCGTTCATGGCTGCGATGCGCAGCGACGCCGAATGGCCGCTCGTCTTCCCCGACACGACGCACGCCGGAGGGCGCGTCTACCGGCGCGTACGTGCGCGCGAACTCTGGGAGAAGATCTTGCGCGCGAACTACGATCATGCCGAACCGGGTCTGCTCTTTGTCGACCGGATCAATCGTCTCAACAATCTTTGGTACTGTGAGCGCAT
>Ga0307373_10004539_pt1 | contig 23271 bp, 19 predicted proteins | sample OX2MG_FD_202534 | JGI IMG/M metagenome (GOLD analysis project Ga0307373, IMG submission 202534) | Soil microbial communities from Risofladan, Vaasa, Finland - OX-2 | ecosystem: Environmental > Terrestrial > Soil > Coastal area > Acid sulfate soil | place: Finland: Risofladan, Vaasa | collected... | reverse complement strand
GTGTTCGTTCCTCCTAGCTACCGACCAGCTGAGACACCAGGCCCAGCTGGACGAAGGTGCCGCTCTTGACCTGGTACACGTAGACCGCCGTTCCGCTGATGTTCCCGTCCGACTGGAACTGGACGTCCTTGGTGATGCCCTGGTAGTTGACGCTGTGCAGGGCCGTGACGATACCGGCCCTGGTGATGGTCTTGCCCATGCCCTTCATCACGCTGATGATGGTGTTGGTGGCGTCGTAGGACTCCGCCGAATAGGTGCCCACCGCGAAGCCGGCCAACTTCTTGAAGGCCGTCACGAACGATGCACCGGCGGGGACCTTGGTGATGTCACCGCAGGCGCAGCTGGCTATCGTCCCCTCCGCCAAGGAGGCCCCGGCTTGGGCGATGTAGTGGGGATCGAGGCTGCCGTCATCGGAAGCCAGCTGGCCGGTGTACCCGGCCCCTCGGACCGCCTTGGCCAACAGGGCGAAGTCGCAGTAGTAACCGGCGTAGAAGACGGCCGACGGATTGGCTGCCTTGACCTTTTGGGCCAGAGCGCCGTACTGCTGCACGTTGCCGGTGCCGGCCTGGCACTGGGTCGAGCCCGGAGCGGTCTCGTGGGTCACGGTGGCTCCGGCGCTCTGAGCGGCGGTGTCAAAGGTGCCCACCAGGCCGCTGGCGTAGGCGCTGGCGTCGTCCACCGAGTAGACGGACTTGTCCCCCAGCTTCTTGACGATGTAGCTGGCGTCGGCCGGCCCCTGGGCGTTGTCATCCGCAACGACCCGGAAGAAATTCGTCCAGCCCTGCGTGGCCAGGCCGGGATCGGTGGCCGAGGGGCTGACGGTGGCCAGGTTCGCCTCATGGAAGAACGGCTCGGCCGCCTTGGTGGCGCCGGAGAAGGCCGGGCCGACCACCGCCACGACGCTGCTGTCGTTGATGAGGGCCTGAGCCGCGGTCGGGGACTGGGTGGCGGAGCCCTGATCGTCCTGGGTGGTGAACTTGAGGGTGAAAGGCAGCTTGCCGAAGGTCGTTCCGGCGTTGGCCTGCTGGATGGCCAACTGGACCGCGTACTTCATATTCAGCCCGAGCTGGGCGTTGCCACCCGACAGCGGACCCTCATAGGCAATGGTGTAGCTGGGCCCGGAACTCGAAGAAGAGGTCGAGGATGTGTTCTTGGAACTGCCACAAGCGGCCAGCGCGATGGCGGCCACTCCCAGCAGGGCGGCTGCCTTGAGAGCAGGCCGCGGGATTCGGGGGGCGAGTGCCCCCAGACGTGAATGCATATGTGAACTCCTGGATCGCCGATATTTCGAAGGGCCATGCTAGGGGTTGGGACAAGGAAAGCCAGGGTTCCCGCCCGGCCGGGTATTTCACCCGATTGGATCGGTTTAGGTAGATCGGTCGCCCTCCAGCCGGCGCAGCAGCGCTCCGGCCCCGAGGACTACCGCTCCGGCCGAGCCGCATCTGCGGGCCAGTTCACGGTCGGAAGTGAATACGGTGCGGTGCCGCCCGGAGTGGGTCGTGACCAGTTCAACGATGGCATCGTCCGCCGTTCGGCGTGGTCCGGCGTAGGCCACGCCCAACGGCCCCGGACTGGAGCCCTCGGGCGGCCCGGAGCCATCGAAGACGATCAGGACCTCGGTATCCCCGGGCCAGTCGTGGTCCCGGAGGCGGGCCGTCAGCCGCTCGGCTGCCGCCCGCCGATCCCTCCACCAGCCGTCCGGACGCGACCCCATGACGTTGTTGCCGTCCACGATCCAGAGTGAGCCGAGCCGGTCGGATCGGTCAGGGCCGGCCACGGGGGAAACCTTAAGCGTCAGACCCGGCCCGGGCCTGTGCCATGCTGGGAGCTTCCATGGTGGCCGTAGCTCAGTTGGTTAGAGCGCCAGGTTGTGGCCCTGGAGGTCGGGGGTTCAAGTCCCCTCGGTCACCCCACCCGGCGGTCCTCGGCCCCGGAGCCGACCGCTAAAGTCCCCCTCTCGCGCCTCTAGCTCAATGGCAGAGCAACGGGCTCTTAACCCGCAGGTTCAGGGTTCGAATCCCTGGGGGCGCACCGGGGATCGACCTCGTTCGGAGGGTGTCGGGAGGTAGTGGATGGATGCCCTGGAGCTTTCTGACCAGCTCTGGAACGGAACGCTCACCACCGTCGAGAGGCACCCGCTCGGGGGATCGGCCGAGCTGACCGAGGTGGGTCCGGGTGCCGCCTTCGTCAACGCCCTGGCCAATGTGAGCGCCTTCTCCACCGAGGACGGCCTGGTCCTGGTCGACACCGGGAGCGAGTTCATGGCCGGCCTGGTGCACCAGTCGCTGCGGGCGTGGAACTCGGATCGGTTGCATACCGCCGTCTACTCCCACGGACACGTCGACCATGTCTTCGGAGTTCCCATCTTCGAGGAGGAGGCCACCGCCAACGGGTGGACAATGCCGACCGTTGTCGCCCACGAGGACCTGCCCCGCCGCTTCGATCGCTACATCCTCACCGCCGGTTACAACGCCGTCATCAACCAGCGCCAGTTCCAGGTGCCGGGGTTGCGTTGGCCCACCGAGTACCGATATCCGGACCGGACCTACCGGGACCGCCTGGAGGTGGAAGTCGGCGGTCTGAGGCTGGAGTTGCACCACGCCCGGGGCGAAACCGATGACCACACCTGGACCTGGATCCCCGAGCAGCGGACTCTCTGCAGTGGAGACCTTTTCATCTGGGCCACGCCCAACGGGGGCAACCCTCAGAAGGTGCAGCGCTACGCCCGGGAGTGGGCCGTGGCCCTGCGGGAGATGGCTGGACTGGGCGCCGAGCTGCTCTTGCCTGGGCACGGGGTTCCCATTTCCGGGCGGGACCGGGTCAAGCTGGCCTTGAACGAGACGGCCGAGCTGCTCGAGTCGCTCCATGACCAGACCGTGGCCATGATGAACTCCGGAGCCCGCCTGGACGAGATCATCCACTCCGTCCGGGCGCCGGCCCATCTCCTGGAGCGGCCCTATCTGAGGCCGGTTTACGACGAGCCGGAGTTCATAGTCCGCAACATCTGGCGCCTGTACGGCGGCTGGTATGACGGTAACCCCGCCCATCTCAAGCCGGCTCCGGAGGCCGATCTGGCCCGGGTCCTGGCCGAGCTGGCTGGAGGTGCCACCAAGCTGGCCGACCGGGCCAGCCTGCTGGCGGCATCGGGTGAGGACGCCGACCTGCGTCTGGCCGGCCACCTGGCCGAGCTGGCCGCCCTGGCCGCGCCGGAGGACGCCGGCATCCATGCCGTGCGCGCCGCCGTGTTCGGTCAGCGGGCCGGGCTCGAAGCCTCCACCATGGCCCGGGGCGTCTTCGCCTGGGCCGACGCTGAATCCAGAGGACGGAACGCCGCCGGGAGCTGAAGGCCGGGGCGGTCAGGGCAGCCGGCCCTCGCCCTTCTGGGCCGCGCCCCGCTCATTGGCGGCCTCGAAGGACTCGGCCACCTCGGGATCGACCGATTTGGAATCGGCCAGGCGCTCCTCCTCGGGGGTGGCGGGCCGGTCGGCCCCGTGATCCGCCCGAGCGGCGCCGGCTTCGGCCTCCCTGGTGGTGGAATTCGGAGAGGTGTGGGGTTGTGCCATTGGTGTGGCTCCTTTTGGCTCCGCCGGGCCGCCGGAGGGCGGCCCGAGAACCGGTTGACCCGTAGATACCCGCCGGAGCCGGGTAGGCAACCCTCGGGGCAAGGAGGCACGGTGAACCAGCCATCGGGCGGTAGCATCCGCGTTCCTGCGCCCCGAGCGGTGCGGCCGTCCCGACATGTCCGAACCCGCCACCGAGCCCGACTGGATTGAGCCGGGCCCGGCCCGCTCGACCCCGACCCTCGGAGGGCTGGCGCGCACGGCCCGACCCCGGCAGTGGCTCAAGAACCTCCTTGTCTTTGCCGCTCCTGGGGCAGCCGGGGTCCTCACCCACCCCGGGTCTCTCTCCCGGGCTTTGGCCATGTTCCTCCTCTTCTGTGCGGCCTCCTCGGGCACCTACATGGTCAACGATGCCCTCGACGCCGACGCCGACCGATTGCACCCCCTCAAGCGGACACGGCCGGTGGCCGCCGGTGTGGTCCCGGTCAGTCTGGCCTGGTCGGTCGGGCTCGCATTGGTCGTGGCCGCGGTCGGCTTGAGCGCCCTGCTGGGACTGCGCTCCACCCTGGTCGTCGCCATCTACGTGGCCATCACCCTTGCCTATTCACTGCGGCTGAAGCAGGAACCCGTCATCGAGATGGCCGCCCTCACCACCGGCTTCGTCCTGCGAGCGATAGCCGGCGGCGTGGCCTGTTCGGTTCCGCTGTCCAACTGGTTCCTGATCGTGGCTTCGTTCGGGTCCCTGTTCATGGTGGGAGGGAAGCGTTACAGCGAATACCAGACCCTGGGTGAGGACCGTTCCGGCCACCGGGCGGCGCTGGGCCAGTACACGCTGTCCTACCTCCGCTACGTCCGTTCTGTCTCCTCGGCGGTGGCCATGGCCGGCTACTGCCTGTGGGCCTTCGAAAAGGCGGGTCCCCAGGGCCATCCGGCCTCAGGTTCAATCTGGTTCCAGCTGTCGATCGCTCCTTTCGTGGTGGCCCTGCTGCGCTACTCGCTGATCCTGGAGAGTGGGGGCGGAGGGGCGCCGGAAGACGTCATCATCGGTGACCGGATGCTGCAGGGCCTCGGAACCATCTGGCTCGCGCTGTTCGCCTTGGGCGTGTACGGCATCGGTGGGAGGTGACCCGCCGCTCCCTCACCGGCTGGGGTCGGACCAGCCCCACCCGGGCCGAGGTGGTGGCGGCCACCGACTCCGTCGTCGTGGTGAACGCCCTGAACGGGGCGGGCCGGCGCGGGATCCTGCCCCGGGGCCTGGGCCGCGCCTACGGGGACGCCGCCCAGAATGCGGGCGGCACGGTGCTGTCGGTCACCTCGCTGGGTGGGTCGATCACCATCGACCACCAGGGGGTGGCCACGGTGAGCGCCGCCACCACCATCGATGACCTGATCCGGGCTGCCCTGCCCCAGGGATGGTTCGTGCCGGTGACGCCCGGCACCCGTCAGGTCACCATCGGGGGGGCGGTGGCCGCCGACATCCACGGTAAGAACCACCACGTCGACGGAAGCCTGATGTCCCACGTCCGCCGCCTGACTCTGATCACGCCCACGGGGACCCGGAGGCTCATGCCTTCCGATCCCCTGTTCTGGGCCACGGCCGGGGGAATGGGCCTGACCGGCGTGGTCGTCAGCGCCGAAGTTGTCCTCACGCCCGTTACCACCAGCCGCATGGCGGTGGACACCGATCGGACCGCTGACCTGGAGGAGACTCTGGCCGTCATGAGCGACGGGGACGACCGGTTCCGCTACTCGGTGTGCTGGATCGATTGCCTGAGCCGAGGGAGGCGGCTGGGCCGGTCCATCGTGACCCGGGGAGACCATGCCGAGGTGGGGGCGCTGCCCGCCGGTGCCGTCCGGGACCCCTTGGCCTTCACTCCCCGCCGGCCGCTGCCGGCGCCGCCCTGGGCACCCAGCGGCTTGCTGAACGTGGCGACCATCACCGCCTTCAACGAGGCCTGGTACCGCCGGGCGCCCCGCCATGAGCGCGGCGCCATCCAGTCCATCGGCCAGTTCTTCCATCCCCTGGACGGGATCGAGGGCTGGAACCGGGCCTACGGACGGCGGGGCTTCCTTCAATGGCAGATACTGATTCCCTTCGGCTCGGAGCCGACCCTCCGCCGAATCATCGAGCGACTGGCCTCGGCCCGGTGCCCGTCCTTCGTCGGGGTCCTCAAGCGCTTCGGGCCTGGCAACGACGGCCATCTGTCCTTCCCCGGCCCGGGTTGGACGCTGGCTCTGGACATGCCGGTCGGACCGGCCGCCCTCGGCCCGCTACTGGACGAGCTCGATGAGGCCGTCGTGTCCGCCGGCGGCCGGATTTACCTGGCCAAAGACTCCCGACTGCGGCCCGAACTGATCGAGGCCATGTATCCGCGCCTCCCCGAATGGCGCCAGGTCCGCTCCGCCGCCGATCCGCACGGGGTGATGAACTCCGACCTGGCCCGGCGCCTCGGCCTGCTCGAGGCGCACGGATCCACCCGCTCGGGTCACCAGGGCCGTCCGGCCCGGGCGGGGGCCTAGCCCGGGTTGAATACCCTGCCCTTATGAAGGACGCCCTGGGAAGACCTCAGTCGGTGCTGGTGATAGGCGCCACGTCGGACATCGCCCGGTCGGTGCTGTCCAAGCTGGCCGGGGCCGTTACCTCCCGCATGGTTCTGGCCGCCCGGGATCAGGACCGGCTGGCCCAGGTCGAAGCCGACCTGCGCCAACAAGGGGTGGCCGACGTGCGGACCATCTCCTTCGACGCCATCGACATCGCGTCCCACGCCGGCCTGGTGGCCGACGCCTTCAGCCGGGGCGACATCGATGTGGTGCTGGTCGCCTTCGGTGTCCTGGGGGACCAGCTCTCCGATGAGCGCGATCCGGTGGCCGCCGCCAGCGTGATGCAGGTCAACGCCACCGCGGCGGTATCGGTCGGCGTCGCCTGCGCCGAAGCTCTGGCCGGCCAGGGCCACGGCACCCTGGTCGCCTTGTCCTCGGTGGCGGGCGAGCGGGCCCGGCGCTCCAACTTCATCTACGGGGCCTCCAAGGCCGGTATGGATGCCTTCTACCAGGGCCTGGCCGCCTCCCTGGCCGATCGGGGCGTGGACGTGGTGGTGGTACGCCCCGGGTTCGTGCACACCCGGATGACCGTCGGCCTCAAACCCCCGCCCCTGTCGACCGACGCCGACTCGGTGGCCGAGGCCGTGGTGGCGGCCATGGCCGGCGGCTCGGCCACGGTGTGGGTTCCCAAGCCCTTGCGGTTGGTCATGGCGGTGTTGCGCCACCTGCCCACGCCGGTGTTCCGGCGCCTCCCCCTCTGAGCATGGGGATCGCTATGACCCGGATCAGCTTGAGGTGACCGGGACGGGCTCAGGAGTGGCCGCCTTCGACTTCGATGGGACGCTGGTGCCGAAGGATTCCTTCCTCGGCTTCCTGCGCCAGATCGGCGGCTCCGGAGCCGTCAATGCCGCCTTCGCCCGGTCCTGGCGGGCCGTGGCCCGGGGACCGGCTCCGGGCTGGCGGGACTCCATCAAGTCGGAGTTGGTGCGGTCGGTGCTGGCCGGCCGGGACGCGGCCGAAGTGGAGACGGCGGCCGAGGGCTATGCCCGGGAGGTGGCCGGCATGGTCAGCGCGCCCATGCGCCGCCTGCTCAGCCGCCACCGCCACGCCGGGCATATCACCGTGATCGTGTCCGCCTCGCTGGAGATCTACCTGGAGCCGGCGGCGTCCATTCTCGGCATCGATGCGGTCCTGGGGACCCGGTTGGAAACGGGGCCGGACGGCCGGCTCACCGGAAGGCTCCTGGGCGCCAACTGCCGGGGAATTGAGAAGGCCCGGCGCCTGTCCGAGTGGATGTCGGGTCGGCAGATCTCCCCCGACCGCGTGCCGGTGTGGGCGTACGGGGACAGCGCCGGGGACCGGGAGATGCTGGAGTTGGCCCGCTTCGCCACCCGGGTCAGGCGGGCCCGTCCCCGCCACGCTCCAGCCTCGCTGGTCTAGCCGGATCAGGCGGCTCGGCGTCGGGTGGTGGCCGCCCGGAACAACAGCCGCTCATAGCGGGTGGTCACCTCGTCCCAGCGGTAGTGGGTCTCGATGAAGCGCCGGCCCGACCGACCCAGGCGGTCTCCCAGTGACGGGTCAGCGGTGATGAGTTCCACCGCCGCCTCGAACTCCCCGAAACCCCGGTACGGCAGGGCGCCGCCGGACCGCCGGGCTTGGCCGTCCAGGACGGCGCAGTGACCTTGCACCAGGGCCGGCCGGCTCAGAGCCCAGGCCTCGGTGAGGGTGCGGGAGAAGCTTTCGAAGTAGCTCGGATTGACATAGGCGACACAGCCGGCCAAGGCGTCCCAGCGATCCTGGTCTTCGAAGTGCCCGGTCACGATGACGTCGGGGTGCTCGGGCAGCTCTTTGATGGCCGGGCCGAGGAACACCAGCGCCAACGGTCCGGGATGGCGCTGCTTGTAGGCCAGGAACTGGTCGTACAACTCATCGGAGCCCTTGTGGGGATCGATGCGGCCGATGTACAGGAGATAGGGACGCTCCTCCAGTCCATACCGACGGCTGAAGGACTCCGCATCGCCTTGAGCATCCTGCTCCACGCCGATGCCCAACAAGGAATGGGGAGGCCGCAACCGGAACCGCCTGAGCACGAGGTTGATCTCCTCGATGGTCAAGAATCCGAAGGCGTCGGCCTGTCGGAACAGTGGCTCGAACAGCGACAGGCGGAAGGGTGGCTCGTCATGGGCCGTGGGATGAAAGACGGTGGGCCCGTAGTGGGCCGCCACCGGCAGGCCCGACCAGGTGGTGTCATAGAGGTAGGTGAAGAAGACACGGACGTCGTAGTCGGCGGCGTGGCTGTGCAGCCACGGGACCAGCTCGGGCACATTGGGTCCCTGCTGGCGCATCCACTCCCGCTGCAGGTACCAGGGCACCGCGTGGGTCCCGGCCACCACTCGGCTCTGCAGACCCGCAAAGACGGCATGATCCCTGGGTCGGGCCACAGAGAGCCGATGGACCTGAACGCCGTCGATGTCCTCCAGCCCTTCGGGGTAGGAGTCGGCCCAGTCGACGTAACTCAGGGCCCGGGTGGTCACCACGTCCACGGCATGGCCGCGGGAGACCAGCTGGGTGGCGTAGTCCCGGCAGAGCTGCTCGGCCCCGCCGGAAATCTCCCGTCCGTAACGCTGCACCCCCATCAGCACCTTGAGCCGGCTCATGCCGCTGCCTCCACCAGATGGCGGAGGAGGGCGGAACCGGCCGCCGCCGCGTCATAGGCCCGGACGCGCCGGTGGCCCCGCTCGATCATGTCGGCCCTCAGCCGCTCATCGGTCAGAACCCGGGCGATGGCTTCAGCCATCTGGACCGGTCCCGACCCGGGCTCGAGCAGAATTCCGGCGTCTCCGATGGTCTCCGGAAGAGCGGCAAAGCGACGGGCCACCACCGGCACGCCCGAAGCCATGGCCTCGAGTGGCGGGACGCAGAAACCCTCGTGCTCGCTGGCGGTGACGAATACGTCGGCTCGTCCGTACCACGCCGCCAACTCGGCATCGCTGACGGCTCCGGTCAGGATGACCCGGTCGAGATTGAGCTCCCGGGTCAGATCCTCGAGGGCCTGTGACAGCCGCGGCAGCCGGTGATTCCCCACCAGCACCAGCGTGGCCGGGCGCTGCAGATAGGTGGTCAGCACGTGAAAGGACTCCAGCAGGAAGTCCGGCCGCTTGTGCGGCAATAACTGCCCGACAAAGACGATCACCGGCCCTTCCAGGGCCGCCAACCGCGCCTGAATGTCCGGCGGCGGATCCAGGGCACTCAGGCGGTACGGATCGGTGATGAGAGGGGCCACCCGCACATTGCGGTAACCCATGGCGGTCAACTCCGCGGCGTTGTACTCCGAGACGGCCACGGCCATGATCGCCCTATCCGCCAGCCGGGCCAGCTCCCGCCGACCACTCTCCAGTAGGCCGGCCAGATTGGGGTCGTACTCGTAGAAGAGCTCTGGAGGTGAGATGTTGTGGTAGTAGACGACCAGGCGCTCAGGGCGACCGGCCAGAAACGTCTCGACGGCGGGTTCGCCTATGGAGGCGTGGAATACGATCATGTCGTCCTCGGGGCTCTCCGAGGCCAGCCAGTCGGAGTCCTTGAGCTCCCACACGTCGTGATGAAGTCTCTCGTGCACGTAGCGCGAGAAGATCTCGGATCGGCCCACCCGGCGCAGCAATGCTCGCAGTTCCAGGGCCGAGGTGGTGATGGCGTCCCCGGGCCGGGCCGACACCATCACCTGATTGATCTGCATCAGCGGGTGGCGATGAGGGCGTAGTCCTGCGGACCGAAGAGAAGCTGGTTGAGCCGCTCGTAGTTGGCGTCGGCGCCGGGATCGCCCACCGGTTGAAGAACCTCCTCGGCAGGCGGAGGCGACCGCCAGTCGATCTCGATCCCGGTGAATCCGGCTTGGCGGAAAAGGAAGGTCAGGTATGCGGGATGGACAGGTCGGTCGTGGGTTGGATCGAGATAGAAGGCGCGGGCGAAGACATAGAGCGACTGGGGGTTGACGGTCTCGATCACCGCCCGGCCTCCGGGGCGCACCTTGTCTGCCGCCAGGCTGACCAGATTGAGCAATTCCGGCGCCGTCAGGTGTTCGACGACCTGGATGAGTACGAGTCCGCCGAGGGACTGGTCGGCTCGTGAGGCCAGATTCTGCAGTCCATTCCCCTGGCTGATGTCCAGTCCCCGCTGCCGGCCCGCCTCAGCCAGCTGGGCATCCAACTCGATGCCGGAGGCCGTGACCCCTTCCTCGGACAGCAGCTCCATGAACTCACCCCGCCCGCAACCGATGTCGAGCACCGGGCTGCAACCGGCCAACTGGGAAGCCAGGTCTCGATAACGGGACTTGAGGTCGTACTCGCTGCCGCGGAAGGCCGCCTCGAACTCTTCGGCCGAGTAGCTGGGTTGGAACCTTCTCGCCTCCTCGGCGCTCTCCAGTCGCTCCAGCCGGCGGCTGAGCTCGGCCAACGCCATGGGACCGGCATCGCCCGCCGGCTGGCGCTCTAGGGCGGACAGGCGGTCCTGGAGGGTGTCGATCTGGGCGATCAGATCCGTATGTACATGGGTGCTGGCCTGACGCACGGCCCAGGACAACTCATCGGCCACGGCCCGCAGGGCCGCCGCCAGTTCTTCCACTTGTTCGAGGATCCCCTGGGTCTGGCGTCCGAGCAGCCTGGCCAGGCCGCGGTGCAGGGCCGGTCCGCCGGGTACCCCCGAGTCCGAGGGAATCCGTTCCGGGCTCAGCCCGGGGACGGCTCGGAGGCGCCGCATGCTGGCGTCCAGACGGCTGAGGTCGGGAGCGGTCCGGTGCATGACGATCCGCCGGAAGTGGGCGGACAGATCGTCCTCCAGCCCGGCCGGGTAGAAGCCCTCCTCCCGCCTGGCTTCGACCGTCCGGCGCAACTCCTCCAGGAGCGATTCGACATCTTCCGCCTCGGCCACAGGCGAGGGAGGCTACAAGACCGTCCTCAGGGTCTCAGGAACCGGCCCGGATGGCCAGGCCCAGCAAGGCGCCGCTGTAGCCCGGGTCCTGGCCGCTGACCCCGCCGTAGTTGGGGGCGTCGCCGAAGCTGTAGATACTCCCGTTGCGCGTCGCCACCAGGTACCCGGCAAAGGTGGCCGTGTGCGCCATACCGACCGCCGGGTTGGATGAGCTGAGCGAAGGCGAACCGTAGGCGGTGGCGCTCCCGAAAGCGTGGACGGTCCCGTCCGCTTCGAGCAGCCAGTAGCCCGCTCCCGACCCCGCCGTGGTCATCCCGATGATGCCGCTCGGCAGCGTCGTGCCACCGGTGGAGCCGTAGAAGTGGGCGTCCCCGAAGTTGAACATCCCTCCGTCGGTGGCGACCAGCCAATAGCCGCGTCCGTCCGGGGCCGAGGCCATACCGACTATGGGTTGGTTGAGGCGGATGGCGCCGGTGGACCCGTAGAAGGCGGCGTCCCCGAAGGTGAAGATCCCTCCGTCACTGGCCACCAGCCAGTAGCCGCGTCCGTCCGGGGTGGAGGCCATACCGACTATGGGTTGGTTGAGATGGATGGCGCCGGTGGACCCGTAGAAGGCGGCGTCCCCGAAGGTGAAGATCCCTCCGTCACTGGCCACCAGCCAGTAGCCCTGGCCGTCGGCCGTGGCGGCCATGCCGACCACCGGCTTGTTGAGCTTCAGGGCTCCGGTGGATCCGTAGAACTGGGCGGCGCCGAAGCTGAAGATGCCCCCGTCGTTCCCCTCCGCCCAGTACCCGTCCACTCCCCCGCTGGGGGCTCCTTCCACGGCAAACCAGTTGGACTTGAGACCGAACTCGCTGGCGAAGGTGGAGCCGGTGACCGACACCGATCCAGCGCTGCCCTGGATGCTGAGTTGGAGCACCCGGCCGCCCATGTCCGCCGCCGAGGGCCCGCTGCGGGATGTGACGCTGATGGACTGGAAGGTCCCGATGGACGGGTAGGCGGACTGGACGGTGGCGACGGGTATGGAGGCCGTCCAGTCGTGGTTCGGATTGCAGGCGCTGGGTACGCACACCGAGTCACCGGCGTCGACCACGGAGGGAAAGTCCCCGCCCGCCGTCCAGCCTCCCGTTGAGGAGGAGAACTCTGCATAGGCGGCCCGGCCGGCCGAGGTCAGGAGGGTCTGGCCGGCGGTGTCCTGCACGGCCAGGTTGGCGGTGCTGCTCTCGGCGTTCATGCCGCCGTAGACCTGGCAGGCGGTGGTGTCGCAGATGTCGGCGTAGCCGTACACACCGGTGCCGCCCTGGGAACTGGGGCTCTCCTCATCGGCCAGGGCGTAGGAGCGGGCCGCCACCGCCTGCGCCTCCAACGCCTGGAATCCCTGGGGTTCACCCTGGGCGCCGGTGCTGCCCAGGGTCCCCCAATAGGCGGGCGACTCGGACGGAACCACACCCTGCAGGTATGACTCCAGGGGCAGGACGTTGACGGTCCGCTCCAGGCCGTTGATCTCGGCCCCTTCGATGTCGCCCCGGAGAAACAGCGGTGCCGTCGCCTGGCAGAGCTGGAGGACCTGGGCCTTGGTGGCGGTGGGACTGGTGGTCGACGGGACGGCCACCGCCTGGGGCGGGGTGGTGGCGGCCAGGGTCGGGGACGCCCCGCCCTGGGCCCCGTTGCCCATGGCCTGGGAGTCCGAAGCGGTTCCGACCTGGGTCCAAGGACCGCCACAACCGGGCCCGGTCGACACCGTCCAGCTCCCGGCCGACGCCAGATGCATGAGGGCGGCGCGGCCGGCCGGCACCGCTATCCCGGCCGCCGTGAAAGGGCTGGCCGAGGTCACGATGACGTCGTTGCCGTCGTTTTCGACCAGCCGGACCCGGAGGTTCGAGTCGGGGCTGGTGCCCAGGCTGGTCCCGCCGTAGTAGTGGCCGACTATCCAGGAATAGTTCTGGCCCGACAGGGCGTAGCCGAGCGCTCCCCACTGCCCCATCCCGATCCCGTGGCCCCAACCGTGGCCGTTCAGGCTGACCGAGGTAGGGGATGACGCCGTGGTGGTGGACGTGGTCGAGGTCGTCGAGGTGGTGGTGCCCTGAGCTGCGGCCGGAGCCGGGGCGTTGGAAAGCACCACCACCAGGGTCGCGGCCGCGCCCACCACCAGGGATCTGCGGATCCGGTTACGGCGGAAGGCGGGGGGTTGAGTCATGGGAGCGGAGTGGCCCGAGTGACGGGAGTGACGGGAGTGCCCATTGTTGCAGACCCGGGCGCGGGGCCGATGTACCGGGGGTCGGGCCGACTCACCACCTTTAGCACGAAGCTCCGGTAGCGCTCGATGACCACCGTCCAGGAGAAGTGGGCCGAGACGTAGGCGGCGCCCCGGGCGGCCAACGCCGCCCGCAGCCCCGGGTCGCCCAGCAGACGGTCGACCGTGCCCTCGAATTCGGCGTACCCGCGGTAGTGCAGGCCCCCGCCGGAGCGCCGCACGTTCTCCATGGTGGCGGCGCACACGGCGTTGACCAACACCGGGGAGCCGGCGGCCCAGGCCTCGGCCACCACCAGTGAGAAGGATTCGAACGGGGACGGGGAGACCAGGGTCTGGCAGTGGCGCAGGAGGGACCACTTGAGGGCTTCGGACACCGGGCCGGTCACCACCAGATCGGGGTGGCCGGGAGGAGCGTCCACCACCGGGCCGGCCAGGACCAGGGCCAGCGGGCCGGGCCGGCGCCGCTTGTAGGCCAGGAAGAAACGCCAGAGCGCCCCGACTCCCTTCTGCTCGTCCACCCGGCCCAGACAGAGCAGGAAGGGCCGGCCTCCGAGTGCCTCGGGCGGCGGGATGGGACCGGGCGGGGCATCATCGACGCCGAGACCCAGGACGATCTGGCGATGGCCACCCACCGGGAACAGACTCCCGACCAGGTCCCGCTCGGACCGGGAATGGAAGACCAGTCCGTCGGCGGCCCCGAATACGTTCTGGAAGATGGGGAGCCGGATGGCCGGCTCATCGTGGGCGGCGGCATGGAGCAGGGTCGGGGTCGGCGCCAGTGGGAGCCCGACGGCGGTGGGGTGGTACAGATACGGATAGAAGGCCACGGCGTCGGCGTCCGAGGTCCGCACCGCCTCGATCAGGCCCGGGCTCACCGGTCCCTGCCGCTCGATCCAGTCCCGGGCCTCCGCTTCCGTTCTGTCCGCTGCACCGCTGAGCGTCGGACCCGAATAGGCGTCGAAGTCCGGGTGGCGGCCCGAGCGGCAGGCGAAACGCCGGACCAGGACCCCATCCTCTTCCGCCGACCCGGCGGCCAACTCCTCCCGCCAGGTGCCCGAGTCCACCGCCGTGGTGGTGAGTACCTCTACCGACCAATCCGGGAGGAGGGCCAGACGGCTGGCCAGCTGCCGGGCGCCTGTCTCCGCTCCGCCCCGTACCTGGCGGCCGTAGCGGGGCACCACGAAAGCCAGCTTCAAACGCTCACGCCTGTCAGGAAGGTGAGGGCGTTGACGAACCTGCCTTTGGAGGCCTTCAGGTCGAACTGGGCCAACCGATCGGCTCCGGCCCGGACCAGGCCCTCCCGCAGGACGGGATCGCTGATCACGCGATGCACCGCCGCCGCCACCGTGCTCGGGGACTTGTCCGGGAGCAGCAGGCCACCCCCGCCGAGGGTCTCGGGTACGGCGCAGGAGGCGTAGGCGATGACGGGCAGCCGATGCCGCATGGCCTCCACCAGAGGGGTGTTGAAGCCCTCGTGTTCCGACAACACGACCAGGACGTCGGCGGTGCGGTAGTAGGCCGTCAGCTGAGCGTCGGAGAGCCCGCTGGCTACGGTCACGGCTTCGCCCAGTCCGAGGTCGGAGATGAAGGCGTCGAGGGCGGACCGGTAGCTGTCTGTGGCCGGCCGGCCGATGAGTCGCAGCCGGGCCTTCGGGTCATAGGCGCGGCGGTACATCACCAGCGCCTTGATGAGATCCTCCTGGGCCTTGTTGGGAGCCAGCCGGCCCACGAAGAGAAGATCGACGCCCCCTGCCGCCTTTTCCGCCTTCAGCCGATCGAAGGTGGCGGGGTCGACCTCGGCGGTGTCGGCGTCGACGTCCAGGAGGATCGGCACCACCGCCGTGCGGCGGTACTCGAGCTCGACCATCTCCAGTTCGTTGTAAGTGGAGTCGGCCATTCCCAGAGCCGTCCTCGGCACCAGCATGGAGAGTTGGGCCCGGCCCCAGCTGACGGCATTGGCCACACTCATGTCCCAGCGCCGGAAGAACGATGCCGGGGTGAGGTTGTGGTAGTCCACCACCAGGGGCTCGCCGCGGGCATTGACATAGTCGGCCAGCACCGAACCGGTGGCCAGGTGATACACGAGAACGCTGCCCGGGGCGAAGGCGGGGAACTCGGAGAAGTGCCGCCCCTTTCCGTCCAGCTCGTGATGGACGGCTTCACAGAAGATCTCCGACTCGAACCCCGCCTCCCTCAGAGCCTCCTGGGCGGCCAGGGTGTGGATGCCGCAGGCGTCACCGGGCATCAGGGCGGGCAGGAACTGGTGCACGGCGCGGACCGATCCGACGTCGGCCACGTACGAATCCGGTGGCCTCCTCAGGGCGGTCACGGGCCGGCCTCCAGCACCTTGGCCAGCACGGCCCGCATTGACGCCCGGGTCCGGCTCAGATCCAACTCGGCCAGTCGGCGCTTTCCGGCCGCCACCAGGGAGGCCCGGAGCGCCGGGTCGCTGACCACCCGGTGGATGGCGGCCGCCACTACCCCGGGGGCCTTGTCCGTCAGCAACAGGGCAGCATCTCCGACCGTTTCGGGCACGGCGCTGGAGGCGAAGGCGATGATCGGCAGCCCGTTGAACATCGCTTCCAGCAGTGGCGCTCCGAAGCCCTCGTGCTCGGAAAGGCTGACGTAGACATCGGCCCCGCGGAAGTAGGCGGCCAACTCCCCCGAGGATACCGGCCCGGCCATGTCGACTCCATCCCAGAGGCTCTCCCCGGCGATGAAGCGCCGCAGGGCGTACCGATACGACCCGGACGAGGCTCCACCGGTCAGATGCAGGCGGGCCCGCGGGTCGTACAGACGGCGGTAGGCCACCAGAGCCTTGACCAGATCGTGCTGGGCCTTGTTGGGGGAGATTCGCCCGTGGAAGAGGATCCCCGGGCCACCCCGTTGGCGCTGCCGGTCGAGCCAGCCGGCCGTCGTCGGGTCGGAGGCGACGTCGAAACGGCTCATGTCCACCATCAACGGTGAGGTCGAAGTCGACCGGTAGCCGAACTCGATGAGCTCCTCCTCGTTGTAACGCGACACGGCTACGCCGTGGCGGGCCACGCCGGCCAGCTTGGCGATCTGGTGGCGACCGTCGACCATCTCGTCGGCCAGCCGGGGTTCCCATCGTTCGAAGAACTGCGGAGGCGTGACGTTGTGGTAGTTGACCAGCTTCGGCTCGGGACGCTGGGCGAACCAGGAGGCCAGCCGGCTGCCGGTGGAGGCCTGGTACATGAGCCAGGCTCCGGACTGACCTCGGTAGCGGTCGAAGAAATGGGCCTGGCCGGCATACTCCGGGCCTACGTCGTTCACATAGATCTCCGACTCCAGGCCCATCTCCCTCAGGAGCGACTGCACCTGGAGGGAATGGTTCCCGATGGCGTCCCACCGGACCAGGGAGGGGATGACCTGGTGGACGGCGCTGGCGCTCACCCCGACCGTCTGGCCGTCAGAGCGGAAGTGTCGCCTCCGTCCTCAACGGCCACGTCGGTGAACCTCGAGGCCCCGAGCAGATGGGCCCACGTGGTCGGATGCAGCGGCCGGCCCGGGGCCAGATCGACCTCCAAGGGAGGAACGGCCGTGGCCCAGGCGGCCGGATGGGTGGCGATGAGGATCAAGGGGGCGCCGGGGGCCAGCTTGGCGGCAGCCAGTTCGATCAACCGGCGCTGCCGGGGCAGGGCCAGACGATCGACACACCCGGACAACACCAGACCGGCCAGGTAGCCCTCAGCCACCGCCGAGAGGTGTTCGACCGGGTCATCGGGCCAGGCCTCCAACCCACCCGCCGCCGCCGCATCCACCAGTGGACCGCGCGGCTCGACGCCGTAGGCATCCACCCCGGCGTCGACCAAGCTGCGCAGGAGGGCTCCAGAGCCGCACTCGGCGTGCAGGACCCGACCGCGGCTGGGCAGGCGCTCCGTGCACAGGCCCACCCACCGGCCGAGGTCGGGAGCCACCGCCGGCCGATCGGCGGCGTCGTCGCGGGCGGGAGCCAACTCGGCCAGTTGCTCCTCCACCATCTCCAGGCGCTCCCCCAGGGAGCGCATGGCCCGCACACTGGCCGTGGCGAAAGCCGTCGTCTGCTGGGCCAGATAATTGAGGTACCAGGCCATGGCCTTGCGCAGGACGCGCTTGACCTCCCCGACGCCGGGCTTCTCGGACTCGGTGGGGACGGCCACATTGATGTAGGCGGCCCGGTCGGCGGCCTTCACCGCCTCGGTGAAATCGGAGCTGACCGACCCGGCCGGCACATAGCGGTCAAAGGCCAGATCGAGCTCACGTTCCAGGCTGGGAGGGAAGTCACCGGCCGCCCGGCGGCGGGCGACCTCGTCCCTGATCTCAGCCATGACCCGTTCGTTGTCGAACCCCGCGCCGGTCGCCTCGCTCACTTCGCCACCTCCGGTCACAGTTCCTCGGCGAAGTTTCCTTCGAGGCGGCCGAAGACCGCCAGGGCACCGAAGAGCAGTACGACACTGATGCCGAGCACCACCAGGACATGCCAGAGAAACCACCACTCCCCGTTGGCGGGCAGGGTCTGGGCGCTCTGCTGCAGGGCGGAACCGGGCCGCAGGGCGCCGGGGTTCTTACTGGCCCCGTAGATCTTGGCGTATATCGAGCGCTGGAACACCAGGACGATGTCGGTGAGCGGGTTGAGCAGGGGAAGCCAGGCCGGCAGATGATGATCCACCAGCTTCTTGGTGATGGAGCTGTAGGAGTAGACGATCGGCGTCGACCAGAACCAGGCTGCCCCCACGATCAGCTCCACCAGGTGCTGAGTGTCGCGGAGGTACACGTTGACGGCGGAGAGGAAGATGGCCAGGGTGGCCGAGAGCACGATCAGGGCCAGGAGGGCCGGTACGAGCAGGGGCAGGTAACGCAGTCCGGGCGAGTAGCGGGAGGCGCCCAGGACGACCACCAGGACGATGGACTGGAAGAAGAAGAAGACCATGCCGGCCCCTACCGACGCCAGCGGGAGGATCTCCCGGGGGAAGGCGACCTTCTTGACGATCCCGGCGTTGCCGACCATCGTCCCCGTGGCATTCTGGGTCGAGTAGTTGAACAGGTTGAAGGCCAGCAGGCCCGACATGAGGAAGATGGCGAAGTCGGAGATGCCGCTGCCCAGCACGATCTGGAATACGAAGTAGTAGATGCCCAACGTGAAGGCCGGGTTGAGCATCGACCAGAACATCCCGAGGAAGCTGGCGTTGTATTTGACGGCCAGTTCCTTGCTGATCAGGCCGACCAGCAATTCCCGGTAGCGCCATATGTCCACCACCCGGCGGAGGACGCGGACCTCGGGGGTTATGACGCGGACCTGGTCCGAACGGGCGCCGGCGGCGCCGGCCGTGGATGCTCCCCCGGCAGCCCCGGCAGGGCGGAGACGCACGGTCTAGGTGGAGATGTTGGTCGAGGTCGAGCGGGTGATCACCTGATCGATGAAGCCGTAATCCTTGGCTTCATCGGCGGTGAACCAACGGTCGCGGTCCGAGTCGGCCTCGATCCGCTCCAGGGGCTGGCCGGTGTGGAAGGCGATCCGCTCCGCCATCATCCGCTTGAGGTAGATGATCTGCTCGGCTTGGATGGCGATGTCGGAAGCCTGTCCCTGCATCTGGCCCGACGGCTGATGCATCAGGATCCGCGAGTGGGGCAGGGCATAGCGCTTGCCCGGGGTGCCCGAACAGAGCAGGAACTGGCCCATCGAGGCCGCTATACCGAGACAGATGGTGGCCACGTCGGGAGCGATGTACTGCATGGTGTCGTAGATGGCCAGGCCGTCGGTCACCGAGCCGCCTGGAGAGTTGATGTACAGAGCCACATCCCTCTCGTTATCCTCCGCCTCCAGCAACAGCAGCTGGGCGCACACGAGGTTGGCCGAGGCCTGGGTGACCTCGGTCCCCAGGAAGACGATCCGCTCCCGTAGGAGGCGGTTGAACATGTCCTGGGACCGGTCGGTCGAGGACATCTGGGCGGTGATGACGCTCAGGTCTTGATGCAGCACTGACATGCCGGGAGGGTACTCCGTAGGATCGGCCGCCCGGCCACCAGACCTGGGTAGAGGAGCCCCTCTCCCACTGGAACTAGAGTTCTCGGGCGCTCCCGCCGACGTAGCCCAACTGGCAGAGGCACGACGTTTAGGTCGTCGTCAGTGAGAGTTCGAATCTCTCCGTCGGCACGGTCATCACCCCAAACCGGCCCGGCCGAGGTCAGTGCGATGTCGGGGCCCCGGCCAGGGCCGCCACCACCCCCAGGGCGCCGGCGCCCACCAGGGCGGTGACGATTCCCCGTCGGGTGGCCAGGAGCCACAGTCCGGCCAGGACCAGCACGCCCGCCTGCCAGAGGTGGCCGAGGGCCAGGGCCAGGGGGATGGCCAGCCAGCCGTGCACCGGGCCGGAACGCCCGGACCGGGCCGGTCCGCCCCGGGCGATGATCTCGATGACCCCGGCCCCGGCCAGGATGACGACCAGCCAGGGACCCGCCGTGGCCGCACCGGCGGACCCCTCCGAGCAGAGCCCCGGCCGGGCCCCGGAGCCGCCAGGCGCAGAAGATGGCCAGCTGGGTGGAGGCCGGCCCGGGCAGCAGGTTGACGGCGGCTATGCCGTCCTCGAACTCGGCGTCGGACATCCAGTCCCGCTCGGTTACGCACAGCCGGCGCAACAGGGCGATGTGGGCCGGTGGTCCTCCAAAGCCGATGCAGCCGATCCGGCCCCACTCCCGCAGGATGGTGACCAGGAAAACCGGTTGGTCGCTCAGCTGCCCGTCAGGCCGTAGGACCACAGGCCGAAGGCCTGGGGCGGTACCTCGGTCGGACCGGCTGACCCGAAGGATGTACCGGTGCCGAGGAAGACGGAGGGCCCGACGATGGCGGCGCCCCCCGAGTCAGCCGCCCCGGACGGCGACGCCCACAGCAGCCCACCGGTGTCGGCGTTGTACGCACCCACTGCGAATCCGGTGGTGGACGGAGCCAGCAGGACCCCATCGGAATAGGTCACCGGGGCATAGCTGGGCACGGCCAACGGATCCTGCCAGAGCACGGCACCGGTAGCCAGGTCGACGGCGTGGAGCGAGAAGGCCCGAGTCGGATCCGAGACCAGGGAAGGATCCGGACTGACCGACGGAGGCGTGGGACCGGTGTCGACGCCGTCACCGGCCAGGGGCAGCGGGACAGCCGAAGTCATGAAGACAGCCGACCGCCCGCCAGATTGTCCGAGGGCCATGGCCCCGATGGTCCCGCCCACCGAACCCACCAGCTGCGGACTGAGCTGGCCGGCCTGGGAGGGCTCGTCCTGCCAGACCTTCGTCCCGGTGGCCTCGTCCACGGCGTAGACGTAGCCGGACTTGCTGGCCTCCACCACCAGGTTTCGCTTGACCCCCTTGGCCAGGGCCACCCCGTGGACGATGAGAGCGGAGGAGCCGAAGTCATCGTCTCCTGAGCCGGAATCGGCAGCCTGGCCGGTGTCGTACTGGTTGGCCGGCTCGAAGAAGGACCACTGCCGGGCTCCGGTGGCCGCGCTCAGGGCGAAGATGCCGGAGTTGACGGCAAAGTCATGGTGGGCCACGGCCGCCGTCTGGTCACCGCAATTACCGGTGCCGAAGACGACCAGGCCGGCCGGCGCGTCCAGCGCCGGGGAGGACCACACGTCCCCGCAGGCATCCCCGTGACCGTCGTCGCCCAGCTCGTGCACGACGGCGTTGCGTTCCGGCTCGTACTTCCACTGCAGGGCGCCGGTCTTGGCGTTGAAGGCCTGGATCCCCGTCACCTGGATCTTGGACGAGCCGTTGTCGTCACTACCCACCATGACCTCGGGCGGGTTGGTGGCCAGGTCGACCACCGGGGACGACTCGATCTCGATGGCGCTGGTGGGCCGGCCCGGATCCACGTCCCGGCTCCACACCACCTTGCCGGTGACCGAGTCCAGGGCGTAGAGGGTCCCCCCTCCCCCAACGAACACCCAGGCGTCCTTCTGGCCCGGCAGCCGGATGACCTCGGGCGAGGAGGCGAACTCCCCGAAACCGGTCTGGTGCCGGTCGGTGCTGGTGAACGACCACTTGAGCGCCCCGGTGGAAGCGTTGACGGCCCGGAAGGTGCCGCCCGCATCCCCGAAGTAGACGACGCCGGCCACCACCGCCGGTTCGGCCGTCACCGCCGCCTGGGTTGACATGAACCAGTGCGGCGTCAGCGTGGCCGCATCGCCCTGGTCGATGACCGCGCCGGCGCTCGGGCACACCGACGCCTGGCCCGAGTGCAGGGGGTCATGGCCCATTTCGGGCCAGGAGGCCGGACAGCCCGGACTCGGTGGGGCCGAGGCCAGGGCCGGAGCGGACAGAGCGGCCGCCGCCACCAGCGCGGCCAGGCCTGCGGACGCGCCGATCAGGCGGAAGCGGGACATGGCTTGTTCGTTCGTCGTCCGGGGGTGCAACTCCTGCCCCGGCTACCCGAGACCGAGCAGGTCGGTCGTTAGAATCCTGCCGAAGGGGGTCACGGTGAACCAAAAGGGAAGGTATGACGTAATTGTCATCGGGGCCGGCTTCGCCGGGCTCTATTCGGTCCATCTGTTGCGCGAGCAGGGTTTCCGCGTCCGGGCCCTGGACCGGGCCGACGGGATCGGGGGCACCTGGTACTGGAACCGGTATCCCGGGGCCCGCTGCGATGTTCAGAGCATCGAGTACTCCTTCAGCTTCAACAAGGAGATCCAGGAGGAGTGGGATTGGACCGAGTTGATGCCGGCCCAGCCCGAGATCGAGGCCTATCTCAACTTCGTGGCCGACCGCCTCGACCTGCGCCGTGACATCCAGCTGTCCACCACCGTGACCGGTCTCGTCTTCGATGAGACCCGCTCCGAGTGGACCGTCGACACGGACCGGGGTGACCGGTTCACCGCCCGCTGGGTCATAGCCGCCACCGGCTGTCTGTCCGAGCCTCTGGACCCGGCCATTCCCGGCGTCGACAGCTTTGGCGGCCCGACCCTCTACACCAGCCGCTTTCCCAAGGAGGGATTCGACTTCACCGGGCTCAAGGTGGGGGTGGTGGGCACCGGATCATCGGCGGTGCAGTCCATCCCGATCATCGCCGAGCAGGCCGGGGCGCTCTACGTGTTCCAGCGCTCGGCGGCCTACAGCCGCCCAGCGGACAACCGGCCCCTCCACCCCGGGGAGCTGGAAGAGGTGAAGGCCGACTACGAGTCGCTCCGCCTGCGCCAGCGGGCCGCCTACGCCGGCCTGGTCAGCTTCGGGGCGGTGTCCTTCGAGGGCATGACCCCGCCCACCCGGCGCATCCTCGATACCCCTCCCGAGGACCGCATGACCGTGCTGGAGGACCTGGGTTGGAGTGCTCCGGGAGCCTGGGCGGATGTGATGTTCGACCTGGAGGCCAACCGGGCCGGCACCGAGCTCTATGCCGAGTTGGTCCGCCGCCAGATCCGCGACCCCGAGGTGGCCGAGGCCCTCATCCCCCACTACCCCATGGGTTGCAAGCGCCAGATCCTCGACACCGGTTACTTCGAGACCTTCAATCGTCCCAACGTCACCCTGGTCGATCTGCGCTCCGACCCTCTGGTCGGGATAACTCGCGACTCGGTCCGCACCCAGAACCGTGAGTTCGAGATCGACGTACTGGTCCTGGCCACCGGGTTCGACGCCATGACCGGTGCCCTCAACAAGATGGACATCACCGGCCCCCACGGTCGCACCCTGCGGGACGTGTGGGAGGAACAGGGGCCGGTCAGTTACCTCGGCCTCCAGGTGGCCGGCTTCCCCAACCTGTTCACCATCACCGGCCCGGGCAGTCCTTCGGTGCTGACCAACATGGTCGTCTCCATCGAACAGCACGTGGAGTGGATCGTGACCTGTCTGGAATACATGCGCGAGAACGGGTACGAGCAGATCGCCGCCGAGGCCGAGGCCCAGGAGGCCTGGGTCGACCACGCCGCCGGCCTCGTGGCCGGCACGGTCAGGAACTCCGACGCCTGCAACTCCTGGTACCTGGGCGCCAACGTCCCCGGCAAGCACCGCATC
>Ga0307373_10004538_pt1 | contig 23275 bp, 21 predicted proteins | sample OX2MG_FD_202534 | JGI IMG/M metagenome (GOLD analysis project Ga0307373, IMG submission 202534) | Soil microbial communities from Risofladan, Vaasa, Finland - OX-2 | ecosystem: Environmental > Terrestrial > Soil > Coastal area > Acid sulfate soil | place: Finland: Risofladan, Vaasa | collected... | reverse complement strand
AGCAACCCTCTGGCTGTCTCCAACCCCATGCCGAGGCGAGCTTAAACCAGCCAGGGTGCGATCCGCGGTTGCGGTGGCCAGGTCGCCGTTGCGCCGTTGCAGCGCGACACGGCGAAGAGTGCTCGCCACCGAGGCTGCTACGGTAGGTCGGTCGGGTCCCGCTAGTTGGCACCCGAGAGGTTCCGTTTCTCCGTGTGTCGTTTGGCGCCTTGGGGCTTCTGGATCTCCCAAGTCATCAGTCGTCAATAAGGAGTCACGAAATAATTTCGTTTGCCGATCTCGGCTCTTCAAAGCCGGTGGTTGATGCGCTGGATGCGCGTTCAATCACCCATCCCTTTCCAATCCAGGAGTTGGTCATCCACGACGCGCTCGCCGGGTGTGACCTGCTCGTGCAATCACCAACCGGGTCGGGCAAGACCCTGGCCTTCGGCGTGCCCTTGGTCGACCTGATCGAACCGGGTGCCCAACGCCCGGCGGCGTTGGTCCTCGCTCCGACCCGGGAGCTGGCGAGCCAGATCGTCGATGAGCTCGCGTCCGTCGCCAGGGCGCGGCAGCTGCGGATCGCCGCAGTGTATGGCGGGGTTGGCTTCGGCCCCCAGATCGCTGCCGCCCGGAAAGCCGACATCCTGGTCGCCACCCCAGGTCGTTTGGAGGACCTGATCGAGCGTGGTGTGGTCAGCCTGAAGTCCATCCGTGTCCTCGTGCTCGATGAGGCAGACAGAATGCTTGACATGGGCTTCCGTCCCGCGGTGGACAGGATCGTCGCGATGACGCCCACGGCCCGGCAGACACTCTTCTTCTCGGCGACACTCGGTGGAACCGCCGGTCACGTCGCGGCCGCTTACACCCGCAATGCCCGCTCCCACACACACGCGGAGCCAGATCGCGAGCGGACGGATATCGAGCACCGCTTCCATCGCGTCGATTCGCAGGGTGCGAAGCTGGACCGATTGATCGACCACCTTCGTGACGCCGAGACGAGCCGCTCACTGGTCTTTGTCCGGACAAAGCGGGGCGCGGACAGGCTGGTCAAACGTCTTCGCGATCGCAAGGTGAACGCTGTCTCCATGCATGGGGACAAGAGCCAGCGCCAGCGTGAGCGCGCCCTCGCCCGATTCGAAAATGGCGAGGTCGACGTCCTCGTGGCGACCGATGTTGCAGCTCGAGGTATCGACGTTGACGACATTACGCATGTCATCAACTTTGACTTTCCCAACGATCACGAGTCCTACGTCCACCGAGTCGGCCGCACTGGCCGAGCCGGGAGAACGGGAACCGGAATTAGCTTCGTCCTCGCCGAGCAAGAGGACGACCTCCGCAAGGTTAAGTCGAGCCTCGGCCTAGGGGGTCATGTCTCCGGGTCCGACCGCCAACGAGGGAAGCCCGTCGGCGGCTCCGGAGGAAATCGCTCGAGCCGGCGGCGTCGGCGCCAAAAGCCGAGGGTCGCCGTATGAGCGTTGCAACTTCGCGCTCTGCTCGATGGACCTGCGATAGGTGCGCGGTATCCGTTGGGCGAATCGACGGCGAGCCGACCGAGCGGCCGAGCGTTTGGAGCAATTCCTCCAACGGCACCTTCTGCCTGAGCTGTAGGCGCGACCTTGCTGGCGAGGCTGCCTTGCATGCCGCCCCCGCCGACTGTACTGCGACAAACCGAGGCCGTCTTCGTCGTCTTGCTCTGATCGAATTCGAGGTTCGCCGGAATCCGAACTTCCCCGACCGGGTCGTCGCCAATGCCTGCCACACCTCCTCCTCCGCGGTCGCGTCAGTTCGCCAGGGAATGGGACCCGCAGGTCTCGAGGGACATGATCAGCCAGCTTCCAGAAACCTGGAAGAGGAAACTCACCGCCAAACCGCCTAGCCCCTGACGGACTAAAAGACGCGCTACCCGTTACCGAGCGTTCCGCTTTCCCCGGCGAGGTTGTCTACTTCCTTGGCACCTCGACCATGCGCACCTCCCATATGCCGCACTCTGGACTACGGCCTAGCTGACGGATCGGTTGCGGAGTGGCGACACTCGCATGAACAGGCCCCCTTCGGCCTCGGCGTCGCGCTCACCGGCAGCGTATTCGGCGGCCTGATGGGCCTGCTCTGGGGGGGCGCGGTGAGGATTTTCTTCCTCCACCACATCACTTTCAGCGTCAACTCACTGTGCCATTTCTTCGGCCGCCACGGGTACGCCACGAATGACCATTCCCGCAACCTCGCCTGGCTCGCACCGTTCACCTTCGGCGAGGCCTGGCACAACAACCACCACGCCTTCCCGGCCTCGGCGCGCCACGGGCTCGGGCGCGCCGAGTTCGACCCTTCGGCGGTGCTGATCCGGCTGATGGAGTTGGCCGGCCTGGCATCGGACGTGGTGCGAATCGGGCCCGAGCGCTTCGCGGCCAGGGCGATCGAGTGAGCGCCACGGTGGCTCTCGGCCTGCTGGCGGCTGCGGCCGCCTCGGTCGCCTTCAACGTCGGCATCGTCCTGCAGGCGGCCGACGCCCAGCGCGAGCCGGCGGCCGAGGGCTTGCGGCTCTCGCTGCTCACCCACCTGGCCCGGCGGCGGCGCTGGATCGCCGGCTTCCTGCTGGGCGGCGTCGGCTTCGCCCTCCAGGTCGCCGCGCTAGCGCTGGCTCCTTTCGTCGTCGTCCAGCCGGTGCTTGCCGTCGGCCTGCTGCTGATGCTCTATCTCGGCATGAGGATGTTGGATGAGCGGGTCGGGGCCGCCGAGGTCCTCGGCGTCGTCGGCATCACCATTGGTATCGGGCTGCTCGCCTGGGGGGCGCCGACAGGGACCGAGACTGTTAGCAACAACATCGCCGTGCTCTGGGTGATCGGAACGATGGCCGCCGTTTCGTTGGCCCCATTCGCGCTGCGGGGGCGCGGCCGCCTCGACTCCGCGAACTTCGTGATCGTCGCCTCGGCGCTCGCCTACGGCGCCAGCAACATCGCCACCAAGCTGGTCAGCGACGGGGTCGCCGGGGGCGCCTGGGTCCTCGTCGGAGCGTGGCTGGCGGTCGCCGCCCTCACCGGGGTGGTCGCGCTGACCACCGAGATGACCGCGCTTCAGCGCCGCCCGGCGACCTTCGTCGTCCCTGTCTCCTTCGCGATCCAGACCTTCCTGCCGGTCGTGCTGGAGCCTGTGTACCTGACCGAGCGCTGGGGGACCGCCGCGCTCGACGGTCTGCCACTCATCGCCGGTCTTGCGATGGTCTGCCTCGGCGCCGTCGCAGTGGCCAAGACGCGCGCGGTTAGCGCCCTGGTCAGCGGCTGAGCTCCACCGGTACCTCCGTCGCAGCCAACGCCACTCCTGCCGCCGACCCTTCCGCCAAGACCCAGGACGCTGCGACTGGACTCGCGCCCGTTGACCGCTCGCCAAAAGCTGCGAGCACGTGAATGGCCGGCAAGCCGCCTGCGCTCCGAAGACCTGCACGCGGATCGCACCCTCATCCGAGTGACGACCTTCACCGGTATGACGGCGCTCCCCGGTTCAGGTCTTGTTCGGCGCGGCGTCGCAGACTTAAACGCCGGACAGGAATCTGCCGAGGCACTCCTTGTGTCTATTGGGGCCCCGCGCCTTCGCTCTGTGGGCATCGACATCTCCGCACCGATCGCATCCCCCGAGCACAAGCTCTATCAGCTTCTCGTCCGCGAAAAGGGCGACGCAGCACACTCCACCTACAACGCCCTGATCCACCGGCTCGTCAGCTTCGAGCGAGCGGCCGCATGCGCGACCTTGCCGACTCGACCCGCATCGAGCGCTTCATGGGTGAACTGGGCCGGACGGTCCCAGTAGACGTTCGGATCTATTTCACGGGCGGCGCTACTGCTGTTCTCCGCGGCTGGCGAGAGCCCACCATCGACGTCAACGTCAAGCTAATTCCAGACCGCGATGAGATCCTGCGCGAGATATCCCGGCTGAAGGAGCAGCTCAACCTCAATGTGGAGCTCGCTGCACCTTCTGACTTCATCCCGCTTCCCGCAGGATGGGAGGCACGAAGCCCGCTGATCCGCCGGGAGGGCAATGTCTCCTTTCACCACTTCGATCCAATCGCCCAAGCGCTTTCCAAGATCGAGCGGGGCCACGATCAGGATCTTCAAGACGTGAAAGAGATGATCGCTCGCGACCTGGTCGACCCGGAAGAGGCCCGTGCACAGTTCGAGGCGATCGAGCCCGAGCTCTACCGCTTCCCCGCGATCGACCCGACATCGTTTCGGGACGCGGTCAAAAGAGCTCTCCGCACAGACTGATTGGCGACTGATCGCATCGTGGAGTCGGCGGACGCCTGTTTGTGTCGATCGTTGTCAACCTGCGCACGGCATCAGCAGGAAGATTCGCGCGGAGTAGATGCTTCGGCCTGCAACGCTGGTTCGCCGTCAGCCGCCGATCGTCCGATCAAGCAGCGCGAACAGCTCGATGAAGTGCCGCTCGGCCGCCGCCTCATCGTAGGCGGCGGTGTCGCTCATCGTGTAGCCATGGGCGGCCCCCTCGTAGAGTTCTGAGCGGTATCGCACCCCGGCCTCCTCGAGGGCTTGCTCCAGCGCCGCTACGTGCTGGGGGGTCATGCTTGGGTCGTTGTCGGCGTAGCCGAGGTACACCTCGGCGGAGATCTCGCCGGCACTCAGGTGCGGACTGTCCTTGTCGTCGCTGACGAGTCCCCCGGTGTGGAAGGCGGCAAGCGCCGCGACGCGATCCGGGTAGTCGACGGTGATCCGCCAGCCGATGCGCCCGCCCAGGCAGTAGCCCGTGATGGCGAACGGCGGGCTTGCGAGCTCGCCGAGGTAGTCGAGATAGACCGCCCCGTCGCTGGCAATCCGCTCGGGCGTCAGCTCCGCCATGGCAGGCCTCAGCCGCGCGAAGAATGGATCCCGCTGTGCGGGGTCCTCCAGATCGGGCATCTCCATGTTTGCTGCCCGCCCGGCGCGATAGAGAACATTCGGGGCGAGGACGACGAACCCCCGCGCTGTGATGCGGTCGACCATCTCCTCGATCCGGGGGCGCAAGCCGAAGGCGTCCATGATGAACAGCACACCCGGGAGATTCCCGTCCTGCCCGGCGGGCCGCGAGAGATAGGCGTCCGCCACGCCGTCCTGGGTACTGATGTCGACCATCTCGCCATTCATCGTTTCCCGCTCCCATCGTCGCTGGTCGGAAGGCTGCACCTTAGTCGCCACAGATGGAGGAGCTCGAAATACGAGCGCCAGACCAGAAACCGGATCCGTGGCGCTGGTATGCGCATCAGAAGCATCGGCGTTCGTGTCTGGGAGTCGCCCCGTGGCGCTCACGCTACTGCTCCTCCTCGTCCGGAGCCGTAACCCGTCATCGCCCTTCTGGGCGGTCTACGGGGCGAGAAAGGGAGAGTGGACTGTCCTCAGCTGAGTGAGTTCCTCCTCCCGCTTCATGTGCACCTATCTGGCGCTATTCAGCCCACCAGTCGCGCTGGCCATCGACGTCTTCGCGCGGAGCCTCGCCGAGATTGGGCGCGCCGATGACGAGGATCTCGAGGCCCTCCGGCCCGGCCTCGTAGCCTCGCCACGTACCGGGCGGGACACGCACCGCGTCCCATTCCTTGAGCTCGACGATCTCGTCGTCGAGCTTCATCTGACCGCTCCCGCGCAGGACCACGTACACCTCCTCCTGCTTCTTGTGCGTGTGGCCATACGGAAAGCGATAGCCGGGCGGGACGCGCTGGTAGCTGAGGCCGGATTTCTCGAGCTCGAGCGCCTCGGTCGCCAAACGGAACTCCAGGTCCGGCGGGCCATCGAACCTGGACCCAACGTCCTCCAGGTCCACCTTGAGGTTCCTCAGAGTGAACGGCACGGCGCAAATCCTATGGCACCCCTGGGCTGGGGTCGCTGATCTGATCGTCTAGCGCCGCGGTGCCAAGGTTGCTTCCCGGCGGCGCTCCGCGGTCAGAGAGCAAGTACTGCTTCCCATGCATTGCAGGAGCCCTGGTCCCCGGGCATCGCGCCTTCCCTTTGCGCGTTTTGCGAACGACTCGGCAGCCGGCGGGAGATGCTCGCCAAGCACGATCAGCGACGGTGAGCGTCAGACCAGAGCTGGGTCGAGCCAAACCTATAGGTCCAAAACGACTGTGCCCGCGTAGGTTGAGATCGCTAACCGGCGTGCTTCGACAGGGACCGCGGGCACGAATTGATTGTCTGACAGCACTCTCGATCCCTCGCGAACAGGTCGCTCGGCTACGGTTCTGACATCGACGATCAGGTGCAGATCAAGACGGCGACGCTCCACGGTCGCTCCGTCAGCTACGCCGAGGCCGGCTCCGGTCCGGTCCTGCTGTTGATCCATGGAATGGCGGGCACTTTTGACAACTGGGTCGCCGTTATAGAGCCACTGGCGCGCGCCCACACCGTGATCGCTCCCGACCTACCTGGTCATGGTGGCTCGGCGCCTGGCGGCGGCGACTACTCCCTTGGAACACTCGCCGCCGGTCTGCGCGATCTCCTGCTCGCGCTCGGACAGGAGCGCGCCACGCTTGTCGGGCACTCACTGGGCGGCGGCGTTGCAATGCAATTCACCTATCAGTTCCCCGAGATGGTTGAGCGCCTAGTGCTTGTCTCCAGCGGTGGTCTCGGGCCAGACGTCAGCCCGATTCTTCGCGCCGCGGCACTTCCCGGCGCCGATCTGTTCATAGCCGCGACCGCCGACGTTGGGCGCTGGACGGGCTCTGCGCTTAGGGCTGCTCTGAACGTAGTCGGTGTGCGTCCCAGTGTCGACGTCGCAGAGGTCGCGCGTGGCTATGCCTCGCTGGCCGACCCCGCTCGCCGGGCCGCCTTTCTAGCCACGCTGCGATCGGTTGTGGGCACAGGTGGCCAGCGTGTTGACGCCAGCGACCGCCTTTATCTGGCCGACGAAATGCCCCTGCTCATCATCTGGGGCGAGAACGATCCGATCATCCCGTCCCGCCATGGTGTGCGCGCCCACCAAAACCTCCCCGGAAGCCGCCTTGAGATCTTCGACGGAGTCGGGCACTTGCCGCAGCTGGAGGCACCCGGACGCTTCATCGCCGTGCTTGAACGCTTTCTGGCAGAAACCGATTCGGCCCGGTTTGACGGCGACGAGTGGCGAGCCAAGTTCAAAACCACCGCACCAAGCTGACCTAAACCTGACCTAAACCAGAGTTCGCGGTCCGCCGATTCACCACAAACCGTGGTTTAGCAGGAGGCCTTGATGGGGCGGATTGGTTACGGAAGCCCGGCAACCCGCATCAGCAAGCGAATTCATCGCGCGGCCCGCCTCCGTTCTGCCTCCTATCCGACGACCGGACAGACTGACTGCCTCCGAAAATCTTCGGCGCAAAGCCAGCCGCCTTCGCCACAAGGTTTGGAGAATCCTCCCATGGCCAGGTTATCCTTCTCCCTATTCAGATGCGCCTTAGATCCGCCCGCCTCATCGTGATAGCCGTTAGCGCTGCCGTGGCATCCGGTGCAGTGCTGCCCGAGGCGACGCTCGGGGCTCAAGAACCCATCCCCGCAGGGCAGACCTACAAGATGCGTCGGCCCACGATGTCGGTGATGTTCGTGGTGAGAGGACGCCGAATCGTTTACTACAGCCTGAAACCCTTGATGAGGTGCAACCACGGGAGGCGTTCCTATTTCGGCGGCGACAGCGCCAGCGGACCGAGGATTCATGGGTTCCATCAAAACAACGGCCACTTCATCGAAAAGAACGGGGACGGTGTCGTTGAAGAAAATGATTTGATGGGAACAGTTCGCAGGGATACGATCGTCGGCACATTCCGTCGCTGGTATGAAATACAAGGTAGGAACGCCTACCGTTGCGGCACGGGCGAAGTTCACGGGCAAACGATGCATTTCGTCGCTCGCCGCGCTGGGAGCTGATGTCGGCCGTTGCGCCCGCACTCCGTGTTCGACGGCTGATCCACGTTGCCGGTGACCGTCCTGTCATGGGGCGGATTGGTTACGAAGGGGCGGCAATCCGCACCAGCAATCGAAATCATGACTCGGCTTGCCTCCGTTCTGCCGCCGATATCATCGCGACTGAGAGCGTTCTGCCTCCGATAGGACATTCGTGCTCCCGTGCCCTCATGATCGCGGGTTCCTCCCATGCCAACAAAGACCCTTTCGCATCTAACCCTGATTTCTGGCGAAAATAGCCAGATGCTCCGGATCCCCCTCAAGAAGGTCGCGCTGCTCCTGACCGCCATAGCCCTGCTCGCAGCATCTGTCGCGCATGCAGAGAAAGCTGCCTCGGGCCGGGTTGTCGTGAACGTCGAAGGGGAATTGAATTCCCCTTCGGCCCCCACCGACCGCTTGATTCCGGTCGGGTTGCTGCTAGGGGGCTCGATAACAACCACCGACCTGTCGGTCCCCCCTGAACTCAATCGGGTCATCGTCGATTTCAACGAAGACATTTCCTTACAGACAGCGGGCCTTCCCAACTGTCCCTTGGCGCGGCTTGAATCGGTCTCCGCTGAAACCGCCAAACGCGAATGTGCCACCGCCATGGTGGGCCATGGCAACTTCTCCGCCCGGATTGCCCTGCCAAGCCAGCAACCCTTCATGTTGAACGGCAAACTGCTTGCCTTCAACGGGCACATCGGATCACGCCCCGCGATCCTCGCCCAGGTGACCTCCGAACGCCCCCTGCCGCTGACCTTCGTCATCCCCTTCGAAATAAAGAGGGTTCGCGGGGCCTCTGGTACCGAAGTGATCGGCACAATTCCACCTATCCTTGGCAACGGAGAGATTACGGCCTTCCACCTTTCCCTCAAACGCTTCTACAGTCGCGCCGGCCATCCCGCCAGTTTGCTGCGTGCAAAATGCGCGCCCTTTGGCGACTCCTTCCCGACAGGCAACGCGAGCTTCTACTTCTCCGACGGGACAATGGTCAGCATCACGCTTCCCCCATGCAGGATCGAGAGTTGAAAGCCGACTAAGCGGTCCGAATCCCAGCGCAGTCGGCAGGGCTGGCCCCATTGCGCTGGCGCTCATTGGGAGAACCGCGGAGCTACTCACCAAATAACCGTCCTGGGATGGGGCGGGCTGGACTCGAACCAGCGACCAAGGGATTATGAGTCCCGTGCTCTGACCAACTGAGCTACCGCCCCAGGGATTCGAGATTATGGCTCAGCAGTGCGGCTGCACCGCTCCAGAGATGCGCAAGGACCGCGCGGCCTCCATCGCTATCCTGCAAACCGAGGGGCCGCCATATGAACACCAGCCTTCGCACCAGCCAGACCGCAGGGCCAGACGCTACCGCCGAGGTGTCCGACGGTGTCGCTGAGCGGATCGAGTTTGACGTTTCGGGCATGACGTGCGGCTCGTGTGCGGCGCGCGTCCAAGGCGCCCTCCGCGATCAGCCGGGCGTGACCGAGGCTCTGGTCAACTACGCCACTGGCCGAGCGACCGTGGAGGCGGAGCCGGGAGCGCTCAACCCCGACGCGCTGGTCGCCGCGGTGCAGAGCGCCGGCTACGGCGCGTCGCCGGTTGCCCAGAGCGCGAACGGACAGGCACGGACGTTCGAGGGGATGGAGAACAGCGAGGCCCGTGAGCAGGCAAACCTGCTTCGCCGCATTGCGGTGGCAGTTCCACTCGCAACGGCGATCGCGGTACTGACCTACGCGGCCCCCCACGACACGACCGCGCGATGGATCGTGGCGGCGCTTGCCGTTCCCGTGCAGTTCTGGTGCGGCCTCCCATTCCTACGTTCTGCCTGGGTGCGGGCTCGCGCTCGCGCCACCAACATGGACACGCTGATCGCGCTGAGCACGCTTGCGAGCTTCACCTACTCGACCGTAATGCTGCTGACGACCAGCTCGGTCTACCAGCACGGCGTCCCGGTCGGCAAGTTCAGCATGCCGCTCGACTACGACATGGGAGCCACGATCATCGCAGTGCTGCTGGTCACGCGCTGGTGCGAGGCCAAGGCGCGCAGCAGCTCGGGCCGAGCCGTTCGCGAGCTGGCGGAGCTCGGCGCGACGCAGGCGCGCCTGGTGGACCTCGATGACCCAAGCGCGGCGGAGAGGATGGTGGCAGTCGAGGACGTTCGCCGCGGCGATCTATTCCGCCTGCGCCCGGGCGACAAGGTCCCGGTCGATGGGATCGTGATGAGCGGCGGGTCCGCGGTCGACGAGTCGATGCTGACCGGCGAGTCCCTTCCCGTGGAGAAGGCGCCCGGGGCGCTGCTGACCGGGGCGACGCTGAACGTCGACGGGGTGCTCCAGGCGAGGGCGACCGCTGTCGGAGCGGACACGGCGCTCTCACATCTAGTGGCGCTGGTCGAGCGGGCTCAGGCGTCCAAGCCCAAGATCCAGCGGCTGGCCGACGACATCGCGCGTGTATTTGTGCCCGTCGTGCTCGCGCTTGCCGCGCTGACCGCAATCGGCTGGATTCTCACCGGCCAATCGCTACAGGGGATGTTCGCTTCGATGCACCTCGAGCGCGGTATAGACGCGACGATCGCCGTGCTGATCGTTGCCTGCCCCTGTGCGCTAGGCCTGGCGACGCCGGTGGCGATCCTCGTCGGCACCGGTCGCGGCGCAAACCTTGGGCTGCTGATCAAGAGCGCCGAGATTCTCGAGCGGAGCCAGGACCTGGACATGATCGTCCTCGACAAGACAGGCACCGTGACGACCGGTGAGCTCTCGATCGCCGACACCTGGACCGCGCCCGGTCAGGATCCCGACCGGGTACTCGCCCTTACCGCCGCCGCGGAGGCCGGTTCCGAGCACCCGGTGGCGGTAGCGATCGTCGGCGCGGCGCGGGAGCGGGGCCTGCAGATCGTCGAGGCGGAAGAGTTTCGCTCGATCCCGGGCAAGGGAGTTCGCGCGCGCCTGAACGGCTCCTCGGTCTGGGTTGGCCGCCCCGCCGAAACGGAGCGCTCACCGCAACTCGCTCCCCTGCTGGAGGGGTGGGAAACAAGTGGTCGCACAGCGGTCGTAATCGAGCGCGACACTCAGATCGTCGGCGCGATCGCCCTCGCGGATACCGTGAAGCCCGAGGCGAAAGCGGCAATCGCCGGCCTGCGCAACATGGGCATCGAGGTGGAGCTCCTGACCGGCGACAACCCTCGCGCCGCGCAGGCCGTCGCCGATGCGGTCGGGATCGAGCGCGTTCTCGCCGAGGTCAGTCCGAGCGCGAAGCTCGAGGCGATATCACGGCTGCAGCGCCAGGGCCACCGGGTCGGAATGGTCGGCGACGGCGTGAATGACGCGGCCGCCCTGGCCCAGGCCGACCTCGGGATCGCGATGGGGACGGGGGTGGGCGTGGCGATCGAGGCCGCCGACATCAGCGTGATTTCCGGCGATCTGCGTGGCGTGGCGCGGGCGCTGAGGCTGGCGCGGGAGACCTACACGACCGTGCTCCAGAACCTCGGCTGGGCGTTCGGTTACAACCTGGTCGCTCTGCCGCTGGCGATGACGGGCCTGCTCAGCCCCACGCTCGCTGCGGTGGCGATGGGCGTTTCCAGCATCACGGTGGTTACCAACAGCCTGCGGCTGCGCCGCTTTGGCCGCCCCGGTCGACCAACCCCTGTGCGCACCAGCCGCAGACGATTCGCGAGCATCGCCACCGCCGCGGTCGTCCCGGTTGTGGCGCTGGGCTCGCTGGTGATCGCCGACCCCAACTCCTTTGCCGTTCCGAGCACCGCGTCGGAGACGCTCACCGAGCCGGCGGGCGAGAAGCTCCAGATCTACGTATTGCCGCTGCGGCCCGGCAATGTGGACCTGCACCTCTATCTCGTCGGTTCGAGCGGCCCTCGGCCGAGCTTTCACTCGATCTCGATGCGGGCGACCTCAGCAACCGGCAGCCACGCGAAGGTCAGTTTCTATGTGGCCGGCACCGGTCATGACATCGCCGAAGTCCCGCTCACGCGCGGCGCCTGGGAGTTCCACCTCAGCGGCAGAGACGGCACCGGGCATCGACTCGGCGGCTCCTTCGCCGTCTCGATCAATTGAAGCCCGGGTCAGCCGGCTGCGTCCAGCTACGTCAGGAGCTGCATGGCGGCGAACATGTAGGCCATTCCAAGCGTCATCACGAACATCGAGATTCGCAGGTCGCGGAAACAGACCAGCGGCTCGGCGGCGGACGCGGCGATCGCGCCGCCGGGTGTGACTGAGAGCCAGCCGCCCCACAGCGTCTTGTGGTCGATATCGCGCATCCGATCGGTCAGCCACAGCAGCGACTGGGCAAGAAAGTAGGCGACGAGCAGCCAGGTGAGGGGCGCCTGAAGGCCCTCGGGCGACCACATGTAGGCCATCGCGGCGAGGTCTATCGCCATCACCAGCCAGAGGACGTTGACGGCACGGCGGGCCAGTGACTCATAGAGCATCCAGGCGAGGGCCGCGAGGGAGCCATTGGAAAGAGCGAGCTGCCAGAAGCCGCTCGGGATCTTGAAGTAGTCGATCGAGGCGGGCGCGAACATGAACACCATGCCCAGCGCCATCAGTACGTGGCCGGAGTGCCAGATGCGCTGCTGGCCTTCGCTGTCGATCAAGTGACGCACGTGGATCACGACGAGCGCGATGAATGCAAGCGTCCAGAGAACCGCGAGCCAGGGGGGAAGGATGTTCGTGGCTCCATGGGCGAGGCTCATCGACGTCCCGCCGGTCGACGAAGAGCCGCCATGCATGCTCATCCCGGTGGTGCTCATGCTGCCGTGGCTCATCGCGGCGCGCATTATCACACGCTCCGATGGGCATCGAGGCGCCAATCGCGCACCGACCCGTCGCTATGATGGCCCCGCGATGAGCAGCCGTCGCCGTCGTTCTCTGTTTGGCACGCTGGTTGGTGTGCCGTGGCGCTTGGTCGCGGTCCTCCTGCTGATCGCCATCGTGGCGCTCGGGCTCAGCGGAGAGATTGAGTCGCTGCAGGGGGGCGTGCTGATCATGCTCCCCACCGTCGTCCTGGTGATCGTGATGCTCTCCAGGCCCTACCCGGGCGAGGAGGTCATTGCCCAGCTGCGCGCCCGGATCGCTTGCCCAGCTGCGCGATTGAGGCCGGCGCCGCCGCTGCCCTGGGCACCGCGGACCCGCCTGGCGCGCGGTGGCCGGCTGATCGCCATGGCGCTGGCTGGCCGCGCCCCTCCGCCCGTCCTCGCCGGCGCCCCCTAGGCGCCGGCGGCCTGCATTTACACCGCGATGCCCCGCGAAGCGGGGCTAGTCGACGACACCGGCCGGGCCCTCGCCAGGCGGTGTCGATGAGCAACGGAGGAGTCCGCATGTCAAACGCACACCCACCGGCGGAGGCACGGGCGCCCGCAGCGCCTCAAGCGAGCGCCGGGTTCGGCGCTCGCTTCGGTGTCACCACGCGCGGCATACAGATCGCCCTCGGTGTGTTCTGGCTGCTCGACGGGCTCTTTCAGTTCAAGAGCTTCATGTACACACACGGCATCGTCACCCAGATACTCAGGCCAGCCGCAGAAGGTCAGCCCTCGCTGATCGGCGGCCCGATGAAGACGATCGACAATTTCTACGGCAATGACCTGACGCTGTGGAACACCCTCGCCGCGGAGATCCAGTGCGCGATCGGTCTGGGGCTGATCTGCAGCAGGAAGACCGTGAAGCCTGCGCTGCTCGTCTCCTTCGGCTGGGCGCTCGTCGTCTGGTGGTTTGGCGAGGGCTTCGGCGGTCTCACCGCCCACACGGAGCCATCGCCGCTGATGGGTGCGCCCGGGGCGGTCATTCTCTATGCGATCGTCGGCCTGCTCGTTTGGCCCACGGGCAAGAAGCCGGGTAGCTCCCCGGCGGACGGCGGTCCGCTCGGCGAGCGTGGTGGCCTGATCGCCTGGTCGGCCCTATGGGTGATGTCAACGATCCTCTGGCTGCTGAACGTCAACCGGGCCCCGGGCGCCACCCACGCAATGATCGCGGGCATGGCCGAAGCGGCGCCTCACTGGCTCGCCACGGTGCAGATGTCGGTGGCAAACGACTCGCAGGGGCAGGGCACAACGATCGCCGTCGTTCTCGCGATCGTCTCGCTCGCGGTGGCGATCGGCGCCTGGACCCGCCTGCGTTGGATGGCCCTCGCCCTCGGCATCGCGGTCTCCCTCATCTACTGGGTGTTGGGGCAGCGCATCGGCGGCCCGTTCTGGGTCAATGAAGCGACCGACGTCAACTCGGCGCCGCTGTTCGTGCTGTTGGCGGTGGCGCTGTTCCCGCTCGCCCAGCCAAAGAGGAACGCGGGAGGGGCGCCTGCCGGGGATGCCTTGCAGGTCGGAGTACCCGGTTGAGGTGAGGGAACGCTACCCGGGCGCCCTGGCAAACGACGCTTTAGGGGCGCTGGAGGAGCCCGTATCCGGCCGCCTCGACGGCGGCCCTGACGACCTCCTCATCGACTCCAGCTCCCCAAAGGTGGAGCTCGCCGTCCGCCAACTCCACCTGGACGTCGTTCACGCCAGAGAGCTGGCCCACGGCCGCGCTGAGTGCCGCGACGCAGTGCTCGCAGGACATGCCGGTGACCTTGTAGGTGCGCTGCACAACCTCGCTCATAGGAGAACCTTCCCCCGTTCCTTCTTGATTTGAGATGGAGAGGCCGAGCGCAGCGAGGCCGTTCGAGAATCCAGGGGAACGCATAGAGCCGACCCCCGCCGGGAGAGCGCCACGCTCGCTAGCCGCATAGACGGCCCAGATGAGACCAGCGCCTCCCGGCGGTGCGAGGCGCCAGAAGCGCCAACAGGACGTGGTGCCCGAGAGCGCCACCCTATGAGCACGCGCAACGGCTCCTCGTGGCCGGCTGTCAGCCGAGATGAATCGACCGAGGAGGAAGCATGGCAGGAATTACCGCGGGGATCGACTGGGCGAGCGAGGCCCACGAGGTCTGCATCAGCAAAGAGGGAGAGGTGCTCGAGCGCTTCTCTGTGGCCCACGACGAGCGCGGGATCGCCGGGCTGGCTCGGCGCCTCACCAAGCTCGGGGTCGCCCGGGCGGCGATTGAGCGGCCCGACGGGATACTGGTCGAGCGTCTGCTCGCCACCGGCCTGGAAGTCCTGGCGATCCACCCCAACCAGGTCAAGGCCGCTCGCGCCCGCTTCGCGGTCGCCCACGGCAAGTCCGACCGCTTTGACGCCTACGTCCTCGCCGAGCTCGCTCGCACCGACGCCCACCGCTTCCGGGCGCTCGTTCCAGACAGCGAGGAGACCAAGGCGCTGAAGACCCTGACCCGTGCCCGTGAGGACCTGGTCGGGGTGAGGGTCGAGCTGGCCAACCAGCTGCGCGCCCAGCTTCAGGCCTTCTGGCCGGGCGCCCTTCTGTTCGCCGTCCTCGACAGCCCGATCTCGCTGGCCTTCCTCAAGCGCTATTCGAGCCCGGCCGAAGCCAGGAGCCTTGGGCAGGGGCGGATGGCCGCCTTCCTCGCGCGGGAGGGCTACAGCGGGCGCACCGATCCCGACGAGCTGGTGGCGCGGATGCGCTCGGCCCCGCAGGGGACCGCGGGGCCCGCCGAGCAGGAGGCCCGCCGGGCGGTCGTTCTCGGCCTGGTCAGTGCCCTCGAGCCGATTGTCTCCGAGATCGCGGCGCTTGACGCGCAGATCCGCGAGCGCTTCGTCGCCCACCCCGACGCGGCGATCTTTCGGCCGCTGTTTCGCGATCGCAGGACCACGATCTGCCCGGCGACCCTGATCGCCGAGCTCGGCGACTGCCGAGGGCGTTACCCGACCGAGGCCGCCATGGCCGCCGACGCCGGGATGAGCCCGGTCGCCCTGGAGTCGGGCAAGCTGCGCGTCGCCACCTTCAGGCGCGCCTGCGACAAGCGCCTTCGCCTTGCTGTCGCGACCCTCGCCGACTCCACCCGCCACTGGCACCCGTGGGCCAAAGAGGTCTACCGCAGAGCGCGTGCTAGGGGCCAGGACCACCCCCACGCGGTCCGCACCCTTGGGCGCGCCTGGATCCGCGTTCTCTGGCGCTGTTGGCAGGACAGAGTGCCCTACGACGCAACTCTCCACGGCAATTCCCGCCGACTTCAACCGGCGGGGGGTTGACACAGGACGTCTCATCTGCACTCCGTCTCCTTGCTGGCGCTGGGTGGCCACCCGCCGGCGCGGCAACCGAAATCGGAGGGGCGGGAGCAGGCCCAAGCCTAGAGGGTGGCGCTATGCGCTGAAGAGCTGGGCGAGGGAACGACCAACGTCGGGGGGCTCCTCGGTGCCCTCCGCGGCGGCGCTCGCCCCGTCGGCGAGCGCCTTGGCGGCGTCGGCTATCTGGTGGGCCCGGCCGCCGCGGATCACGCCGGTCTTCTTCGCTTCGGCCAGGTCGGACTCCATCAACCCGGCCAGCTCGGCGAGTCGACGCAGGCCGAGCACCGCGGCGGTGCCCTTGAGAGCGTGGGCTTCGGCCCGCATCGTCTCGAAATCGCTCGTCTCCGTCGCCAGGCCGGCGGCGATCACGTCGCAGCGGCGCCGGGCCTCCTTGGCGAAGGAGCTCAGCAACTTGGCTTCAGAAGCAGCTTTCTCGCTCATTCACCGATCGCTTTCTTTACCAGCTGAGTCAGCTTTTCGACGCCGAAGCCGCCCGCGATCTCGGAGCCGATCGTGCCGTCGCGGTTGATCACGAACAGCCAGGGAACGCTCGGCAGGTGGAAGGTCCTCACCTGCGCTCGCACCCCCTTGCTCGGGTTGTTGTCGTTGTAGATCTCCATATGGATGAACGCCGCCCTGTTTCCATAGTGCCGTTTGACCTGCTCGGCCACGTCGACGACCGGGCTGCAGGTCCGACTCTGGCAGAACTTGGGGGTCGCAAACAAGAGGACTATTGGCTCTTTGCCCAGAACGCTCGCGTAGTCCACCTGGTTTTGGCTATCCGGCGGGACGCGCGTGGTGATCTTTGCCAGTTCCCCACCGACGCTTGCCGCCGTCGGCGTGTGGATCAGCGGTGCCCGCTGGCCGACCCGGGGGATCATCGTGAATTCGCCCACCGTGACGGTCGGCAGGACCGTCCACTTGTTTATCTTCCCTTCCTTCACCAGGGCCAGGACCCGCCATTCGCCGTCGGCGGGAAAGCTGGGTTCGGCGGCGTAAACGACGGGGGCGGCCGTTGGGTCTTCGGCCGTCGTACTGGAGCTAAAGGCGGGCTTGGTCCCAAGGCTTTCAACCGACGCCGGGAAGGGCCCGATCGCCGGGTTGCCGAGCGGTTTGGGCGTCTTCTTCCCCTTGCGGCCGTTGCGAGTTTTCGCCGGCGCCTTGGCCAGGTAGATGGCGACCTTGGCATCGGTTACGAGCACTCGTTCCCGACTGAAGATTTCAAAGGAGTAGCGGCTCGGTCCCGGGTAGAGGGCTTCTGTCGTGGGCGCGAGCAGCAGGTCCGAGCGGCCTTTGGCCGTTTGCAGAACCTGTTTCAGGCTCTTGCCGCTGGCGCTGGGGAATTCGCTGGGCGTTGGGGCGGGAGAGCCCTTCGCCACGACCGAGGTCGTGGAGGCCTTGGATCCCCCCCCACACCCCGCGAGGAGAGCCGCCGCAAACAGGCAGAGGGGAACGACGGCGACTCGACCGGGGCGCATCGGCGGCATGTTATTGAGGGGATTGAAGTGACAACGCGCCGCGTTCTCCCCCGGAACACGCGACATATAGGGTCCCGCCCGACCGTAGGCGAGCTAAGGAGCAAGGATGGCTGAGAGAGCGGCGCTGATCACGGGGGCATCTAGCGGGATTGGCCTGGCGATAGCCCGCGCGCTTGGCGAGGACGGCTACGCCTTGACCGTCGCCGCCCGCCGCCCGGAGAAGCTGGAGGCGGCTGCCGGGGAGCTGCGTGCCGACGGCATTGAGGTGCAGAGCGTCGTCGCCAACATGACCGAGGAGGGGGACGTGGTCGCCGTCTTTGCCAGGCACCGCGACGCTTACGGGCGGCTGGACGTACTGGTCAACAACGCGGGGGTCGGGATCGGCGCTCCGATGGAGGAGATCCAGACCAAGCACCTCGACATGCAGCTCGCGGTCAATCTGCGGGCGCTGATCCTCGGTACCCGCGAGGGCCTGCCGATGCTACGCGAGGCGGGGGCCGAGCACGGCAAGGCGCTGATAGTCAACACCGCCTCGATCGCCGGCAAAGGCGGCCAGGCGTGGCTCTCGATCTATGCGGCGACCAAGGCCGCGGTGATCAACTTCACCCAGTCCACGCACCGCGAGGCGGGCGCCGGCGGGGTTCAGTGCACCGCCCTGGCCCCGGGCTTCGTCGACACACCGATGACCGAGTTCGCCAAGGGCCAGGTCCCCGCCGAGCAGATGATCCGTCCCTCCGACCTGGGCGAGGCGGTGCGCTTCCTGCTGCGCACCTCGCGCAACTGCCACGTGCCGGAGATCGTCTTCACCCGGCCCGGCGAGGACCTCGTCACTCCATGAGGACCCCGGGCCTCTCCGTGCAGCTTGCTCGATTGCCCAGATGGCCCTGCCACTAGGCTCCCCCAGTCCTTGCCCCGAAACGCCTGGACCACCTCACGCCTGAGAGTTCTGATCGCCGCCTTCGGCGATGCAGGGCACGCGTTCCCCGCAATCTCACTGGGACGGGCGCTGGCCGGGCGCGGACACGAGGTGGTGGTCGAGACCTGGGAGGAGCGGCGTGGGGCGGTCGAAGGAGCCGGGCTCGGCTTCACCGCGGCCGAGGAATACCGGATGTTCCCTCCCCCCGAACCGGACTCCACCGACGGCAATCACGCCGCCGAGGCGGCGCGCGCCTTGCTGCCGCTGCTGGAGGAGATGCGCCCTCATGTCGCGGTCAGCGACATCCTCACCCTGGCGCCGGCGCTGGCCGCGGAGAGGGCCGGAGTGCCGCGGGCGACGTTGATCCCCCACATCTATCCGGTTCTCGAGCGGGAGATGCCCTTCTTCGCGGTGGGACTGCGGCCCCCGCGCACTCCGGCGGGGAGAGCTCTGTGGCGCGTCGGGCAGCGAGCCCTGGACGTCGGGCTTGAGCACGGTCGGCGCGACCTAAACGCCCAGCGCCAGCGGCTCGGGCTCGAACCGCTCCAGCGCTTCCACGGGGGGATCAGCCCGGACCTGGCGCTGGTGGCGACCTTTCCCCAGCTCGAGTACCCGCGGCCCTGGCCGGCGGGAGTACAGGTGACGGGGCCGATGACCTTCGAGCAGCCGCACCCCGAGATCGCGCTGCCGCCCGGGGACGCGCCGCTCGTCCTGGTTGCTCCGAGCACCGCGCACGACTCGGGCAACCACCTGGTTCGCACGGCATTGAGCGCGCTGGCAGGCGAGCCGGTTCGGGTCGTCGCGACAACCAACCGAGTGGACCCCCAAATTCCCATCGAGGTCCCGGCCAACGCGATCCTCCTCGATTGGCTCAGCTACAGCCAGCTGATGCCCGCTGCCGCACTGGTCATCTCCCACGGCGGGCACGGCACCGTCGCCCGGGCGCTCGCCGCCGGCACCCCGGTCCTGATCTGCCCGTTCACCGGTGACATGAGCGAGACCGCGATGCGCGTCGCCTGGGCAAAGGTCGGCCTCTCCCTGCCCTGGCGGCTCTGTCGCCCCTCCCCCCTGCGCTGGGCGGCGCAACGCGTCCTCGGCGACCGCTCCTTCGCCGACCGGGCGAAGGAACTCGCCGCCTGGGGAGAAGAGCACGACGGCGCGCAGCGCGGCGCCGATCTGGTCGAAGGGCTGGCGCAGCGCAAAAACACAGCAAAGAAGCTCCGGGGGTGGGACTCGAACCCACAACCCCGCGGTTAACAGCCGCGTGCTCTACCAATTGAGCTACCCCGGAACGGCAGAGCGGAATCTACCGCTTAGCCGGCGACCCGCTCGGTGCGGGCGATGCGCTCCACCAGGGCGGCTCGTTTCCGGCTGAGCGCGGCTCTTCGCTCCGGCTCCCCGGCCTGCCCGGCGGCGACAATTTCGGACTCCAGGCGGCGCTGCTCCAGCAGCATGTAGTTGAGCTCCATCGCCTCTGCCGAGGCGGGCTCGTCGTGGGCCAGGATGATCAGCTCCGCTATCAGGCCTGCGAGCTCGTCGTCCTCACGCGGAAGATCGGATGCCGGGTCCACGGGGTGGTCGCGCAGCCAGGCAGCGGCGCGCGCCCCCAGCGGAGAAAGGTGCTCGTCGGTGAGCCGCGCGAGGTACACCGTTCCCTCCACCCGCAGCGCGATGCACATCGCCAGCAGGGCGCGCTCACGGCGCTCGCGCGATGTCAGCTCCACCGCCCGGGGGAGCCGGCCCTCGGGCGCTCCGTCGCGGGCCGGGCGCGGATCCCGTTCGCCGCCGCTCGTCGCCCGCGCGGCCACCAGGCGCCCCATCACCATCGCCGGCTCCAGGTCAAGGCGCTCCGCCACCTGGCGCACGAGGTCGTCGCGGCTCGCCGTCTCGCCCATCGCGGCGAGGATCGGCGCCGCCTCTACCAGCGCTCGGTCACGCTCAGCCGGGGAGGAGACATCGGCGCGGTCCAGGACCAACCCCACCTGGAAGGCCGGCAGGTCGACCGCACCGTCAACCAGCGCCCGGAAGCGCTCCGCGCCATCCTCGGCCGCGAGCATCTCCGCTGGGTCCTCCCCCGCCGGCATCGCCGCCACCCGCAGCCGCATCTTGCGCCCTGCGGCGATCCGTTGGGCGCGCAGCATCGCCTCCTGTCCGGCGGAGTCGGCGTCGAGCGCCAGCACCACCTCCTCGACCATCCCCGAGAGCGCCGCCAACTGCTCGTCGGTGATCGCGGTTCCCATCACCCCAACCGCCTCTTCGACCCCGGCCTGGTGCAGCGCCAAAACGTCGGTGTAGCCCTCGACCACCACCGCGCGCCCGATCCTTGCGATCGCGGCCTTCGCCAGGTCGATGCCGTAGAGCATCTTGCTCTTGTGGAAGAAGTCGGTCTCCGCCGTGTTCACGTACTTTGCCCCCTGGTCGGAGCGCATCGCCCGCCCGCCGAAACCCAGCACCCGGCCGCGTCGATCGCGGATCGGGAACATGATCCGAGAGCGAAATCGGTCGTACTCGCCTCCCCCCCGCCCCCGCTGCACCAGGCCGACCCCGCGCATCTCCTCCACCGCGTACCCCGCCCTCTGGCCGCGCACCAGCACCCTGTCCCAGGCGCTCGGGGCGAAGCCCACTCCGAAGTGGCGCAGCGCCTCCTCGCGCAATCCCCTCCCGCTCAGGTACTCGCGCGCCTTCGCCGCCTCGCTGGAGTCCCAGAGGTAGCCGGCGTAGAAGGAGGCGGTGCGGGTGAGCAGCTCCTCGAGCCGGCGGCGCTCCTGGCGCCTGGCCTCCGCCTGCGGGTCCTCACGCTCGCGCTCCAGCTCCACCCCATAGCGCTCGGCGAGCAACTCGACCGCCTCGGCAAAGCCGAGCCCCTCCTTCTCTTCGACGAACTTGATCACGTCGCCGCCAACCCCGCAGCCGAAGCAGTGATAGAGCTTCTCCTGGGCATCGACGGAGAAGGAAGGCGTGCGCTCCTCGTGGAAGGGGCACAGGCCGACCCAGCGAGCTCCCTGCCGGCGCAGATCGGTATGGGCGGAGATCACCTCGACGATGTCCGCCGTCTGCTTGACCCTTTCCAGACTCTCGGCTGAGATCAGTGCCATGGAGGTGATGATCGCGCCTCGGAGGTCATCAGAAGCGGGCCTCCTCGGGAATGGTCAGCTCGGTGAACTTGGCGATGCAGTAGCGGTCGGTCATCCCGGCGAGGTAGTCGGCGACCCGCTGGCACTCGCTCGCCCCCTGCTCCCACTCCGGCACCTCGGCGGGGTGCTCGATGTAGTGGTCAAAGAGACCGCGCAGGGTGCGATGGACCCGCTGGTGCTCGCCTCGCGCCGCCGGCCCGAGGTAGACGCGGTCGAACATGAACTTGCGCAACCGCAGCATCGCGCCGCCGATCTCCTCGCTCTGCGCGATGTCCCCGGCCTCCGGGGATCGCTCGACGATGTCGCTGACAAGCGTGTCGATGCGCTGGGACCCGGTCGGCCCGAGCAGCTCGATCTCGGCGCCGGGCAGGTCGGCCGGCGCCAGGATCCCCGCCCGCAGCGCGTCGTCGATGTCGTGGTTGATGTAGGCGACGCGGTCGACCAGCTTGACGATCCGACCCTCCAGCGTCGCCGGCTTGCGAGAGCCAGTGTGGTTGAGGATTCCGTCGCGCACCTGCTCGGTCAGGTTAAGGCCCCGGCCATCGCGCTCCAGCACATCGACCACCCGCAGGGAGTGAATGTTGTGCTTGAACCCACCACCGCACCGCTCGCGCAGGGCCGCGTCGAGCGCCTCCTCGCCGGTGTGCCCAAAGGGGGGGTGACCGAGGTCGTGGCCGAGCCCGATCGCCTCGGTCAGGTCCTCGTTGAGACCGAGCACCCGAGCCACGGTGCGGGCGATACCGCAGGCCTCCAAGGTATGGGTGAGGCGGGTGCGGTAATGGTCCCCCTCGGGGGCGATGAAGACCTGCGTCTTGTGCTTCAGCCGGCGAAAGGCCTTGGAGTGGACGATCCGGTCGCGGTCGCGCTGAAACGGCGTGCGAACCGGGCTGTCGGGCTCCTCGGCAAGCCGCCGGGCGGGATAGGACGGGGTCGCCAGATCGGAGAGGAACTCGGCCTCCCATGCACAGACGCGCTCTTCCAGCGGGGCCATGACCTCCATGAGGCGATCCTACGCGGCGGCGCGCAGTCGCACGTGAGCATGGTGCTCGAGTGTTTCGCCCACCGCGCGCTCGACCTGGCGCAGCTCGGGCCCGCCGGCCTCCGGCGCCTCGGCCAGAGGCCTCGCCAGGGCCTCGACCATGTATCGGTGAGCTCCCTCGGATAGCTGGAAGGAGCCCGCCTCACAGCTGGCGCAGACGACCCCCCCGCCAGCGCCGGAGAAGGCGGTTAGATGATCGGTCTCGCCGCAGCGCGTGCACGACGCCAACTCCGGCACAAACCCGGCCGCCAGGGCGAGCTTGAGACGGAAGGCCAGCGCCGTCTCGAGGCAGGCACCGCGGGGCTGGGCGGGAGCGTCGAGCAGGGATAGATAGCTGCAGAGCAGGTTGTAGGCGGGCTGGTTGGGCTCGGTCGAGTCGAGCAGCCGCAGCACCGCGTCGCAGGCGCGGGCGGCGGCGGTGAGGGCCGGGCCGGAGGAGCGCAGCCGCGGATATCCGTCGACGGTCGAGACGTTGGTGACGGTGAGCAGCTCGCCGCGGCCCTCATGCAGGACCAGGTCGAGGCGAAAGAACGGCTCCAGCCGGCCGCCAAAGCGGGATTTCGGCCGGCGCGCACCCTTGGCGATCGCCCCGATCCGCCCCCGCGCGGTCGAGTAGAGGTGGAGGATGCGATCGGCCTCCCCGTAGCGGATGCTGCGCAGAACCACCGCCTCTGTCTTCAGCGTCTTGCCGGGCACAACCCTAAGTTGACCGGCGAGCCGGACGGCGGCG
>Ga0307373_10004537_pt1 | contig 23284 bp, 13 predicted proteins | sample OX2MG_FD_202534 | JGI IMG/M metagenome (GOLD analysis project Ga0307373, IMG submission 202534) | Soil microbial communities from Risofladan, Vaasa, Finland - OX-2 | ecosystem: Environmental > Terrestrial > Soil > Coastal area > Acid sulfate soil | place: Finland: Risofladan, Vaasa | collected... | reverse complement strand
CGAAGGTTGATCAAGCGCCATTTTGGCTGTTTCGACCGACCCGCCGCCCACCACCGCCTTGACGGGCTGGGCGCCACTCGCCGACAATGTAACTTTGGATGTATCTACGATCCTTCGGATGAGCCGATGAAGCGAGCGGAATTTCACGTTGCCCATGTCCTGACGCTGTTCGTGGCGCTGGCGCCATGCCAGGCAGGGGCGGAAGACCCGGCAGGGATCGAATTCTTCGAGAAGAAGGTCCGGCCGATCCTGGTGCGCAACTGTTACGAGTGCCATTCGACGGCCAGCGTCAAGCTGAAGGGGGGCTTGCTGCTCGATACCCGCGACGGCACCCGTCGTGGGGGCGATTCGGGGCCGGCCGTCGTACCCGGAAAAATCGACGAAAGCCTGCTGATTGCGGCCGTCCGACACGAGTCGTTCGAAATGCCGCCGGCGGGAAAGTTGTCCGAAGCGGCGATCGCCGACCTGGTTGCCTGGATCGACATGGGGGCCCCCGATCCGCGGGACGCGCACCCCGCCGCGGGGGAAATCGCCCGACAGCTCTGGGCGGAGCAACTGGCCCAGCGGCGCGGATGGTGGGCCTATCAGCCGGTGGTCGAACCGGCGGTGCCCGTGGTCCGCGATTCGAGCTGGTCCGAACAGCCGATCGATCGGTTCATTCTTGCCCGGCTCGAGGCCGCGGGCCTGGCCCACGCGCCGCGCGCCGACGCCGCGACGCTTGTGCGGCGGCTGTCGTTCGCTCTGACGGGCCTCGCCCCGACGTGCGACGACGCCGAGGCGTTCGCGGTCGATCCGTCGCCCGCCGGATGGGAAGCGCTGGTCGAGCGGTTGATGGCGTCGCCCCATTTTGGCGAACGCTGGGCGCGCCACTGGATGGACGCGGTCCGTTATACCGACACCTACGGCTACGAATGGGACGTCCCCGCCAAGGGGGCCTGGCGATACCGCGACTATTTGATAAGGGCGTTCAATCAAGACGTGCCGTTCGACCAGTTGGTCCGCGAGCACCTGGCCGGCGACCTGCTGGCCGAACCGCGCATCAACGCCCTGGAGCAGATCGACGAGTCGCGGATCGGCACCATGTTCTACCAGATGGGAGAAAAGCGACACGGAGACAGCAGCGAATTCAACGGCATCCACCAGGAGATGCTCGACAACAAGATCGACGCCTTCTCAAAGGCGTTCCAGGCCACGACCGTCTCCTGCGCCCGCTGCCACGACCATAAGATCGACGTCGTTTCTCAAAGCGACTATTACGCCCTGGCGGGCATCTTCATGAGCTCGCGTTGGGTCACGAACACGGTGGACCTTCCCTCGCGGAACGCGGCCGTGATCGCCGAGCTGAAGCGGCTCAAGGACCAATTGCGGCCGCTCGTGGCGGCGGCCTGGCTCAACGACGTGCGGCGAAACGCGGCGGAAATGGCGGCGCCGCCGGAGAACAGCGTTTGGCGGGGATTGATCGAAGCCAGAGAAAAGCAGCCGCCGCCGCTGGAGGATCCACTGTATACGTGGATCAAGGTCGCCCAGGCCGCCCGCCAGGGAGGCGACGTGGCTGCTGCCTGGACGGCGGCGGCGGCCGAATACCGCGACCAACGGGCCGCGCGGGCGGCCGACAACACGGCCCACTTCACGGAGGCGGCCGATTTCCGCCAGCGATTGCCGGAGGGCTGGTCGGTGGATGGCGCGGGCTTGCGAGAGATTGCTCGCTCGGGCGATTTCACGGTGGCGATCGAGGGCGAAGCGGTCGTCGGTCGCTTGCTGCCGGGGGGACTTTTCACCAACGTCCTTTCGCCGCGGCTCAACGGCGCGGTGCGCACGCCCCACTTCAACCGCTCGCCGAGCTATGGGTACGTCAGCTTCGAATGCTGCGGCGGGGATTTTGCCGCCAGCCGGACGGTCGTCGATAACGCCTTTCTCACCGAGAAGCAGAATTACCTCGACCGCAAGGACACGGCCTGGGAGCTGATGTCGACCATGTCGAACATGCCCGAGCGGCACGTTTATCTGGAGTTCGCCACCAAGACCAGCAACCCCAACTTCCCGCCTCGTGTCGGCCTGGGAGCGGCATGCAGCGAAGAACAGGTTGCCGATCCCCGAAGCTGGTTTGGGATCACGCGGGCCGTGTTCCACAATGCCCCCAAGACGCCGGCCGACGAACTGACCCGATTCCACACCTTGTTCGAATTCCCCGTCCGACAGGACTCCGTCCCCGGAGACCCCGCCGCTCAGGGCCCGGGAAACCCGGCGCCCGCGACGTTGGCCGAAGTGGCCCAGCGGTACGAGAGGTGGTTCGCCGCCGACGTCGAGGCCTGGCAGGCCGGCCGCGCCGGCGAGGGCGACGTGCGGCTGCTGAACTGGCTGCTCGACAGCGGGCTAGTAACCAACCAGCGCGGCGCCGTTTCGGCCGAAATCGCCGGCCTCACGACGCAGTACCGTGAAGCGGAGGCTCGGCTGGCACCACCGTGTACCGCCAACGGCATGGCCGACGTCGGCACCACGTTCGACGACTATCGACTGAATGTCCGTGGCGACTACGACCAGTTGGGCGATGCCATCCCCCACGGTTATCCCGAGGTCCTCTGCCGATCATCCGGCGGGTTCGACTCGCGCGCAAGCGGGCGACTGCGGCTGGCGGAACTGGTGGCCGGCCGTGACAACCCGCTCACCGCCCGCGTTTTCGTCAACCGTGTCTGGCATTGGCTCTTCGGTGCGGGGTTGGTGGCCACGCCCGACGACTTCGGCCGGTTGGGGGGCGAGCCGTCGCACCCGGAGCTGCTCGATTGGCTGTCGTCGCGGTTCGTCGCGGAGGGATGGTCGTTGAAACAACTGGTCCGTTCGATCGTCCTTTCCCAAACGTGGCGGCAATCGGGCCAGGTGGACGATCGGGCGCGCGAGATCGATCCCACCAATCGCCTGCTACACCACTTTCCGTTGCGTCGCTTGGAGGCGGAAGAAATCCGTGACCAGATCCTGGCTGCTTCCGGACGTCTCGATCGGCGTCTGGGCGGCCCGCCAATCAACCCGTACCGGACGAATGAAGACTCGCAGAAACGGCTCTTCTCGGGCCCGCTTGACGGCGAGGGACGGCGGTCGATCTACACCAAGATCACGATCATGGAACCGCCCCGGCTGTTGGCGCTGTTCAACCAGCCCACGCCCAAAATCCCAACGGGGAGGCGTGACGTGACCAACACGCCCGCCCAGTCGTTGGCCCTGTTGAACGACGCGTTCGTGACCGGTGAGGCGGAGCACTGGGCCGCGCGGCTGGTTGAGCGAACCGGCGAAACGCCCGCGGGCCGCCTCGACCAGATGTTTCGCACCGCCCTGGGACGCGGGCTATTCAGCGCCGAGACCGAGCGCTGGACGGCGGCCTTGAACGACCTGGCCGCCTTGCGCCAGGTTTCCGAAAAGGACGCGATGTCCAATACGGCCCTCTGGAAAGACATGGCCCACGCCATGTTCAATCTCAAGGAATTCATTTACATCCAGTAGGATGAAACACGTGGGCGCCCAAGGCTGCCGACAAGGGGTCGGCGTCTGCCTCGCAGAACCCCAGGTGCAGGTGCCTGCGCCAACCTTCCGCGTATTGGTACCGGCCTGACATCCGGCCGACCTCCAGCGTCAGGTCGCGCATCGTCTGAACGTAGGAATCGAGCCCCTGACTCTCGTCGAGCCAGCGCTTCTGGCTCACGTGGAAAGCGAGCACCGCGGCTTTTTGCTCCAGCAGATCCGTGACGTCGACGAACCAGCCGGGCACGACGGCTTCGCCCAGCGGCGTTTGGTTTCCGTGCGGCTGGGCGTGGTAAATCGTCACCGGCTGCGACGTGATCGGCACCGGTGGATCCACGGGAAAGTTGGGCATGCCCCGCGAAAACGCCGCCGTCACGGCCAGGCGGCAGGCGTTCGTGTGGTCCTCCATGTAATCCTCTGGCGAATGCGTCAACAGGATGTCGGGCGCCACCTCGCGGACGATCGAACTGAGCCGCCGCAAAGTGGGCAGATCGTAGAGCACCTCCAAATCGTTCGTGAGGCTCTCGTGGAACACGGCGCCGATCGACTCCGCGGCCCGCATGGCCTCCTGTCTGCGAATCCGAGCGGTCGTCACCGGGTCGTGCTCGGTCGAGCCACAACAGCCGTTGGCGATGTTCATATAGTGCAATTCATGGCCCGCGTCCCGCAGGCGCATCATCGTGCCCGCCATGACGAACTCGATGTCGTCAGGGTGGGCGGCGATGGCGAAGGCGCGTTGGGTCATGGGGTCTAACGTCCTTTCTGCGGGCTTGATGAATCAGATGTTGGGTCAGTCCATGTGCCAAACTTTTAACCGCTACGGCCGGCGGGTCAAGACCAGTCTGAAGGTTACGCCCGCGGCAAAAACTCCTGCGTCTCCACGACCCCCAGAGGAAGCAGCCATCGACAGTCCATCGGAAACCGCGCCGACTGCGCCCGGCGGGGCGGCTCATTGCCGCGCCACACTCCTTCGTTCCCCCGGCGTTGACGGTGCCCTGTGAGTGGTGGTGCGTTTGTCGATGGAGCACCAGGAGTTTTTGCCGAGGGCGGTCGCGCGATTTCATGGCCGCCGCCGGAGAGGACTTCGCAAGGGCGTGCGGCAACCGTCGGCGGCGCGCGGCGGCGCCACGGAACGTGCGGCACCTTCCCGCCCGCGATGAGTTGGGCGGCGCCATGACGGCGCGACCGACGACCGCCCACTTCGGCGTCCCCCGTTGCCCACGCCGTGGCGTCGCGGCGACAGCGCCGCGATGCCGGCAAGCGAAACGAAAAGGCACCCTAATCTGCCAATATTCCAACCGCACCGCTTCGGCGACGCAACACGCGGGGCGTAGGGGGTTGAACTGGAACACGTGTACGCCACAGCCGCCGAGACGGCTGCCGGCGGGCGGTGGCGGGCTGCCTTTTCGTTTCGATTGGCGCGGCGACAGCGCCGCGTCGCCGGCACCACCGCTTCGCGAAGAAAACCGACTCCGCATCCCCCTACTTTTACTGGCGGCAACGTCGCGCAAGGGGCAAAGTGTGGCGCGGCAAGTGGACCGCCGCTACGCGGCTTGCTCACTGGCGTGGGGATGGCGGAGATCGGATTTCTTCGCTGCGCTCGCCTCTTCGTTTTCCGACTCGTTGCCGCACAACCTAAGTGCCGGTATGATCTAGCTCCATGAGCGCATCCACGCCGCCCTTGGTCGGCATCATCATGGGGAGCAAGTCCGATTGGGACACTTTGCGCCATGCCGACGAGGTGCTCACCCGCTTCGACGTGCCTCACGAGTGCCGGATCGTCTCGGCACACCGTACACCCGACTTGCTGGCCGAGTATGCCCGCACGGCCGAAAGCCGTGGCCTGGAAGTGATCATCGCGGGGGCCGGCGGAGCGGCCCACCTGCCAGGGATGGCCGCGGCCCACTCGCTCTTGCCGGTGTTGGGTGTGCCCGTCCAAAGCCAGGCACTCAACGGCCTCGATTCGCTGCTCTCGATCGTGCAGATGCCCGGCGGCGTGCCGGTCGCGACGTTGGCCATCGGCCGCTCGGGGGCCACCAACGCGGCGCTCTTGGCCGTGAGCATCCTGGCCAACCACCGGCCCGAGTTGCGCGAGAAGCTACGACGGTTCCGGGAAGAACAAACCCAGGGCGTGCTGGGAGAAACGTTGCCTTGAGCCGGACGATCTCGCCAGGCGCGACCGTGGGCGTGCTGGGCAGCGGCCAGCTTGGCCGCATGTTCGCCATCGCCGCGCGGCGAATGGGCTACCGCGTCCACACGCTGTCGCCGGCCGACGACACTCCCACCGGCCAGGTTGCCGACCTCGAGATCAACGCGCCCTACGACGACCTCGACGCGATCCGCGCGTTCGCCGGCGCCGTCGACGTCGTGACGTTCGAATTCGAGAACGTGCCGGCCGCCACGGCGGCGGCCGCGGCCGCGGCCTCGGCCGCGCCCGTGCGTCCCGACGGCGCCGTGCTTCACACCACCCAAAATCGCTTGCGCGAAAAGGAGTTTCTCAGCTCAGCCGGTTTTCCGGTCACACCCTATGCCCCAGTCCGCTCGGCGGACGATTTGCGCCATGCCCTCGACCGGCTCGGCACCCCGGCCGTGCTCAAGACGGCGGGCTGGGGTTACGACGGCAAAGGACAGATCAAGATCGACCACGCCCACGCGGCCGACGCGGCGTGGCATGCGCTCGGAACGGACGAGGCGGTGCTCGAAGCTTGGGTCGATTTCGAGTGCGAAGCGTCGGTGGTCGCTGCCCGCGCTCACGACGGCTCGCTGGTCGACTACGGTCTGATCGCCAACACGCACCGCAACCACATCCTCGACGTTTCGCTCGCTCCGGCCCCGCTCGCGGCGCGGCTCGCGCGCGAGGCGAGCGACATGGTCCGCGGCGTGCTCGAGCGGCTCGACGTCGTGGGCGTGCTCTGCGTCGAATTCTTCGTAACCCGCGCGGGGCAGCTTTGGATTAACGAGCTGGCGCCCCGGCCTCACAACTCGGGCCACCTCACCTTCGACGCATGCCTGACGAGCCAGTTCGAGCAACAACTGCGCGCCATATGCGGGCTACCGCTGGGTTCGACCGAGCTGTTGCGGCCGGCGGCGATGGCCAACCTGTTGGGCGAGTGCTGGCAGGCGGGCGAACCCAACTGGTCCGCGCTGTGCGCCCATTCCAACGTAAAGTTGCACCTGTACGGCAAATCCGAGCCGCGGACCGGGCGAAAGATGGGCCACCTCACCGCCCTGGCCGCCGATGGTAATACCGCGCTGGCCGACGTGTTGGCCGCCCGAGAGGCGATGCGAGCACCAAACCGAATGGAATGAAATCGACGTCAAGGAGTGGCAACGCCTTTTTAAGAGGGGATGGGGGGATAAGGAGGAGATGTGGGAATGAAGGCAGGGCGTCGCCCTTTAGAATTCGGTCCGTTTGGGGCTGTCGCCCAGGGTGTTCACAACTCGAGCTTGACTGTTTCTTACGAGGGTTGTGGGTCGGTAGCCTGCAACGTCGGCTTTCGCGTAGCGAAAGGCGACAAACGTCACGGCATGCCATTGCTGAACGACCTGGCACACGCGCTGGCTCAACGGCCCTACTGGGAGCCAGTTTACTACGTCGGCAAATTCAGCGTCTACAACATGAACGCCGTGCGCCATCGCGCGAAGTAGAATTCAGGCGACCCCTCGCCAGCTTGTCTGGCAGGTGAAGCAGTTTGACGGGCTAAGGGGCGTGTACGCCGCGCCCCCGTTTCAATCGGAGGACGGCGCCGTTTTACGGGAAGGCGAAGTTGACCGGCGGCGTCTTAGCCAAGCAAACTTGCGCTCCTGCCGGGCAAGCCGGCGAGGGGGTGGGATGTTACAATGCGGGCCACAGTTCTGGGCCACCTATGACTCAGGCGCGGCTCTATCTCCCTCGAACCTGCCTTGATTCTTCAGCACTCGCAATGACGGAGAGATGAATCCAACGCCACTTTACGGTCCCGGCACGATGCGTGACCCAGCGTACCACTTGCGTTATGGTTGGACGGGCTGGACCTCCGGCCGTATCTCGCCATCGCTCGACCTTGCGGGCCTCTTCGCATCGATCGAGCCGTTTTGGGAGACGGACGGAATGCGTCGGCTGGAACACCGCTTGACGGACGAGAGTTGGCAGATCACGTTCAGCGTCATACCACTCGTGACGCCCATCGTTTTTGCCGCGCGAGTCAAGGGGCGATTGCAGCACGCTCTGCGCCAGCATGGGAACGACATTCAATTCCGCCGCAAACTGTCGGTCCGCACGATCGGTGACAACACACGCGCGGACGTCGAGGCTTACATTCTCAAGCAGGTCGACAAAGAGCAATTCGCCGACGCTCATTTCCGAATGGAAATGCGGGAATTCACGGTGCAGCAGGCGGACGTCGATTTGGCCCAACCGACGGTGACTAATAGCGGCCGTTACTGGTACAACCTGCACGTGGTGCTGATCGTCGCCCAGCGGCACCGCCTCTTCGACCGGCGCTGTCTGGAAACAGTCCGTAACTCGTCGGTGCGGATCGCGGCCAAGAAGGGTTGGGCTATCTCGATTTTGTCGGTAATGCCCGACCACCTACACGTCGCATTACGTGGTAACTTGGACCAATCGCCCGATGAAATCGCGCTGGCGTTGCTCAACAACCTGGCATACGCGCTGGGCCAACGGCCCCACTTGGAGCCAGGCTACTACGTCGGCACATTCAGCGAGTACGACATGAACGCCGTGCGCCATCGCGAGAGGTAGAATTCAGCCGACCCCTCGCCAGCTTGTCTGGCAGGTGAAGCAGTTTCACGGGCTAAAGTGCGTCTACGCCGCGCCACCGTTTCAATCCGATGACGGCCCCGAGTTGGCAGGCCCCCCCAGGCCGCCCCCGCCCCCTTGTGGCCCCCCCCCCGCCGCCCCCCCCCCAACTCGGGGCCGTTTGAGGGGAACGCGAAGTAGGCCAACGGCGTCTTAGCCACGCAAACTGGCGCTCCTGCCGGGCAAGCCGGCGAGGGGGCGGGCATCCGCCAACGGAAATCGCAAAGCTTGGCGCGCTACGCCGACCACCGGGTAACGGCGTTGCATCAAGCCAAATGTCTCATTTTCGGCCGCGAGAAGTATAAAATTGCCTTCCAACAGCCTTGCCGGCCGACGCGGATTGTTCACAATGCGTGGACGGAGCGCCACAGAGGGTGTTCCCTACAGAATCGGGCGCGGGAGCCGAACATAGTCTTGAATCCGGTCGTTGATTCTTTTCCTCGATGCGCATCGTCCTTTGCTACCCCGTCGAACCGAGACACCTCGAACAAATCGCCGCCGCGGCGCCGCGCGCCGAACTGGTCGACGCGGGGCAAGAGCGGATCGCGGCGGAGATCCTGGAGGCCGACATTTTCTGCGGGCACGCCAAGGTCCATCCGGTGCCGTGGGACGAAGTGGCGCGGCGCGGGCGACTGCGGTGGATTCAGTCGTCGGCGGCCGGCATGGACCATTGCCTCGTGCCGTCGGTCGTGGCCAGCCCGATCGTCGTCACCAGCGCGTCGGGCGTTCTGGCCGACCAGGTGGCCGAGCACGCTCTGGCGTTGATCACCGGTCTGCTGCGGAGCATGCCTGTCTTCTTTCGCGCGCAACAGAGAAAGGAATTCGTTCGCCGGCCGACTCGCGACCTGCATCGCGCGACGATCGGCATCGTGGGCTTCGGCGGCAACGGCCGCCGGCTGGCCGAGGTGCTGCGGGTGTTCAAGGGCCGGATTCTCGCCACCGACATGTTCCCCCGCGACAAGCCCGACTACGTCGAGGCCCTCTGGCCCGCCGAGCGGCTCGACGACCTCTTGGCCCAGTCGGAGATCGTGATCCTCGCCGCCCCGTTGAACGAATCCACGCGCGGTATGATCGACGCGCCGGCGATAGCCACCATGAAACGCGGCGCGATCCTGATCAACGTGGCCCGTGGGCCGCTGGTCGTCGAAACAGCGTTGGTCAAGGCCCTCGCCAGCGGCCATTTGGCCGGCGCGGGGCTCGACGTGACCGAGCAGGAGCCGCTGGGCGCGGAAAGTCCGCTCTGGGACCTGCCTCGGGTCATCATCACGCCGCACGTCGGCGGCCAGAGCGCGCGGCGGATTGACGACATGACCGATTTTTTTTGCGAGAACCTCAGGCGTTGGCTCGCCGGACGGCCGCTGTTGAACCTGGTGGACAAACGCCTAGGCTTTCCCGTCCCACCACGCTGATCGGCCTGGACTTCGGAGGGTCTCAGAGCGTAAGATACCGCTGCCGCTCAAGGCGAGCGGTGGAAAAACGGTATCCCCTAGCGGAACTCGTGAGAGCTCCGACATTCCCGCGTCCACGTTTGGAATTCGTACGAATTCCGATACGTCCAGCCAAAGTTGGTTTGTTTCGTTCCGCTCGCCCTAGCGCGGGCTTATTGGGACGTTCGCACGCGCGACGAAGAGTGCGCAACCCCGGCGGAGGGCATTTGATGATTTCCACGACTTACCTCGAAGGCTCGTTGACTTTGTCTCGCAACGGCCACCCGGTGCCGCGTTGCCCGGAGGAACTGCTCAACCGCTACGACCGCTTGTTGGCCGATCGGCGACTGAACTGGACGGAACACCTTCACCTGAAGAAGTTGCTGGGCTCGGGAGGCCAGGGTGTGGTCTACCTCAGCGAGCGGCGCGGCGCCGACGGTTTCACGCTTCCCGTCGCGATCAAGATCTTTTCGCCCAAGAGCTACGACGACACGCGCGGGTACGAGGAAGCCATGGGCCGCATTGCGCGGATGGCCGCCCGGGTGGCCCAGATCCAGCAGGACAACCTGCTCGACGTCCACAATTTCGTCGACCGCAACCGCATCCGCATCATGGAGATGGAGTGGGTCGACGGTTACGACTTGCACCACCTGCTGACGCCGTCGTTTTTGGAATACGCCAGGGGCCGCGTCAGCAACAAGCGTTGGATCCACATCAACAACGTGATCATCACCGCCGGGCCGAAGCAGCCGCGTTTCAAGCCGGGGATCGCCATCGCCGTCTTGCGCGAGTGCCTGGGCGCCTTGGCGGCGCTGCACCGCGAAGGAATTGTCCACGGCGATATCAAACCGTCGAACATCATGCTCAAGCGGACGGGCAATTCGAAGATCATCGACATCGGCTCGGCGTTTGACGTCGAGGACGTGCCTCTACGGCGGAGTTGCACCCCGAGCTACGCCGCGCCCGAGGTCTTGGACGGCGCCGGCGCGTCGCCCCGCAGCGACCTGTGCAGCCTGGGTTACGTGTTGATCGAGATGCTCGCCGGGCAACCCCCGTTTACGGGCAACCTGAATTACCGCGAGTTGCTCGAGGCCAAGCGCTCGCTCGTCGGCCGGCTGCCCGATTGGCTGCCTCGGGAAGTGGTCTGCAACGAGCTGCTGATGAACCTGATCAGGAGCCTGATCGCGCCCGATCCGATGTGCCGTTTCTCCGACGCCGAAACCGCCGACCTGGGCAAAGAGCGGGGCGCAGCCAGCTTCCATCGCCAGCTCGTCATGAGCAACCTGGCCAGCGATTACGAAAACGAAATCCGGCTCTGGCTCGAAGAGCTCGAGTGAGTGGCACATCCGGAGTTTCCGCGAGTCGTTCTCGCTACAAAATGCCTCGTTCCTGGCCGCGTGAAGTAATATGATGGAGATTGAGGAGGGTCCCCCACATGGCCACGGTGCCAAGGTCGTCCAACGAAATCCACCAAAGCGGCCGCAAGCCGCCGCCCCCTGGGCCACTTACGGAAGAGGAGTTTCTCGACTGGTGCGATGAAGACACGAAAGCTGAATGGGTTGACGGAAAAGTGGTCCTGATGTCGCCCGCGAATGTCCAACATGCACTGTTGAGCGGCTTTTTCTACCGCGTGCTCTCCGACTTCGTCGATCACCACCGCTTGGGTACGGCATTCAACTCGGATTTGATGATCCGATTGAAGGACGGCCGTTTGCGGATTCCGGATTTGTCGTTCCTGACGAACCAGGGCATGGCAATGCTGAGCGAGAAGCTTTGCGACGGGGCGCCGGAATTGTTGGCCGAGATCGTCTCGCCCGACAGCAAGCACCGTGACTGGCACGACAAATACGCCGAATACGAGGCGGAGGGAGTGGCCGAATACTGGATCGTCGATCCGCTCGAAGATCGGCTTGCCGCCTTTACGCTGCGGGATGGCAAGCGGTACTCGCCGATCGCCGAGAAGGATGGAAAAATCGCCTCGATCGTCGTGCGCGGGTTCTACCTCCGCCCCGCGTGGCTCTTTGGCGATGAAATTGCCAAGGTGGCCGACGTCTTGAAGGAGCTGACGGTTGGTCATACTGGCGGTTGAAGGTTACGCCCGCGGCAAAAACTCCTGCGTCTCCACGACCCCCAGAGGAAGCAGCCATCGACGGTCCATTGGAAACCGCGCCGACTGCGCCCGGCCGGGCGGGTCATTGCCGCGCCAGACTCCTTCGTTCCCCCGGCGCTAACGGTGCCCCGCGGGTGGTGGTGCGATTGTCGATGGAGCACCAGGAGTTTTTGCCGCGGGCGGTCGCGAGGTTTCACGTCCGCCGCCGGAGAGGACGTCTCAAGGGCGAGCGGCAAACGACGGCGGCGCGCGGCTGCGCCAAGAAACGTCCGGCAACTTCCCGCCCGCGATGAGTTGGGCGGCGACATGACGGCGCGGGCCCGCCAACCAACACTTGCGTTACCCTGAAATGGCCGGCGCGCCACGTACCGTCGCGCCCTTCCGCGATCACCATCGTCGGGCAATGGTGGGCCGGCGCCCGCTCCGCGGTCTTGTCCCACCCTACTTTCCCACGTGCCAGGTGAATAGGTGAATGCCTCATTCCTGGGCGCGTGAAGTATGGCCCTTCGCCCTTGACTCCAACTCCGTCAACAACTCCTGGTAGGCCGGTTCGTTTTCCAACGACGCCAGATCGGGGTCGGTCTTGATCGCCATGAAGTCCTCGAAATCGTCGCCGGCCACGGAGCGCAGGGCGTCGATCGCACGTTCGACATAGCCCCGCCGCTCTTGCGCTTCCGTCGCTTTTGCGGCGCAGGCGGCATAGCAACAGGCGGTTTGCAACAACATCGCCCGGCCGTGGGGCGCGCGGCGCGAGATGTCTTCGGCTTTTTTTACGGCGTCGGCCGACTGGCCGCAGTGGGCCAGCGTCAAGGCGTAGGCGGCCTGCCAAGAGAGGTTGGTCGGATCGAACACCGACAGCTCCGCACGGATCGCCAGCGCCTTCCGGTAATCAAGGTCGGCCTCGGCAGCGCGCCCTTCGGCGCGATCGATCGCGCCCAACCGTTCGTGCGCCGTTGCCAGGAGTGCGCGGCGCGAGATGTAGGCCGGATGGTCGCTGCCGATGTGTTCGATGGCGAGCGACACGTGCTTAAGCGATTTTTCATACGTTTCACGGGCCTTTTCGCGTAAGCCAAGTCGCCACTGGGCGTCGCCCAAAGCGCCCTCGATGTCGGCCAGATCGCCCTGGAGATCCCATTCAGCGGGAAACTGCTGGATCATGGCGTTGATGATTTTCAAGCACTGGCCGAAGTTCTCGTCGACGGCGGGCGAGTCGTTCAAGTGCCAGGCGACCATGCCCATCCAGAGATAGGCCTCCGCCAGCAAGTTGACGGCGTCGGTGTTGCCCGGCTGCTCCGCGACCCAGGCCAGGCGGTGCGTCAGCGCGGCCTGGAGGCGCTCGCGCGCCGCGGCGGGACGACCCAAACGCAGATCGCAGTCGCCCGTCTCCCGCTCGTAAAACGCCAGCAGGCGGTGGTGATCGTGCGACTTGAACGGATTGTTCTTGTGCGGATGAACGCGGATCTCCTCCTGCAAGTCGTGGCTCTCAAGAGAGTACTCCCGCGCGGTTTTGGCGTCGTCGTTGAGCTCGCGGGTCATCTTGGCCATCTCGAACCGCATCAGGCCCAGGTTGGCGCGGGCCTGATCGTCGTCGGGACGCGCATCGGCCAATTGCTTGGCCAACTGGTAGCCTTGCTCGTACTGCCGCATCGCCTGGTCGCCGTGCCCGAGCCTGAGCAGCAGGTTACCCAGCCGCTGGCAGGTGACCACCGTGGCGTAGTCGATGGCGCCGCTGGCGTCGATGTCCTCGGCCAGCGTCAGCACTTTGCGCCGCACCAGATCCAGGATCTCATTCTCGAGGGTCCGCAACTCCGGGGCGGCGATTTGCCGTCCGCGCTTTTGTTGCAGCAGGCCCTGCAATTCGCCGCCCAGCGCGACCATCTGGTCGGCCGCCTTCTGGTGCTGGCTCTTGGCGGCCTCCTCGTTGCTGCGCGCGCGTTTCATGTTCTCCACGGCCCGGCCGCGCGCCCATTCGGCTTCCTTGGCCTTTTCCTCGGCGGTGGTCGCGTTCCGCTCGGCGATCAAGGCGTTCGCCTCGGCTTCGCCCAACGCTTTTTCGGTCTTGCCTTTCTCGTCGTTCAACCGCACCGCCATCCACGAGGCGCTGCCCGCCCAGGCCACCACCATCAGGGCCACGATGGCGCTGAGCGAGGCGCTCCGGGGGTTGCGCCGGCACCATCGCCAGGCGCGCTCGGCGGGCCCGACGGGCCGCGCCAGGATCGGTTTGCCCGCCAAATAAAGCTGCAAATCGTCGGCCAGGGCCGCGGCGCCGGAGTACCTTTTTTCAGGATCTTTCTGCAGGCACTTCAGGCAGATCGTCTCCAGGTCGCGCGGCAGCTTGGGGTCGAGTTGCGAGGGGGGCACCGGCTCCTGTCGCATCACCTGCTGGAGCGTGTCGAGCATGCTGGCCGAGCGGAACGGGGGCCGGCCAGTGAGAAACTCGTAGAGCATCGATCCCAAGGCGTAGACATCGGCCAAGGGACCGACGTCCTTGGTGTTTCCGGAGGCCTGCTCGGGCGCCATGTAATCGGGCGTGCCCAGAATCGTGCCCGATCGCGTCTGCGAGTTGTCCTGGTCTTCAACGCGCTTGGCCAGGCCGAAGTCGGTGATCTTGGCCGTGCCGTCGGCCGCGATCAGGATATTTCCCGGCTTGAGGTCGCGATGGACGATGCCGTGCTCGTGCGCGTAGGCCATGGCGCCGGCCAGCACCGCGAGCACCTCGGCCGCTTTGCGGTGGGCGAAGGGCTGGCCGTTGAGATCTTTGGCCAAGGTGCCGCCGTCGATGAATTCCAGCGAGAAATAGGGCCGGCCGTCCTCTTCACCCACTTCGTAGATCTGAACGATATTCGCGTGCTGCAAGTGGGCCACGGCCTCGGCTTCGCTGCGGAAGCGAAGCAGGTCGTTCTCGCTGGCGTGCCCTCCGGCCAGAATCATTTTCAGGGCCACCAGCCGCTTCAGCCCCGGCTGGCGCGCCTTGTAGACCACGCCCATGCCGCCGCGTCCGAGAACGCCAAGAATCTCGTAGCCGGCGACGTGCTTGGGCACGGCGATCGTCTTGGGCTTTGATTTTGCGGGGCCGGCGGAGAACTCCAGTTCTTCACTGTCCATGGTGGCGGCCGGGTCGGCGGGCTTGAAATCGACCGTGTTTTGCGGCAACCCGTCGGTTTGGCCCGCGCCGGGCTCGGAAGCCGGCCGGGGCTCGGAAGCTGGCCCGGGCTCGGAAGCTGGCCCGGGCTCGGAAGCTGGCCCGGGCTCGGAAGCTGGCCCGGGCTCGGAAGCTGGAATGATGACCCGCGACGGCGACAGCAGACCAAGGGCACCGTCGAGCGTGGGCGGTAGATCGAGCGTTCCCGCCTTGGGCAGCGAGTCGGATTCGATCGTCGCGCCGCCAGAATCCTCCGGCGGAAATCCAGCGCCCTCCGCTGAATTGCCCTCCGCTGAATCGCCGGACGAGAAGCGCGCGGAGGGTTCCAGAGATTCCCCGGAGGGTATGTCCAGGGTCTCTGCGATCCGCTTGGGCAAATCTCTCATGGCTCCTCCCGCCACCTGTGGGGCGGCAAACTGGTGGACGGCATGCCCGCATGCCCCCCCATTATTGCAAGTTGCAGCCGGTCGTCCAGGGAAAAATCGCCATTTGTCGTCACTATCATTCTCACGCTCTGCCGACCCGCAGCGCGGGTGCCCCGAACGCCTCCGCGGACATTCACTCGTTCCCACGCTCTGCGTGGGATTGCCTCCTCGGACGCTCCGCGTCCCTTTCTCGCGGCGCGGGCCGTTCTCACTCGTTCCCACGCTCTGCCGACCCGCTGCGCGGGTGCCCCGAACGCCTCCGCGGACGCTCCGCGTCCCCGTCCTGCGGCGCTCGGTCGTCACCGGGCCGCTCGCGATAGGTTCTCTGCTCACTCGTTTCCACGCTCTGCCGACCCGCTGCGCGGGTGCCCCGAACGCCTCCGCGGACGCTCCGCGTCCCATTTCGGCGGCACGGGCCGTTGTTTACTTTGCCCGCGCCGCGCAAGCATCCTCATACAGGTGCAACATCCGCGGAAGGCATACCTCCAGGCTGTAACGCTCGCCAATCAGCTCGACGCCGGCCTGGCCCAGGTGCTTGAAGTCGCGCGGGGCGTCCAGAACACGGCAAGCGGCGTCGGCCAGGGCGTCGGCGTCGAAAAAATCGGTCAGCAGTCCATTGCGGCCGTGGTCGATCATCTCTCGCACCGGCGCCGTGTTCGAAGCCAGCACGGTGGCCCCACAGGCCAGCGCGTCCATCAGCGACCAGGAGAGCACGAAGGGTACGGTCAGGTAGATGTGCAGATCGGTGATCGAAAAGAGCTTGACCAGTTCCGGGGTCGGCATCAGACCGGTGAACACGAATCGCGACAGTTCGTAATCGTCGCGGGCAAGCACCCACTGTTTGAACGATTGCCCGCCGGTGAAATCGAGGTCGCCTCCGTAGCACACACGGTCCTCGCCGACGACGACGAACAGCACGTCGCCGCGGCGCTGACAGATGCGTTTGGCGGCCTGCATGAAAATGTCGAAACCGCGGATACTCTCCATACCGCGCGAGACATAGCTCACGATCCGCACGTCATCCCGCACGCTACGATCGCCGATCGTCCGCGGCAACCCCGGTTGCGGGCGCCAGACGCTGGTGTCGATGCCGTCGAAGATCGTCCGTACCTTGTCCTGAAACAGGCGAGGAAACAGTCCTCGCTGCCAGCGCGTGGGGCTGTAGCCGGCGTCGCAGTCTTCCAGGTCCATCAGCAATACGGCGTTGCGCGCCCCGGCGCGCAGCTTGTTGATCGCCGGGTAGGGGAAATCGGGACGGAAATCGAGGTCCGCGCCCGTGGTGTGGTAGAAATACTCGAAGTAATTGACGATCGGACAGTCGTAGAGCTCGCGGAGGAAGACCGTGGAAAGAAAGCCCGAGTGGGCCACGACCAGGTCGGGCCGGATGTCGGGCCGCGCGGCCAGCGCGTCGTAGATGGCATGCGAGTGCCAAATCGCGTTCTCGTAAGAGCGGCTGCAATAGTGGGTCTGGGCCGTGGCCCCGCCCGCGATCTTGTACTGGATGCGTTCGATGCCGCCGTCGTTTCCCGGTGGCTGTTCCGAGACGAACGTCGCGCGGAACCCTTTGCGTTGGACCAGGTAAGCCGCGATATGGCCGAACTGGGCCGGGAAATTCTGGTGGATGAAGAGGACGTGCATAGTCGTCAGTGGTCAGTGGTCAGTTGTCATTGGTCATTGGTAACTGGTGCTACTCGTTGCCACGCTCCGCGTCCCAAATCGACGATCGGGGCCGTCCAGAGGCCGAAGAGCTGTTCGGGGCACCCGCGCCGCGGGTCGGCGGAGCGTGGGAACAAGAGACCAATGACAAACGACGAATGACCCGCCTAGAATAGATCAGCGGGGATTCGAACGCCACCCTGGGTCATGCTCAAAACCTCATGATCGAGCAACTGATCGCCATGTACCCGTGGCCGGATCGCCCTCCGAATGTCCCACGGAATCTCGGACCGGTCTGGTTCCATGATGATGAAGCGACAGGCCACACGCGTCCGCTGAAGGGTTTGGTCGGGCCCCAAACGCGCGTCCTGTTGGAGCTCGGCAGCTTCGCGGGCCGCAGCACCGCCTGTTTCCTGCGGATCTGTCCGAACGCCCACGTGATCGCCGTCGATACCTGGCTGGGTAGCCCGGAGTACGACTCGCTTCCCGAAGCGCTCGCCATGTTGCCGAGACTCTTCGAGACGTTTCAAGCCAACCTGTGGGAGTACCGGCAGCGGTTGACGGCGATCCGCGCCACGACCGTGGATGGCATGCGGATCGTGTCGGACCACGGCGTCGTGCCCGACGCCGTCTACGTCGACGCCGACCACGGCACCGAATCGGTCATGCAAGACCTGGCATGTATTCGCCGGCTGTTTCCCCAGGCGCGGATCGTCGGCGACGACTGGTTGTGGCCGAGCGTTCGCGAGGCGGTCGAACGGAGAGCGCGTGAATGGGGCGCGACCGTCGCCACGTCGGGCAACGTCTGGTGGCTTTTGCCCGGAAATCCTCCGGCCACCTTCGAAGAGGGCTGGCAACTCCATCAGGCCGGCCAACGGCGACAGGCGGAGCGGGTGTATCGCCGAATCCTGCAACGCGACCATCTCAACGCGCAGGTTTGGTTCGCGCTGGGGAGCCTCTTGATGGACGAGCACCGTGTGGCGGAGGCGGTCCCTCATTTCCGCCAGGCGCTGGAGCTCGCCCCACGCGAGGCTGAGGGATTTTTCCATTTGGGCAACGCCTTGCTCCAGCTCCAGCAGTGGTCCGAAGCGTTGACGCCCTACCGCAAGTGCCTTGAGCTGAAGCCTGACCATGTCGAGGCCCTGGTGAACCTGGGGTGCGCGCTGGGTGAACTGGGGAGGCATGCCGAGGCGGAAGTCGGCTATCGCCGGGCTTTGCAGCTCAACCCGGACGTCGCCGAGATCCACCACAACCTGGGCAACGCGCTGCGCGACCAGGGCCGGCCGGCGGAGGCGATCGAATGCTACCACGCGGCGTTGGCCCTGCGGCCCGATTATGCCAAGGCCGAAATCAACCTGGGGGTGGCGCTGGTCACGCTGGGCCAGGTCGACGAGGCCGTCGTTCGGCTGCGGCGCGGCGTGGCGCTCGAGCCGGGCGTTGCCGAGGCGCACAGCAGCCTGGGCGCGGCCTTGTCGGCCCAGGGAAACATCGACGAGGCCCTGGACGCTTACGATACGGCCATCCGGCTCAAGCCCGACTATCCCGATGCGCACTGGAACCGCTCGCTCAATTGGCTGCTGTTGGGCGATTTCGAGCGCGGCTGGCCGGCCTACGAATGGCGCTGGCGCTGCAAGCGCACCGGTCCCGCGCCGAACTTCAGCCAGCCGCGCTGGGACGGGTCGCCCTTGAATGGCCGCACGATCCTGTTGTGTTCCGAGCAAGGGCTGGGCGACACGCTGCAATTCGTCCGCTACGCGCCTTTGGTCCAGGCCCTTGGCGGAAACGTCGTGCTGCGCTGCCAACGTTCGCTCGTGCCGATCCTGGCAAGTCTGACCGGTGTCAGCCGGTTGATCGCCGAAGGCGATCCGCTGCCGGACTTCGACCTCTACGCGCCCTTGATGAGCCTGCCGGCCATCCTGGGCACGACTTTGGCAACCGTGCCCGCCAACGTGCCCTACCTCGCCGCCGAACCAGAGCGGGTGGCACACTGGGGCGAGGTGCTGCGTAGGACGGAATTCATTCCGACGTCGCATGGTGGGACGGAATTCATTCCGTCTTCGTTGGTTACGTCGTCGGGTACGGCAAACGGAATGAATTCCGTTCTACGCACGACAAACGGAATGAATTCCGTTCTACGCGTGGGTATCGTCTGGCAAGGCAGCATCCTGCATCCTTGGGACCAGCACCGCTCTTGCAAGCTGGCCCACTTCGAGCCCCTCACGCGCATTCAAGGCGTGCGGCTGGTCAGCCTGCAAAAAGGTCCAGGCACTGAACAGCTTCAAGAGCTCAGTGACAACACGGGTTTTACGGTGGACTACCTTAGTGGGGCGGTCGATGAATCGGGCGCTTTCCTCGACACGGCGGCGATCATGGCCAACCTCGACCTGGTGGTCACAGTAGACACGGCGGCCGCCCATCTGGCCGGCGCTCTTGGTAAACCATGTTGGCTTGCTTTGGCTTACACGCCCGACTACCGCTGGCTGCTCGGGCGGGACGACAGCCCGTGGTACCCCAGTATGAGGCTATTCCGCCAGCCGGCCGTCGGCGACTGGGACGGGCTTTTCGAGCGGATCGCCATCGAGCTGGCCGCGGTTATCGACCGGGGCGGGAGTCAGAACCAAGGACATGCAGGACGTGAGCCACGGATACGCACGGGTGAACACGGATCGGAAAAGTAAAAAAGTGTAACTGAAGGACAGCCTTATGCGGAAGGACGAACCACGTGCGAGTCAACTCGATCTTCTTGAAGGCGGTGCGGTGATGGAGCAATCCACAGATTACGCAGATTTCACAGATTGGTTTTCCGGGCGACCTCCTGCGTCTCCACGACTCGTGTGAGTCAACTCGGCCTTCTTGAAGATTTTACAAATTGGTTTTCCGGGCGACTGACTGTTCGCGCGATTCTACTGCCTCCGCCGGGATCGGCACCAAGGCCCTATAAACCTGTCGATCGTATTTGGCGACGCCACCGTCTGGGCGACACGACCATCGTTCCCTTCCTACCCTAAATCTGTGAAATCTGTACTACTAACGTTTTGTTTCTTTGTTGGCCGCGAAGATTTTACAATCCACGAATCACACGAATGACACGAATGTTCGATGAAGATGCCCTCATTCGTGGAATTCGTGCGATTCGTGGACGGTTCAGTCTTTGGTTGCGGCCGAAGGCCGCGCTGGGAAATCTGTGGATCAAATCGCGTACTCGTCGATCGTTTGAATCGCGCTTGTTTCCGTCTCGACTCTGGTCGGAAAAGCTCCAGGCTGGTTCATTTCGGACCAGCCCGAGCGAAGTCCGGATCCGCTTCGTGCCTATCTGAAGACTCGCGCATCGTCGCCTTTCGCCCCGAAAGTACGCCTTTTCGCCGAGCGAAAGTCGCCACAGGCCCAGCCGAAACGCCTAAAATGGGGCTTTTCTTGCCAAGTCGAAAGAAATTCCGCCGCGCCAGAAAAAAAGGTTGCAAGCAAGTGCAAATTGTGTACCTTGGTAACTTGCCTCTGGTAACTAATCGGGGGGGGGCTGCGCGAGTAGAAGTTCATCCCAAGCCCGACCCGCCTGTTCATGCCCTAGACGATTCCCACCCACCGTCGCGGCGCCGCTGAATTTCAGGCCGCCACGGTCGCACCACGAGGCTGCCGATATGACATTTGATTTCCGCTCCTGGCTACGCCAATTGGCCTACCGGATGACCTTGCCCCGCGGGCAAGTCCACCGCCGAAAGAAGAGCAACCGCCGCGAACTGTGGCATCCCTTCGAGTTGCTCGAACCCGTCGTCCTCTTGTCGCAGAACCACGGCGGCGGCACCACGCCGGACGACTGGACCGGCGCCGGAAACGATGGCCTCTGGGGCAATGCCGCCAACTGGAGCGCCGGTGCACCCGTCGCGACCTCCGATGTTTCCATCCCCGCCGGCGTCACGGTGACGTACAACGGCGGCCCGACCACGATCAACAGCCTCGCCGTCGCCGCGACGTCGACTTTGAACGTCGACGGCAATAGCTCGATCAATATCGACCGCGCCACTTCAGTCACGCCGCTGGAGCTCGACGGCGCGATCAACCTGGGCGACGCGGCAAGCTCCGGCGGCTTGCTCTTCGGTCAAGCCGATGGTGCCGGGCTCGGGGCGCAGCACATCAGCACCTCCGGCAACGGCACGATCACTTTCAGTTCCGACGCAAGCAACCTTTTGGAAGGCACGACCGACATCGGATTGGTGATCGACGTCGGCATCAGCATTGACGGCGGCGCGGGAACGATCGGCAACGCCGTGGCGGGCAATCTCGACAATCAGGGCACGATCGACGCTGCCGGCTCCGGTTCTGCTCTGACGGTCCATCTCGGTCCCACGGGTGGGGCCAACGACGGGGTTATCATCGCCACGTCGGGCGGCGGCGCGACCGTCGACGGCGGAAGCTGGACCAACAATGCTTCGCTGCTGGCCTCAGGCGGCGCCACGCTCAACGTCGACGACAATGTCGCAGACTCCTGGAACAATCCCGGCTCGATCGAAATCTTCAGTTCGACGGTGAACCTAGGCGGCACGTTCACGCAAGGCGGACTGACGGCCGGGTTTTTCTCCCGAGACGCCGCCAGCACGGTCAACCTCACTGGCACGATCAGCGGCAATCTCACGCTCGACGACGCCACGGGAAGTTGGAACTTGGACGGCGGGACGCTCACGGGCGCCACATTCTCAACCAGCGGCGCCGCCGTGCTTTACGCCACCAGTGGCGGCGGCACACTCAACTCCGAAACGCTCGACAGCCCGATCGATTTCTCGACTAACAACAACGCCAGTGCCGCGATCATCGGCGGGCTGACGCTCAACACCGCGCTCCAGATCGGAAGCGCCGACGGCTCGACTTACGCGGGGCTCGTGGTCTCGGGCACGCAAACGTTAGGCACATCCTCGATCGGCACCATCAACCTCGGCGGGAGCGGAAACGACACGCTCTATGCCAGTGGCGGCACGCTGACGCTCGCCGATGGTCTCACGATCCAGGGCCAGGGCGGGGGGATCAACGGCAGCGGGACGGTCGTCAATGTCGGCACGATCGACGCCAACGTCGCCGGCGGCGCGGTCAACATTGATCCACTCACGTTTACCAATAACGGCACCGTCGAGGCCACGCGCGGCGGCACGCTCACGGTCAATCCAAGCACGCTCACCAATTTCTCCGGCGGCACGCTCAGCGGCGGCACCTGGCAGGCCACGGGCGGTGGCACGCTCATCCTCTCGGGCGATTCGATCACGACCAATGCCGCCAACATTCTGCTTGATGGCGTAACTTCAGCCATCAACGACGACACCTCCGGCGATAACGCCCTGGCCGGCCTGACCGACAACGCCTCCGGCGGCAGCTTCACAATTCAGAATGGGGCTGATTTCACGTTCAACTTCGACTCTCCGAGCACGTTCACCAATGAGGGCAATTTCACGATCGGCGCCCAGAGTACGTTCGTCGCCGCCACCGGCTACACCTATAAGCAAACGAGCGGAGTTACCCAGCTCAACGGCGGCACGTTGGATGGTAGCGTCGGGGGCGGTGGCGGCCCGACGGGCGTCGTGATCGATGGCGGCACGCTCTCCGGTTCAGGCACGATCGCCGACAACCTGACCGTCGACTCCGGCGGCACCTTCTACCCCGGAGGCAACGGCACCTCCGGCACGGTCACGATCACAGGGAACTACACCCAAGGTTCCGGCGGCACCCTCTCGCTCGACATCGGCGGCACGACCCCGGGCACACTCTACGACCAGGTCGTCGTCGACGGCACGGCAACCCTGGACGGCACGCTCGACGTCAACACGATCAATGGCTTCACGGCCGCCGGGGGGCAGTCGTTCGATGTCCTTACCGCCGTCGCCGCCGGCGTCAGCGGCACGTTCGCCACGGTCAATGACGGCACGGGCGCGCCGTCCTTCACGACCTATCTGTCGCGCGAGGTCGTGCTCTCGACCACTCCGGCCCAGGTCGTGACCAACACCGCCGACTCGGGGCCCGGCAGCCTGCGCGACGCGATTGCCACCGTCGACGGCGGCCCGGCTTCGCTGACCTCGATCTTCTTCGACATCCCCGGCGCGGGCGTACAAACCATCCAGCCGCTGAGCGCCTTGCCGACGATCATCCAGCCGGTGGCCATCGACGGCACGACCCAGGCTGGCTACGCCGGCGCGCCCCTCATCGCGCTCGACGGCTCCTCGGTCGGTTCCGGGA
>Ga0307373_10004535_pt1 | contig 23293 bp, 16 predicted proteins | sample OX2MG_FD_202534 | JGI IMG/M metagenome (GOLD analysis project Ga0307373, IMG submission 202534) | Soil microbial communities from Risofladan, Vaasa, Finland - OX-2 | ecosystem: Environmental > Terrestrial > Soil > Coastal area > Acid sulfate soil | place: Finland: Risofladan, Vaasa | collected... | reverse complement strand
CGGCCCCTGGGCCGCCGGCGGACAGAGAACGCAGCCGTTAGGGCTTGCCAGCCGGCAACCCTGTCCCTTTAGGGCGCGTCCCAAGCGGGGCAAGTGGACAGGCAACGCGACCTGGACGGCCCATTTGTGTGGCCGGCGCCGAACTCTGTCCTCTTGAGGAACCGAACCGCACGCCGGGTCCCGCCAGGTCCCGCCAGGTCCCGCCAGGTCCCGCCAGGTTCCCCCGAGCCACCGCCGGCCGGCCAGCCTCGCTGGTCCGGGGCCCGGCCTGACCCTGCACCAGTTCGCCGCCCGCCGTTCGCCGCCCGCCGCCCGCCGCTCGCCGACCTAGTCCGCCGCTCGCCGACCTAGTCCGCCGGCCAGCGCTCGGTGCCCGAGCCCCCGCGCCGGCGCCCGGAGAGCCCCGAGAGCCCCGAGAGCCCCGAGAGCCCCGAGAGCCCCGTCCCACGCCCGCCACCACGCCCCGTCCCACGCCCGCCGTCGCGCCCCGCCCCGCGCCCCAGGGCCCATGTCCGCCGCCACGCCCCCGCCTCGGGGCCGGTGAGAGCCGGCGTGGTGTTCGACGCCGCCCGCCGGCGTGCAGTCCACCAGTCGGTCGTCTGCTCGTCGGCCAGTGCGGCGACGGCACGCTCCAGCCGTTCGGCCAGCGCGCGGGCCTCCGCGGAAGTACCTCTGTCTTCCCGCGCCTGCAAGGGACGACCGAACGTCACGATCGTCCGTCCCGGCCGGATCACGTTTCCGCCCTTCGGGAGGATGTCCCTGGTCCCCGAGACGTAGACCGGCACTACCGGCCGCCCGGTCCGCGCGCCGAGCCACGCCGCTCCGGCGCTGTGCGGCTGTGCCCACCCGTCCGGGCTGCGCCCGCCCTCGGGGAAGATCAGCAGGCTCCAACCCTCGGCGAGCAGCGACGCCACCCGATTGACCGATTCGCGGCTGGCCCGCTGGCGTTCGATCGGGACCGCGTTCAACAAGAAGGCGAACACGGTCGCCTTCACCCGCGTGTCGAAGAAGTAGTCGGCGGCGCCCGCCACGAACATCCGGTGCCGCCACCGTTCGGGGATCACCGACAGGATCAGCGGGGCGTCGACATGGCTGACGTGGTTCGCCGCGAAGATGACCGGTTCGTCGAGATGGGAGATCCGGTCCAGTCCGTCCACGGTCGGCGAGGCGACCGCCTGGACGAGTGGGCGGGACACGAGTTCCTGCACCAGGACTCGAGCGAATCGCGCCGGATAACGACGCGCCCATTCGCTGTCATAGTCCATCCCCAGGTTCTTCTCGACTGGCGGCCGGTCGATTCCCCCCGGCCAGGAAGGCGCGGTGAACGGGAACGCCAGCGACGACGCCCGGGGCAGGCGCACACGCGACCGCAACGCTCTCAGCGACTCGGGTGTGACGGGCAGCCGCCGCAGCGGCTCGACCGATCCGGACAGCCCGCGACCGGCCACACCGCCGCGACCTGCCGCACCGCTGCGCCGGCTTCCCGACGAAGCCATTAGTGGACGTCCGCGAGCATGATCGGCGGGCAGTGCAGGTGGGTGATCGTGGCGTCACGGCCGACCACGTCGCTCGCCATCTCGAGTGCGTCGGTGAGAGTCGACGCCGGCGAGAACCCGAGCCGGCGCACGGAGCGCGGCTCGCCGCCCACGATGATCACACGCCCGAGGTGCTCCAGCGCGTGCGCGCCCCAGTACCACATGTAGAAGGGGTGCACCCCGTGGTAGGCGTGGCTGGTCCTGTAGAGGTGTCGGTACCACTCGTCTGTGGCGTAGCGCTCCTCGTAGTTCTTCTCGATCTCGACCGGATCGGTCGTGTCCGCGAGGACCTCTTCGAAGAAGTCGATGTACGACGGGTGGTGCACCGGGTGGAAGGCCCACGGCGTCGGGTGCGAGAGGATCGCGACACCGCCCTTGCGCACGACGGGTTGCCCCCGGTACAGGTTGAAGAGGTACCCGAGTCCCATGCACATCACGAGGATCGGGTTCATGATCGAGTTGACGTTGTAAGGGCACAGGTGAGGCAGGCCGAATACCGCGATGTCGGTCTGACCTTCGACGTGCACCAACTGCTGGCGGTACACCATCTCCGTGGTCGCGCGGTGCACTGCTTCGACCTCGCCGGCGTTCACCCCGGTCATCTGATGTGGTGCCTTGATCGACTGGAAGATCGACCGGGCGGCACGGGGCGGAGTCATCGCGAGCGATCTCTCCGTCGCCAGATAGAGCCCCCTGTCCCGGGCCGACCACTCCCACTCTCGCTTTTGCAGGAAGGCCATCTGGGAAGGGAAGGTGTCGTTGTTGAGGGTCGTCTCGATCTGGAACACCTTCACGCCGGCGGCCGCGATCAGCCGGCCCATCCGCCAGTTGGAGGAGTGAAGCTCGGATTTCTCCTGGTCCATAAACGACCGGCTGTGTCGCATCGTCTTCACGTTGTGGTGATGGCGGAGGCTGCGGTAGCTGGCGAGACCAGTCGCCACGCTCTTGTGGCCCCCGTCCATGGCAACCAGGTTGATGTTGACGTAGACGAGCAGGTCGGATTCGGCAGCCCGCCTGTTGATCTCGACGTCCTCGCCGTGGTCGGTCTGGCCGAGGTGCACCATCGCGTCGGGGTCCTCGGCGTCGTGCTGCAACAACAGACCGTGCGGCGCGAAGGCGTCGTAGACGCGGTCGCCGATGGCGTGGCGCAACTCGGCTTCGGTCATGCGCCGGTGAAGCGCGAGCGCGCAGATCAGGACCACGTCGTCGACGCCGGCATGCGCGGCCATGTCGAGCACCGCTTCGATGACGCGCTGCCTGTTGTCGGGGCGGCGCATGGGAGGGAGCGGGAGGGAGATGTCGTCGAAGGCGATCGTCAGCTTCATGCCGGGGAAGAGCAGTGACGGCAGCGGTTGCGAATCGCCGAGGGGGTTCAACAGGGCGTCGCGGATCGCGTCGTCGGGATCTTCGAGCGGCTCGAGAGGCTCGGGCGCGTAGATGACGCGGGAGCGCCCAGCGGGCAGGCGCTCCAGGCGGAAGCCCTCCCCGTGCCAGGTGAGGATCGGCGGGGTGGACCTGTCGACTTCGAGTACGAATCCGGGGCGGGGCATGGGCTTGGGAAACCTATCTTCTCTTCTCGTCACGCATGTCGAACGCGACCTTGACGGCGCCACGCCGTCCGGCGGCGGCTGCGTGCTCGATGGCGTCGCTGTAGCGGTCGAGGGGGTAGGTGGCGGTTACGAGCCGCTCGAGACCCGCCGCGTCGACCAGCTCCATGGAGAGATCGAAGCTGTGGCGCCCGCCGGCGGCAGGCTCGGGCCCGTACGCGTAGGCGCCGACAAGGCGGACTTCGCGCTGCCAGAGCCCTGTGAGGTCTACGTCGACGTGCCCGGGCATGCCGATCATCACAACGGTCCCGCCGGGCGCGACGACCGCCAAGGATTCGGACAAAGACTGCGCGCTTCCGACGCAGTCGAACACGACAGGTGCGCCCGCGGTGAGTTGTCCGTTGTCGAGCAGCCATCCGCCGGTGGACCTCCGTACCGCACGTCTGAGCGCGTCGGGCTCGACGACGGTCGCGGCCCCGAGCTCCGATGCGAGCCGGCGTTGCTCGGGGTGCTTCGCGACCGAGATCAACGACACGATGTCGGGACGCAACCGGCGCACGGCGGCGATGGTCGCCAGGCCGAGAGTTCCGGCACCGATCACCACAGCGGTCGTCTCGTCGCCGGCGGGGGCACTGAGCGCACCGTGTACCGCGCAGGCGACCGGCTCCACCATCACGGCCGCCTGGTCGGACCAGTCAACCGGGACGTCGTGCAGCTGCAACGTGTGGGCGACCATCGCTAGGGACCAGCCCCCGCCCGTGTCGGCGCAGTACCCGCTCTGCAGGCCCGGGCTCAGGTGCCCGGTGGTGAGGCGCTCGCAGTGATTCGTCCGGCCCGCCGCGCACTGGGCGCAGCGGGGCTCTATCGCGCGTATCGCGCAGTGCAGCACCGGTTCGACGACCACCCGCCGGCCGTCCTCCGTGTCGGCGACGATCTCGTGGCCGGGCACGAACGGAAAGCTCACGATCGGCTCGAACCACCGCGACGAACGACCGTCCACCGTCGCCAGATCGCTCCCGCATATCCCAGACAACCGCGGCCGAACCACCTCCCAGCCTGTGCCCGGCAGCTCGGGCGTCTCCGTGTCGACCAGCCGCAGCGGGCCGACACGTCCACCACCGCCTGAGCGCCACTCCGAGACAGCACGAGCGGCGGCGAAACGCGCGACCGAGCGTTCCATCTGCAGCGCTTTCATGCGCGTGGCCCGATGGGCAGGAGCGGTCGCGGGCCTTGCGGAGCCTTCGGCCAATGCTCGACGTGCCAACCGCGCTTGCGGGCGATGGCCGCCAGCTTCGTCTCGGGGTTCACCGCGACGGGATGTCCGGCCGCCTCGAGCATCGGAAGGTCGCTCGCGGAGTCGGCGTACGCGACGCTCTCCTCGAGGTCGAGGCTGTTGGCTTGCGCGTAGTCGGCCATTATCAGCGCCCGCGCCTCGCCGGTCGGCGGGGCTTCGAGAAGCTCACCCGTGAAGCGCCCGTTCCTCCTGCCGAGGCTTGCGCAGACCACCTCGTCGAAGAGAGGCCGGAGCGGTTCGATTACGACGTCGAGCGCACCTGTGATCAGGAGCGTCTTGTGACCGAGCGCGCGGTGCTCGCGCACCCGCCGGATGCCGGCCGGGAAGGACTTCGTGAGGATCAGGTCGCTGAAGAGCTCCCACCCGTCGCGTTGGAGGCGGTCGACTGGGGCGCCCTCGTAGCGTCGGTAGAAGTAGCGGAGGAAATCCCCGCGGTCGGTACGGTCCAGCGCCAGCAGCTTCGGCGCCTCCCGCAGTGTCTTGATCACGAACCGGGCGCGGTCCGCGTCGTCTTGGTGGCGGGTTGCGAGCCACGAGTACGAGTCGACAACGTTGGACGCGATGAGAGTGTTCTCCAGGTCGAACACCGCGAGCTGCCGCTCGGGGGAGAGCACCGCCTTTCGCCCGCGCTCCTCGCGGGTCATGCCGGTCGACCCCTTGCCGGTCTTCGCTCTGGTCGCCGTTCCCTGTTTGGGTGCCTGGCGGACGCGGGCGTGCGCCACGACCGAGGGGAGGTAGACGTCGCGACAGAAGTGCGGCCAGTCGATGACGGCCGGGTCGAAGCAGAACTCCTCGCGGTCGTCAGCGGGCAGGCTTGCGTACAGGTCGAGCAGCCGGTCAACCGAGAAGATCGCCTCGGTCTCGGTGTACGCCCCGTACAGCTCTACATAGGAGAGCGCGCGTTCCGCCTCCTCTCTCCGCTCTTCCAGCCGCGCGCTCAGCTCCGCCTGCCTGCCCCGCAGGGGCAGCGCCTGGAGGGTGCGCTCAGCGCGGTCGAGCACCTGCGTGGCGCGCTCGAGCTGGTGCTGCACCCGCCGGCGGCCGGGAAACGACCACTCGGGCACCATGATGGGCTGGTCCTGGCTGTCGGCGAGCGGGTTCTCGAGGAACCAGGTCCGCACGAGGTCGACCAGTTGGCGGTAGCGCAATGGGTTGCGCGCGCCCGACGCGGAGTGGAACACGTCCGGCTCGTCGAGCGGACCTCTCGCTGCGACCGCCACGATCGAAGCGACGACGAGATCGACGGGGATCACGTCGATGATGCCCTCGGGCACCCCGGGGAACTCCTTGAGCAGTCCCTTCGCGTACGAGATGATCACCGGGTCCGCCATGCGGAACCCCCGGATCCACCCCGGTACCGGTTCGGCGAGCGACGACTCGATGATCGAGGGGCGCACGATGGTCACCGGCAGCGCGCCTCGCGTGTCGAGCAGCGCCCGTTCGCCCAACGACTTCGTGTAGGCGTAGGCGTCTGGCCAGCCGAGACCCTGTGCACGCGCCTTGCCGAACTCGACCATGCGGTCCTTGACCCATTCCTCGCGTAGCCTCTCGGCCTTTCCCGCCAGCAGCGGGCTACCGGCCGCTCCGAGCTCGCCGCGCGCTCGCCTCTTGAAGCTCGCGAGCATCTTGGGGTCGCGGCTTTCGCTGTCCGCGTCGGCCCTCGCCCGCCGTGCTGCATCGACCTCCGGTCTCCACGCGACCTCCGCGGACCAGGGTGTGTCCGGGAGAGTCGCTTCGGGCGCTGGCCCGCGGCGGCTTCCGGCGACGTAAGCGGTCGACACGGCGATGAGGTGGGGAAGCTCACCGCCGCCCGGATGCAGCTCGTTGAGCGTTGAGGCGACGCGCACCGGGCCGAGAAGGTTGATCTCGACGGCGGCGTCGAGAGGGGAGTCGAAGCTCACGGTCGCGGCTGAATGGATCACGGTCTGGCACGAGCGCAGCACGTCACGCCCGGCGTCGTCGAGACCGAGGCCGTCCACTCCGACGTCACCTGCCATCACGTGGACGCGACGTTCCATCTCCGTGTCGAAGCGGTCACCGAGCTCGGAGCGCAGCCGGTCGAAGCAGTTGTTGCGCAGGATCTCGCGCCGCACCCGGTCGGACGCACCCCGACGTCCGGGACGCACGAGCAGCGCCACCTCGCACTCCGGAACTGCGCGAAGAAGCCTCTCGGCCAGGGCGGTGCCCAGGAACCCAGTAGCGCCGGTGATGGCTATCCGCCGGCCGGCGAGGGCCTCACGCAGCATCCTGTGTGTCTACCATCTGGGAGTCTGGCATCCCGGGCTATGGGCTCTCAGCGAGTGCGGTCATCGAGTCTGTGACCGCCGAGACTCCCAGTTGGTGACGCGATGAGTGCCCTTCGGGCTCAGGCGATGCTCCGTTTGGCGCTGAACATCGCCCGGTCCGCCTGGCTCACTACCGCCTCGGGATCGTCGTACGGCCCCGCGAAGCACACCCCGAGGCTCGCCGTGACGTGGAATGTCCCTATATCCGGAATCGTGATCGGCTCGGCGATGGCCTCGCGGATGCGGGCGGCGATGGCGTGGGCTTCCTCTGCGGAGGGGAGATCCTCGCAGAGCACGAGGAACTCGTCTCCGCCCGTGTACGGCCGGGCCGGGGTGTCGGAAGGCCGCACCGCTCCGCGTATGCGGTCGGCGACGACCACGATCGCGCGGTCACCGACGGAATGGTCGTACTCGTCGTTGATCGACTTGAAGCCGTTCAGGTCGAGGAACAGGACCGCGATGTGCCGGCCGCTTCGCACGGCTCGCGCCTGAGCTTGCACCAGGCGGTCGACGAACATCGACCGCAGTGGAAGGCGGGTGAGCGGATCGCGGTTCGCCTGGTCCTTGAGCCGGTCGTACGCGACGCGCAGTTGAGCTTCGCTCTCTGCCAGCGCGCGCTTGCTCTCCACGACGTCCCTCTGGGCGTCCATGCGTTCTGTCTGCGCCGCGCCCAGCACAAGCCCGCACAGGGCGAGGACGGCGATGAAGACCTCCAGGTATTCGACCTTTCCAGGAGAGAGCGACTCGACGTGGGCGGCCACGGTCACCGCGGTCGTGGCGACGGCGACGCCAATCGAGGTTCCGGCGATGCCGCGTCGGAGCGCGAGCCACCCGATGGGTATCAACATCGGGTAATACGTCCGGCCACCCTGCGCGAAGGCAAGGATTGCGAGACCCGTGAAGGCGCCGGCCTGCGCGAGGTACTCGGCCAAGGGAACCAGCCAGCGCGAAGTGCCGGTGCTCGCACGGTCGCTTCGTCCCGTGCGTTCCCGGAGCCACCATCCGCCGAGGATGACGAGCGGAGCCGTGGCGAGAGCGCTGGCGGCGCTCGAGGCGAAGGTCTCGGCGAAGGCGCTCCCGAAGTTGTTGTAGTGCAGGTAGCCCGTCGCTTCAGCGAGCGGCAGGGCGAAGATGACCGCCAATGCCGTTCCGCCGGCGATGCAGACTGCCAATAGGACCGCGTCTGACAACCTGCGCAACGAGGGTCTGATGCGCAACTTGCGCGCAGTCACCGCGGCGAAGCCGTAGCCGGTGATCACCGCCGCAACCACCTCGAGGACCAATGGCCAAGCGGCGCCGCTGTGGCCGAGCGGCGATGCGGTGAGCGCGAGCAGCGCGGCGATGAGGATCGGGGCCGACCGCAGCCCGTACAGGAAGAGGACTCCGAACACGATGCCGAGGGTGGGCGTCCAGATCGACTGGCCCGCGTGGGAGGTGAAGTTTCTGGCGATGGCGGCAGCCGGGACGAGCAGGATCACGAAAAGCGCGAGGTACCACAGTCGCGGCTTCGTCTCTGCCGAGGACGAACGGATCCGCGCGTCGGCGACGACAGTGATCCCGCCACCATCGATCGCTGGTTCACCGCCCGGCCTGGCCGGTGCGGACGCGACGCGCACTTGGTCCCCTTTCGTCATCGGGGTCTTTTGCCCCTCAAGCTCTCCGCAGCTCAACCATACAACGCCGGCAAACCACTGTGGGCGATGGTCTTACCGCTTTGCGCGCTTCGCCTTTGGGGGGGTGTAGCGGCGATTCGGTGTGGGCGCCTTGGGGCGATTCGAGCTGTCGTCTTCATCCTTTTTCGACCGCTTCCGGCGCGCGGATCGCGCGGGAGGTCTTGTGGATCCGCCCGCCTTGGCCTGCGCGATTGCGGCTTTTCGCTGTCGTTGCGTCAAGAGCAGCGCGTACACCAGCGGGAAGACGATCGCTATGACGTGCATCGATTGCACCGAATTGGGTCCACGCGGAAAAGTCACGAAAAATGCCGCGATGACAGCCGCGAATGGTGCAATGAAGCGGTTGCGCGTTCTTAGTATCGGCAGCAAGGCAACCGCCGCGATCAGCCCAATGATCTGGAGTGTCGTTTGGGGGTGGGTTGGAGCGCCGGTTCCGTGGCGGATCAAGAAGTTCGCGATCGCGACCGCGATGAGGATGGCGGCCACGACGTGGCCGTAGAGGAACTCGTTGCCCTGCATGGTGCTCGGCTTCGCCTGTGGCGAGGTGCCCGCCCCGTTGGTCGCCGTGGAGCTGCTGCCGTCGCTCAAGCCTGCTCCTCGCTGCCGCTGTGCCCGTCGCCGGGCTGGCGTTCAACGCCGGGAGGTTTGGTCCGGTGGTCACCGGAGTTGCCCGGCAGCAGCCATGGCCGGACATTGACCACGCTCTGCTTGGGGCGCCCGTATTCGAAGTCCGCTTCGACGGGCAGATCCTGCGGCGGCTCTCCGGAGGTCTCCATGACCACGCTCGGCTCGTCCCTCTTGGGTTCGAAGACCTGTTGCAGCCCGAGGGCGAACCCGGTCAGGATCGCGCCGGTTGCGCTTCGCCGGCGCCAGGCCTCGACCTTGCTGGGAAGAGCCGTGTGCGGTTCGCCGTCCTCCTCGTCGGTGGGGAACTCGAAGAACTCGTCCTCGCCACCCAACTCGTCCAGCGGGTCCAGCGGGTCCAGCGGGTCCAGCGGGTCCAGCGGGTCGCCGGAGTCGCCGTTGTCTCCGTTGCCGGTACCCGTCTCGTCCACCCCGCCAGGCTACCGCTGCGCCCAGCGCTCCAAAGAAGGTTCGCAGCATCGCCTCACTCGGCCTATCCGCCCTTTTTTTTGCGGGACAGAGCCGTCGTCTGATGACGGATCCGTCCCGCAAAACGGATCCGTCCCGCAAAAAGCGCGGCTGGGCGCGGCCACCCAGTCGAGCGAACCGCTCTACGCCTGGGGCAGCGGCGCCGGCAGGAGGGTGGCGCCGGCGAGGAAACGGTCCACCGCCGCGGCTGCGGAGCGGCCCTCGGCGATCGCCCAGACGATCAGGCTCTGACCTCTGCCGGCGTCGCCGCACACGAACACACCAGGGACGTCGGTCTCGTAAGACGGCGACCGTGCGATGGTCCCCCGTGACGTCGTCGACGCTCCGAACGCTGACGCGAGCGCCGGCTCCGGACCCGCGAATCCGAGCGCCAGCAGCACCAGTTCGCACTCCAGCTCGAACTCGGTGCCCTCGATCGGGTCGAAACGAGGCCGCCCGTCGACCTCCGACATCTCGACCTCGCATGCGCGCAACCCGCGGATCGCCCCCGAGCCGTCGTCGATGAACTCGAGCGTGTTGACCGCGAACACCCTCTCGCCGCCCTCCTCGTGTGCGGACGAGGTGCGGAAGATCAGCGGCCAGGTCGGCCAGGGCGTGGATGGGTCGCGCAGGTCGGGAGGGCGGGGCATGATCTCGAACTGGTGGATCGACTTGGCGCCCTGGCGGTGCGCCGTGCCGAGGCAGTCCGCCCCCGTGTCGCCGCCGCCGATGATCACGACCCGCTTGCCCGTGGCGGTGATCGGAGTGGCGGACGCCGGGTCAGGCGCGTTGACTGCGCGGTTCGCCGGCGGGAGGTATTCCATCGCGTGGTGGACGCCGCGAAGCTCGCGACCGGGGATCTGCAGATCGCGCGGCACGGTGGCTCCGACAGCAATGACGACCGTGTCGTGCAACGACCGGACGTCCGCGGCCGACACACAACCCGGTCCTGTCTCCGGACCTACGGATACGCCGGTCACGAAAGCGGTTCCTTCCGCCTCCATCTGCTCGAGCCGGCGGTCGAGGAACCGCTTCTCCATCTTGAACTCGGGGATCCCGTAGCGAAGCAAGCCGCCTGGGCGGTCGTCGCGCTCGTACACGGTTACTGAGTGGCCGGCCCTCGTGAGCTGCTGCGCGGCGGCCAGACCCGCCGGCCCGGAGCCGATCACCGCCACCCGTTTGCCCGTCTGCTTCTCGGGCACGACCGGCTGGACCCAGCCCTCGTCCCAGGCCCGGTCGATGATGGTCACCTCGACCTGTTTGATCGTCACCGGATCGGAGTTGATCCCCAGCACGCAAGCCGCTTCGCAGGGCGCCGGGCAGAGCCGTCCGGTGAATTCGGGGAAGTTGTTCGTGGCGTGGAGTCTCTCGATGGCCGAGCGCCACTGGTCGCGGTAGACGAGGTCGTTCCAGTCGGGGATGAGGTTGCCGAGCGGGCAGCCGTCGTTGCAGAACGGTATGCCGCAGTCCATGCAGCGGCTCGCCTGGGTCTGCAGGCGCTCCGTCGGGAACGGCTCGTACACCTCCTTCCAGTCGCGCAGACGCACGGGTACGGGCCGCCGCTGGGGGAGTTCCCTTCCCGCTTCGAGGAAACCGGTGGGCTTACCCATGAGCGGCCGCCATCACTGCGTCGTCGACGGGTACTCCCGACTCCCGCGCGGCGCGCATTGCGTCGAGCACCCGCTTGTAGTCGCGGGGCATCACCTTTACGAACTCCGAAGCCGTCCGCGGCCAGCCCGCCAGTACCCGGGCGCCGACGGCCGAGCCGGTTTCGTCCACGTGGCGTCGCAGGACGTCGGCGAGCCACTCGACATCCTCGTCGTCGCAGTCCTCGAGGTCGACCATCTCGCCGTTGACGTTCGCTCCGAACGCACCGCGGGGATCCCACACGAAGGCGACGCCTCCGGACATGCCCGCGCCGAAGTTCCTGCCGGTCGGTCCGAGCACGACCACCCTGCCTCCGGTCATGTACTCGCAGCCGTGGTCGCCGACCCCCTCGACCACCGCGGTCGCTCCCGAGTTGCGTACGCAGAAGCGCTCGCCGACGACACCGCGGATGAACGCCTCGCCGGCAGTCGCGCCGTACAGGATCACGTTGCCGGCGATGATCTGCTCCTCGGCCACGAAGCCTGGCGGCGCTTTCGGCGACGGCCGGACCACCAGGCGCCCGCCCGAGAGGCCCTTGCCCAGGTAGTCGTTGGCGTCGCCTTCCAGTCGCAGGGTGACGCCTCTGGGCACGAACGCCCCGAAGCTCTGGCCCGCCGATCCTGTGAAGGAGAGATCGATCGTTCCGTCAGGGAGGCCAGCGCCGCCGTAGCGGCGCGAGATCTCCGCGCCGAGCAAGGTGCCGGTGGTGCGGTTCACGTTGCGGATCGGCATTTTCAACACGACTGGCCGGGCGTCGTCGAGCGCCGGCCGGCACGCCTCGATCAGCTCGCGGTCGAGGACCCGGTCGAGACCGTGGTCCTGCGAGCTCACGCAGTGGCGGGCGGCATTCGGATCGACCGCCGGCACCTCGAGTATCGGCGACAGGTCCAGGCCGCGAGCCTTCCAGTGGTCGACCGCCTGTTCGATGTCGATCAGCTCCGGGTGCCCGATGACCTCGTCGAGCGAACGGAAGCCCGTCGAGGCGAGGAGTTCCCTCACCTCCTCGGCGATGTATTCGAAGAAGGTCACGACGAACTCGGGGCGGCCGGTGAAGCGCTTGCGCAGCTCCGGGTTCTGGGTCGCAATACCGACGGGGCACGTGTCGAGATGGCAGACGCGCATCATGATGCAACCGCTCACGACCAGCGGAGCGGTTGCGAACCCGTACTCCTCGGCGCCGAGCAGCGCGGCGATCACTACGTCCCGCCCGGTCTTCAGCTGACCGTCCACCTGCACGACGATGCGGTCGCGCAGCTTGTTGAGCATGAGAGTCTGCTGGGTCTCGGCGAGACCGAGTTCCCAGGGAGCGCCGGCGTGCTTGATCGAGGTCAGGGGAGACGCGCCCGTGCCCCCGTCGTGACCGGAGATGAGCACCACGTCGGCGTGCGCCTTCGACACGCCCGCGGCGACGGTACCGACCCCGACCTCGGCGACGAGCTTGACGTGGATGCGGGCGGCGTCGTTGGCGTTCTTCAGGTCGAAGATCAGCTGCGCCAGGTCCTCGATGGAATAGATGTCGTGGTGCGGCGGGGGAGAGATGAGGCCGACGCCTGGCGTCGAGTAACGGGTCCGGGCGATCCACGGGTACACCTTGTGCCCGGGAAGCTGGCCGCCCTCGCCCGGCTTGGCTCCCTGGGCCATCTTGATCTGGATGTCGTCGGAGTTGACCAGGTACTCGCTGGTGACGCCGAAGCGGCCCGACGCCACCTGCTTGATGGCGCTCCTGCGAAGATCCCCGTTCGGGTCGGGCGTGAAGCGGTCGGCGTCCTCGCCGCCCTCGCCGGTGTTCGAGCGTCCTCCGATCCTGTTCATCGCGATGGCGAGCGTCTCGTGGGCTTCGGCAGAGATGGACCCGTAGGACATGGCGCCGGTGTTGAAGCGCGACACGATCGACGAGACGGGCTCGACCTCGTCGATCGGGACGGGGGTCCGGCCCAGCTCCTCGGCCGACTTCACGCGGAACAGCCCGCGCAGAGTCCCGAGATGGGCGGCCTGGTCGTCGACGGCCTTGGTGTACTGCTTGAAGATGTCGTAGCGCTGCGTGCGGGTCGAGTGCTGCAGCTTGTGGACTGTCGTCGGGTTGAACAGGTGGTACTCGCCTTCACGTCGCCACTGGTACTCGCCTCCGACCTCGAGGTCGCGGTGGGCGAGCTCCGTCGGCCGGTCCGGCCACGCCTTGGCGTGCCGCGCGAGAACCTCCCTTGCGATCTCGTCGAGCCCGATCCCGCCGATGCGGCTGACAGTCCCGGTGAAGTAGCGGTCGACGAGCTCACGCGACAGCCCGATCGCTTCGAATACCTGCGCGCCGGTGTAGGAAGCGACGGTGGAGATGCCCATCTTGGACATCACCTTGAGGATGCCCTTGCCGCAGGCACGCACGTAGTTGCGCGCGGCCTGGCGCGGCGTGACGCCGGCCAGCACCCCGTCCCCGATCAGCTCGGTGATCGAGTCGAACGCGAGGTAGGGGTTGATGGCTGCCGCCCCGTAACCCAGGAGGAGGGCCATGTGGTGGATCTCGCGGGCCTCTCCCGTCTCGACGACGAGACCCACGCGGGTGCGTGTCTTTTCCTGGATCAGATGGTGATGCACCGCGCTCACCAGCAGAAGCGCCGGGATCGGCGCGAGCTCGGCCGAACTGTGCCTGTCGGACAGGACGATCACCTTCGCTCCGCCGTCGATCGCCTCGCTCACGCGGGCGCAGATTTCGTCGAGCGCTTCCCTCATCGCCTCCCCCGGTGACTCCGAGCCGACGGGGAACAGGCCGTCGATCGCAAACGACCTCCACCCGGGCTGCGTCCCGTCCTCGTTGATATAGAGCAGCTTCGCGAGCTCCTCATTGGTGAGGATCGGCTGGGGCATCACGATCTGGTTGCAGCTGTCGGGCTCCGGCGCCAGCAGGTTGCGCTCCGGCCCGATCGTGCTGCCGATGGAGGTCACCAACTCCTCGCGGATGGCGTCGAGCGGCGGGTTGGTGACCTGCGCGAACAGTTGCTGGAAGTAGTCGTAGAGGACCCGCGGCCGGTCCGAGAGAACCGCTATGGGCGTGTCGGTGCCCATCGACCCGATCGGCTCGTACCCGGTCTTGGCCATCGGCGCAAGGAGCACCTTGAGCTCCTCCGTCGTGTAGCCGAACAGGCGCTGGTGTGTCACGACCGACGCATGCTGCGGCGTCAGCGTGAAGCGAAGAGCCAGGTCGTCGAAGTGGATCTGCTTCTCGGCGAGCCAGTCGCCGTAGGGGTGCTCTGCTGCGAGCGCCGCCTTGATCTCGTCGTCGGCGACGATCCTCCCCTTGGACGTGTCGACGAGGAACATCCGCCCCGGTTGCAGCCGGCCCCTCTGCACCACCTTCGACGGCTCGATGTCCAGCACCCCGACTTCTGATGCCATGACCACGAGGCCGTCGTCGGTAACCCAGTAACGGGAGGGGCGAAGCCCGTTGCGGTCCAGCACCGCGCCGATCACGGTGCCGTCGGTGAACGCGATCGACGCCGGCCCGTCCCACGGCTCCATGACCGATGCATGGAATTGGTAGAACGCGCGGCGCGCCGGGCTCATAGTGCGGTGGTTCTCCCACGCTTCGGGGATCATCATCAGCACGGCATGAGGAAGCGACCGGCCGCCGAGGTGCAGCAGCTCCAGCACCTCGTCGAAGCTCGCCGAGTCGCTCGCACCCGGCGTGACGATGGGGAACGCCCGCGACAGTCCGCCGGGGAACAGGTCCGACTCGAGGAGCGCCTCACGGGCGCGCATCCAGTTACGGTTGCCCTGCAGCGTGTTGATCTCGCCGTTGTGCGCGAGATAGCGGTACGGGTGCGCGAGCGGCCAGCTCGGGAAGGTGTTCGTCGAGAAGCGGGAATGGACCAGCGCGAGGGCGGAGTCGAGGCGCTCGTCCTCCAAGTCGACGAAGAAGGTCTCGACCTGGGGGGCGGTGAGCATCCCCTTGTAGACGATTGTCCGCCCCGACAACGACGGGAAGTAGGTGCCTTCGACCTCGTGCTCGACCCGCTTGCGCAGGATGAACGCCCGTCGTTCGAGGTCGAGTCCCGTCGCACCGCCGGCCTCAGCGACGAACAGCTGCTTCATCGACGGCATCGCTTCCAGCGCGATGGTGCCGAGCGCGCTCGCGTCGATCGGGACGTCCCGCCAGCCGATGATGGTCATCTCCTCGGACGCGGCGACCTTGCCGATTTCTCTCACGGCCCGCTCGGCTTCGGCCGCCTCCGACGGCAGGAACGCGATCCCGGTGGCGTACGCCCCCGCCTCGGGCAGTTCGAAGCCGACCTGCGTCCGGTAGAAGGCGTCGGGAACCTGGATCAGGATGCCGGCGCCGTCACCCGTGTTGCTCTCGGCTCCCGAGGCTCCCCGGTGCTCGAGGTGGCACAGGCTGGCCAGTCCCTTGCGAATGATTTCGTGGCTTCGCCTGCCGTGCATGTCCACGACGAACGCGACGCCGCACGCGTCGTGCTCGAACTCGGGCCGGTAGAGACCTTTGGGGTGCAGGCGACTAGAAGAGGGCGGCAACGCCATCTGCGTCCTTCCGGGGATCGATGTAACTGGTCCTGGCACGAAGGGACGACGCTGGCCCTTGCTGCGGAACTCAAGAATAGGCGATCGCCGCCGGCCCGGCGAGCCACTTTCGGGGCCCGTCTATGATGACGCGTCCTACCGGGCGCTTAGCTCAGCTGGTTAGAGCGCAGCCTTCACACGGCTGAGGTCGGAGGTTCGAGTCCTCTAGCGCCCACCCGCCCCGGTGCAGGTCAGGCCCCATATCGGCCCCGGGCCGGGAACGGTCAAGCTCCGGGTCGTGCGCGATCCGTGCGCGAAGGACCGAAAAACGCGCCGACCTTCTCGGCTGCCAGCCGGTCCGCCTCGACGGTCGCCCGGGCGTAGATCCCGAGCGTCACCTGAGGCGACGAATGGCCCAGCCGGGTCTGAGCGGTCTTGATGTCGACGCCCTGGGCGACAAGTGCCGTGGCAGCCATCGAGCGCAGGTCGTGGAACTTCAACCCGACCAACCCCGCCTTCTTGGTCGCCCTGGCCCACATGCGCCGGCGCCAGTTCGTGTAATCGAGCGGTCCGCCGTCTCGGTCCACGAACACCAGGGACTCGCTGTCCGCCGCGGTCAACCCACGACGGGCGATCACCGCCGCGAGATCCTCGGCGAGCCATGTCGGTACTGCCAGTGACCGGCGCCCGGCTGTCGACTTCGGAGGCCCGAGCCGCCCGTCGCGACGCAGTTGGGCTGTCACCTTCACAACACCGGCCGGGAGGACAACGGTACCGACCGTCAGGCCAGCCACCTCAGCCCACCTGAGCCCGCCGACAGCCCCGAGCCACATGAACGCCGCCTGGTCGGGCCCCAACGTCTCTGCGAGCCGCTGAAGCTGCTCTACGGCCAGGACGGGACGGTCGACCAGTTCGACCTTCGGCAGACGGATCGCCCGGCAAGGGGTCCGGGTGATGATGTCAGACGCCTCAGCCCAGGAGAACGCCGCGCGGATGGCCGAATACTGGCGTCCGACCGTCGAGGCCGCCTTGGTCTCTGCCCACGTGTCGACTAGAGCCTGAATGTCCTCGCGGCCGATCGTCGCCACGGCTCGCGCCGTCAAGGCATCGGGTAGGTGGTTCTCGATGATCGAGCGATCCCGCTCGAGGCTCGATGACCGCTTCGACGGGTTCGACGCCAACCACCGCTCGAGCATCGCGGCCAGGGTGACCTTTCCGGCACGCGGATCGACCCACCCGCCGCGGCGAATGTCGGTCTCGATGCTCGCGAGCCACGCCGTAGCGTCAGCCTTGGCACCGAAGGTCATCGAGCCGGTATGGCGCTCGCCCTTGTGAAAGTAGGTCGCCTGCCAACGGCCGCTCGGGAGTTTCCTGACAGATCCGAAGTCTCTGCGCCCCATTTCAGTCCTCCTCTGTTATGAAGCCGCGCTTGCGGGCCTCAGCGATCCAGCGGGTCGCGTTCCGGTGTGACGTGAAAAGCTGCTCGTGTACCGCCCTGGTCGGGGCGCCGTAGCGGTTCGCCATGTAGATCGCCGCTGTCTGGCGCAGCAGGGAGTCCGTGATCGGCCGGCGCCGGTAAGGTCCGACCGCGCCGTCCTTGGCGGCTTGCTCCTCCTCGAAGGTCAAGGTCCGTTCCGATGGTCCCGGCGGATGGTCGCTGAGGTGACGGAGACGCATGGCCGCCGCCATGCCGGCGTGGGCGATGATCCGCTCGAAGATCTGCTGCCAGCGTGCCTGCCGCAACCGTGGGGCAAGGATGGCGCCGGCCTCGTCGTCGGGAATCACTGTCAACCGCAGAACGCGGGGAAGTTCGTCGCGGACCCCGACGATTACTTCTAGATGTAGCCCGTCCTCGCCGTAGAGCGCCGTGGCTCGTTTCGGGAAGTGACCACCCGGGAGTGCGACGATCTCGCCGACATCGGGGAGATCGATGAAGTAACGATCGCTCGTATCTGGAGGCATGCCGACAGTATAGACACAGACGAGCGACAATGGCGAACCATTAGCGTCCGCAAGTGTCCAGGACTGGCTAGGGTAAGGATATGGCTTCCTCGACTGCACTCCCCAACGCGACCGGCCGGCGCTACAAGTCCTTCGCCCAAGCGGTCGCGGACAACGACTGGCTGACTGACCGGTGGTTGCGCCGCGCCGTGCAAGAGCGCCGGATTCCCTTCTTCAAGGTCGACGGCAAGCTCGTTTTCGACCAGAGCGAACTCGACGGGTACGTCGAGGCCCACCGCGTGGATGCCCGGCGATGATCGGCCCCCACAACCTGCCCACGAGTGCCGCCGGCCGGCGAAGAGAAGAACCTTGCCCCACACCACGGCGACCCGAGCCACCGGGGAGTGAAAAGGCTGCCCGCGAAAGGCGGGACCTGAGCCCGGAGGAAGAGGTCGTCGTCGAAGCTGAGATTGCTCTCCTGAGCTATGAGGACCTGGTCCTCAACCTGGTCAACGCGTGGCGGCAAGACCGAATCGACCACCAGAAGTTCCTCGCTGCGATGCGCGCGGTCCTCGACGAGATGGATGGCATATGACCCCGGACAGAGAACAACCCCGGGCGAGAACCGGGGTCGTTCACAGATCAGCGGGTCGGCGGATCGAGGACCAATCTACCACGACCGAACGACTGTTCGGCCGCATTGAGTGGGCCGCGCGGTGGCGTCAAGCGCACCCTTCCGGCCCGCACGCTCCTTTGATCGTCGCCGAGCACGTGTGGCATCGGGCACTCGCTGAGGCGAGCATCTGATGGCGCCGCCGCCGCATGACCTCGAAGCCGAGCGGGCCGTGCTCGGCGCGATGATGCTGTCGCGCGACGCCGTGGCGTCCGCGATGGCGCTGTGCGAGCGGGGCGACTTCTACAAACCGGACCACGGAAACATCTTCGAGACGATCACCCGTCTGCATGGTCGGGGTGATCCGGTGGAGGCGAGGATCGTCTCACACGAACTTGTGCGGGCTGGCGTCCCGGTCCCGCCGGCCGATCTCAACGAACTGGTAGCGGACGCTCCTCCCACGTCGACCACCGCGAAGTTCGCCGGGATCGTCGCGGGGGTCGCTGCGCGACGCCGAGCCGACGCGATCGGATTCGACCTTCGACAAGCCGCCGCCGATGGCGATATCGACGCAGCGATGCTCGACGCGATAGCGCAACTCGACGGGCTGCGCCGCACCGTCGCGGGTATCACGATTCCGCCGACCTTACGAGAGTTTCTGGCAGAGGATCTCACGCGACGCGGCTACCTGATCCCCGACCTGCTCGAGCCGGGAGACCGGGTGATCTTCACCGGCCCGGAGGGCGGCGGAAAGTCGACCCTGCTCCGGCAGATAGCGGTCCTCTGCGCCGGCGGCATCCACCCGTTCACGTTCGAGGCGATGGACCCGATCAGAACCCTGACGGTCGACGCGGAGAACCCGAAGGCCCTGGGTCAGCGCAAGCTCGCCGAGATCCGCGCGTGCATGGCCGGTGACAGCCCGGCCGACGAGAATCTGCTCGTCGAGTTCACGTCCGATATCGACCTGCTCGACGCCAAGTCCGCCGCACGCTTCGAGGCCCTCGTCGACGCAGCGGAGCCGCAACTGCTGGTGCTAGGACCGTCGTACAAGTTGAGCGGTGGCGATCCGAACGAGGAGGCAACCGCGCGGTCCGTCGTTGCCGTCCTGGACCGGCTACGTGCCCGCCACGGCTGCGCTGTCGTGCTCGAGTCGCACACCCCCCACGGGACCGAGGAACGACCCTACGGGGCAAGCCTGTGGCGTAGGTGGCCGGAGTTCGGACTCTTCCTCGCACCAACCGGTGCGTTGCGTCACTGGCGCGGACAGCGCGACGAACGCGACTGGCCTACAGCGCTACAACGCGGAGGCGAGTTTCCGTGGACACCGACCGAGATCCACCGCGACACAACACCGTGGAACGGGCCGACGCATTGCGCGGACGCCATCCTCGAACTGCTCAACGAGACACCGGGTGCCGAATGTTCGGTCAACACACTCACGGACAGTCTCAAGGCGCGCGGCCAGTCCTATCGCAAGAACACCGTCTCCGTTGCCGCCGAGACACTCGTCAACGCCGGTCGGATTCGAGTCCGGAGCGGACCTCGTAACAGTCGCATGTACCGAGCCGAAGGGACCGATAATGACCAAGTCTTCTGACCGGTTCCCACTGGTTCCCACCGGTTCCGCACCACTGGGCACCACTACTGGTTCCCACCGGTTCCCACCACCCTTACAGGGTGGGACCGGAACCAGTGCCGGGATCCAGTCGCAGACCTGCTCGAAGTGCGGGTCGACCCGAGTCCTCCGCGGCCCGTTCCATGACCGCAACTCCATGCGCTGCGCGAACTGCGGTGAGACATGGCGAGGTGATGCCACGTGACCCGACGCGACAGATTCGGTGAAGTCATCGAAGACGACGACAACACCGAGACCAGAACCGAGACCGCACTTCGCTGGATCGCAGCGATACGCAGACAACTACGAGGCGAACCGATGACCACGACCGCACAACGAGAAGCGAGCGACTGATGGGACGCTCACACTCCCACCGCCCAGCAGGAACAACCCGCCGACCGGACATTCCCCACAGAAAGAGGGCGGCGAAAATGATGGGGGTTCGCTGGCCATCACATTGTCCGTGTTGTGCGTCACGCCGCATCCTCACCTACCAAGCCGATGGCTCATGGTGGTGCTGCGCCTGCTCTGCCGACTCGTTCGACGACCCACCCACGACCGTAGGGGGGGACGGCACCGCGACGGGCACGGCAACCGCTCCTGACTGCCAAATCCGTCGTTTCTCTCTCCCCACGATTTCGAAGTCCCGGGACAGCCGGAAGTGTCCCGCGAGCAGGAGGTTTCCGACGTGAAGCGTGACATGTGGGACAAACTCTGTCGAATCTGTTCAATCCCGGCTCCTGCCGACCGTGGGCGGCTCCGGTGACCGGGGGGTGGGCCTCGCGACGGGCTGGGGCGCCGTCTTTGACCGGTCAACCGTCAGCAAAAAGGTTGTGTACGGGTCTGGGGATTCTCGTACGGGTCTGGAGGGGGTCATCTGGGCCCGACCTCTGGCCTCACCAGCAGGGGCGCCGGCGTGTCAGTTAGCGCATCGCTGATCACCAGGGACGAGGAGGTGCTGCTGCCAGCCTGCCTGGCGTCTCTGAAGCCCTTGGTGGACGAGATCGTCGTCTACGACACCGGCTCGACCGATGCGACCATCTCGATCGCCCGGGCCGCCGGCGCAACCGTCATCGCTGGCTTTTGGAATAACGACTTCGCCCGGGCCCGCAACGCTGCCCTCGACGCCTGCCCTACCGATTGGGTCCTCTCGCTGAGCGCCGACGACACAGTCCACGGACACCCACAAGCCCTCAGGGACGCCGTGGAGCGCACCAGTCAATCGGTGCTCGCCCTGCCCCTCAAGCGGGTCGACGGGCCGCCCATTCCGAGCGCGACCCTGCTCCGAAAGAGCGTGTACAGGTGGTCCGGGGCGGTTCACGAGGTGCCGTGGCCGATCGTTGGGGCACCGATCGAACCGCCCGCGATGGTCTCGCAGGTCTTCGTCCGCAAACATCGCACATCGCGCGACGTCGCCAGCCAAGAACGGAACCTGGCGATCGCGGCCAGCGCGGTTGCCCGCGGCGATGTAAGCCCGTTTCCCGGGTGGCCGCACCTCGCCGCGGCGGTCTCGGCCGCCACCCTCGGCCATGTCGAAGATGCTGAGGGTTGGCTCGAAGCGGCCGGGCGCCTCAGTGATCAGTGGGACGCGCGGGCACGGGTATTCGCCAAGGTCGCATCGGACTTCGCCCGCGCCGAGATAGCGAACCGCAGGTGAGCCACCACCCCCGAACACACGTTCGATTACACTCGAGCCCAGGAGTCCGCCGCCCGGCCCCTGGTTTGTCGAAGCAACTTTCCAACTACCGCCCGCGGCGTCTCGCAAACGCCGGAAGCACGGACCGCACCCCGAAGGTGCGACGACGGGGCGACCGTCACCCCACCTGAGGAGATCAGGACGATGGCATCACCGAAATGGAATCAACTACACGCCCGACAGCAGTCGCTCTTAGGCCGCATAGCAGCCTTTCAGGCATACAAGCGGTCGCATGGCGAGTGTGATGAGAAGGCCCTCCGCCAGCACCAGCAGGAGGCAACGCGTATTAGCAACGAGATGGACGCGGAGTCCCGGGCGTGGGAGAAGGCGCACCCTAACCCCCGCCGGTCCGTCACCCGCAACCGCACCGTTCCCGCGGCTGCATCGGCACCTGCACCGGCACCATCCGCACCGGCACCGGTGCGCAGGATGACCCGCCCGGAGTTTCTCGACCGAGCCTCCGGCATCCTCACCGAGGACACGTCCCGCCTGTCATATGGCACGGCGAGAGATCTCGCGCTGATGGACATTGAGAAGAGGGACCTTTCGCCCGCGGCCGCCGACAGGCTCGACGCGCTCGTCCGCAACAGAGACCAGCTCCTCGACGGCAAGCTCGCCGCCAGGTGGATTCTGATAACCGGCTCGCCCGGTTACTTCCAGGCGTGGCGGTCGCTGATGACCGACGTCGTACCTGCGTTCGGTCCGCCGGCGGTCGCCGCGCTTACCGACTACAGAGATTTTCAGGCCTCGCTCGCCCACCGGTCCCGCCAGGACGCGGCCGCAAGGTTCGCCGCCGGAGAACTTCGAGCGATGAGCGAGACCGACGCGGACGGCGGCTACGCGGTGCCGTACTTCCTCGATCCGACGATAATCCCGACCTCGGGCCTCGCCACCTCACAGATCCTGAGCCTGGCGAAGGTCGTCACGACCACCACTAATGCACGGCGCGGTGTGACGGCGGGTTCGACCGGGTTCACGACCAAAGCGGAAGGTGCTGCGGCCGACGAGGACGACCCGACGTTCGCCGCTCCCGGCGCGGACACCATCCCGATCTGGCTGGGGTCCGACTGGTTGCCGTTCTCGGTTGAGTTCGGCATGGATCAGCCGGATTGGGCGACCCACGCCGCGGCAATGTTCGCCGACTCCTACGCCGAGTTCGTGTCGAACCGGGCGGCGGTCGGTTCCGGCTCGAGCGACCCGACCGGAGTCTTTACGCGCATGGCGGGCACGACCACCTCGCCGGCTCATGTCACCGTGACGACCTCCGGCACGTTGGGGGCTGTCGACCTCAGGGCCGCATGGTCGGCGTTGCCGGAGCGATACCGCGTCGACCCGTCGTGCGCGTGGGTGATGAGCCCCAGCGTCGAAGATCGGGTCAGCGCCTTGTCTGCACCTAGCGAGACGGCAGGGCTTGGCCCGCAGGACTTCACCGTCGACCCCAACAGCGGGCAGCGGCGACTGTTCGGAAGGCCGATCTTGTCGGTTTCGGATGCGCCGGCGCTCACCTCGACGACCGGCAACGCGAACTACTGCGTGGTCGGCTCGATGAAGAGGTTCGTCATCGCGAACAGGCTCGGCGGGTTCCAGGTCGAACTCGTTCCGAACGTGCCGGACTTCAGCAACGGCGGCCGCCCCAGCGGTAACCGGGGATTCCTTGCTACCGCGCGCATCGGTTGCGACGTTGTCAACACCGACGCCTTCAGGCTGCTCTCGAACAGCTAGCTGAGAAGGTCACGGTTTGCCGGTGTCGCCTTCTTGGCTGCCAGCGGGCGCAGGCGCCGAAGGGGCGCACCGGCAATCACGGCGTCGGGTCGTGCACGGGCTCAGGCATGGCCCCGTGCGACCTTGG
>Ga0307373_10004532_pt1 | contig 23301 bp, 20 predicted proteins | sample OX2MG_FD_202534 | JGI IMG/M metagenome (GOLD analysis project Ga0307373, IMG submission 202534) | Soil microbial communities from Risofladan, Vaasa, Finland - OX-2 | ecosystem: Environmental > Terrestrial > Soil > Coastal area > Acid sulfate soil | place: Finland: Risofladan, Vaasa | collected... | reverse complement strand
TGTAGAATAAAATATTCTACCAGAATCCAAAGGGGAAATAACGACCAAAACAGGGGGTTACCATGCTCCGGAATAGGGGGTTACCATAAATCGGAATGAGGGGTTACCATGCTCCGGAATTTACAATACCGTCATTTTAGGAAATGGAAATGGTACTCCCGGCCAGTGATGAGAATACCAGTTCACTGAATAGCTGCCAATTTTTACGGCATGATGAAAATCCGCCGCCCGATCATTATAGGCCGCCTGGATGCTGACCCTTCTTTCCTTTGCCTCATCCACCACCAAGCTGGAAGCATCCCAATCATAATGATCACTGAGGCCAATGGCCATATCCGTGATATGGGAAGCAGTGAATATCCAGGTATTAATGGCCTTTTGGAGGGTAATTTGTTTTGAAGCCAAATCTGAAGGGGTGGCAATATGGATTACTGCACTGGTATGCATTGACCTGTCCAGTTTCGAAGCAAATACTGGTTGCAACACCTCCGCGGGGTTCTGCAGCATCCCTGTAGCCCAAACCAGATAATTTTCCGGAACACTGACTTTCAGGGTATAATCATTGAAATCATTGTAAAATTCCTGTTCACCCGTAAAGTTCATTCGGTCCCAACCATAATAATCGTCATACACCGCAACCCTGGGATAAAAATAGGCCAGGTAATAAGTAGTGGAATCAATCATCCCCTCCCGTCCGCTTTTCAAAGAAATCCGGTAATGCCAACGGAAATAAAGATGTATGGAATCTCCAGGTATTAAAGGATCGGTTAGCCTGATCTCCTGCCAGGTAAAATGCCCCGGATTGGTGACCCATTTTTCCCTTTTTCCGTTGATCAAAAAAGAATCCACATGCACTCCGTTATTGAAATAATCAGAATCCGCATCCCCGAACCTGATGGCTCCCGGTATATGAATATTCTGGATCAGCTTAAACACCAGGGTCTTCAGGGTATCGGGGCTCTGATTGAAATAGGTAATCTGTTCTGAACCCGAGATTTTGCGGTCCGGCGGAAGCGCAGTTACATGAATATCATAACGGGCCCTATTTTGCCAGTAATTTTTACCGGGAAATCCGTCTGCGGAACGGGTGCCGTTTAAAAATGCCTGCCGGACATTCCTGGGCATATACAGGGATTGAGACCTGGCAGCAATACCCGAGAAAGCCAGGGGTAAACAGACTGCGAAAATTAAGTTACCACGCATAAGTATTGATTTTGTCAAAGTAAAAACCAGTAAATCAATACCTAATTTACACTGTTTCCGGGTATCCAAACTTATTGTGTTGTTTGTATAAAGTCAAAAAAAGCATATCGCCGAAACAGGACAATGAAGCATAAAGTTAAAGGGATCATGCTGCCTGGAATGTTGGAGGAGCATCCTGATATCCGTAAAAATGACAAAGCCCATCACTAAGTGATGGGCTTGTATTGCTTTTCGCAAAAAATATCTGAATTTAGCCCTGCCAGGTGTCATTCAGAAATGTCCTGAGAAAAGTCCTGCAGACAGGATGATGATTAAGGTATATGGAAGTGTGATTAGCTTCCTGAATTTTTTGACATCGCCTTTTTATCTGCTTTGAGGACAGGATGTTTGATCCCTCTTTTTTTCAGATTATAGGCTTCCCGATTTCTTTTTTCCTTGCTTTCAGCTAACCTTGACTTTTCTGTCCTGGCTGCGGTTTTCCGGCCATGAAGCATGTCCTTGTCCCGGGCAGTTCTCTCATGATGAATGGCTTTTTCGGTTTTCACCATATGCTTCATACCCTTAGTGTCCTTTTTTACCGGTTGTTGTGCAAAAGCAATGATGGCTCCTGCCAGCATCATAGTAGTTAAAAATATCCTTTTCATAATAAGCTTTGATTTCCTTTAGAACAATAAAAGAGCAAGATGCATGCCAGAAGACCCCTCGTGAAAATTATCGGTTGGATTTAACTTTATGTAAATAGATTTAATAAACACTATATATGACTACCCTCTACGGAGATCCTTATTTTGATTTTTCAACAAAGCAATCAGGTCCGTGTTTGACCTGATCGTAGCATCCTGGGCTGCAATGACCCGATCTTTGGCTTCGATAAGTTTTTCTTTTTCCTGCAGTAATTCCTGCAGATTTTGGTAACCCATTTCTTTTTCCCGGATATTACCCTCGGGTGGCTTGAGATTAAGCTCCCGGATCATCGGACCCGATCCGGTGACCAGCCACTCAAAATTCAGTTCCGGAAAGGCAGAGATTATTTTCTCCATTTTATTAGCTCCCAGGTCCTTCACTTTGTCCAGGTATCCATTGGAGATGCCCGTATTTTTATAGAAAAACCGCTTGCTTAACCGCTTATACCGGATATATTCCAATACCCTTTCCACTGAGGTCATAACCGTAGATTAAATCCTGAAATGAATTAATTTTGTAGAATATAATCTATATATTTGTACTTATTTTCTACAAATATAGGTACAGGAAGATTTTATCAGTTCATTTTTTACATTCCCCCTTCCTGAAATCGACCTTTTATGAATGAACCGGAAAAAGCTGAAAAAGAATGTCTCTCCGTTGGGCAAACCAGTCTGTGCAGTAATAGGAGGATTAACGAGGCCATGGAAGCTTTTTTTGCCACTTTCAGGCCGGATGAAGCCAGGGATATTTTATCCAAATGGATGGAAGTGGCCATGTGCTGCCATGATACGCTCTATGATGACTGGCAGGAAAGGAGCGCTGCCTTTTCCTTATACAAAAGCCTGATTACCCTGCTGGAGTCCCTTGATTCCTGGGCAGATACAGCCCTTGAAGAAAAAAAAGACTCATTACTGGCGGAACCGGTCCCCCTTTACCTGAACTGTCATGAGCTGAGCCTGCTGGAGCACATTACCGAATGCATCCTTGCTGCCACAGATCCGGAAAAGGTATATTGCTTTGGTTCACAGCTTTATCATGTTCACCGGAAGGGCTGCCTGAACTCCTTGGAAGATGAATCCAAGGATCAATATGCCTTTGACCTGCTATTGATCACCCGCAACGGGGAAAAACGACCTGAGCATGAAATTCAGGAAATGATTGAAAACCGCTGCCGGGGATTTGCCAGGCTGAATGCATGGGTCCATTCCACAAAAACCCTGCGTGTCGGCCTGGAAACCGGGAATTTGTTTTTTACCGCCGTCATCCGCGATGGAATCTCCCTCCATGATCAGGGAACCGGTGATTATCCTGATCCTCCCTGCATAGCCCCGGTGGAGAAATTGCATCATATGGCCATTGCCTGGCAAACCTGGTCTGTCCGTGCAGCCGGATTCCTGCAGGGTGTCGACTTTTATACCGAAAAAGGGGATCTCCGGATTGCTGTCTTCATGCTGCATCAGGCGGCAGAACATATATGCACCGGCATTATCCTCGCGCTGACCGGTTACCGGATCACTACCCATAACCTGGATAAGCTGCTGAGATTCATCAATAATTTTACCGGCGAATTTGCAGCCCTTTTCCCCCGGAACACCGAAGAGGAGATCCGGCTATTTATGTTACTTCAGCAGGCATACACGCACTCCAGATACCGGGATAATTATCTGATCAGCCCGCAGGAACTGTCCAGCCTGACCCGACGCATCAAATGGTTTATGCAAATGGCTGAAGGAACTTATGCCAGATACTGCGATAAAATGCAGGGGATTGGTTCTGCTGAACCCTTCAGATCAGTTTGATCCCCGCTGCATTACAGCTTTCAAATATTTTCTTGAGCATATCGCTTTTCAGTTGTATCCAGTTATTGATGTCCTCTACCCAGAAAAGCACCTGCAGCTGCATACCGGATTGATCAATGCTGCTGAACAGTAATTGTGGTTCCGGTTTTTTCATGACATCCTTATTTTCATCCAGCAGATGGCGAATAATACCTGCGACTTTATCCGGATCTGCCCCAGGCTCAATTTTAACACTGATCTCGGTGCGGATATGGTTATTGCTGACGGTCCAGTTGATCAGGTTCTGGGAAATCATTTCTGCATTGGGTACGATGATATCTGCACCATCAGGCGTAATGATATGACAGGACCGGATGCCTATTTTCTTAACCCGGCCGGATTGGCCGCCAATTTCCACGGCATCTCCAACATGTATTGGCCGTTCGATGGCCAGGACAACTCCGGAAACCAACTGGTTCACCATACCCTGCAGACCCAGTCCCACCCCAACCCCCAGGGCACCGATAACCACCGTGATCTTATCCACCGGAAGACCAGAAGCAGCAACTCCCAATAAAAACCCACTGACCAACACCACCAAACGGATCAGAAGCAGGGAGGTGGCTATACCGTTTTTTTTAGCAGTAAGGATCTCATCCTCAGGTACGCCAAAGAAATAGGCTAGGTATTTCTGTATCTGATAAGCCATCCAGATCACAAAGAAGAAAACCAGGATATTGCCAAAAGAGAATGACGTGCTTCCAATATGGCGGATTGTTCCCAGAAAGATACCCATATATTCAGTGGCATCATCGTAGATATTCAAATTCTGGGTAAGGTTGATAAACCAGAATATCCCTAACAATATGGTTAAAATGCCTTTCAGGCGGCTTTCAATCCTTTCATACTTCAGGTCAGCAAGGAACTGGCTGGAATGTCTGGCTGCTTCCAGCTGGAGAAAAACGGCCTCCAGAAGGATCCGGATGAATACCATCAGGGAAATCGCCAGAAAGAAACTGTTAATGGCGGTGCTGCTTACCAGGGCGGAAAGCGTAACCCGGCCAAAAATATTGAAAAGCAATCCGAGCAGGTTCAGGAAGATATAAATAATGACCAGGGGGGGGATATACCTCTCCACCTGTTCCGAATATTTCCGCACTGCACGAAGGAGAACGAAACCAAATACCATGGAAAACAGTTCCAATCCCAGGAACCAGAACCTGGGCATAAACACGGGAGAAAAGAATAAATTGCCAAAACCCTGCAGTTCGAATAAGCAAACCACCACGATCCAGCAGGCAAAAAGCTTACGAGGCCACTTCATCCCAAGGAGTATGGTCAAAGAAACAGTCAGCAGCAATTGACACATGACCGTATAGACCGGGGGAGGATGCATCTCCAGCAAGGGGTTAATATTAAACATGAAAACCAAGGCTGCCAGCACCGGTATACCCTGTATTAAACTTAGCTTTTTACCAGGGAGCAATGGATCCTCGTTTCTCCTGATAAATTTCCGGCGGTTAACCAGGATCCAGCAGAAAAACAGGATACCCAGGATGAAATTGAATACCCGGATGCCCTCATTGGATGCCAGATAATAGGACATCACCCGAAGGCTTCCCGACAGCACTTTATCCTTTACCGAAACAAAAGGTTCCTGCGCCGGGGCCGGAAAATTTTTTACTCCGATAAAGCCATATTCATCCCCCAGGGCCCTGTGCCAGAAATTGCTGGTCAGACCCAGTATCTGACTTCGTAATGTTTCAGCAATAAAATAATCATCTGAAACCTGACTCAGCAGAATATTGATCCTGAAGAGGGCTTTTCGGGCATTGGCATTACCGCTTTTCCATTGGTCCCTCAGTTGGCCGAGCTGCTGGTTATATAAAAATCTCAGCGAAGAGTCCACAGGGAGTTGTTTCAGGATGGAATCCTGCGTCATGGACCTGATCTCGGCAGTGAAACTGACCAGTTCTGTGCTGTAACTGAAAAGGGTATTCTGCCAGCCCTTCAGTTTATTAATGGATTCATCCAAAAGCACATCGATCAGCGATAAACTGGTCAGGTTTAATCCCGCACTCTGGCTGCTGATATTATACCTGATGATCTTTATCCTTCTTTCTATTGGAGAAAGGTTACTGGCAATTTCTCCGGTATCAAAGCCGCTGGCCATCACCAGGTTGATATCATTCATCGTCGAATTAATATCCTCAATCCTGCTGATCAGGTGGGCAGCGGAGGTATCATAAAGCTGGATCCGTTTTTTCCAGGCGGGGAGTTCCCGGTAATAATTATTATCGGCACTAGTTGGTTTGGAAGATCCGGGATTCCCTGTTTGTGCCCTGGCAGGCGAAAAAATAACCTGAATGGTAAACGCAAAATATAAGCAGGGTAAAAATCTCATCAGGTTGTGGAATTATTTAAAAGATAGAAAGCATTAGTGCAAAAATTCCGCCATCCGGGCGATCCGGGATATTCTTCTGGTCGTTTACTTAATAAAAAATAATAATGTATTGAATTTAAATTTTTTATATAATATAAATATAAATATTCATTTTATTTTAAAATAATATCTAAATTTTTAATACTTTTGTGAAATATTATAAACATTATTTTTATTATAATATTATCTGAAGATTTTAGAAAATTATTAAAAACAATTGTATATCAGGATATTAATAATAAATTATGAAATTTATGTTTTTAAATATTGACATTATAATATAATTAATGTGAGCATATTATTAAAAATGACTGTCAAAAGAGTAAAAAATCAGGGAATTAATGCCTGTTCAAGGTTAAAATATACATATTTCAGGTATTTTATCCGGACTCATTTCCCCCACCCCAACATAAAGCTAATATCCGAAATGGTAATTCCTGTTCAGAAACAAGGGTTTACCGGATTAATCTGGATTTCCCATGCTTTGTCCCGGGGGAAGACTGTTTGGGTTCCGACCGGCAAAAGCTATTTAAAATCATTGCCTTATCCTTGTTCGCCTAGCCCAAACAGGGGCCAAGTTAACTTTGGCCCCTTTCCCACACATCAAGATTTGCAGGTGGCTTGACAGATCATGAGGTTATTAATCAATTCCTGATCAGCAGGCGGACCATTTGGATTTAAAATTGCGTATGAAGAACATATTAGCTTAACCACAAAAGGAATCATTGATGGTTTTTTCATGTGTTATATATGGGTAAGATCCCGCAGGACTAGTGGTTTGGTCCATTGACGGAGTGCTATTCCGCTTAACCACGGAATGGTGTTTCCGTCACGGGATTTTTATTTAAAAGGGTACTTCATTGATAAAACCTTGACTAACTGGATTCTCCATGCTGAGAGGCCTCATTCTCCCCGGCGTTTATGGACGTCCCCTTCATGCAGATCGGGGAGCCGCAGGCTATAAAAATATATCCCGGGTTGCTGCTGCTTATCAAAAACTTGAACGCATGGGTATCCCGGTTTCCATAGTGATCCCTAAAAAAAAGATTGGGCCTTATGCCCGGGTCTTTTCTTTCAGTCACCTGGTCGTCAATCCCGGAAAGTCAGACTTAAATAATCTGAGTCCCCTGTATGATATCCTGGCCGCACACTATAAATTTCCAAAGGATGACCTGTTCATATTATCCAGTTGCCTGGACATACATACAGGCTGGATTAGGAACCAGGTAGACCTTTACCGGATTCTGGGGCCCGATTACGCATATAATCATTCCTTCACTAATGATCAGGCCGGTTGTCTATGCACCATTTACACAGCCAGGAATATCCAAAAATGGTCAGTGTATATTTTATCGGTAAAGGCTGTCAAATCCCATCCTGCATACAAAGACAGCGACTATCCGGTTTCCCATTTTGCCAAACCCATTGCTCCCGATAGCGGGCTTCCCTGCCTTTAACCAGGCTGCACCGGTCTTGGACCAACCCCATAATCCTATATATTTGCAAGGTTTTACCAGGGATGCTTCAGCAGGCCCGTTAATTTCCTGAAAATCAAGAAAAGTGTGTGCTTTTTACCGAAAAGAGGTATGTATTGTGGGGGCAGGTCCGGGGGGTACTACAGCGGCCCTTTCCCTGGCCAGGCAAGGGATTGATTGCGTTTTGGCCGATAAAGCGGTTTTCCCCAGGGATAAGATCTGCGGAGATGCCCTGAGCGGAAAAGTAGTGCAGCTCCTGGGAAAGCTGGATCCGGCCATCCTGGCCGACCTTTCTTCCCGGGCTTTCCAGATCGGAAGTTCTGGAGTGATTTTCGCCGCACCTAATCTCCGATCCCTCCGGGTGCCTTTCCGGAATGAAAAACGACAGCTGGATCATCCGCCGGGCTATCTGTGCAGGCGGGTTGATTTTGACAATTTCCTCCTGGAACAGACCAGCAGGTACCCGGGGATACAAGTTCTTCAGGGCACGGAGATCAGTTCCTATCGCCGGGAGAACGGGGAATGGATCCTGACCACTGCAGATGGTCTAACCACCATTGCCGCCAATCTCATTATCCTGGCTGATGGCGCACATTCTCATTTTGCCCGCCATCACGCCGCAATCCGTCAGGAACCGGCTCATTATGTGGCCGGATTAAGGGCTTACTACCGGAATGTCCGGGATCTGGACAAAGAAAATTTCATTGAGCTGCATTTTCTGAAGGAATTCGTACCCGGGTATTTCTGGATATTCCCTTTGTCAGGCGGAATGGCCAATGTGGGAGTCGGCATGCGCAGCGACAAGGTGAGTGCCCGTAAAATGCATCTGAAACGCACCATGCTGGAAATGATCAGCACCTGCCCCTCCCTGAAGGACCGGTTCCGGGATGCAGAGCTGGTGGGCGATATCAGGGGGTATGGGCTACCGCTGGGTTCTAAAAAAAGAAAGATCTCGGGGGAGGGATTCATGCTTATCGGAGATGCTGGTGCCCTCATAGATCCATTTACCGGGGAAGGAATCGGGAATGCCATGGCCAGCGCCATGGCGGCTGTGGAAGTGGCCTGCAAATGTATAACTGCCCGGAAATTCGATGCCAGGGCCACAGCAGAATATGATCAACTTTTCTATCACCGCCTCTGGTCCGAACTGCAGCTGAGCTATAAAATGCAGCGGCTGGGGGACCATTTCCCCTGGCTGATCAACCTGGTAGTCAATAAGGCTTCCAAAAACAAAGCCCTCAGTGAAATGATTTCCTGCATGTTTGAAGACCTGGATATGCGGGACCGGTTGAAAAGTCCTAGTTTTTATTTCAAACTCCTGTCTGGGAGAAACTGAAATGAATTTGATTTCCCCTTGAATTCGGGTTTTTCCCGGCACGAAGTATCCGGTTGCTAAACAGGAAAATGGATTTTGCTTTTTGAAATATGCCTAACTTTAAACAGGTTAGTCCTGCCGGTGGATTTCACCCTTGAATGACCATGAACCTGTTTTGCCATGAGAGATATCAGTTCCAAGCAGATCACCCTGAGAACAGCTGAAGCTATTGCCATGCTGCATTGTGCAGAAAGCACTTTGGCCATGATCAGGGACCAGGCTCTTCCTAAAGGAAATGCTTTCGAGATCGCAAAAGCTGCCGGTTTGCTGGGCGCTAAAAATACTTCTTCCCTGATCCCCCATTGCCATCCGGTGAGTATTGACAGTATGGATATCCGATTCGCACAACTGGACCCTGCAGAAAGCCTTTCATCCGGAATACGGATATTGGCCACCGGTAAATCCATCGGCAGGACGGGCATTGAAATGGAAGTGCTGACTGCGGTAACGGTCAGCGCACTCACCCTGTATGACCTGCTCAAGCCCGTAGATGAACACCTGGAGATTACCGGTATCCGCCTGCTGCAGAAAACGGGTGGCAAAAGCGACAGGAATAACCTGTTCAGTCAGCCCCCGACCTGTGCCATCCTGGTTTGCTCTGATTCTGCAGCGGCTGGAAAACAGGAAGACCGGTCCGGACTGATCATCCGTCTATTGCTGAGAGAAGCCAATGCCGAGGTGAGCGATTATCTGGTCATAGCGGATGACAAGAAAATGATCCAGTCACAGATTAAGGCCTGGGTAAAACAGGATATCCAGTTTATTTTCACCACCGGGGGGACCGGACTTGGCCCACGGGATCATACGGTAACTGCGGTAGCAGAAATCCTGGAAAGGGATGCCCCTGGTATACCCGAAGCCATGCGATCCTTCGGTCAGCAAAGGAATCCCCTGGCCATGATGTCCGGGGGAATTGCCGGGTCGATTGGTCAAACCCTGATCATCACCTTGCCGGGAAGCCCAACCGGAGCCAGGGAATCCCTGGAAGCCATTCTTCCCGGGGTTTTTCATGCCCGCAGTATGCTGAAGGGAGGCGGTCACTAAATGCCGGAATCCCATCAACTGATCAGTCTGGAAGAAGCCCTTCAATCCATCCTCCAACAGGCTCAACCTCCGGAAGAAGAAACGCTGCCGCTGGAATCCTCATTCGGAAGAGTATTGGCGGAACAAATAATTGCGGACCGGGATTATCCCCCATTCAACCGGGCTACCATGGATGGGTATGCCTGCAGTTTCGAGGATATCCATTTGGGGCAAAATACTTTTATGCTGGCAGGTACGGTGATGGCCGGGGAGCCGGCGGGTATATTACCAGGAAAGGGAACATGTGTCTGCATCATGACCGGAGCTCCGGTCCCGGAAGGAGCTGATACCCTCATCAAACTGGAGGATACCGTGCTCGGGAAAGACCAGGTGGTTTTTTCGGGGGCAGCAGTGAAGCGGGGGCAATTTATTGCCAGACAGGGGGAAGATGCCAGGAATGGCCAGCTGCTTTTGAATGAACATTGCATCATTGATCCCTCCCTGGCTGCTTTGCTGGCTTCCCTGGGAAAAGCCAACGTAAGGGTATGCCGGCTACCTGCTGTCGCGTTGGTTTCCACAGGGAATGAAATACTGCCCATCAAGGGTAAGCCTTCCCCATACCAGATCAGGGATTGCAATTCCTGGGCATTAAAGGCATTTCTGATGCAATACCGGATTTCAGAAGTTACCAGCATCAGGCTACCCGATGATCCGGTTAAACTGGCAGCAGCTATTGAACCCTTGCTGGAAAGAGATATCCTCATCCTGAGCGGAGGCGTATCCAAAGGTCAGGCCGATCATGTTCCCGCCACACTGAAATCCCTTGGCGTACAGGAGATCTTTCACCGGGTGAGAATAAAACCGGGTCAGCCCCTGTGGTTCGGAAAATTCCCGGGGGGATGCCTGGTCTTCGGGCTACCCGGAAACCCGGTCTCCGTGCAGGCAGCCTTTAAGGTGTTCATTGAACCCTTCCTCCGGAAATCCCTGGGTCTCACTCCTGTCCCGGAAATCTTTCTTCCCCTGGGCAGGGGAAGAGAAAAAAGAACTTCCTTTGATGAGTTTTTTCCGGTAAGGCTCGAAAATGATCATTCGGCAACCCTGCTGTTCCCGGTGAGTTATCATAGTAGCGGGGACTTCCTTTCGACCACCTTGAGCCATGGCCTGGCCCTTCATCCGGCTGAGGAAAAAGACTTAATGGAAGGACAGCTGTTAAAATATCTTTCCTGGTAATACCGGCCTATCCCCAGCCCATCGTCTGCCCTTGTTTTGCAATTCCTTATTTTCCTTCAGCCACTATTTTTTTCAGGGCCAGCAGGGAATATTCCGTATCGGCTGCTTTCAGGGTGTTTTCCAGGCGCCCCAGTCCTTCAATTTCCATGTCCAGCTGATCTCCGGGCTGCAGCCAGATTTCAGGCGCCTCCGGGTCATTGCCCTTCTTGGTCCCGTTCAGTTCCAGCAGGCAACCAGTACCCACCGTGCCGCTGCCGATGATATCCCCGGGGTAGAGGTCTGCTCCATACGCACAGCGTTCAATGATCTCGGCAAAAGTCCAGTCCATATCTCCCATATTCCCTTCGCTGACGGGCTGTCCATTCAGCCGGCAAACCATCTTCAGATTATAGCTATTCCCTGTATGGCCGGCTTTCGGAGCGACCCGGAATGACTCCAGTTCGTCTGGGGTCACCAGCATGGGTCCGGTGACCGTGCAAAAATCTTTTCCCTTGGCTGGTCCCAGGTTAAGTTTCATTTCTTCCATCTGAAGCACCCTTGCACTCATGTCATTCATGATCATAAATCCCGCGATATACTCATCAGCAACAGATGCAGAGATGTTGCGCCCCTGCCTGCCTATCACGATGGAGACTTCCAGTTCGAAATCCAGCTGCTGAAAATGATCCGGCATACACTCGATATCCCCGGGACCCTGGATGCTGTGGTGGTTCGTGAAATAAAATACCGGAAACTGATCGTATTCCGGGATCATCCCCAACTTCCGGTTCCTGCGTGCGGCGGCTACATGCTGCCGGAATGCATAGGCGTCCCTGCAGGAGGCAGCCCTGGGAACCGGAGCCAGGATTTGCACCTTTTCGGGGGAAATGCCTTTGAACAGGGGTAAGAGGGTGGTATGGATGGCTTCTTCCGCTTCTCGGACCGCTTCCAGCGCTTCATCCCAGACATTCAGGAATAGTTCCATATTTCCAGGCAGTTCCGGGTGGATGGCATCGGTATCATATAACAACCCATCCACCAGGATGGCCAGTTGGTCTTGTCCGTCTTTGAGATAAGAAAGAAATTTCATACTGTGCAAGGTATTGGGGACCGCAAAACTAACCATTCCCCGGTTATTTCGCTTTATCTACATTATTTTGATTTTCAGTATATTATGAAGTAATTCCTTTTCAAATATTACCGCTATTCCCTATTTTTACACTATTTGATCGCTACTTGCTGGCGATTTTTTCGTTATTTTTGTTTAAACTGATTTAGTAATGAAGTTTGAGAAGATCAAAAACAAGGGGCAGGCCAGGTTGTTTGAAAGCCAGTACCTGGAAATGATGACCAAAACCCATCCTTTGGTCATCTGGGGAATGTATCTGCCGGTGATCGTCCTGCTGCTTTATTATAGCGCCCATACCCTATTGTTCAGCGCTTCCCGGATCATATTGACTTTTACGGGAGCTATTGTATTTTGGTCCCTTTTTGAATACATCATGCACCGTTATGTGTTCCATTTGATCAGTGACAATGACCGCATCAAACGCTTCATTTATGTCCTGCATGGTAACCACCATGAATTTCCTCGCGATAAGGAAAGGTTGTTCATGCCTCCGGTTCCCAGCCTGATCCTGGCCACCGTATTGTTTTCCCTGTTCTATCTCCTGCTTGGCAGGACCGCTTTCGTCTTCTTCCCCGGTTTCCTGCTGGGATACCTGATATATGGCAGCATGCATTTTGCCATTCATGCCTGGAATCCGCGGTTCAGGTTCCTGAAACCGCTTTGGAGAAACCACCACCTGCACCATTACAAAAGTGATGACAAGGGGTTTGGGGTGAGTTCTTCCTTTTGGGACCGGGTGTTTGGCACTTTTTTCGATATCCACGAAAAATAATCAATCCTTCCACCAGTCACCCGCTGATCCGGAAGCAGTCCGGTTATTTTGGCGGGAGATCGCTTTTTCAATTTGCCGTTGAATGATCAGGTCCGCTATGCCTTCCGGGGATTCTCCGGATTTCCCGATTAACGTTGCCAGGTCCTGTTCCGGGATATCCAGGCGATACAGGATATTGACCAGCTTTCGAGGATCTGTTTTGATCAGTCCGGCAATCCGGTCCGCCAGCTCCCAGCGCAGATCCAATCCCGCCGGAGGAAGGGATATCCCCAGTTCCTCAGCCAGGGCATTCAGGTATGGATTCAGGTCGGTGTTCAGATTTCCGGACATGCTGCCGGGGATTTTACAGGTGAAGTATCTTGATCTCATTGTCACTGACGATCCGGACCGGGACATTCAGTGCAGATTTAAGCCGGAGCTTTCTATTGGCGTTATACCGGTAGGTTCCCTGGTATTCTGTATGCTGCTCTACTATGGAAGGCCAGCCTGTGGAGGGATTTATGGCATAATGTCCCTGGACCGTACCACTCATGTTAATCTTCCCTGAATACCCATTACCCAGGGGAATGACCTGGTTCGGATCAGCGGTGGAAAATACCGCATTCAGGCTGAGCTGTACAGAAAATTTATCACCATAGGTAAGCATCCAGGTATTGGTCATGGTGCCGGCCGGGGGACCAGGGACCTGTATGACCTTCTGCCATTTGTCCCCGGTATTCAGATCCCTTCCCGGGTATTCTGGCAATGATTGCTCCAGACTGGTCCTGACGGCAGCGGGACTGATCTGGCTTTCCAGCAGCCCTTTAAGGGCAATCTGATCTGCATTATTGGTGTCACTGACCCCCTGCATCAAGGTTCGGGTGATCTGCTGCAGTCCCGAAACGCTGTCTACCTGGCCATCTGCTTCCATAGTGATGGAAAAGGGTTTACCGATGATTTTTTTGAACAGGGCATTGATCTGATCATTTTCCTTAACCGCCGTGTTGATGGTCATCTGCTGGTTATTGCTGGAAGCATTAAGGAATAATTTCAGGAACCGGACAGTCAGGCGGGCTTTGCCGTTGCTTACCTCCTTCACCCTGAAGTCCACCGAGGAAATAGTCTGTTGGGTGACCCGGGTAGGAATGCCCTGGAAAGTCTGGTAATTGTCCAGCTTGCTGTCCTGATCCATCTGGTAATGATCTCCGGTATGAAAGGTATAACTCAGATGAATGGCATCCTGTGCCCCCAGGTTACCGCAGCATAGTGCCAGGCAACCTGCCAGCACACCTCTCAGCAGGGAAAATCCGGGTTCATCCATATTTTTCTACCGCCCCCAGCCCGAACAGGGCAAAATCATATTTTACAGGATCAGCAGGATCAAATTTACGTAAATTATCCGTGAGGGTCAGGGCAGTAGCCCAGTTCACGATATCCGTTTGGATTAGTCCGAGCTTCCTGGCCACCCGGACCACATGCACATCCATTGGACAGATGAGCTGTGAAGGAGAAATAGACTGCCAAACACCGAAATCCACCCCGTTTTGATCTTTACGGACCAACCAGCGCAACATCATATTCAGGCGCTTGCAGGAAGAATTCTTCTCCGGTGAGGATATATGCTTTTCGGTCCTTGCCGGAAATTCACCGGCGAAGCACATCCTCCTAAACCCGTTCAATGCCTTTTCCACCGTCGGTTCATTTTCGCCGAGGTGCCCGCTGAACGCTGTTTCCAGGGATTCAAAATGCTGGTAATAAACATGCAGGAATTCTATGAAAAAGAGCAGGTCGGTGGCATTGAACGTGCGGTGACGGAATTGAAGGAGCCTTTGAAGGTCTCCTTCCCGGTGATGGAGGATAAAATCATATGGGGTATTATCCATCAGGTCCATCGCCTGGCCCGCACTGCGGATGATGGTGCTGCGGTTTCCCCAGGAAAGAATGGCTGAAAAAAAAGCCGCAATTTCAATGTCCTGCAACCGGGTATACCGGTGGGGAATACTGATGGGATCATTGTCAATGAATGCAGGTTGATTGTACAATACCACCTTGCTGTCCAGGAGTATCCGGAGAGATTGGTTTTCCATGGGAAATGTGCCCTTAATTCAGGGAAATGGGCTTTAAAATAAGTAAAAAATCCCTTAGCGGATTTCAAAAGTAAATAATCATTCTGGCCAACCGGGTAAAATTATTTTCTTAACCCGGCCTGCCTGGGCAATGCAGTGATCATTTCCAATGATTACATTTAATATTAAAACCTGATTATCCTGTTGGATTTACCTGTAAAACAATGAAAAAAATAGGGTTACTCCTCTGGTTGTTTTCTCCTTTGGCTGCCTGCGGGCAGACTATCCTTACGGGAACTGTGAAGGATAGTACTTCTGGGCTTCCTGTTGCCGGGGCTACATTAACCACGATCCCCGGCCATGTTGCTGCCATTACGAATGGCCATGGCCGTTTCAACCTGCGCATAAAAGGAGTATCCGACAGTATGAGCATATATTCCCTGGGCTATACACCCAAAGTCATCGCCTTACCTGATAACTCTTTGCCAATGGTTATCCTGATCCGCCATGCCAGCAGCTTCCTGGCTACCTTTGAAGTACTGGGTTCGGGACTCGCCACAGCTGCAACCACCCTTAACCGGTCAGAGTTGGAGCGGTCTTCCGGATTGAGTCTACAGGATGCCCTGAACACCGTTCCGGGAGTGGACATGCAATCCCGTTCCCCCTGGGGAGGGCAGCGGATCATTATCCGGGGATATTACCCCAGTGTGGATAACGGAAGATCCGATGCAGAGAATTTCGGCGGACTGGGTTACCAGCTTTCCATTGACAATGTGCCGGTAACTGATGCCACCGGCACCACAGTTATGGACGATATCGATTTTTCCACCTTGGGCAGCGTGGAACTGATCCGGGGTCCATCCGCCCTTTATGGTAGCTACACTGCAGGGGCGGTTAATTTATTCACTCCGGTTCCTCGGCCCGGGCGGAGCAGTTTCAGGGAAACCGCAACCGCCGGCAGCAATGGCTTATTCCGCACCAATACCAGCTTCCGCAGTTCAAATGGAAATTCAGATTTATGGGTCAACTATGGCCATCAGACCTATCAGGGATTCAGGCCACACGATGCCTCCCGGAAAGATTATATCAGCGTGGCCGGTCATCTTCATCTGGGTCATCGGGAATCTGTTTCCTATTATTATTCCTTCAATCATTCTTTTGAGGACCTGGCCGGGGAAATCGACAGCGCTGATTTTTATCACCGAAAAGCAATTAGCGACAGTAATTATCTGGCCAACGATGCCCATGTGGACATAGTAAGCTTCCGTACCGGGATCACCAATCAATATCAGTTCAACATCCATTTCTCCAGCCAGACCACCCTGTTTGCCACAGGATCTTCACTGGACCAACATTTTGCCCATGGATTCAACAACAATGAAAACCTGAACTTCGGGGGGAGGGCAGCTTTTAATTACCAGGGAAAAACCGGTCCGGTGGCTATTAATGGCACGATAGGAGCCTTTTTCCAGCAGTCATCCCAGAATTCACAGGGAAATTTCATTCTGCCCCTTATTCAACCTCCATTTTCCCCCTCCAGCCCTTATGACATCCCTTCCGATCTGCATAATACTGCCAGTAACTCCTATCTGTTCACCCAATGGTGGGCAGGACTCCCGGCTCAAATTTCCCTGACACTGGATGGCAGTCTCAGTTTCAATACCTTCAGCACCCGAAACCTGCTTGCCAGCAATGTCCTATATCTAAATAACCCGGTATTCACCAGGAAATTCTCCCCGGTATTCGCACCCGGGCTTACCCTGTTAAAAGCCTGGGGCAGCCTGATGACCACATCAGTCAGCATAAACCTGGGTTATGCTCCTCCCACCATCAGCCAGATGACCACGACTGCCGGCCAGGTAGATACCCGGCTCAATCCGGAATCCGCCGTTCAATATGAGATCAGCGCCAAAAGCACCCAGAACAAAAACCGGAAATTCTTCTGGCAGCTGTCCTTGTTTGATTTGAATATCACCAACAGGCTGGTCCAGGAAACAGCGAATTCCATTTCCTATTTTACCAATGCGGGCAGGGAAGAAAACCGCGGTATGGAACTGGAAGCTGGCTATGATGCCCTCAGGGCTGGCCAGGGTGCTATAAAAAGGGTACATCCCTGGATCTCCTATGCTTACAGCGATTTTACCTACCTGGATTTTATGGATTACGGTAAATCCTCAGCAGGTCAGGATAGCCTGCTGGTAAACTATTCAGGAAATAGGGTAGCCGCAGTTCCTCCGAATGTGCTCAATCTGGGTCTGGATATTGATACCCGGCCAGGGATATATTTTTCAGGCACTGACCGGTATGTGGACAAAACACCACTGGACTTCAATAATGCCAACTACATGAAACCATATGATTTGCTGAGTGCAAAAATCGGTTACCGGAAGGACCTGGGCCGCCATTTTTCCATGGATATATACCTGGGTGCCGACAACCTGCTGAACAGTACCTGGTATAGTTTCCTTTTCGTCGGTCAGAACATCCAGGAACTTGCCCAGGGTAATGATCCGAATATCAGCCATGGTGGAGGCGACGGATACATTTTACCGGCCCCGTACCGGGCAACTGCTTATGGAGGAGCTTCCATAAAATATATTCCCTGAAGATACTGGCGGGATATGTTATAGCGGACTGCGAAGCAATGATCTACTGGTTTTTCATTTCCGTACCACTTGCTGTCATTAACCAGGTTTTACCATTATCCTTCGAATACCGAAATGGATTATTATTTTCCCCGGGGTCATAAATTCATTGGTGGTTTTCTGTCTGATTAGTTTTCCCGCCTGATGGAATTTACCCGGATATGTCCAGAGATTTCCGCTGATCAGGATCTGACCGGAGAAAGGACCCTTCCCTGAATTGGAAAGAGAATAATACCTGGAAAGCCCTGATGTGGTATCAAAGGGAAAACAATCAGGTCATTGGATACCTGATTGAGCTGATCGCAGATCAGGCAGGACCCGTTTGGTGAAATCCGGCAGGTGGAAACCGCGGTGATGATCCCTTTTTTTGAATAGGGAGAACTGATCCATTTCCCGGTCAATGGCCATTTCCCGGCCAAATTGATCCGCCCTTCGCATTTCCGGGGCAGGGGATATTGTCCTGGTCCGGGCAGCCAGGGCGGAAAATATACTGTACAGGAGGGAAATCAGTAAAAGAGTGCGCATCATCCAATGTCTTCATTTTGAGGCAATGGATGAAACGGTTAAGCTAAACCGGAGCCGGCCCGGTCCTGCACTTTAGGGGACATTCAAGATCCTTCCATCCGGAAATGTGCCAGGATCAGGATTGCCTTTTTAGGTCCTGTCACTGCCGCGATCTCCTTTTCGGACAATTGTTTGATCTTACTGACGGACTTAAAAGCCCTCAGCAGCTGATCAGCCGTATTTTTGCCGATCCCTTTTATGCTTTCCAGCTCATTGACCAGGGCAGCTCCGCTCCTTTTTTTCCGGTGGAAGCTGACCCCGAAACGGTGGACCTCATCCCTGATCCTGCGCAGCAGCAGCAGGCTTTCGCTGCCATAGGGGAGCCGGACGCTTTGCTGATCCCCTGAATAATAAATCTCCTCCAGATTCTTGGCGAGCCCTACCAAAGTCATCCTGCCGGTGAGGTCCAGCCGGACGATGCTTCCCATGGCTGCATTCAGCTGCCCCTTACCCCCGTCAATCACGACCAGTTGCGGGAGAGACTGCTGTTCTTCCAGCAATCTTTTGTACCTGCGGTAAACCGTTTCTGCCATGGAAGCAAAATCATCGATGCCCTGCACGGTCTTGATGTTATAATGCCTGTAATCAGCCTTGCTGGGTACTCCATGGCGGAAAACAATGCAGGCGGAGACCGGAAAACTGCCCTGAAAATTGGAATTGTCGAAACATTCGATATGTGCCGGGAATACCGGTAGTTGCAGGTCCTCCTGAAGGCCAAACAATATCTTCTCCTCCTGCTGGGTTGTCCTTTCCTCCAGGTGGAGCATTTTTCTTTTGCGGGTCTCCTCCCGGAAAAAAGCAGCATTCTTGCCAGCAAGGTCCAGTAACTTTTTTTTATCCCCTCCCCGGGGCACCGTGATCTTTATCCCCTTGTCCGGGTAATCCGGGTCAAAGGGAACAATGATCTCCCCGCAGCTGCTGTGAAAGTTCTCCCGCAGATAGGAAATGGCATAAATCAGGATGGTCCGGTCATCCTCATCCATCTTTTTTTCCAGGGTGACGGTCTTGGTCGCTACCACGGATCCGTGAAGCACCATCAGGTAGTTGACATAGGCATAATGTTCATCCCCTTCCATCGCAAATACGTCCACATTGTCAATCCTGGGGTGAACCACTTCGGACCTTGCCCGGTAAGTCTGCAGGTTTTGTATTTTGCTGCGGATCAGTTCCGCCTTTTCAAAATCCAGGGCGGCCGCACTATCTTTCATCTGTTGCTGGAAGATACGGATTACCGGGGCCAGGTTGCCTTTCAGGATATTTTTCACCTGTTGCAGGCTTTCCTGGTAATCCGCGGAAGATTGCTTGGCTTCACAGGGTCCTTTGCAGTTTCCGAGATGATATTCCAGGCAAACCCTGAACTTCCCCTTCCTGATATTCTGCGCTGACAGGTTAAGTCCGCAGGTCCTTAGGGGAATGTTCTCCCGGATGAATTCCAGCAGGTCCCTAACCTTGCCCACCCCGGTGAATGGTCCCAGGTATTCCGATTTATCCCTGAGCCTGCGCCGGGTGAGAAAAATCCGGGGAAAGGGTTCATTTCGGATGACAATATAAGGATAGGACTTGTCGTCGCGGAGGTTGATATTATACCGGGGCTGGAACTGTTTGATCAGGGAATTTTCCAGCAGGAAGGCATCCTGTTCGGATCCGACAATGGTGAATTCAATATGATGGATATGCTCCACCAGTTTGCGTGTTTTGTAATTTTCCAGCCGCCGGACAAAATAGGAATTGACCCTTTTGCGGAGATCCTTGGCTTTCCCCACATAGATCAGGGCCCCTGACACATCAAAATATTTGTAGATGCCGGGCTGTCCTGGGATACCGCTGGCAATCTGCCTGAATTCTTCAATCTTCATATCAAGCGCCTTGAATTGGTCGGATCAGGATCAACTGCTCGGAGAACCGCATAGGGAAAAAAAGGAACTTCCGGAATCGGATGATCCTGATCTCCCTTCCTGTCTTATAAAACAGTATGTCCGAATGGGAATAAAACAGGTTGCCTCCGAATGTTCTCGAAAAAACGCTACTTACCTGGTTATGCCCATCCAGGTTAAGCTGAATGGTGGAGGGGCTGACGAGGGGGTTTTTGGCATCATAGATCAGCGTGAGGTCACCGGTGATCCCATCCCTAACCGAACTGACTTTATAACGATCCGCATGCCAGGAATCGGTAATATCGGCTTCAAAGAAGGGCTTGAAATACCGGGAAAGCTGCCGGGGATTGATTACAGAGGTATCCGGTTTATCCGGCAGCCCGGCCACCTGCTCAAAGCGGCCCCGGACCGATTGCCATTTTTTCAACTGTCCGGCCATGAATATTTTCAGGCTGAAATATTTTTGTTTCCCGGGTGAAGGTTGGGATTTACAACCGGAAAAAATCAGGCAGGAAAAGCAGATATAAAAAGCCCCGGGACATCTCATCGGAGCAAAAGTATTGAAAATCGGGTAGGGGAAGAATAGCTTTATCAACCCTTAACCCCTACTACTATCCGATGAGTTCGGTTCCCCCGCTTCAGGGTCGGTTCCCCCGCTTCAGGGTCAGTTGCCCTGCATACCGACCAAAAAAAGGACCGTCCCGAGGAGTCGGGACGGTTACACACGAAAATTAAACAGTAATTAAACCTACAATCTTAAATATAAAAAAACAAGTGGTCGGTAAAGGTCTGAAATGTCAAACATTCCATTGTTAAGACAAGGAAAACAGCCTGAATGCTGCATGGGTGGAAAAATTTATCTTTTTCCGATTCCGAGCCTGATGCCCAGGCTGTAGGGATGTTCCTTAACCGAATAGTTGATATAGGTGGACAGGACCTGATACCTGAATTCCGGCCCGATTTGCAGGTAGGTACCCCGGGTAAATGGAATGGAAAAATAAATACTGGTGTTTAGGTCAGGTTCCCATTTACGGATCAGGCTGTTATCGGAATAATATACCTTGGTATATGGAGAAAGAATATTGGATTGCTGGTAAACCAGGTAACCGAGATCCATCCCCCCGGAGAAATTCAGTTTCCAGTCCTTGTGCAGGGAGACATGATAACCAACCAGTAGGGGAAGGGTTACAAAATAATAGGTATTATTGATATTGGTCTCCCCGGAAGAATTCAACGTATAGGAGGTACCGGGCGGCACTGCATAGGAGGAGTTATAAAATGAGGTGGTCCCCGATCCCGTGCCGGAACCTGCCTGCAGTACCAGGGTGGGGGATACCGGCACTGCCTGAATGCCGTATCCAAACCGGTCCATTTCAAGCCCGGTGGTCAGGTTAAAATGGGTGCCCAGATTACGGTGAACATGCACACCTGCGGCAAAACTGAATTCACTGTATTGGTAAAGATGGTTCTTGGATAGATTTCCGTTAGATCCCTGTCCTCCGGGTGTCGTCAGGAAAGGGCTCTGCTGATAATAAAAATAGGTGACCCCGCTGTAAGCCGGGTAATTGATCCACCGGAAGCTGATGGATGGCGCTACGAAAAAATCCCATTTAAGGGTATGGCTGAACAGCTGCCAGATGAAAAAATTTTTCCTGACGGCTGCCATTTCACCGGTCAGGGTGGATGCCAGTATTTGATCTGAGGTATCCAACTCAGAACCTTTCAATGAAATCTTCATTGCTGCTTCCGGCAACGCTTTCAATTCTGCAAATAAAGGCAACGCTCTTGCATGGTTGATGGAGGCAAGCGGCTGATTGGCCATTGAAGTTATCCCATATGTTTTGCCCCGGACCAATACCTTCTTTACATCGGAAGCAGGCAACTGAATATTGTTTTTCCCGGCCAAACCATTCAGGATATGCCGGGGAACCCTTGTGGAAAAGACCGGGAGCAAGGCAGCCGGTGATCCTGGTGCTGAAAGATGCCGGGAAGGTCCGGCTTTTACGGCAATGGTAAGGGGATGATGCCTGTTGGCAAAATAATAGTAGGTCCCGCTGGTGCTGCCGGCTAGCAGGAGCAGGGTAACCACCCAAAGGAGGGGTTTGCGGAAAAATCCATCTGGATGGAGCTTGCGATTGATATTCTGCCATACCATATCCGATGGCCGCAGATCAAAGCGCTGGGCTTCCATTCTTATTCTCCGCTCTAATTCTTCACGCTGGGGTAGATCTTCACTCATTTCCTTTATTTACTGACCATAACTTTCTGACTGCTTTCCAGTATACGGGAAAGAAAACTTTTAGCCCGGACATACTGGGAGCGTGATGTGCTTTCGGTAATTCCTAGCAATCCACTTATTTCCTTATGGGAATACCCCTCAATGGCATATAGGTTCAGGATTGTCCGGTAACCTGGGGGCATACTGGCAATTGCGCTGATGATATCGCGTGTATGCAGGGTATGCTCACTGCTGAGCACAGCACTGGCAATTGCTGCTTTTTCCGTTTCCAGACTTTCGGTTAAATTTTTATTTTTTTTCAGATAATTGATGGCGGTGGTCACCATGATTTTTTTTATCCAGCCTTCCAGGGAGCCATGGGCCCTGTATTGCTTCAGGTTAAAAAATACTTTGATAAATCCTTCCTGCAGGATATCTTCCGCATCGGCCCGGCTCCTGGCATACCGGAAACACAGCCCAAGCATCGAGGAACTGAACCGGTCATACAACTCCTTCTGGGCGGTTACCTTGTTGTGCAGGCATCCGTTTACCAGTGATTCATCATCCCATATTTGCAGCTGGTTATCCACCGGCGCGTTAATTAGACAAGTTAAACATTAAAAAAGCTGCTTGGCAGCCTAAAATTTCTATTCAGGATTGCTTTACCCTGACCCCGTTTCCCCTATAAATATAATCGAATTCGGGGATAAATTAACTGGTTCATCCCTTGGCGGGCTGCTTATAGGCCTTCAGCAGGAAATATCCCCTTCCATCCTTACAAAAGGCTGACAGTCACCAGAGAACCGGTATGTTATGGTTTTGTCTGAAGGCTGTCGGCCCAGGAAGCGATCCTGGCGATCT
>Ga0307373_10004530_pt1 | contig 23310 bp, 22 predicted proteins | sample OX2MG_FD_202534 | JGI IMG/M metagenome (GOLD analysis project Ga0307373, IMG submission 202534) | Soil microbial communities from Risofladan, Vaasa, Finland - OX-2 | ecosystem: Environmental > Terrestrial > Soil > Coastal area > Acid sulfate soil | place: Finland: Risofladan, Vaasa | collected... | reverse complement strand
TGGTGGTGGTGGACCAGGGCGGCCGACTCGACAACGGCGGCATCGACGTGTTGGAGAGCGCTGACCACATGGTGGTGGTGGGCACCCCGGACAATCCGGGCGTCTACGCGCTTTTGGCCTGGCTGCGAATCTGCGATCAGCTGCGCATCCCTCGAGATCGCATCTCGGTAATTTTGAACTGCGTGCTGCCCTACCATCAGGTCGACGCTGACCGTGCCGCCAAGGTTCTGGAGCAGCCGGTGCTGTCAGTGCCTCACGCTGGCCTGGATGGCGTCAGATCTCTGAGTGGTGGCGAGCCCCTGGCCTGGCGTCACCCCGGCAACCGCTGGGTGAAGTCGCTGCGCAGCACCTTCGAGCAGATCTCCCCGGTTTTGGCGGCTGGCCTCAAGCACTGACGGCTGCCGCCGCGGCGCCGGTACCGCCCGGGCTCGTGGATCCAGCCTAGGCCGCTCCGGCGGGCGCCTTGCCCTCAGGCCAGTACTGTTCTTCCAGGATCTCCGAGTCAGCCAGGCCGCGGCGGCGCATCACGGACCTGGCGGTGGCAATCATGCCGGGGTGGCCACAGAGGTAGACAAGTCCCGTCTTGGGGCCGATCCCGAACTGGTCTGAGTACTTTCGGAGCACGTCCTCAGCCCGTCCGGTCTCCCCTTGCCAGCGGGGGTCATCCCAGGGTCGGCTGACCGTGGGGAGATACTTGAAGCCGGACAACTCGGCCTCCAGATCAAACATCTCCTGCTGGTATCCGAATTCGTGGGAGTAGCTCGCGCCCTGTATCAGCATGATTCGCGGCGACGCCGTACCTTGGCGGCCGGGGAGGGTTAGCTGGCGCAGGATGCTGGCGAAGGGGGCGATGCCGGTCACGGTCGCCAGGAAAAGATGAGCCCGGTTTAGGTCCAGCCCCTGGCGCAGGAAGAGCCCCTTGGGGCGCCTGCGCATCAGCAGTCGGTCGCCGCTCCCGAGGCGGTGCAGGTGGGGTGTGAGGGCCCCTCCGGGAATCATCTCGATGAAGAACTCCAGCTCCGCCTCCTCCGGCGCTGAGACGATCGAGTAGGGGCGTTCCAGCACCTTGCCGTCGAGGTCGACGCCCAAGGTGGCGTATTGCCCGGGGCGGAATGTGAAGGGAGCCTCGGGCCGGACCCGGATGGTCCACAGCTCGGCCGCGAGGTCGCGGCGCTCGGTGATCAGGCAGGAGTCGTATTTGTCTGAAAGTGGGCTCGACACTGGTGCTGGGGGTCTCCACACAAGCTCCGGTTGGGGCCAGTTTACCCAGGCCCGGGCACGCTCTCGGGTCCGATTGAGATTGCCGCTGCCCGGGAAGGCTGTTGGAAGGCTGTTGATAGAATCGCCAGGCCCCACTGCCACCCCGCTCAAGGAGCACTTTTCACCAGATGCCCGCCCGGACCCTGATCATCGTCGAGTCGCCCAGCAAGGCCAGAACCCTGAGCAAGTTCCTGGGCACCAAGTACGACGTCAAGGCGTCGATGGGGCATGTGGTTGACCTGCCCCGCTCCAAGCTCGGGATCGACGTGGAGCAGGACTTCGCCCCTGACTACACGGTCATCAAGGGAAAGGAGAAGCAGCTGGCCGAGCTCAAGACCGCGGCCAAGAAGTCGGGCCGGGTTCTGCTGGCAGCGGACCCTGACCGGGAGGGCGAGGCCATCGCCTGGCACATAGCCAACCAGTTGAAGCTGCTGGACCCCGAGCGGATCGTCTTCCGGGAGGTCACCCAGGCGGCGGTGGAGGCCTCGCTACAACAGCCCCGGCCGATCGACCGCAACCTGGTGGACGCCTACCAGGCCCGCCGAGCCATCGACCGCCTGCTCGGCTACAAGCTGAGCCCTTTGCTCTGGCGGAAGATCCGCAAGGGCCTCTCTGCCGGGCGGGTGCAGTCGGTGGCGCTGCGACTGGTGTGCGATCGCGAGGATGAGATCGACGCCTTCGTTCCCCGGGAGAGCTGGACTCTGGATGCGGTGCTCGCGACTCGTGCAAAGGCCCAGTTCACAGCCCGCTACCAGGGCAAGGGAGACGCTCCCAAGCGGCGCCGTGGGGCTGCGGCCACTGCGGCCGACGACGACGACGACCGCAGTGGGCTGAGTGACGAGGCGGCGACCCAGCAGGTGCTGGCGGAGTTGGAGGGTGCCGAATTTCAGGTTGCCTCGGTGGAGCGGCGGCGGGTGCGGCGCAACCCACCCCAGCCCTACACCACCAGCACCATGCAGCAGGATGCCTCCTCACAGTTGCGTTTCAGCCCCACCAAGACCATGAGGGTGGCTCAGCAGCTCTACGAGGGAGTCGACCTGGGGCCGGCGGGCGCCACCGGTCTGATCACCTACATGCGCACCGACTCGGTCAGGGTTAGTCAGGCCGCGATCGAGCAGGCTAGGGACTACCTCAGCGCCACCTTCGGCAAGCCGTACCTGGGCGCGACCGGAGCGGGCAAGCGCTCGAGCAAGAGCGCGGTGCCCTCTCAGGACGCCCACGAGGCGGTGCGGCCCACCGCGGCGGAGCGCTCCCCGGAGGCGGTGGCGGAGTTCTTGACTGCGGACCAGCTGCGCCTGTATCGGCTGGTCTGGCGCCGCTTCATGGCCAGCCAGATGAGTCCCGCCGAGTTCGATTCCACCAGAGTTGAGGTGACGGCTGCCGGCCATCGGTTCCGCGCCACCGGCAGTCAGCTGGTCTTCGACGGATTCCTCAAGGTGAGTGGCAGCGACGATCGCCAGGACGAGCTCCTGCCCGCAGTCGCCGCGGGCGACCCGCTGGCTTTGCTGGAGCTTCATCCGGAGCAGCACTTCAGCCAGCCTCCGGCCCGCTATACGGAGGCGAGTCTGGTCAAGGAGATGGAGGAGAGAGGCATCGGTCGTCCCAGCACCTATGCCCCCACTGTGGAGTTGATCCAGACCAGGGTGTACGTCCGGCAGCTGGAGCGCCGCCTCCACCCCGCTCCCCTCGGCCGCGCCGTCAACGAGGCTCTCACCACCCAGTTCCCGGCAGTGGTGGACTTCGGCTTCACAGCTGAGCTGGAGAAGCGGCTGGACGCCGTGGAGACAGGGGAGGCCGCCTGGGTGCCGGTGGTCCGATCCTGGTACGAGCCGTTCGCCAAGGTGCTGGATGAGGCCCAGGAGAGCATGCCCCGGGTCAAGATCCAAGCCCAGTTAGCTGGTGGCGACTGCCCGCGCTGCGGAGCGGAACTGGTGGTTCGCAGCGGCCGCTTCGGAGACTTTGTCGGTTGCAGCCGGTACCCCGAGTGCGACTACATCCAGGGCAAGGAGGACAAGCTCCCCCCTGAGGAGATTGGTGAGGCCTGCCCACTGTGTGGCAAGCCCCTGGTCCGACGCAGCAGCCGCCGGGGTCCTTTCATCGGCTGCTCCGCTTATCCGAAGTGCCGATACGTGCGCTCGGAGGCGGCGCCCGACGGAGCTGCCAGACCGGCCCGCCCGGCGGCCGAGCCGGTCGGCGAAAAGTGCCCGGAGTGCGGTCAGGACCTGGTCAAGCGGATGGGCCGCTTCGGTCCCTTCGTGTCCTGCTCCGGGTATCCCAAGTGCCGCTACCGGCCTCCCCGCGCCTCGACCGAGACGGAGGGGGATTCGGTGGCCGCGGCCGCGCCCGTCGCCGCGCGCCCGCCGGTTCGCCGCAAGCCCATCCGGAAGCGGACTGACCGTCAGCCCGTGGCCTGAGCGGCGGCTGGGCAGCGGGCCAGCGGTAGAATCTGAGCCTCGTGGCTTCCCATCAGAGCGTGGCCCCGCACGCCACCACCATCCTGGCGGTCCAGCGGGGATCCGAGATCGCTGTCGCTGGCGACGGCCAGGTGACCGTCGGCGACGTGGTGATGAAGCACCGCGCCAGCAAGGTCCGTCGTCTCTATCACGACCAGATCGTGGTGGGGTTCGCGGGCTCGGTGGCGGATGCGTTCACCCTATTCGACAAGTTCGAGCGGCAGCTCGATCAGCATCAGGGCAACCTCTTGCGGTCGGCCGTGGAACTGGGCAAGGAGTGGCGCACCGACAGGTACCTGCGCCACCTGGACGCCATGCTGGTGGTCGCCGGGCAGGGCCAGATGTTGCTGCTGAGCGGGGATGGCGACGTGATTGAACCAGATGACGGGATCGGTGCCATCGGTAGTGGCGGTCCCTATGCCCACGCCGCGGCCCGGGCGATGCTGTTGTACACCGAGCTCGGGGCCGCGGAGGTGGCCCGGCGCGCACTTGAGATCGCAGCTTCGATTTGCATCTACACCAACGACCAGATCATGGTGGAGACAGTGAACGTGGCCCAGGAGGATCATGGTGCTGGAGTCTGACCTCAAGCCAGCCGAGATCGTGAGCTCTTTGGACCGCTTCATCGTGGGCCAGACCGAGGCGAAGCGGGCGATGGCGATTGCGCTTCGCAACCGGGTGCGGCGCATGCAGGTGGCGCCCGAGAGCCGGCGCGACATCGTGCCCAGCAACATTTTGCTGATCGGGCCCACCGGAGTGGGCAAGACCGAGATCGCCCGCCGACTGGCGCAGATGACAAATTCGCCGTTCATCAAGGTTGAGGCGACCAAGTTCACCGAGGTCGGCTATGTGGGCCGGGACGTGGAGTCGATCATCCGCGACCTCCTCGAGCAGACCATCACCCGCATGCAGAGCCAGCGCGTCGCCGAGGTGGAGGCGGAGGCAAGCCAGCGGGCCGAGTCCCGGATTGTGGACCGGCTGCTGGAGGCGGACAGCGTGGCAGCCAAGCCGGCCCCGGAGGAGGCGAGCGAGGCGGAGGCACCAGTGCCGGTTCTCGACCAGGAGCAGCAGCGCCTGGCCGCGCGCCGGCAGCGGACTCGGCGACGCCAACTGGCACGGAAGCTGGCGTCGCGGAAGCTCGACGATCGCCTGATCGAGATCGAGGTGGAGGAGGCATACTCGGCGCCGGTGGAGGTGTTCTCCGGCACCGGCTACGAGGAGATCGGATGGTCGCTGTCTGATTTCTTCAGCCAGCTCGCGCCTCCTCGTCGCCGCCTCCGGCGGATGAGTGTGGCGGACGCCCGCCATACCCTGACCCAAGAGGAGACCGAGCGGCTGGTGGACATGGAGCGGGTCTACGACGACTCAATCCGCCTGGTCGAGGAGAACGGCATCGTCTTCATCGACGAGGTGGACAAGATCGCCGGGCCCTACGTGGAGGCGCATGGCCCCGACGTCAGCGGGGCCGGGGTCCAGCGCGACCTGCTCCCCATCATCGAGGGGTCGACGGTGAGCACGCGCTACGGTTCGGTCAGCACCGAGCACATCCTGTTCGTGGCCGCCGGCGCTTTCAGCTCGGCCCGGCCGTCCGATCTGATCCCAGAGTTCCAGGGCCGCTTCCCGATCCGGGTCGAACTAAAGCCTCTGGCTGAGGCGGATCTGCGCCGGATCCTGACCGAGCCGAGCAATTCTCTGACCAATCAGTACCGGGCCCTCCTGGCCACCGAGGAGGTTGAGCTGGAGTTCTCCGACGAGGGCATTGATGAGCTCGCCCACCAGGCCTTTCTGGTCAATGAGCGGGACGAGAATATCGGTGCCCGCCGGCTCTTCACGGTGATGGAGAGGGTGCTCCAGGAGATTTCCTTCTCGGCCGAGGAGTTCAAGGGCCAGAAGGTGGTCATCGACCGAGAGTCGGTGCGCCAGCGCCTGGGTGATCTGATCCGCGACGATGATCTCCGCCGCTACGTGCTCTGAACTACCCCGTACCGCTCAGGCGTCGAACTTGAATGTGAACGGAATCGAATTGGTCACCGCCCGGAAGCCAAGCCGCTCCAGGATGGGGCGGCTGGTGGGGAGCGCCTCCACTTCGACAACGGCGAACCCGCGGCCCAGCGCCATCTCAGCCCTGAGGGCCACCAGGGCGCGGTAGACGCCGCGGTGTCTCCATTCGGGGGTGGTGGACCCCGCCCAGAGGGTTGCGAACCGGGTGCCCAGCAAGAACTCAACTCGCGCGCTTCCGACCAGCTCGCCGCGCGCCTCGGCCAGCAGCACCACCGCTCGCTCGGGGCTGGCCTGCACTGCGAGCCTGGCCTGTTCGGCCGAGCTTGCGTGGTCGGTCCCGAAGGCAGCTCTCTGCTGGTCCCGCAGTCGCTCGAAATCCGCCCTGGAGCTGGCGGGCCGGGCGGTGGCATCTTCGGGCAGACGGCACCGAGGCACCGCGTCGGCCCGGGCCACCATCACCGTCTCCTGGTCTCCCGGGCGGAGGCCATGGCTCAGCAGCAGCGCTGCCAGGGGCTGGTCATGGCTGAAGGTTTTCCACTCGAAGTCCTGGCCGAGCGATCGGAAATGCTCAACCTGCTCCAGGATCAGCCGTTCGAGATCCGACTCCGCAACCTTTTGATGGCCACGCAGGAGCACCAAACCCGCGGAATCGGATCCGGTGACGCGCAACAGGGGGCCGAGTTCCTCGACCAACGTTCCCGAGGTGGTGCCCAGGGCAGCTGGGCTCCTCAGCTCCTGATCGTGCATCTGGAGCAGCTCGGTGGCCTCCCAGGGCTGGGGCGGGTCGTCGGAAATCACGAGCGCAGTTTAGTGCCCCCTGGGATTGGGATAAGATTGGGGCGGTAGTCAAATTCGCATGCCCACTGGACGTTGCCGGGGATCCCCACCTGGGCCCGGCGGCGGGAGATGGCGGGCAGAGGTTCAACGCAAGTGGAGGCGCACCATGCCCGTGACCACGCTCACTGAGCTGCTCCAGAACGGGGTTCACTTCGGCCACCAGACCAGCCGATGGAATCCCAAGATGCGGCCCTATATCTTCGCCAGCCGAGGCGGTATCCACATCCTGGACGTGTCCCAGACGGTCGACCTGCTCGCCGAATCCTGCAGCTTTGCCCATGACACGGTCGCGCAGGGCGGCCAGATCCTGTTCGTGGGGACCAAGAAGCAGGCTCACGACACGATCGAGGAGGAGTGCGCCCGCTCGCACCAGCCCTACGTCGTAAACCGCTGGATGGGGGGCATGCTGACCAACTTCGAGGTGGTGAAGTTGCAGCTGAAGCGGCTGGCGGAGCTCTCCGACCAGAAGGAGCGCGACGGATTCGCGGGCATGATCAAGAAGGAGCAGCGCCACCACGAGGATGATCTCGAGCGGTTGCAGCGCAACTTTGGCGGCATCACCAACATGAAGCGACTGCCGGCCGCGATGTTCGTGGTTGATCCCCACAAGGAGCGGCTGGCGGTCACCGAGGCCAACAAGCTGGAGATCCCGATCATCGCGATCACTGATAGCAACTGCAATCCAGATGAGATCAGCCATGTGATCCCGGGCAACGACGACGCCATCCGGAGTGTGCGGCTGATCGTCTCCCGGCTGACCGACGCGATTATCTCGGGGCTGGACCAGCGCCGCCAGATCGAGGTGGCGCAGACCCAAGCAGCCGCTGAGAAGGCCGCCCAGTTGAGGGTTGCCCAAGAGGCAGAGGCGGCGGCCAAGGCAGCGGCAGAGGCTGCAGCCCAGGAGGAGGCCACCGCCGCCGGAACGGCTGCCCCGGGGGAGCCGGTGGACGAGCAGGGGGCAACTCAGTGACTCAGTCTGTGACGGCGGATTTGGTGCGCCAATTGCGAGAGCAGACGGGAGCTGGCATCATGGCCTGCAAGCAGGCGTTGGTGGAGGCGGGCGGCGAGTTCGACCGGGCTCGCGACGTGCTCCGCACCAAGGGTCTGGCTTCAGCCGAGAAGCGCAAGGGCCGCGAGACCAGGGAGGGATTGGTGGACTCCTACATCCATCCCGGCGGTCGGATCGGGGTTCTCCTAGAGGTCAATTGCGAGAGCGACTTCGTCGCCATGACTGACGTCTTCAAGGCGCTCGTGCATGACCTAGCCCTGCAGGTCGCGAATTCCTCCCCGCGCTGGGTGCGGCGTGAGGACGTGCCCGCGGCCGAGCTGGACCGCGAACGCGCCATCTACCAGGAACAGGCTCTGGCGGAGGGCAAGGCAACCGACCGCCTCGAGCAGATTGTCGAGGGCCGCCTGCGCAAGTTCTATGAGACCTTCTGCCTTTACGATCAGCCCTTCCTCCGCGACGAGGGCGGCAAGGCGCGCCGGGTCGAGCAGGTCATCCAGGAGGCGATCTCCACCACTGGCGAGAACATCGGGGTGGCTAGGTTCACCCGCTACCAGCTGGGAGAGCGGCTTGAGGCTGATGAGCCTGATGGCGCTTGAGCCGGCGCCATCGGCGGGGCCCTACGCCGCTGCCATAGAGCGGCCAGCGCCTCGCTATGGGCGGGTCGTGGTCAAGCTGAGTGGCGAGGCTCTGGTCGGTGACGGCGAGTTCGGGATCGACCCCGAGGTCTTGGACCAGGTCGCGGTCGAGATCAAGGGCGCTCACGAACTGGGGACCCAGATTGCGGTCATGATGGGCGGCGGCAACATCTTCCGCGGCCTGGCGGGAGCACGGCGGGGGATGAATCGGGTCACCGCCGACCTGATGGGCATGCTCGGGACTGTGATCAACAGTCTGGCTCTGCGCGACGCACTCGAGGCTCACGGGATGCCGACTCGGGTTCAGACCGCAATCGAGATGCACCAGGTCGCCGAGCCCTACATCAGGGGGCGTGCCATCCGCCATCTGGAGAAGGGCCGGGTGGTGGTGTTCTGTGCCGGTTCGGGTAACCCCTTCTTCACCACCGACACGCCCGCCGCCCTCCGGGCGGCTGAAATCGGTGCCGACATCCTGATCAAGGCGACCAGGGTCGACGGCATCTACAGCGCCGACCCTGAGGTTGACCCCGGTGCCAAGCGGTTCGACACCATCTCGTACATGGACGTTCTCAACCTAGGGCTCCAGGTGATGGACAACACCGCGATCACGCTTTGCATGGACAACCGCCTGCCCCTGCTGGTGCTGAATCTGTTCACCCCCGGCAATCTGGCGGCGGCCGTCGCGGGCGAGCCGATCGGGACTCTGGTCACAGAGGACCGGAACGCCAGGTGAGCGAGGACCTGCTCCGGGCTGCGGAGGGTCGCATGGCCAAGAGCGTGGAGGCCTTCCAGCGCGAGTTGGCGACGATCCGGACGGGTCGGGCCAATCCCTCTCTCATCGAGCACGTCCTGGTGGAAGCCTACGATTCCCATGTCCCGATCAACCAGGTGGCCAGCATCTCGGCCCCCGACCCTCACATGATCGTGATCCAGCCCTGGGACAGGAACACCATCCAAGCCATCGAGCGCGCCCTTCAGCGCGGTGAGATGGGGCTCAACCCGAGCAATGACGGCCAGCTGATCAGGGTCCCGGTGCCACCGCTCAATGAGGAAAGGCGCAAGGAGTTCGTGCGCATGGTCAAGCAGCGGGCCGAGGATGCCCGAGTGGCGATTCGCAACGTCCGCCGCGAGGACATGGAGCAGCTGCGGCGGCTGGAGCATGATGCGGAGATCTCCGAGGACCAGTCCCAGCGGGCCCAGGCCCAACTCCAGAAGATCACCGATCGCTTCGTGGAGCAGATCGAGGAGGTGGCGCGACGAAAGGAAGCCGAACTTCTGGAGGTGTGAGCAGACCTGGTGGCGCGCTGGCCGGTGGCGCCGGGGCGCCCGGGTCACACCCCGGGCCGGGGCCGACGGCCTGATGATATCCCCGGCCGGAGCCGCTTGGTCTGCAGCCGTTTCGTCCCTTGATTCAGGCGCCGGGCCGCCAGCCCGAGCGGTCCATTGTCCGGCCGGTCGTCCGCCCGGGCCAGCCCCGACGCCGGGCTACGAGCCGCGGCTTGCCGTAATGGAGCCCGGCGCTGGCCGTGAGCGCCACCTTGGCTAAGGCCCATTCAGCCCTGCCGGCCCACATCGGGATCATCATGGACGGCAACGGGCGGTGGGCTCGGCAGCGAGGGCTGCGTCGCAGTGCCGGGCACCGTGCCGGCATTCGCGCGATCCGCCAGGTGATGGCGGCCGCCGACCAGGCGGGCGTGCACTGCCTAACCCTCTATGCGTTCTCCACCGAGAACTGGTCCCGCCCTCGCTATGAGGTGGCTACCCTCATGAGGCTGTTTGAGGAGACCCTCCAGGAGGAGGTGGATGAGCTCCACCGCAACGGGGTCAGGATCCGGGTCATCGGGCGTCGAGAACAGCTCTCGAGCCGACTGCGTCGGCTGGTGGCGGAGGCCGAGAGCGTCACGGCCGAGAACCAAAGCGGGGTCCTCAGCGTCGCCATCAACTACGGGGGGCGGGCCGAGATCGTGGATGCCGTAAAGAGCCTGGCGCGCCAGGGCGTCGATCTGAGCCAGGTCGACGAGCTTGCGCTCAACGGCGCCCTCTACACGGCCGGGCTGCCGGATCCTGACCTCATAATCCGGACCGCCGGGGAGATGCGCACCAGTAACTTCCTGATCTGGCAGGCCGCCTACGCCGAGCTCTACGTCACCCAGACTCTCTGGCCCGACTTCGCCGCCGCCGACCTGCGCGCGGCCCTGGCCGACTACGCCGCCCGAGTTCGCCGATTTGGAGGCATCCCCGAGCAGGGGTGAAATGCCCTGATGCTGCCCCCTGTTGAGATTCCGGCTAGGGAGTCCGGCGCGGCTCAGGCCACCCGTGGCAAAGCAGAGTCCGCACCGCCCGGGTCAACCCACGTGCCTGGGCATGGCCCATCGCCTGCGAGCCCGGGCCGGTCTCGAGATTGTACCCGTGGCGGGGCCGCCCGACTGGCCGGATTTCAGGCTGGGCTGGAGGAGTCGGTGGCGGAGCCCGGGCCGGCTCCGGGACGCGCGCCCCGGGCCGGGGCCGGAGCTGACATGTCATGAAGCTGGTGGTACGCACGGCCAGCGGCCTGTTCCTGCTCGCGGTGCTGCTGGCGGCCCTGTTCCTCGGGGTGGCTTTCTTGGCCGCTCTGGTGGGCCTTCTGATGGCCCTAGCGCTCTATGAGTACCGGTTGCTGTGGCGCGGCCAGGGCCTTCAGCCATACCTGCTGGTGATGGCCCCGCTGGCGGCCTTCTGGTTGTTCAGGTACGCCTACCCGCAGATTCCGGTGGCATCCGTTGGCCTCTTGGCGGCGGCTCTGGCCGGACTCACCATCTCCCTTGGTCGGCCCCATTCGCAGCGGCCCATTGCCAGTTGGGCGGTGGCCGTGGGGGGGGCGGTCTGGCTTGGTTACCTGCCCGGCTGCGTGCTGCTTCTCTACCTGTCCGCGGGGTCCCCCGGGCGCGCCGTGGCTCTGGTTTTGCTGACGGCTGGGATCTCGGTCATGGGTGACACCGGCGCTTACCTGGTGGGGTCGTGGATCGGACGCCACCCCTTCATGCCTGCGATCAGCCCCAAGAAGACCTGGGAGGGAGCTGCGGTTGGTTGGCTGCTTCCAACCCTGGTTGCGGGCACACTGTTTCCCATGGTGCTACCGCGGCTCGATCATCTTGTCGCCTATGCCGTGGCGGCGGCGGCGGCAGCGGCGGCGATCGCAGGTGACCTCGCGGAGTCGCAGCTCAAGCGCGAGGTCGGGGTCAAGGACTCAGGTACTCTGATACCTGGTCATGGCGGGATTCTGGATCGGGTCGACAGTCTGCTCTTCGTGGGAGCCGTCGTGTACTCACTGCTGGGAATCGCCCATGCCTTCTGACCACTGCCGCGGGACCAACCTGGTCGAGTCCACGTGAGTCGACCAGGGGAGCGGGTCTGATGCGTAGCCGGGTGGTCCTGATCGGAGCCACCGGCTCGATCGGGCGCCAGGCTCTGGATGTCATCGCCAGATTTCCCGAGGAGTTTGAACTGGTGGGAGCGGTGGTCGGCCACCGCGCCGAGGTCCTGGTGGAGGCTCTGGCCCCATACCCGTCGGCCCAGGCGGTGGTGGTTGCTCCCGAGGGCCCAGTCCCCTCGGGTATGGCCGTGGGAGTCGGCGCCGCCTGCGAGCTCGCCAGTATGCCCGGAGCCGACGTGATCGTGGTCGGCGGTGGAGGGGCGAGCGCGCTGCTGCCCACCCTGGCGGCCTGCGAGGCTGGTCATCTGGTGGCGGTTGCGACCAAGGAGGTGCTGGTGATGGCGGGTGAGCTGGTCACCCGAACCGCCCATGATCATGGCGCCCGCATCATCCCGGTCGACAGCGAACACAGCGCCATCTGGCAGTGTCTGCGGGGCGAGGATCCCCAGAGCGTGGCTCGCCTTATCCTCACGGCCAGCGGGGGGCCATTTCGGACCACTCCGCTGGAGCAGATGGCGCGGGCCACCCCGGCGCAGGCGCTCGCTCACCCCAATTGGCGGATGGGACCCAAGGTCACCATCGACAGCGCCACCATGATGAACAAGGGGCTGGAGGTGATCGAGGCGCACTTCCTCTTTGAGGTGCCCTACTCCCAGATCGAGGTCGTGATTCATCCTCAGAGCGCGATTCACTCCGCCGTGGAGTTCTGGGACGGTACCATCATCGCCCAGCTGGGGGTGCCCGATATGCGCGGCCCGATTGCCCTGGCCATGGCAGATGGGCGTCGCCTGCGCGGGGTTCTGCCCCCCTTGAGCCTGGCCCAAGTCGGCCGGCTTGACTTTGAGAGAGCCGACCTCACCCGTTTTCCCGCCCTCCGGGTGGCCCGCGAGGCCGGCATGCGTGGGGGAGCACTGCCCGCAGCCATGAATGCCGCCAACGAGGTGTCGGTGGCCGCGTTCCTCGATGGCAGCATCCAGTTCGGCGACATCCCCAGCCTGGTGGAGTCGGTGGTCCGAGCCTTCGTCCCCCCGGCCGAGCTCGACCTGAGGGCGGTCCTGAACGCCGACCGATGGGCGCGGGAGGCAGCCCTGGCAGCGGTGACGGAGCTGGCGCCCAACCGGCTGGTGAGCCCGCCGGCGGTTGCCCGGTGAATGGCTTCGCGCTGACCTGGCAGACTGTGGGCGGCATCATTCTGATGCTGGTCCTGGTGGTCTCCATCCACGAGTTCGGGCACTTCCTGGTGGCCAAGCGGGCGGGCATCCAGGTGGACGAATTCTCGATCGGATTCGGGCCCAGACTGCTCCGGTGGAAGCCTGGTGAGACCACCTATTCACTCCGCCTGCTGCCCCTGGGTGGCTACGTCCGGATGGCCGGGATGACCGGCATGGAGAAGCCCGAGGAGAGCGGCGGCGAGCGGGGATTCATCAGGGCCAGCTCCGGCCGGCGGGCAGCCGTCCTGGTCGCGGGAGGCCTCATGAATCTGATCCTGGCCGGGGCCATCTTCTCTGGCATCGCGGCATTCGGAGGCCCGGCCCCGAAAACTCAGAGCGGGGGGGGGATGGCCGCCGCGGGCGTTCCCAACGGCTACCAGCTGGTCGGGGTTGCAGGCGAGCGCACCACCTCCCTGACCAGGATCCGGGACCTGATCCAGGCCGATAAGGGCGAGCCCTTGCAGGTGTCGGTCCAACCCTGGGCCGGTGGTCGAGTGCGCTCATACACGGTCACCCCGCAACTGCATTGGGTGCGACTCTCAGCGTCACCGAGGATCCCTCTGGAGGCCGAGATTGTGGCCCTCAACGGGCAGCCGGTGCCGCATGCCGACCCCAGCACCATGGCGGGACTCTTCGCCGGCACCGCTCCGCTGTCGGTCACCTACCTGGCCGGCACCAAGCGGGTCACCGTGGAGGTGCCCCGCGCCGACTTTCAGGTGGAGTGGCTGGTGGGCTATCTGGGCTCGGCCGGCAATCCGCTGCTGGCGTCTCTGGGAGGGCCGCCGCTGCCCTGGTACCAGGCTCTGGCGGTGGGCTTCTATGCTGTACCCACTCAGATCGGGGCCACCTTTGTGAACCTGTGGACCCTGATCTCACCCCACCACAATCCCAACCTCAGGCTGACCGGGCCGGTGGGCATCGCCGAGGAGACCTCGATCGCGACCCAGATCTCCGCGTCTGTCTACCTCACCCTGATGGCGCTGATCAGCCTCAACCTCGGCCTTTTCAACCTGCTGCCGATCCCGTTCCTGGACGGTGGCCGGCTGGTGTTCGTGATCCTGGAGTGGATCCGCCGGAGGCGGGTCAAGCCCCAGGTGGAAGCGGCGGTTCACGCGGTTGGGTTAGCCTTGATAGTGATGCTCTTCATATATGTGACCTTCGGCGACGTGACCCACCTGACCCGATGATCGAGCGCCGCCGGACCCGTCCCATCAAGGTCGGCTCAGTCGTGATCGGAGGCGCCGCGCCGATCAGCGTGCAGACCATGACCAAGACTCCCACAGAGGATGCCAGGGCCACTCTGGAGCAGATCAGCCGCGCCGCCGATGCCGGTGCCGACATCATCCGGGTCACCTGTGACACACAGGAGGCTGGGGAGTCCCTCAAGGAGATCGTGAGGGGTAGCCGACTGCCGATCGTGGCCGACATCCACTACGACGCTCCCCTGGCTCTCATGGCTCTCGACGCCGGCATTCAGTGCCTGCGTCTCAACCCGGGCAACATCCGGCAGCCGGAGAAGGTGGCCGAGATTGCCAGACGCTGCCAGGACCTGGGGGTGCCGATCAGGATCGGGGTCAACGCCGGCAGTCTGCCCGACCGCAAGAGTTTGGAGCGCGGGCGCGGCCAGGGCGGCCCCGACGATGTCGCCCAGCGCATGGTGGATGCGGCGATGGGGCACATCAAGATCCTGGAGGAGCTGGGCTTCGAAGACATCAAGGTCAGCCTCAAGGCCAGCGATGTGCTGACCAACATAGCCGCCAACCGGCTCTTCGCCAGCCTGCCCAACCGCTACCCCCTGCACTTGGGGCTGACCGAGGCGGGGCCGACCGCCACCGGATCTCTCAAGAGTGCGATGGGCATCGGGATCCTGCTCGCCGAGGGGATCGGGGACACCATCCGGGTTTCGCTCGTTGATCAGCCGGAGGTGGAGGTGAAGGTGGCGCGGCAGATTCTAGCCAACCTCCAGGAGAAGCCGACTGGACCCAATCTGATCGCGTGCCCCACCTGTGGCCGGCTTGAGATCGACATGATGCCGATGGTGGCGCGGGTGGAGACGGCGCTGCAGCGGGTGAAGCGGCCGATCACCGTCTCGGTGATGGGGTGCGTGGTGAACGGGCCCGGAGAGGGGATGCACGCTGACATCGGCATTGCCGGCGGCAAGCAGAAGGGGATCCTGTATCGCAAAGGCAAGGTCATCTCGACCATGCCCGAGAGCGACCTGGTGGACTCGCTGGTCCGTGAGCTGGACCGGATCGCCGACGAAGACCGTGATCTGATCGCGGCTGGGCAGGAGCTCCCGACCGGAATTACCTGACGCTCTGGGCAGCCTAAGTCCCGGCTGGTCTCAGCTTCTCTGCAACTCTAAGCGACTCTAAGCGGGGGGTAGCCGAGCGCCTTGGGACCGAAGTCGCCACGAGGGACGACCGCGGTGGCCTGGGCGTTGCGGTGGAAGCCGCGCCCGAGGGACGCTTATCTGGGCCGGTGCCCAGGTGAGGTCGAGAAGGGTTGCGCACGGGGGTCCCGGCCGGATGCCGAGGTGACACCGACCTGGGGAGGACCCCCCTCCGGACGCTGACCGTTGACCGCGGCTGCCGCGGGCGGGGTCACGTCTTGTATGTTGGGGTAAGTAGCGGGACCCGATCTGGCCCTGCTGGTTGGCAGCATTATTCCACCTGATAACTTTCCTGCATCTTGATCTCCGCTGGCTGTCACTGCTGGGGGGCCTGCTGGTGCTGGCCGCTCTGGCCGTCTTCGTGTACTGGTTGCGCAACTCGGCCGCCGCCGAGCTGGCCCTGCCTCTGGCCCTGATCGGATTCGCCCTGACCGTTGATGTGCTGAACACACGGGGCCGGGCGCCATACGGGATCTCCTACGCCACCAGCCCCAGGTACGTGGTTTTCAACCTCTGGTCGCTGGCCGGCATCTGGCTGGCGGTGGTGCGGATATGGGGCACAGCGGGTGTCGCGAGGATGCGACCGGTAGACGCGGTGGTGGCTGCGATCGGCTTGGTGGTGCTGGCCCAGGTCTGCACCTCGGTCCCCGCGGCGATCGGCGCCGGCCACCAAGTGCATGCCCAGCGCCAGGGGGCCGCCGCTCTGGTCCGCAACTACCAGGTGGCGCGGCCGGCCCTGGTCGTGCGGTATGTGTACCCATCGGCCCCGGTGTTCGAGATGCGCGCGGCGGAATTGCGTCAGATGCACCTGAGCGTGTTCGCCAGTCGCCACTGACGGGGTTGCACCCTTGAACTGCTCCCAGCACTTGGCCCCGGCATCCGCTCCGCTGCGGGCTCGTGCTGTGGTGAAGCGGCATCCCCGGATATGGGCTCGAGGCCAGTTGCCTCGGCGCCGTTCCTCGGCGGGGAGCTTGAGAAGGCGGTCGAGTTCGACTGAACTGGGGCCAGGTGGCAAAATTCTGACTAGAGTGACTTCGGACTGAGCTAATCATGCGGCCCGGGGACCCAACCGCACAGAGCCATTCCGTCTACAATGTGCGGCCCACTGAATTCATCGCGAACTGAACGAACGCCCGAGTTTCAGATTAGCTGAGGGCCAGCTGTGCCACCAAAGCTGACCGCTGACGGGCCTCCTCGCCACGACACGCCGCGGCGAACGCTGCAAAGAGCTGCCTGGCGAACAGGTGGTCGCCATAGAGCTCCTCCGGGTGGAATTGGACCGCCACGATCCAGGGCCCCTTGGCGGCCTCAACACCCTCTATTAGACCGTCGTCGGCGCGGGCGCTCACACTCAGGCCCGGGGCCAGGACGTCGATCCCCTGGTGGTGAAGGCTGTTGACCTGGAAGTCGGACCCGCCGAATATCTCCGCCAGCCTCGAGCCGGCTCCGACGTGAAGGCCATGGGTCAGGCGGTCGCGTGCTCCCTGTCCGGGGTGGCGAACTCCCCTGGGCCACTGGCTGGGGAGGTCCTGGATCAGGGTGCCGCCCAGGCCGACGTTCAAGACCTGCAGACCTCGACAGATCCCCAGCACCGGCACCTCCGCCTGGAGAGCCCAGTCCAGCAACTGGAACTCCAAACTATCCAGCTGCTGGTCCCACTCAGAGGTGGGATGGGGTTCGGCTCCGTAGCGACTAGGATCAACGTCCACGCCACCAGGGAGCAGCAGCCCGTCGGCCCAATCGAGGTTGCCCGGCAGGGAGTCGCCCAGCGGAATCAAGATCGGGGTGACACGAGACTGCTGGAGTGCATCGATGTAGGCGCTGTTCATCGTCTGGATGGGCAGCCGACCTTCCCGGTCAGGGTCGTCCCGATAGCCGGAGTGCATCGGCACCAGCACCAGGGGGGCTGAGCCGCCGGCCCGTTGGTTCACAGCACGGCGGTGGGCGTGGCCGCCCCAACGAACCTGGCGATCCTGACCAGAGCCTCACGGATGTCGGGCAGACCCGCCGTGTAGGCGATCCGGATGTAGCCGCGGCCGGCGTCCCCGAAGGCCTCCCCGGCCAGCACCGCCACCCCGGCCTCTTGCAGCAGGCGGTCCGCCATCTCGCGACTGCTCAGGCCGGTTCCGCCGATGTTCGGGAAGGCGTAGAACGACGCCTCCGGAAGCAGGCAACTGATGCCTGGGATCTCGTTCAGACCATCAACCAAGGTGTCACGACGACTGCGAAACTCAGAGACCATCTTCTGCACCGCGATCTCGGAGGCCTCCGCCTCCAGGGCCTCGATCGCGGCCAGCTGGGTGAACGCGGCGGCGCAGGAGCTGGTGTTGATCAGGAGGGTCTCCATGTGCTTGGCCAGCTCGCGGGGCATCACTCCGTAGCCCAGCCGCCAGCCGCACATCGCATAGGTCTTGGAGAGGCCATCCAGCACGATCGTGCGCTCCGCCATCCCGGGACGGGACCAGATCGGCCGAGGCAGGTCGCCAAAGCAGATCCGGGAGTAGATCTCGTCGCTCAGCACCAGCAGGTCATGCTTGATGGCGAGCTCGGCGAGGCGGTCCAGGTCGGCTGCGGGGATCACTCCTCCGGTCGGATTCTGGGGGGAGTTGATGATCACCATCCTGGTCCGGGGCGATAGCAGGGACTCGAACTCGTCCATGTCCATCCCGAAACCGCGCTCCTCATGCAGAGTGATGGGGCGAGCGACCGCACCCACAAAATCGGTCAAGGAGCGGTAGACCGGGTAACCGGGATCGGGGAGGATGACCTCGTCACCCTCCTCCACGCAGCTGAGCAGGGCGAAGTGGAGGATGTTCTTTGAACCAGGCACCACCACGACCTGATCCGCTGCCACCGGGACTCCGCCGCGGCGGGCCATGCTGGCGGCGATGGCCTCTCGCACCTGGGGAAGTCCCGCTGCGGGGGTGTAGTGGGTGGCTCCGGACATCATGGCGGCGTAGGCCGCCTCCATGATGTTCGAAGGCGTGTCGAAGTCGGGCTCTCCGATCTCAAGATGGATGACCGACTTTCCGGTCGCCTCCAGCTTGCGAGCCTGGGCTAGGACCTCAAAGGCACTCTCCGTTCCGAGGCGGTTCATTCGACTGGCGAAGCGCATATTACCCTCCCGTCCGGCTATTCCCTTTTCCAAGTGGGGGAACGCTCGGTCTACGACACCACCGTGATCTGACCCAGCATGCCCAGGCTCTCGTGGGGGATGCAGAAGTACTTGTAGGTTCCGGCTACCGTGAGCTTGAGCGAGAAGCTGGCCCCGGGATTGAGGGCGTGATTCCAGCCGGTCGCCCCCGACGGCAACGCCGCGTCGGCCGCACTGGCGGCCAGACTTGCCTCATCGGTGGTGGTGTGGAAGACATTGCCGACATTCTTCCAGGTGACGGTTCCGCCGACTTTGAGGCAGACGCTGGCGGGCGCGAATTTCAATGAGTTGGTGGCGTCGACAGTCACCGCCGTCTGGGCGGTGGCCGCGGTGCAGCCCCCCGAGGCGCCCGAGCTGGAGGATGAACTGGTGCTGGTGGTGGTGGTCGCACTCTGGCCGGGGATCGGGCCGGTTCCGCAGGCGGCAACCAACACCGCCGCCGTGGCGGCGAGCACACCCAGAGCTAGGGAGTTGGCACGGGGAAACAAGCTGGTCATCGGTCCTCCTTGCGGCTGTTCACCTGAGATGCTACCGCGCAGCCCCGGGTCCGGGTCGCGGCGCCAAGAAGGCGGTCGATCACCCCGGCGTCTTGCCTGTCGTCAGGCTCCTAGGCCCAGCGGCTCGAGCCGCCCGGATCTGGCAATGCCCTCACCCAGCCGTGGCCAGTTCCATCGGCCGCAGCTGACCATCCTCTGGCTCCTCTGCGCCAGTTTGTCCCAAAGCCGCCTTGAGCCAGGCGAGGCGGGAATAGAAGCCACGGGTGTGGGGGGAGCGGCCGAGCCGGAGCCCGGTGAAGTCGTAGTGGTGCGTCCACTCGTGCAGCAGGGTGGAGGTGAAAGCCCCTGGCGCCAACACCTGGCTGCGGATGGCGGTCAGGTGATAGATGCGAATGGCGCAGCGCTCCGGCTCTGCGCCTGCCCGCGGGATGCGGCACCGGTAGTAGCCATAGGTCTTTTGAGCCAGCCGGCCCCGGCTGTCGGTGGCGTGGGTCTGCGCCCTCGGCGCCACCGTCAACCCGCAGGGGGGCAGGTGAAATCCGTCATTGAGAGCTCCCAGAAGGGCCAGGCCGAGCCGTTCTCGCTCCACCCTGCCCTGGCTCCTTTGCAACCAGGCGACCAGGGCCGCGGCGGCAGCGGGAGGTGCTCCGGGAAGCTCCACCGCGGCCTGACTCCTCGCGTAGTCGGCGGTGGAACAGGAGGAGCGGCGCATTCTGCTGCCAAAGTTTAGATGCTCGGGTCAGACGCCCGGCCCGATGGCGTCGGGATCGAGTCCGCGGCTGATGGCGCGAACTCCGCACCCCTTCCCCTGCCCCGGATGTTGGTGCCATCACCGGGCCGGCACCCATAGGTGCGGACCCTGGCGCAGAGTGCCATTGGCTCGCTGCGATGGGCTCGCACTCGTGGCCGCTCCCCCGGTTGGTTGAACCGTCCACCCGGGGACCCGGCCCGGCCCGTTGTCCGCCAGCCCGCCCGGGTGTTCCAGAGAGCCCAGCTACGAGAACAGCTCGCGCTTCCCGGTGCCACTGTCTGCGGCGACGGGTAAGGTCCCGGGCCGCTGTAGCAGAGGCCCTGGAGCGCTGGTCCTGTGGTCTGCTCCAGGACCTTGGCGGTGTTGCCGCCGGTCGTTGGCTAGGGGCCGGGGACCGGAGCCCCAGTGCCGTACCATCGGTAGCAGGCGCGGTCTACCACCCCATGGCAGAGCCGTGCGAGGATCCTGCGACCCCAGATGGGTGTTGGGAGCAGCGGCGGCAGAGCTCCTGCTGGGTCGCCGGGGCGATTGGCGGGGATGCGACCGCTCCGGGGCACAACCAACCAGCGGGAGCTGCCTGGGCCGGGACGCTGTGGCCATGAGTGACCCAGAGAGGCGGACAACATGGGGTGGGGACACCAGCGAGCGGTCGGCCCGCTGGCAGATCCTGCACCACCACCCAGCCCGTGGGTATTCTCGGCCGGGGTAACCGGCGACCGGCCCGTAGCCTGGGGCCAATAGCTGGCGCAGGCATCGCCTTCGCCGCCAACTCTCCTGCCCGCGCCTCAGCCTCCCGTGCTGCCGGCGGCCGCCGGGCGCAGCTGGTCCGCCGCCAACATCCGGGGACCGAGGTGGGCCGCATCCGTTCCTTGCGCGCTTGAGGCCCATGGGCCACAATGGCCGCATGATCGATTCCGGACCAGGGCCTGTGACTTGGGGACGTCACCAGCGCTTGGCGAAGGCCCATGGCCACCGCGATGAAGGGCAGATGACAGTCGGCCAATGAGTGATTCGAAGGCGGGCAAAGTAGCCGCTCTGCCCTTGATGGTCTCCCTTGGGCTCATCATGCCCTTGGCGATGTGTGGGGCGGCGATCTTGTTGGACAAGTTTGTCTTCGGGGCACGACTGTGGATCTTGGGATTTGTGGTAGGTTCGCCGATCGGGTGGGGGACTGGCCTGGGTGCTCTGCGCCTCTGGGCGGGAAGGCTTCCCCCAACCGTGTGGAGCCAGTCGGCTCGTTAGGTGCCAGTGGCCAGGTCAAAGTAAGCACTGGTGGCCACTCCTAGCCGTGAAGACCCTGCGCTCGGAGCCCTCGCGGCCGAACCACTGGTCGTGTCGCTTGCCGCACAAGCATTTCTCGCGGAGGAGTTGAGGTCTCTCCGACGCGCCAGAGGCGCTGCCCGCAATGCACCCCCTTCGTCATTCGAATCGCTCAGCGAGGGCGCCCGCACCGGATACATGTTCTTGAAGGCCCTGCCAAATGAGTGGGCGCCTTTTCGCATACTTGACCGCGACGCACCGTTGCCCGGGGATCTACGGCAGCTTCTGGCGAGCATGCAGGCTGAGTGGCGCAAGTGGGTGGCCAAGACGCGGACGAACGCCAGTATGGTCGTCACGGAACTGAGCGCATACCTTCTCGGTCTTCCCGCCGCCACTGATCGATTGCAATGGTTGATCGGCCAGCAGGCGGTCTTCGTCGTGGTTGAATCTCTGGAAGGGGCTATCCATCGCTCGCTTGATCCCTCGGGCGAGTGGCTGGGAGGCGCGATCAGGACAGCCAACGCCAGCGTCAGCCTCGATGCCGGCCACGAAATACACTGCGAAGTGAAGCGCGTGACTTTGCATGCCAACGACTTCGTGCTTCGTACCCTCGTGCGAATTCCCATGGACCTTTTGGGAGAGACGCGAGAAATAGCTCACGGCCTGTCGTGGGCTGGCTTCGATGAGGCTACGGATGATGCTGGCAACTACTACCTGTTGCAAATTAGGATGATGGAGGGCTCTATACGTGGCCGCTTTCACATCCATGAGATAGAACAAGTGGCTTTCCCACCGGTTGACGCACGAGCGGAGTCAGTAACTGTCGCGGCCCGATCTTCTCGCCTCTCCTGGATTTCGGGGGCGGTTGGCGGTGCCATCACATCCCATCTGGGAGCCATGGCTATGGAGAGTCTAGTAGGCATGCTCCATGTGGGCGACGGCACCACCGCAGTCCAGGAGGGCCAGTTGTGGCTCGTGTGCTGTTTCGTTGGCTCAGGGCGGACTTCGACCCTGACATCACCACCACGGGACGTACGCTTTCGGAGTTCGTCAACCGGGGCCGATAACTGGACGACTTTGATGGCGGTCCCCGAGTTGGTGCTACTGCGGTGGTGGAGTCCGAGGGAGAGGGCGGCGCGTTCGCTGTGTCGCATTACATGCTGTCCAGACCTTGGGTGTCCTTCTGGTCGCCGGTGGTGGCGGGGAAGTGATGCGGTGCACGGGAACCTGTGGAGCAGCAGCCACGGTGAGGCCGCCCTGTTGGTCGATCCGTGTCCACCAAGCGCCGATGGCGAGCCGTCCGTCCGGGGCGGAGGCCGCAGCTCCGCGCAGTAGCCCGGCGGCCTGGTCTCCCCGAGCCTGCGCCCTGTTGTAGGTCCGGGCGGCGGTCAAGAGGCGGATCGGGAGTGGGAGATCCATCAAAGTCAGACCTGGATCAGTGAGTAAGCCGGCTGGGGCCGTGCCGGCGGGCCTTGCGGACGGCAGGCGGGCCCGCCAGGGTCAGTGGAGGTGAAGACGACCTGGTCCGATGGTCTTCGGAGGCACCGTTGGGGAGGGCGGAGAGGTGGCCGGCCCTCCGCGAAGGCGTGCTGAAGTTGACGATGCCACGGTGGCCGGTCAACGGGAGCGGTTGGGAGGCTACCCTGCCGGAGCCAGCTTGAGGATGTGGTGGTGCAGTGCCCAGAACTCCTGCTTGTGCATCATCCCCTGGGCCAGCCGCAGCCGGAGCTGGCGGGACTTGCGCACCAGGCGGGCCGGCACCGCCAGCAGCCATCGTCGCAGCACCTCAGTGTTATGTGACTGCCCGACTGCTCCAAGCGCCTCGGCGCTGAGAGTTCCGCCTGCGCCTTCCTGCGCCGCCTGCCGTTCGCGGGCGACGTTGACCGCAGACAGCATGGCGGTCAAGTTGGAGGCGATCACGGCGGCCGTCTGCCAGCCGTAGTTGGCACGTCGCTTGCGCAGGGGAAGGTGCAACAAACCACAACCCAGCTTCAGATCCTTGATCCGCTCTTCGATGTGAGCCCGCCGCCGCTGCCAGTGCTCCAGTTCCACCGCGTCCCCCTCCATGTCGGTGACCATGAATGAGTAGCTATAGGTGTGGCTGACCGCACCCTTGAGCGCCAACTGCAACTGCTGCTGGGGGATGGTCTTCCGGCGGCGGCTGCGAGGGCTCTGGGAGATCTCCCCGGCCTCTACTCGTACCCGCCGCACCAGCAGCCGCAGCGGCTTCCCCTCCCAACCGGTGGGCACAAATGGCATCTCCGCCACCTCTGCTCCGGCCATCTCCTTGGCCGTGCGCCAACTGTTGGGGGCGATATGCCGCCGTGCCTCCCAGATCGTCCGGTAGCGGGGTACCACCACACAGAACTTCAACCCATGCTTCCGGCACCAGGTGAGGAAGGTCACGCTGTAGAAGCCACTGTCCGCGCGCAGCCGCA
>Ga0307373_10004527_pt1 | contig 23314 bp, 22 predicted proteins | sample OX2MG_FD_202534 | JGI IMG/M metagenome (GOLD analysis project Ga0307373, IMG submission 202534) | Soil microbial communities from Risofladan, Vaasa, Finland - OX-2 | ecosystem: Environmental > Terrestrial > Soil > Coastal area > Acid sulfate soil | place: Finland: Risofladan, Vaasa | collected... | reverse complement strand
TTGGCGGCGGTTTTGAGCGTCGTTTTCGCCAGGACCGCAATGAACTGCACGGCCGGCGAACCGCCGCGGGCTGAGCCGCCGCAGTTGGTCGAAGGAGACACGTTTAGCGTCCTCGATTTCGCCTTTGAGATCCGCCGGCCGTCGGAAGACTGGGAGTTTTGGGACGAGAACAAGGTGCGGCAAGTGAATGGTTCCGCGTGCATGGGGATGGCCGACTTGAAGAAGGAATGCATGTTGCTCGTCGTACCCGAACGTAGCGGATCCACGGATCTCGCGGGTTACGCGAAACTCTTGCTGTCGGCGATGCAAGTGAAACCCGGCAGCCAGCCTGAACAGAAGCGCGTCGAGTTGGCGGGCAAGGCGGCGCTGCAAATCAAGGTCGCGGCCGTCTCGCAGGAAATCTCGTCTCGGTACCTGATCTACCTGGTCGAGCACGAGGGGTTTATCTATCAGGTGAACGCTTGGACGAACGACGCGCTATTCGCCGAGAACGAGGAGCGGTTGGTTCGCGCAGCCGAGCGGCTGACCACTTCGTTGCGGCGGGACGATCCCGACAACGTGGTGGGCGCCACGTTCAGTCTGCGGGCCGGCGTCTATCGCGATTTCGAAAGCGGCTTCAGCTTCCGCAAGCCGGCGGGGCTCTGGACGGCCAAGGCGGGCGACCAGGCGCGTCAACAGCATGCGGCGGCGCGGTTGCTCCTGTCAGAACGGGCGAGCGGCACGGCGATTCTGGTCATTCCCGAGACCATCCCGAACCTGAAGCACGACGATTACCACCGCCTGCTGCTGAGGCGAATGCAGGCCGCCCCCAACACGCCGGTCCGCCGTGTGCCGCTCGGCGATCTGGAGGTGCAAGTCTCCCGGTTCGATCGCCGCGTCAAAGAACTGGAATTCACCTACGTGCTGATCACTTCGGTGCGAGATCAACGACATGTGCAGCTCTTGGTCTACGGACTGCGGCCCAATATGTCGAGGATCGACGAGCGGCTCAACGACATCATTTCTGGTTTGAAGGTGCCCCGGCAGCCTGAAACCGCGCGCCTCGACGCCGCAAACGCACTGACCGACGTTCGGCTAGGGTTCAGCCTTTCGGTCGGCGACACGGGCGGCAAGGCAATCTGGGCGCCGCTGCCGCGGACCGATGCGATCGGCAGTCAGGCAACGCTTACGGCGCGCAACCTGGAGTACTTCGCGCAAGGCATCTGCATCGCCGAGGGGCTTTTTGAGGAACTGGCGATCAAAGGTGCGTTGACGAGATTGGCGGACCTTGGATTCGACCTCACGACGCGACAGAACCTGGACGACTCGCTTTGCGGGCTGCCGGCCAAACAGATCTTCCTCGCAAAAGGCGCCGGACCGCGCGATCTTGTGAGCCTCTGGGTCGCGCGCCGCGCCAACACCGTGTACGTCTTCATGGCGTCGGAGAGTCAGGTGCCGAACGGGCAGGGAGACCCGATGGCGATGAGAACGCACAAGATCGCGCGTTCAGGAACGCGCGTTCTGGTTGCAATCAGGTCGCGTTCCCACTAAAACCAAGATTTGGTTGCGAGGAGGCTTCCGTGTCGATCATCATGCCGAACTGGTGCCGTGCCGTAACCGTTTGCTGCATCGCTTCGATTCTTTCGATCGACCTGGCCCTGGGCGCCGAGCCGGTCGCTACAAACGTCGAGGTCGATTGGCCGCAGTTTCGCGGTCCCGATGGGCAAGGCCATGCGTCGGCGCGCGAACTGCCGCTTACTTGGAGCGAAACGGAAAACGTGGCTTGGAAAGTTGCCATTCCTGGCCTCGGCTGGTCGTCGCCCGTCATTCAAAACGGTCAAATCTGGCTCACTGCGGCCATTGACGACGGCCATTCGCTGCGCGCGATAGGGCTCGATCAGCGCACAGGTGAGCAACTGCATGATGTCGAAGTCTTTACGATCGACATGCCGGGGCGAGTGCATGATTTGAATAGCCACGCCACGCCGACGCCGGTCATTGAAGGTAATCGGCTTTACGTTCACTTTGGCGGCAACGGCACTGCCTGCCTCACTACCGACGGCGCCATCATTTGGAAGGTGAAGCTGGAGCATCAAACTTATTATGGGCCTTCGAGCACGCCGGTGCTGTGCGACGACCTGCTGATTGTGCCCTGCCAGGGCACGGACACGAGGTACACGGCGGCCCTTGATAAGCAGACGGGAGAAATCCGTTGGAAGCAGCCGCACGCGGGCCGGAACTCCGAATCGACTCCGCTCGTGATTGAAACGTCGGCCGGTCGCCAATTGGTGAGCAATCTCGCCGATCGAGTGGTGGCCTACGATCCGCGCACCGGCTCCGAATTGTGGTCGGTCGCTCAGGGAGACAACTTCGCCCAGGTGCCACGCCCGGTCTACGGGTGCGGGTTGGTTTTCGTCTGTGGCGGTTACTTCAGCCCGCTCGTGCAAGCCATTCGGCCCGACGGCCGCGGAGACGTTACCGCTAGCCATGTCGTGTGGAGCCTGCGGGAGGCCGTGCCCCAGAACCCCTCGCCCTTGATCGTGGGCGACGAGCTCTACCTGTTCAGCGACAAGGGGATCGGCAGTTGCCTTGACGCGCGCAGCGGCGAATTGCGTTGGCGCGAGCGGCTGGGAAAGGGCGGTTATGCCTCGCCATTATTGGCAGACGGGCGAATTCACTTCTGGAACGACGACGGTGAAACGAGCGTGGTCGCCGTGGGCCGGCAATTCCAGAAGCTGTCCACCAATCGGCTCGACGGCCGCACGTTCGCCTCGCCGGCCGTCGCCGGCCGTGCGTTCTACGTTCGCACCGAAACACACGTGTATCGGATCGAAAAGCCGGCCTAATTGGTGCCAGCAACGCCCGACGAGCCGCTCGCCAAAGAGTTCTCGCTTGAGCGTGCGGCGCGCTCGCTCGACGCCTCAGCGCTCGCCTGGCAGAGCAAGCAGCAATGCTGCCAGTGTCACGCGAACTTCATGTACTTGATCGCACGGCCGGCACTGGCCAAAGTCGTCGAACCACCCGTCGAAGTCAGGACGATGTACGAATCGCTCGTCAGCGAGCGATGGGAAAAACAAGGGCTGCGTTATCCATCGGAGGCGATGGTTGTATCGGTACCGCTGGCGTTGAACGACCGCCAAACGAGCCGGTCGCTGCACCCGCTCACACGGAAAGCCCTCGACCGGATGCTAACTCACCAGCGGATTGACGGTGGTTGGAACCCGATTGGCGGCTCGGCTCGCACCTTCATCCAGGAATTTGAGGAAACTCTATTTGCCGCGTTGGGCATTGCCGCCGCCCCAGACGAATATGCCGGAACCCTCGCGGCCCAAACCGCCCTCGACCGCGTGCGCGAGTATGTGAAGAATCATCCTCCCAACACGCCCTTCCAAAAGGGTCTTTTGCTCTGGGTGGCGTCGCACATCGACGGCCTGGTAGACGAAGCCGATCGCAGGCCGCTGGCTGAGGCATTTCTCTCACTGCAAGCCGACGACGGTGGCTGGGCAATCGAAAACCTGGTGGCCGGTTCGGCGACTTTCGAGGAGTTTCGCGTCGATCGTGGGCGGCCGAGTAACGGCTACGGGACGGGCTTCGCGATTTTCGCAGCTCGCAAGGCCGAAATTCCCGTAGCCGATCCTCGCCTGCAGCGGGGCATCGCATGGCTCAAGGCCAACCAGCGCACCAGTGGCCGTTGGTTTACACCGACCTTGAGCATCGGTACGCTGCAAAACCTGCCTTCGAATTCCGGCACCGCGTTGGCGGTCTTGGCACTACAAGCTTGCGGGGAAATTGAAGGCGATTGGAACGCGAAGGCCGGACCGTAGCTTGGGACGTACCGCAGCTACCTTCGTGTAGCCACGCAACTTCAGCAGCACCATACCACGCACGTCGCCAACCAGCGAGAAGTCCAGGAACCTGCGTCCATGAGTTTTCTCTCGCGATTGAGTACAATGGCCGTATGTCGTTCGAACGCCATAGCCTTCCGCCCGCCCACCGGCGCGATTTCGCGACAACGAATTGGAGTCTGGTCCTCGCCGCCGGTGAACGTAATTCGCCCGATTTCGAACAGGCCCTGGCGACGTTGTGTGAGAGGTATTGGTACCCGCTATATGCCCATGTCCGCCGCCGCGGCATCGACGCCGACCTAGCGCAGGATCTAACGCAAGAGTTCTTTGCCCGGCTGATGGAGAAGGAGTACCTGCAAGTCGCCGATCGCAACCGCGGGCGATTCCGGTCGTTCCTGCTTTCTACCCTCGACCACTTCCTTGCCAATCACTGGCGCCGGCAAAGGGCCCAAAAACGAGGGGGTCGACAACCAACCGTGCCCATCGACTTCGCGCTGGGCGAAGGACGTTATCAGAACGAACCGGCCGATCTTGCGACGCCCGAAGCACTGTACGAACGCCACTGGGCGCTGACGCTGCTTGCTCAGGCGCTTGCTGCGTTGGAGGAAGAGTACACCGCGGCGGGCAAGGCCGACCGCTTCGAGCAACTAAAGCCGTTCTTGGCAGGTGACGCCGAGCAGGCACCTTACGAGCGGGTCGCCGCATCGGCCGGCATGACGGTCGCCGCGGTCAAAATGGCCGTCCACCGGCTTCGCCGACGCTGCGGCGAGTTGCTGCGGCGTGAAATTGCCCAAACCGCCGCCGATCCGGCGTTCGCCGAGCGGTTTGCCCGTGAGGCTCGAGCGCTGGCGCGGTTGAACCATCCCAACATCGTTTCAGTCTTCGACTCTGGCCAGGCGGACGGGCTCTACTACCTGGCCATGGAGTACGTCGATGGGACGAACCTGAGGGAGCTCATGCGCGCGGGAAGTCTCAAGCCGTCCGAGGCGCTGGCGATCGTACCGCAGATTTGCGACGCTCTGCAATTCGCGCACGACGAGGGGATCGTCCATCGCGACATCAAGCCTGAAAACGTCTTGCTCGACCAGAAAGGGCGCATCAAGATCGCCGACTTCGGACTGGCCAAGCTTCTTCGTCAAGCGCCCGCCGACCACAACCTGACGGGCGAATCCCAGGTGATGGGCACGCCCCATTACATGGCCCCCGAGCAGGTCGAGCGCCCGCTCGATGTCGATCACCGCGCCGACATCTACTCGCTGGGCGTCGTGTTCTATGAAATGCTGACCGGGGAATTGCCATTGGGGCGGTTCGAGCCACCTTCGCACAAGGTAAGTGTCAGCGTACAGTTGGACGAGGTCGTGCTACGAGCCTTGGCCAAGGAGCCCGACCGACGCTATCAGCACGCCAGCGATGTACGAACCGACGTCGAGGCGATTGACGCCGCCGGACGCGGCCCGCCGGCGCGCTCCTTGCCATTGGCGACATCGCCACAGGTGTTCTTGCCCTGGGTGGACTGGCCCGGGGAGTCGTTGCCCTCGGAGGAGGAGCGATCGGCTTGGTCGCCATCGGCGGCGGTTCTTTCGGCGCACTGATGGCCTTCGGTGGATTCGCCATCGGTGGGCTGGCGCTGGGAGGTTTGGCGATCGGCGGTGTCGCCATCGGCGGAGGCGCCGCCGGGCTTGTCGCAATCGGAGGCGCGGCGGTCGGGTACTATGCCTGCGGTGGGGGCGCGTTCGGCCAATACGTCTACAGCGCCATGGAAAGTAGCCCGGAGGCCATCCGATTCTTCAAGGAGCACTTTCCTTGGCTGCCTTTTTTCCCTCCTTGATGCATGCTGAGTCCGCAGCGAGCCCAACTCGCCCCACGGCCAGTGGCCGGTCTCGGCTCGGGCTACGATCTCTACTTCACTGCAATCACCCTCGGCTCGTACGTTGCATCGAGTCGAGTTTGGGCCACAAGTACCGCGCCGGCGCCGGTGAGCGTGGCAGCCTGCCTTGCGGCTTCGACGGTGGCGCTTGGTACATCGTAGCCCTGCACGACGAGCCACAGCCGTTCGTGAGCAACGGGTATCCCGCCGTGCCGCGGCGGAACCTGGTCGATGTAGTCGACCGCTTGAGCAATCCAGCCCGCCGTATCGCCGTATTCTTCCCCCTCGCGGCCTAGCTCCCGATGGGTAACCAACAGACCGATCGGTCCTTCGTGGTTGCGCACAAGCGCGTTCCACTGGTTGCTGAACGCCTTCGGGCAAGTACCCTGCGAACAGCCGACACCGCCACAGTAGCCCGTGGTCTTGCCGGCCGGTCGACGGTCGGCAGGCAAGTCGCGGTCCTCGCACTCCGTCATCCAGACCGGGATAACCTGCTTGTCCGGCGCCAGTTCACGAACCTCGGTCAAGAAACGCCGGGCAATATCGTCTCCCTCAAGTTTCGTTGTGGTGGATTCCACGCCATAGTCGGTCGCCCAGCGGCACTGCAGGTTGCCGCAGCCGCATGAGGCGGGGCCACCTTGCAGGTCATTGATCAACAATCCGTGGTAGTCGCCGCTCGCGCGGCGGAGCAATCGGCCGATGCGTTCCAAGTGAGCGTCGTATGCTTCACGATAGAGAATCGGCACCCATGGAAGGGCCTTGGCCACCTGACCCTCCTTCGGCAATGGTATCTTCGGGAATCGCTTTTGCCAGTCGTCGTGAACGCCCAACGACGCCATCCACTCAGGATGCGCGGCGGCCATCTCCGGGTTGCGGGCCACCTCGATCCAGTAGTAAAGATCGAGTTTTGCCGCGGCCAATACGGCAGCGGCACGGCGGTATTCTTCGGCCGAGTGACGCTCGTCGAGCACCACGACCACCGCTTGGTAGCCGTCGCGGCGCCATACCGCGACCTGTTCAGCGCTGACGAAATCCGGCTGGACGATCGCCGCGCTCAATGGCTTGCGTGGCCGTTTCTTATCGGCGCGCTTCGCGTCGTTGTCAGCGGGTTTTGCGGGTGCGGCGTCACTACGTTCGACATGCAACTTCGTCTGCGGGTATTCAGCGGCCCAGGCAAACCAACGGCACTGCACGCCGGACAGCCAACGCAATGTGTTTCCTTTCAGTGGTCCATCGACGGCCCGACCCTCGATGCCAAAACGCGACTCGGTATTACGGTCACGGAATGGCGCACGGTCCCGCGCCAGGGCTCGGTCGCACACGAGTGAAACAGTCAACGGCGGTTCACTCTCCTCGATCTGCGGGGCGTAGATCGCCGCCGTCTGTGTCGGGGAATACCAGAGTACGACCAGCTTCTGCCCGCCCACGTTGTCTTCGATCAAGCCACCCGCCGCTTCTAACGCGGTTAGCGACCAGGCTTTGGCCTCGTCGCCCAGCGCCACGCCGACGACTCGCGTCTCGCCGGGGATTTCCCTCGGGTTGGCCTCAAGGCGTGTGCTCGCCGCGTCGCCGTTTTCGTCGTCGGGCAACTCGGTCGGCTGGTATTTCTCGAACATGTGGTAGGCTACCGAGCCTGGGTAGGCCGTGGACCAGAAATCCCAATCGGTTTCGAGCGTAGCGATCGGTATGAGTTGTTGGCCTTGGCGAGGGCCGTCGAAGGCGCGGCCGGAGAGCGTCGAAAAAAGGGTTCCATCCTTGTGGCGGATCACCATGATCCCATTTCGCCAACCGTGGAACGTGAAGTCGAGCGATGCCTCGAAACCGCGGACGAAACCCGCGTCGGCGTCGTAAACGAACACCCCGTAAGTGTCGCTGATCACACGATAGGGCACGAGGAAGAAACGCAACGGGATGCCGCCCCCCTCGTATTTGCCTCGTATCCACGCCAGAACGCGGTCGTCGCGGCGTAATTCGCCCGCTCGTCGTTTGGCCTCGTCGACGCAGTGCGAGCAGTTGGGATTGACGAGAGTCTGGAATGTGTCGGGCTTGAAGAGTTTCTTGGCTTCCCTTGCAAGCAACGGAGGCCCCGGATTTTCTTCGGCCTCCGCCGCCAGCGGGACCAGAATGAAGGCTAACGTCGCCAGAAACAAGTGACTACGCATCGTACACCTTTCTTCGCCAGGGTGGCTGTCGAGAAACCACAACGACCTATCGTCAGCATAGCCGCCCTTGGCGACTTGAGCTACCATCGTCGAGGCGATCCGCGGCGTCATTGCCCAATTCCTTGTTCGCCTCCCCGGTGAAGCGTGCAGGATATCTTGGAAGGCACCTTGACGAACGCCTCCAAGGCAAGCGACGATGTCCTGTAGAGTGATCGCGCATGGCAAACGAAAACGACAACCGATCGCGTCAATTCGGCCTGGCGGCCTTGTTCGCCGTCCAAACGGTCTGCGGTGTGGCGTTTATGATCTGGGCGAAGCTGGGATTCAGCTTCTTCGTGGTCGTGGTCGGTTTCAGCGCCTCCGTCACCGCGTTGGTCTCGGGAACCATCCATATCGCCAGGAACTTGCAGGACAATAAGCTTGTCAAGCCTGCCATTTGGATCGCCATCGTCTTCTCGGCCCTATTCTACGGCGCGCATGTTCTCCATTTACTTGCCACCACGTTCTTGGGGGACTAGTTGGTCTTTTTTCGCGCCAATCATGAAACGGACCCACAAGGTCACGCGTACCGGAATTTCGCCCAGCTTGTCAGTGGTCAGTCGATTGCTCCGCTTGGATTTGTCGCCTGTCGCGTCGTTGATGGCGGAGATCATCAGCGCGGTCTCGCTGTCCATGCCGGCGTCAGCGGCCTCCTGGATCGCGATCACCTCGCCCAAGGTCGTGCCCGACAGCCTGGCCAGCCGCGTGGCCCGTGCCTTGGCCTCGGCGAAAGCCTCCTGGTAGGCCTTTTCGTGCTGTTCGGCCGCGTCGTTGATCACGAACGTGACCATCGAGGAGCTACCCGATTGCTGGCCCATCATCTGCGCCAACAAGGCGTTCGACGAGCTTTGAGCGACCGTGGCGCTCACATCGCGGGCCGTGTCAAGCAACGTGCCGATCGATTCCATCAGAGTGGGCTCATCCAACTGGTCGATGCCGCCGAGCGCCAACCGCAAAGCGCGCGAGATGTGGACCTGCGGCTTGGCCGCCGCGGGGGCGCCGCCGCCGCCGCCGAACACATTGAAGTTCCCGTCTTCGTCGTCGTCGCCCGGCGCCGAGTTGCCGAATGAGAGTTCGCGTTCTTCGATCGTGAGGTCCTTCATTTCGAGCTTCTTGAATGCCTCCGTCGTGCGGCGGAGCGAGTCGCGGTACTTCTGGATCGCGTCGGCCGTAAGCTCGGCCGCGGCGTTGACGCTGACGTCGATTTCGACGTGCGTCGGCCTGGCCCGCGCCTCTCCCGTGCCCGACACGGTGATGCCCCGCTCGATGGCGACCAGGGGAGAACACCATGCCGCCCAGGTGGCCAACGTAAGGAGGATTCTGGGCCGAGGAATTTGGATCCGGGATTGGCGGGCTCGAAGTCCTACGGCCAGGCCATGCATGCCGCGGTGGGGTTTCATTGCAAGGGCAGCCAAATTGCTCACGGCTCTTTTTCCTAATGGTGCGATTCTCGACATGGGATTCCTCGTGACCTTGGTTCGTTCTTGACCTGCGAGCGACGCCGCCAGCATGACGCGTCGGGAGGCGGCGGGCAAGACCACGGAGGCCACGCCACGGTGAGTTGGTCCCCGCTGTGCATGCTTGCCGTGCCCGGCGTACAGGTTTTCTTGTGGAACCCTCTTGGCACTGGTGGAATACCGCCCGCTTGTAGACCGGCAAACGCACTTCTCAAGGAGACCAAAGCGCCATGACATGGATTCGGACCGTTCACTGGTCGCAGGCCGACGGCCCATTGAAGGAGGCCATCGAGTACACCCGCGCGTTTTACCCGGCCGAATACGCCGAGCCGACCCATCCGACCGACGACGGCACGGTTGGACGATGCGCTGGTGAAGGCGTTGCAAGCCGACTTCCGCACGGCGCCGATCGACAATCATGAGCGCGCGATCCTTGAGTACGCGGTCAAGCTGACGAAGGACGCGACGAAGATTACCAGGGACGACCATGAAAAACTGCGCGGCGCGGGTTTTGACGACCAGGGCATCCTGCAAATCACGCTGATCGCCGCCTGGTTCAACTATGTCAACCGAGTGGCCGACGCGCTCGGAGTCGGCCGAGATTAAGCCCAAACGTATCCCCTCATGTCAACCCGCCCCAGTTGAAAATCCAGGCCAAAGACTCGATTCCAAAGGAATTGCGCCATCGGGGGGAACCGCTGGTCGCGTATCCTAGCGCGGAACTCTGGAAGGCAGTCGGCGGCAACGACGGCGTGGCTGCGCTGATCTACGATCTTTATCGCCGCATCGAACGGGACGAATTGCTGCGCGTGGCGTTTCCGCACTTCAACAGCGGAGAGGCGACGCCCTTCTTCACGCAATGGTTCGGCGGCGGCCGCGGGTATTCCGAGGATCTTGCCGGTGGTCTATTGCGGCGGCACCAGCACCGCTATATCAGCCCCAAAGCGGCCGCGGCCTGGCCGCGCTGCATGCGCGAGGCCCTAGTTGCCCGCGGTCTCGACGCGCGGCAGATGATGCGGCCGCTTGCGCGCATCGCCAAGGCCATGATCCACAGTCCCGAGACGCAAACCAGAGAACTTCGCAGAAGCTGCGACGGCGTCCAAGATCCGGCGCAACTGCGGTTCGAAACGCTCCTGGACGACGCCGCCAAGGGACGCGCGGAAAATGTCCGCGTGGCGCTGGCGAACGACCCAACGCTCGCCAGCCGGCGCGGCATGCACAACCGCACGCTAGTCTGGGTCGCGACGTACCGCAACCGCCCGAAAATCCTCGCGCTGGCGCTGAAAGCCGGCGCCGATTGCAATACGCCCGCGTGCGATCCGCTGCGCGCGACCCTGGCCTGTGACGATGTCCACCTGGGAACCGGCGTCGCGGTCACGCCGCTGGCAATCGCGAAGAAATGGCGGCCGGCGCTCGTGGCGCCGCTCGTGGCGCACGGCGCCATCGACGAGCCCGGCCGTGGGGGCGAGCTGGGGCCTCTTGCCCTCCGACCAGCGGCGCGGCATGCTATTGGGCATGTTCACGACGACAGGGAGACGACTTCATGACCAAGCTCCTCCGCTGGACCAGCCCAAAAACGGGTCAAGTCCGCCGCATCTATGTCGAACGCAAGGGATTGAAGGCAAAGCTCTGGTTCGAAAAAGATAACGGTCCTTACGGCGGGTTGTTCGCCGTGCATTTTTATGGTAACGACGCCGATTTTTCCGTGACTCGTGTGCCGGGGGAGGCCGTACAAATCACCGAGGCGCGCGAAGCGCTGGCCGAATTCAAGCTCGATATCAAGAGCTGCACCTGGGACGAGATCGCGGCCAAGGCGAAATAGACACGTCTCCGGCGTCAAACCCATCGCCGTCGGCCGGCTCGCCGCGCCTGGCGATGCCCCGGTCGTTATCTAGACGGGGCATCACTTATGCTCTGCCACCAGCCACCACTCTCTCTCGTGATTAAATGGCTCATTGCTGGCCGCGTGAAGTATGAATGATGCCCTTGCCAAGCTCGTTGCCCTGCTGACACCGAAGCGGCGCTGGGCTCAGTTCAGCCTGGCGACGATGTTCATCGTCGTGACCGCGCTCTGCGTATGGCTAGGCGACTACGGTGCCCGGTGCCCCGTCGAATTCGCGCTGGCGGGCTCGGCGCGGCGCGGATATGATCACGGTTTCACAGGGTAGCAAAGGAGAAGCCATGAAGAGTTTGATCGCGTTGGTATCGGTAGCGATGTTCTCAGGGGTCGGCCAGGGCGCCGACGAACCGCTGGCGTGGCCCCGTTTCCGCGGGCCGAACGGTTCGGGCGTCGCCGACGGGCAAAAGCCGCCCGCCGAATTCGGCCCGGAAAAGAACGTGAAGTGGAAAGTGCCGGCACCGGCCGGCATCTCGTCGCCGATCGTCGCCGGCGACAACCTCGTGATCACCGCGTTTGACGACGGGAAGCTCTACACCATCGCGTACCGCCGTGTCGACGGCCAGGAAGCGTGGCGGACCGAGGCCCCGGCGGAGAACATCGAGGTGTTCCACAAAACCGAAGGAAGCCCGGCCGCGTCGACGCCCGCCACCGATGGTGAGCGCATCGTTTCGTACTTCGGCTCCTGCGGACTCTTCTGCTACGACCTGTCGGGAAAAGAAATCTGGCGGTTCGAGATGCCGACGGCGGTCACGGGCGGCGGCTTCGGCAGCGGCGTCTCCCCGATTTTCGCGGAGGGCGCCGTGGTTCTCGTCAGGGATGAGACGAAGGACCCGAAAATCGTCGCGCTCGACGCGGCGACGGGCTCGCTCAAATGGGAACAGAAGCGGACCTCGACCGCCTCCTGGTGCACTCCGGTCGTGTGGGATACCCCGAAGGGTAAGCAGGTGGCTGCGGCCGGGCACGTGCGGATGGTCGGCTACGACCTCATGTCCGGCGACGAACAGTGGTCGGTGGTCGGCATCCCGTCCGGGTGCTGCTCGTCGCCGGTCGCCGCCGACGGCAAGCTGTTCTTCGCCGGAGCGTCGTCCGGCGGCGCCGAGGAGACGGGGCCCGCCATGCCGTCGTTCGACTCCCTGCTGAAGGATCTCGACAAAGACCACGACGACGCGATCTCGCGGGCCGAGGGGGAGAAGGCTTTCCAAGGCTTCTTCGACAACCAGGACACGAACAAGGATGGAAAGGTCAGCCGCGAGGAATTCGAAGCGATCATCAAATTCATGTCCGAGGGGAAGAACAGCGCGTTCGCGCTCAAGGCCGGCGGAGCGGGAGACGTCACGGCGTCGCACACGCTTTGGAAGCGGACCAAGGGGCTGCCCTACGTCGCCTCGGCGATTCTGTACCGCGGCCAGTACGTCATGGTCAAGGACGGCGGAATCGTCATTGCCTGCGACGCCGAAACGGGCAAGCCGGCGTACCAAGAACGGATTGCCGCGGCCGGCCGGTACTACGCCTCTCCGGTGGCGGCGGCCGGACACCTTTACTTCATGTCGCTGGAGAACGGCGCCGTCACCGTCATGAAGGGCGGTTCCCCAAAGCCGGTCGTCGTGGCGGAAAACCCGGAGCTTGGCGAGCGCTGCTCGGCCACCCCCGCGATTGCGGACGACACCCTGTACATCAGGACCGCCGCGCACCTGTACGCGTTTGCCGAGTAGGTGGCCGCCTTGTTCCCGCTCCATGCACAAGATTCATGGCGCGATCAGGCTGGCGCGCCGTGGGCCTTGTCGGCGAGCAGAATCTGCAGTTCTTTGCCAAGAGCTTCGGCGTAACGCGTGATCGTCGCCAGGGTCGGGTTCGCGCCGGAGTCGGATTCGAGGCGCGAGAGTGCCGAGCGGGCGATGCCGGTGCGCAACTGCATGTCGGCAAGGCTTAGTCCCTGACGGCCGCGCTCGGCACAGAGAAGTTGCATCACGTCGCGGAGCCGTGCGACGGCCGCGTCATGGGCGGCCTTTTGCTTGCGCGCCTCGGCGATGATCTCGTCCTTCTCAGCGTCGATTTGCTTGCGCAGCCCACGGAGCCGGGACCGTTCCGCGTCAGAGATCGCTCGCGAACTTCGTTTGGCCTGTCGCACGGGAGCTCCTTTTGGATTTTTGGAGAGTTAATCCTGGACCTCAAAGGCGGTAACGGGCAAGACCGTGTCCGAATCAGCCAGTTCGGCGTGACACCATGCTGGGCAAGGTGTTCTTCGGTTTCCGGATCCCACAGGAACTAGTACCAGGGCATCAGGCCGCCTCCGTCCGCTGTTCTGCTATATGTTATCGCTGTTATGATAAAAGTCAACACCCCCAAGTCGCAAAAAATGACCAACCCGCACTAACCCAATTCGGCGACCTGGCTTGCGGCGGGCTGCAGGGCTGCTCTCATCGAATCGCGCGCGAACCTTTTGGGCGATTACGGTCACCTGTTCATATGCGATACGCGCAAATCTTCCTCAGTTAGTGCATCCCCCCGCAACCTTCATTCCGCGGCTCTACGCGGAAGCTGGGGATTCTCCGCACTGACAAGACTCTCGTTTCGCACGATGCCAGCGATGCCGGTGATCGTTTTCGCCGCGGCTCTTCGTGCGCGAACTTCCGGAGGAAGATATGAATGCCAAGAAACAGCGAGACAAGAACCGACGACGCGCGGGCAAATTGGCCCAGCAGGCTTGGGACGCGGCGGACGACGGCAATTTCGACCTGTCGGTCAAGATGATCCGTCGCGCGGTCGAACTTAATCCGGCGAATCCCGTACTTTGGAACGATCAAGGTGACTTACTGCTGCAATTGAATGACGATGACCAGGCCGCCGCTTCGTTTCAGGCGGCGATTCATGCGGCGCCCGACTTCGCGGAAGCGTACGCGAGCTTGGCGGCGATCCGAGCTCGCCAAGGAAAGGCGGAACAGGCGGTGGCGCTGCAGCGTGAGGCGGTCCGGCACGCTCCCACGTCAGACCGCCTGCAAAACGCCCTCGCCGCGTACGAGGCCTTGCTCGCCGGCGGGTGCGGATCAGACACGCGTCCCTTCTCGGAAACGCATCCCCAAATGGAGGAAGGCGGGAGCGAACATGCGCCGTCCGAAGGGCTTTCCGACCTGGCGACCCGCATCGAGGGCCTGAATTGGCCGAAACTTGACGACAGCCTGACCAGGCGCGGCGTGGCGCACGTGCCGGATTTGCTCTGTGCCGAACAGTGCGAAATGCTACGGGCGATGTTCGACGACGACCGGTTGTTTGCGAAGACCGTGACCATGAACAAGAACCAATTTGGAAAAGGCGTCTACCGTTACTTCGCCGCGCCCATTCCAAAATTCGTCGATGCAATCCGCCGTCGGGTCTATGCTCACGTTGCGGAAATCGCCAACCGGTGGCAGCTTCTGCTGCGAAGTGAGGAGCGGTACCCGCCAACCTGGTCCGGGTTCCGCAGTCGCTGCGCCGAAGCCGGACAAACCGCTCCGTCGCCGCTGTTGCTGCGCTACGAGGCGGGCGGGTTCAACGCGCCGCACCAGGACATCCGTGGCGACGTGTTTTTCCCACTGCAACTTGTAGTTGTGCTAAGTCCGCGAGCGAGTTCCGGCACGAACGATCCGAACGAATTCACCGGCGGCGAGATCTTGTTTTGCGACCAACCCGAGCGCAAACCGTCCGATCGTTGCCTGACACCGGCCGGGCTCGGTGATGCCGTCATCTTCTGTACTCGTGCGCGCCTGGTTCGCGTAGGCGATGTTTACGGCCTGAAGCCGGTCAAGCACGGACTGGATCGCATCCAATCTGGGATCCGGTACGCGATCGGCATCCCGTTCCATGATTTCGAATGACGGCATGCCCACCGCCCGGTTACTTCGGCTCGTAGATTACCAGCACCGCCGGACGATTCTTGATCTCCTTGGCCTTGCTGGTATGGCCGATCATGTAGTCGCGGGCGTCGCCGTGGAGCATGAATCCGTGGTTGGGGTGGTCGCCGCTCGTCCAGAAGCGCACGGCCAACGTGAAATCCCACCAGTTCACCTTGCCCCTGCCGGGACCATGCGCCAGGAACACCGGCAAGAAATCGGGATCGTCGCCCCAATCAAAGCCGCCGACCTCTCTCCAGAACTTGTCCTTGGCGTACTCGAAGGCGTTTACCTCTTGCTCCTCCCAGGGACGGTTGCAAGGTTCGACCACCCACATCGTGGGGTTCTTACGCGGATCGCGATCGTCGACGACCGTGTCCGTCGCCCGTACCACGATCAACCGGGCCGCCAGGATCTGTGACCCCGTGGGAATGCTCGCAAGGTCCACGCGCATGAGCGGGCTGCGATGGCGCATGAAGATTTCTTGCGTTTCGGATCGGCCCTGGTTCTCGGCGCGCGTACGGTACATGCCGTCGGGCCCGTGGCTCGAAAAGTAGGCTTCCTTCCAGCCGGCATAGACATGGTCCGGCTGTGCCGGATCGTAGCTCGTTTCGCCGGCGCGCAACACGGCCAGTACCGCGCGCGGGTGCTTCCTCTTCAGTTCGCCGTATTGCGCCGCGAATTCCTCCTCGAGCTGGGCCACCGTCCGGTCGTCGATTTTGGTCCAGCCCACCGCGAGCTTCTTTCCCAGCTCGATGACCGCGCCGGCCGACAACACTCCCGACGCGTTGAGGCCGTCCAGAATCAAGTCGGTGCCCGCCACGGCGAAAGAAATCTTTGCCGCGGGCTGTTCTTCCTTCGTCGTCGAAAGCCGGATGTTGTCGACGGTGATCGCTTCGCCCGCGTGCGGGCTGTACATGAAGATCTCAAAGCGGACGACGTTGCCGCGCTTGGGATCGAGGACGTTGCCGTAATCCGGCCTGAGCGCGGCTGAGACCTCGTTCTTGCCGGCCTTGAGAAATGCCGTCCGGGTCCACCGACTCACCGCTTCCTCATAGCCGTTGCCGCGCTGGCTGCGTTCTTGCAGCACCGTGAAGCCGACCACGCACGGCCGGCCCACCGTGACATCGGCCTTGAACGTGTGCCACGCGGTCCAATCGGCCGGCACGCTGGTGGTCGTGAGCGTCGGCCACGTTCCGCCGCCGAACGTGATCTTCAGGGCGTGCTTGCCCGACGAGGCCCCGTCGGCCGGGCGCTCGATGAGGGCGGCCGGCTCCTTTACCTTGGCATCGGCAAGCTCCAGGTTCGTCCAGCCCTTGAGATCGACGGGCTCCTCGAAATCGAAGAGAAGCAGATCCTCCGCCCGCCCTGGAAAGGCGGTCAAGCCCATCAGCCAAAATGCAACGACTGTCAAGCAGAGCAATTCTTTCATGGAACACGCACGTCTGAATGGCACGTCACGGATTGTTCAACCGCGCGAGCGCCGCCAGCGCCTCCCGCACCTTCTCGATACTCCCGACCTGGCCGACCACTTTCTTGGCGGCCACCAGGTCGTCGATCGAGAGCGAGGCGGAGGTGGCTGCGACCGCTGGCGCCGCGCCGGTAGCCGCGGCCTTGCGGCGCCGCTTCCGTTTCATGCCCGCGCTCCTGAGCACCTTGCCGATGAACGTGGTCGTGGCATCGATACCTTGCTTGGCTAATTCAACGCGCACGTCACGGGGTCGGAAGGGTTTCGGCAAGCTCTTGGCTACCGTGCGGATGGCTTCGGCCTTGGTGCCGCCGGGGGATTTCCTCTTGGCGCCACTCTTGACCTTGCGCCCCGCTTCTTGCCTGACCTTGGAGACCAACGATTCGGAAATGCCGTGGGCCTTGAGGTCGCTCACGATCTGGCTCGTCGTGGTCGCGGGGTGCGAGGCGAGGTACTCCAGGACGAGGTCGGTCTTGGGTGAGGAGCGGCGTTTTGACATGGTTGCGAATCTCCCGTGATGTTGGTCAAATGCCCCAGTGGCCCCAGAATATCCTCACCGTCGTCGGCCGGCAACATCCCTCCAAGCGGTGAGCGGGCGACATGGCGCGCTGGATGGGAGATCCCTGCTAGGGTATCCTAATACCTGATTGGACGCCCCCATGGCGTCGGCAAGCTCTCGCTTTTTCATGGGTTGGCGATATGCTCACGGAAACGAGTCGGCCGGAGGAAGCGGCGCGGTCCGACAAAAGCCATGGGTTCGCCGGCATCTGGCTCGGGCTGGTGCTAGTGGCCGGTTGTGGAACCGACCCGCGACCGGTGCCGGCGACGCTGCCACGGTCACCACGCGCCGACATGGCCGAAGTCGAATCGGTCGTCGATGCGTTGGTCGGTTTGATGCGGCAACGGCTCCTCGTGATGCACGACGTGGCCCGTTGGAAATGGAACCACGGCAGGCCAATCGCCGATCCCGTCCGCGAACAGGCGGTTCTTACTGATATCGAGGAACAGGCCGAGGTACTGCAACTCGACCGCGACCTGGCTCGCAATTTCATGGCCGCGCAAATGGAAGCCGGCAAGTTGGTCCAGCAGGCCGACTTCGAGCGCTGGACGGCCGAGGGCCGGGGTGAGTTCGCCGTCGTCCGTGACCTGGCAACGGACTTGAGGCCGATGATCGACGAGTTGAACACGAATTTGCTCGACCACCTTGCGAAGTTGGAACCGCGCCTCGTCGAGGAAAAGGAACGAGCAACAATCCAAGACCGGGCAATTCAGATCCTCCAGGGCGACGGCATCGACGATGCGGTCCAGGCCACCGCGATTCGACCGCTGCTGGTCCAAACGCCAGATCAGACCGTGCCCGTCGAACCATGACCCGGGCGGCAGTTCGCGCGGCGTTGTCTTGTCGGGGAGTGTTCGTCCTCATGCTGACTTGCGGCGCGAAGGACCGACTACGGAGATTTCGTAGCGTCCGATGGCATGAATAAGCCCCTCGCTTTGGCGGCCAAACGCCACTTGAGCGTCCCATCCCGCCGCAGTAAGTCGGTCGGTCGCAGTTGTCCGCTGGCGGCAAGTTGCCGGAGCTCCTCAGGCGAAACAGGCCCTCGCTTCACTCCGCCATGAGAGTAAAACCACTGCCTTGACATTTTGATCCTTTGCCTATTTCACGTCGGTCGGCCCCGGCACCCGGCACGGCCGCGGGGGGGCGTTGAGCATACTCTGACATTAGCCCATCGTCTTGGCCGTCGTCAATCGAAAAGTACTCGCGCGCGAACGCGACAGCGATTTTTTCAAGGTGGGTCACGGCGGAGCAGTGCTTCGATACCAGCCTCTTCGAAGTGATGGTAATCTCAACCCGCCACTACCTCTGGGCTCGGCCATTTGCTAGCATTGCCTCGCGAGTCGCCACGATCCCTTCCGAAACACCCTTGCCGGTCCGTCACATGGCCAACACGCCCATGATGCAGCAGTACGAGGACGCCAAGGCGGCGTGCCCCGGCGCGATCCTGCTGTTTCGCATGGGCGATTTTTACGAGATGTTCCATGACGACGCCAAGCTGGCGGCCCGCGTGCTGAACCTGGCCCTGACCAGCCGCGACAAGGGAGAAAACCCGGTCCCCATGGCCGGCTTTCCCCACCATCAACTCGATAGCTACCTCGGCAAGCTGATCGCCGCCGGCCTGCGGGCCGCCATCTGCGATCAGGTTGAAGATCCCAAGCTGGCCAAGGGCCTGGTCAAACGCGAAGTCACGCGCGTCGTCACGCCCGGCACCGTTACGGACGACGCGCTGCTCGACCCGCAAGAGAGCAACTTCCTGGCGGCGCTCGTGCCCGGCGAAATCGTCGGCCTGGCCTGGGTCGATCTATCGACCGGCCGCTTTCTGGCCGCCCAGGTCACGCCCGCCCGGCTCGCCGATGAGCTGGCGCGTATCGCGCCGGTCGAGTGCCTGCTGGCCGAGGATGCCCAATTGCCCCCGGCGCGGTTCGATGAGCGGGTCGTCGTCACGCGCAGGCCCAATTGGGTTTTCTCGCACCACGCCGCGCGCGAAGCCCTGGCCAAGCACTTCGGCACGCAAACGCTCGAAGGTTTCGGTTTCGAAGCGATCGACGTGCCGGCGATTCGCGCGGCCGGGGCGATCCTCGACTACCTTGCCGAGACGCAAAAGACCTCGCTGGGGCACATCGACCGGCTCGTTCCGTACCGGCCAGGCAACTCGCTCGAAATCGACGAAGCCACGCGCCGCAGCCTGGAGATCACCCGCACGCTCCGCGAGGGCCGCCGCGACGGGTCGCTCTTGGACGTGCTCGCGCGCACGGCGACGGCGATGGGCTCCCGGCTCCTGGCCGATTGGCTGGCAAACCCCCTCACGGCCGCCGCCGCGATTGACGAACGGCTCGACGCCGTCGGCGAGCTGGTGGCCCATCCCAAGCTCACCGAGGAGCTGCGCGATGAGCTACGGCGGGTTTACGACGTCGAGCGGCTGCTGGCGCGCGTCACCACCGGCCGCGCCAGCCCCCGCGATTTGAACCATCTTGCCCGCACGCTGCGAACACTCCCGGTGTTCAAGGCCAAGCTCACGGCGCGCGCAAGCGCGCTGTTGACGCGTCTTGAAACCGAGCTCGATCTTTGTCCCGACATCCGCGGCCGGCTCGACGCGGCGCTGGAGGAAGAGTGCCCCCTGGTCAGCCGCGAAGGGGGCTTCATCCGGCCGGGCTTCAGCGCCGAGCTCGACACCCTGCGCGAGCTGACCACCGGCGGCAAGCAATGGATCGCACGCTACCAGTCCGAGGAGGCGCAGCGCACCGCGATACCAAGCCTGAAGGTCGGCTTCAACAGCGTTTTCGGCTACTACCTGGAGGTCACCAACACGCACCGCGACAAGGTGCCCGATCGCTACATTCGGAAACAGACGGTCAAGAACGCCGAACGCTACATCACGCCGGAGCTCAAGGAATACGAAGAGAAGGTGCTCACGGCCGACGAGAAGGCCAAAGACCTTGAGCACGAGCTGTTTCTCGAACTGCGCGACCTGGTGACGGCCGGCGCTCGCCGGCTGCGGGGGACCGCCGGCGCGCTGGCCCAGACCGACGTGCTTGCCGGGCTGGCCGACCTGGCCCGCGAGCGCGGTTATTGCCGGCCCAAGCTGGTTGACGAGCCGGTGCTGAGGATCGTCGCCGGTCGGCACCCGGTGCTCGATACTCGGATGGCGGCCGGGGCCTTCGTGCCCAACGATGTGACCGCCGGACCGGACGACGGGCTGATGCTCTTGATCACGGGTCCGAACATGGCGGGCAAGAGCACCTACATCCGCCAGGTGGCGTTGATACAACTGTTGGCCCAGATGGGTTCGTTCGTACCGGCGCGCGAGGCGACGTTGGGGGTGGCCGACCGCATCTTCGCCCGCGTCGGCGCCAGCGACGAATTGGCCCGCGGCCAGAGCACGTTCATGGTCGAGATGACCGAAACGGCGCGCATCCTGAACACCGCGACGTCGCGGAGCCTGGTGATTCTGGACGAGATCGGCCGGGGCACGAGCACCTACGACGGCGTGTCGCTGGCGTGGGCGGTGGTCGAGTACGTCCACGACCACGTCGGCTGCCGCACGTTGTTCGCGACGCATTACCATGAGCTCACGGATCTGGCCAACTCTCTCTCGGGCGTGAAGAACTTGAACGTGGCGGTGCGCGAGTGGCAGGACGACGTGGTGTTCCTGCACCAGATCGTCGACGGCGCGGCCGATAAGAGCTACGGCATCCACGTGGCGCGGCTGGCCGGCGTGCCGCGCGAGGTCCTGGACCGGGCCAAGCAGATACTGTCGCGGCTGGAGCAAGACCATCTCGACGAGAGTGGCAGGCCGAAGCTCGCCCGCCGCCGCATCGTGCGGCCCGGCGGCGACTTGCAGCTCACGCTTTTCGCCGCCGCCGAGCACCCGCTGTTGGAAAAGCTCCGCCAGGCCGAACTCGACGGTCTTACGCCGCTGGCGGCCCTGGCGCTGTTGAAGCAGTGGCAGGACGAACTGGGGGCAAAGCCGGTTGCGTAGGCCGGCCGGATTGTGAGCTATGCTTTCCCAGGCACAAAAAAGCAACGACCCGCTCAAAGGCTAGGGTGCGAAGATGGGACGATCTCTGTAGGTCCTAAATGACCTTGCATGATCATGGGAGGCCAAACATCTGTAGGGACCGCCCTCGTGGCGTTCCGTATTCCCATGATCGTGCAAGGTCATTTAGCCTTTAAGCGGGTCGTTGCAAATAAGCCGCCGCAAACGCGTTGGCGCGGCGGCGAAAGCGAAAGCGTTTAGCGTACAAAGGGAACCCCATGTTTTCATTTATCAGGCGCCGCGAACACGTGGAAGTCCATAAGCTGGTGCGACGGTTCATCGACGCTTCCAGCCCAAACCAGTCGCCCAGCGACGGCGACTCTCGTTGGGAGGACCGTTCCAACCGGACCTTGCCGGTGTTGCTGGCGCCGTACGACGGCGCCGAAGTTTGCGTCGATGAGTTGACGCACGCGGTAACCAAGGACCTCTCGAGTCAGGGACTGGCGTTGGTGCTGCCCCAACCGTTCCGCGCCGAGCAGGTCGTGATCGGTTTTTGGTCCGAGGCGCACACGTACTTCGTATTGGGCCTGGTGCGCCAGAACGTTCCGTTGGGCGGCGGCTTCTGGCAGCTTGGCGTCGAGTTGACCGCGCTCGTCGCCCTGTCGGACCACCCCGAGATCAAACGGCTCGTTCCGCTGGCCGTGAGGCTCGCCCCCGAAGTCAACCGCGCGGCCCTCGACGCCGCGCAACGGGTGCTCGGTTAACGGCGCGAGGGGCAAACGCAGCGAAGAAAACCGACCTCCGCCATCCCAACGCCAGAGAGCAAGCCGCGTAGCGGCGTGGTTGTTACCGCGCCACCCTTCGCCCCTCGTGCGACGTCGCACCGGCTTTTTGTAGGGGGATGCGGAGTCGGTTTTCTTCGCACAGCGTTTTGGGCCGGCAGGGCGGCGCTATGGCTGCATTGCCACGGCGCCTTCGGTCCCTCACCTGCGGACGGTGGTCGAGCAGGGTGGGGGATGAGAATGTCACATTGTCGGCCGCGTCACGTATAACCATGGGCAGGTATAGTTTCGAAAAAAATGCCCATCGCGGCCGGACAACGCTGCGATTCGTCGTGGTGCCGACGGCGCGGGTTCTGTGACCGTCGTCGGTGACGCGGCGGCGTCGGCTTGGAGTTCAAGAGGTGCAAAACACGGCTCTGCGGCGACCCGTTCGTAACGCGCGCGACGCTCCGGGCTCCGCTGGTCCGTCTCAGGGCTGGTCATCGGGTGCCACAATCTTGAATGCCAACTTGGCAGTCGTCCTTGCGGCGGTCGTCCTGGCGTGGCCCATCGGGGCGGTCGTGCGCGTCCCGAATGGCGTTATCGGGCCAAGCGCAGGTATAACCATGGGAGGGTATAATCCGAAAAAAAAAGCGCTCGATTTCGGACGAAGCGCTCGTTTTTGATGCGATTGCAGAATCATGCCATAATGGCAGTCGATGTCAAATCGACGGCGAAAAGGACCAGGCGCTCGATCTACTGACGCCGGGCGTGTCACTTCATGTGAGCCACGCTCCGCGACGCGCTGAGGGTGAAGAACGAGCGCCTGGGCGAGGCCCTGGAGTCGCTCGAGCGAGTCCCGGCGCGCCGGGACTTCACCGCACACCGTCGGGCTGGCAGCGCTGCGGCGGACCGCTGCCGAGACCGTTCCCGTTCCCCACTAAAGATAGAGAGGGAACGGAACGGTTCGGATCCACGAAATGGTGCGGCCGATGTCCTTTGCCTGAATGCGCGTCCGAGCGACGTCGTGCTTTCACAGTACATGTTCAGCTGGGTTGTTGAGCGTCAGGCCGTCAGGCTGCGTTCGGTCCAGGTGCCGTTGGCGTTGCCGACCAGCTTGTTGATCGCGTTGGGCGGGGCCGTGTAGACGCCGGTCCCGGCGTTGCGATTGGTGTAGGTGAAGGAGGTGCCGGTGCCCTTGTTGACGACGGCGCTGGAGCCGGAGGTGGTGCTGCCGTTGACCGATTGCAAGTAAGTAATGCATCACCCACCCGGTTCCGAACGGGCTCATCGCCCCGGAGGCCAGGGAATTGTAAGTGAAGACGGGCGTGGGCGCCAGCGCGTCGACGGTGGGGACGGCGTATTGCCGCAGCAGGTTGCCGTCGCTGCCGTCCCAGATTTCGAGAAAGCCGGGGGTGGTGGTTTCGGAGATGAG
>Ga0307373_10004526_pt1 | contig 23316 bp, 20 predicted proteins | sample OX2MG_FD_202534 | JGI IMG/M metagenome (GOLD analysis project Ga0307373, IMG submission 202534) | Soil microbial communities from Risofladan, Vaasa, Finland - OX-2 | ecosystem: Environmental > Terrestrial > Soil > Coastal area > Acid sulfate soil | place: Finland: Risofladan, Vaasa | collected... | reverse complement strand
CCCGCGCCTCTCCCGGCCGCCCCGTTGCCGTAGCGCGCCGCAAGCGCTGCGAGGTCGTCGCCCGCCTCCGCGATCACCGCGACCAGCACGCCGCATTCGACCGTCGCGCCCGGTTCGACCATCGCCACGGCAAATGTCCCCGCCGCTGTCGCCTCGACCTGGTAAAGCACCTTTTCGGTCTCGACCTCGTAGAGTGGCTCGCCAATCGCTACCGGATCGCCCGGCGCCTTGAAATAGCGCTGGACGGTGCCTTCATGCATCGTGAGGCCGAACTTCGGCAGTGTCAGTTCAAGAGCCATCGATTCGGTTGCCGCGGCGCCTGGCTACGCCGGGCGTCCGACCAGCTCGCGGATGGCGGCTTCGATTCGCGCTTCGTCGGCGATCGCGGCCTTTTCGAGCGGCGGGCTGAACGGAATCGGAACGTCGAGCGAGGTGACGCGCCTGGGCGGCGCATCGAGGAAGTCGAAGCCCTTCTCGACGATTATCGCGGAGAGGTCGGCGGCGGCGCCGCCGCGCAGATGGCCTTCGTCGGCGATTACGACGCGATTGGTCTTTTTGACCGACGACAGGATAGCGTCCTCGTCGAGCGGCACCAGCGTGCGCGGATCGACCACTTCGACGCTGATCTTCTCGGCGGCGAGCTTGGTTGCGACCTTGAGCGCCTTGGGCACCATCGCGCCGATCGCGACCACCGTTACCTGATCGCCGGCGAGCTTGATCGCGGCTTTGCCGAGCGGCACCAGATGCTCGCCGGCGGGAATCTCCTCGCGCGAGCGGCCGAGCGCGCCGTGCTCGAACACGATCACCGGATTGTCGTTGCGGATCGCAGTCTTCAACAGCCCCTTCACGTCGGCGGGCGACGACGGCACCGCGATCATCAGTCCCGGCACGCTTAAGAACTGCGCGTAGACAGTCTCCGAATGCTGCGCCGCCGCACCGCCCATCGCGCCGTAAACGCATCGAAAGGTGATCGGCAGGCGCGCCTGTCCGCCCGACATGTAACGCAGCTTGGCCGCCTGGTTGCACATCTGATCGAACGCGCAGTAGAAGAAGCTCGCGAACTCGACCTCGCATATCGGACGCGTCCCGGCCATCGCGGCGCCCACCGCTGCGCCGACGAATCCGGCCTCCGCGATCGGCGTGTTACGCACCCGGTTGGTGCCGAACTTTTTCTGCAATCCGCGGGTCGCGCCGAATGCGCCCAGCACGACATCCTCGCCCATCAGGAAGGTCAGCGGATCGCGCTCCATCTCTTCGTCGAGCGCCTGGTTGATTGCCTGAATGAAGTTGGTAAGCGCCATCGTTGGATCCTCAGATATGCGTTGTTCGATCGTCCGCTTGCTCGATCGCAGGTATCGCGACCGCGATTAAGTTGATCCGCGTTACGCGTATACGTCGTCGGTGACTTCGGATGGATCGGGAAGCTTGCTCTCGCGCGCGAATGCGATCGCCGCGTCGAGTTCCACCGTGACCTCGTCGGCGATCCGTTTAAGCTCAGCCTTGCTGATCTTGCCGCCGCTCGCGGCGAACTGCTCGAACCTGAGGATCGGACATTTCTTTTTCCACTCTTCGACTTCGGCCTCGGCGCGATAGGCGCCCTTGCCGAGCATCGCGTCCTCGCCGACCACGTGCCCTTCCCATCGATAGGTCTTGCATTCGAGCAGGGTGGGGCCGCCGCCCGCGCGCGCCCGTGCGACCGCTTCGCTCGCGCGGCCATAGACTTCGAGCACGTCGTTGCCGTCGACGATCACGCCCGGAATATCGTAGGCCTGCGCGCGCTGCGCGATATCCCGGACAGACGTTACGGTCTCCATCGGCGTGAACTCGCCGAAGCCGTTGTTCTCGCATACGAAGACCACCGGCAGTTTCCAGACCGCGGCGAGATTGAGCGATTCGTGAAAGGTTCCCTCGTTCGACGCGCCGTCGCCGAAAAAGCAGACCGTCACATCGTCGCGCCCGGCGACCTGCGCTGCCAGCGCCGACCCGGTCGCGATCGGGAGTCCCGCTCCGACGATTCCGTTGGCGCCCAGGATTCCGAGCGAGAAGTCGACGATATGCATCGAGCCGCCCTTGCCTTTGCAGTAGCCCTCGCGCTTGCCGAAAATCTCCGCCATCATCCGCGTGAGCTTGCCGCCCTTCGCGATCAGATGGCCGTGGCCGCGATGGGTCGAGGTGATGCGGTCGGTGGTGCGGAGCGCGGCGCAGGCGCCGACGGCGCTTGCCTCCTCGCCGATCGAGACGTGGACGAAGCCCGGGATTTCATTGGCCATCGCGAGGTCGCGCACCTTGGACTCGAACTGGCGTATGCGATGCATCGAGCGGTACATTTCAAGCAGCAGATCTTTTCCGACGTCCATTGGTCGAGTCCTCCGCGATCAGGTTCGGGCGGCACCCCAAATCGCCGCCGCTTCAGCCGGGTTGAATTTGCCGAAGAATATTCCCGCGCTTGCGCGAGCGTCAATCGGACGCGGCGCGCCGTCCGCTCGCGATGAGTCGTCCGCCCCGCGCGCGCACGACCATGCGTGAGACCATGCGACGGACTGCGCGCACCCGTATCACCGCCGATACACGTCCCGCCGCGATCGATCGCAGCGCCGTCGGCCGCGTGCTCGCGCGGCTCGGCCGCGAAGCGAAAGCATGGCACGCGCCGGTTATCGATCTGATGGCCGCGCAGGGCGCGGACCCGTTCAAGGTGCTCATCGGATGTATCCTGAGCCTGCGGACTCGCGATGAGACCACCGCGGTCGCCGCGCCGAGGCTCTTCGCACGCGCCGAAACACCGTCGGCGATTATCGCGCTCGGCGAACGCGCGATCGCGGAGCTGATCTATCCCGTCGGCTTCTACCGCACCAAGGCGCGCGCGATCGTCGGAATCTGCCGCAACCTTATCGACCGCTTCGACGGCCGCGTGCCCGACTCGATCGACGACCTCATCACGCTCAAGGGCGTCGGGCGCAAGACCGCCAACCTGGTCGTCACTCAGGGCTTCGGCAAACCGGGAATCTGCGTCGATACCCATGTCCATCGAATCTCGAACCGATGGGGCCTGGTGCGTACGCGCACGCCCGACCATACCGAGACTGCGCTCCGCGCGACGCTGCCGCGCCGCCATTGGATCGAGTACAACTCGATTTTGGTCGCATTCGGCCAGACTATATGCCAGCCCGTGTCGCCGCATTGCTCGCGATGTCCGGTCAGGCGTCGATGTCCGCGGATCGGGGTGCTACGCTCGCGCTAGATTTTTGCCGAGGCGCAACCGTCTATTAAGGAAGAAAAACATGAGCGCGGAAATAGGATTTGTCGGACTCGGATCGATGGGCCTGCCGATGGCCACCAACCTCGCCGCGGCCGGCTACCGGCTTGCGGTCTACAATCGCACCGCCGCCAAGGCCGATCCGTTGGTCGCGGCCGGAGCGCGCCTCGCGCCGAGCGCCGGCGATGCCGCCGCGCCGGGCGGAGTCGTAATCTCGATGCTCGCTGACGATGCGGCGCTCGACAGTGTGACGCTTGGCGAGAACGGGCTTGCGCGGAAGCTCGCGCCCGGCGGAATCCACGTCTCGATGAGCACCGTTGCGCCCGCGACCTCGCGCCGCCTCGCCCGCTATCACGCGGAGTGCGGCAGCGTCTATGTCGGCGTGCCGGTCTTCGGCCGGCCGGAGGCCGCGCGCGCAAAGAAACTCTGGATTTGCGCGTCGGGACCTGCCGCGGCGCGCGAGAAAATCCGTCCCGTGCTCGACGCGATGGGCCAGGCGGTCTTCGATTTCGGCGATGATCCTGGCGCCGCCCACGTGGTCAAGCTCGCCGGCAACTTCCTGATCGCCGCGAATATCGAGCTGATGGCCGAGGCGTTCGCGATGGTCGAAAAGAGCGGCGTCGATCGCAAGGCCGCCGCCGAGATGCTGGTCACCTCGCTCTTCGCATGTCCGGTCTTCCAAATCTACGGACGTTCGGTGGCCGCCAAGCGCTATCCGCTCGGCATCTCGATGCCGCTTGGGTTCAAGGACCTCGACCTTGTGGTCAAGACCGCGACCGAGGTCAAGTCTCCGATGCCCGCGGCGAACCTGGTGCGCGACCGGATGCTCTCGGCGTTGGCGAACGGGCGCGAGTCGATGGACTGGGCGGCGCTGGCGATCGGCGTGCTGGAAGACGCGGGCCTGCCGATCGAATAGAAGGCGAAAAACGACGACTTCCCGGGGGTCCCTCGACTCGCGCAACGCTCGCTCGGGATGACATAAGGAAGGCGGGACGCTCGCTCGGGACGACAGCCAAATCCAAGCGCCTAAAAAATTACAAACTCTCAGGCCAGGGGATGGAAAAGATTAAGTTGCGCTGAGCAAAGTCCTAACTTAATCTGATCAGGGCATCCCGCGCGTATTGTCTCTCGTGGTGGCGTTCTTTTGATGTCGTTCGGCACACAAGGCGATCGGGTAGAGGAAAAACTAAGGCTTATCCTGAGCCAAATCTCTGCCCTGCGAGTCCGCCTCAACAGCCTCGCACTCCAATACGGAGTCTTTGTCGGGCTGGCCGCGATCCTCGGCGCTGCCGCGATCATCGTCGCCTCCGCCTTTTACCTGGGACCGATCACCTTCCTGGCGCTCGCGCTTATCCTGACGACCGCCGCAATCGCGACCGCGACGGGCTCGGCGCGCCGGGCGATACAGGCCTGGAGCAGCGACGAGACGGCCGCGGCGATCGCCGACCGGCGCGCCGAATTGAAGGGCCGCCTCGCCACGATGGTCGGTGTCACCAAAGGCGGAACGCGCACCGCGTTGTGGCCATATCTCCTCGAGGACACGCTGTCGCAACGCGACCAGTTCGCTGTCTCGCGAATCGAGCCGCACCGAATCTCCAAGCCCGCGTATGCGTTTCTCGCCACCGCCGCGATCGCCGCGGTCGTGTTCTACTTCGCCCTCCAGAATCGTGAGCAAAGGCTGGCCGCGCGCAGCGCCTCTGCCTCCGAGGCACAGATGGATATCGGTGGCCTCGACATCCGGCCCGCCGACCCCGGTGACGGGCAGGAGGCCAATATCGACGCCGACCCCGCGACGCTCGAGCGCCTCGCGCGCAAGCTCGCCGAACGGCGCGAGGCCGGCCGCTATGGTCCCGCGGCGCATCTGATGGCCGATGCGCGCGACGTCGCAAGCGCGCTTCAGAGCCGGATCACCGGCGGCAAGCCCCATCGGCCGCCGCTTACGCTCAAGCTCACCGACAAGGGCGATGATGCGTCGCAGCAGCGCCCCGGGTCCAGTCCGCCGTCACACGGCGGCGCCTCGGGCCAGGGGGACTCAAAAAGTATCGCTGGAGGCAAGTCGACCAGGGGCTCAGCAGACGCCAAGGCCGCTGCGCCGCTCGGAGCCGCACCCGGCTCGGGTGCTCCGGACAAGAACGGACTTGCCGGACTCAACGGCCTCGGCTCACCCACCGCACCCAACGCTCCCGGAAACGAGGCGGGCGCCGGCCCCAACGCGCCTCCCGACGTAGCCGACAACGACGCGGGTGCCGGAGGCGGCTCGATGCATGGTGCGGGCGCCGATCCCAACGGGCTTTACGGCGAGGCCGAGCCGCCCGCGCTCGGCGCCAGCAACAGTTTCGGGATCGCGATCCAGGCCCAGCAGGCCAGCGACGGCCAAAGCGATTCCAGCCCTGCCTACAGTCCGCCGTCCAAGGTCAACTCCCGGCTCAACGCTAACCAATATGCCGACCAACCGTTCGAGCGCGCCGCGATACCGGCGGCCGATCGCGTCACTATCCAGCGAGTCTTCGAACGATGAATCAAGCTGCTCTCGAAACCCCCACTGTCGCCGATTTCGCCCGGACCTTCCGCCGTATCCAAGCGGAAATCCATAAGGTGATCGTCGGTCACGAGCAGGCCGTCGAGGAGATGCTGAGCGCGCTCTTTGCCGGCGGCCATGTGCTTATCCAGGGCGTCCCCGGAACCGGCAAGACCACGCTCGTCAAGACGCTTGGTATCGCGCTCAACTTAAGCTTCAACCGCATCCAGTTCACCGTCGATCTGATGCCCGCCGATATCACCGGAACCCGCGTGATTATCGCGAGCGACGACGGGCGGCGCGAATTCAGCTTCCAGCCCGGCCCGGTCTTCTGCCACATCCTGCTCGGTGACGAGATCAATCGCGCTACCCCAAAAACCCAATCGGCGCTGCTCGAATGCATGGCCGAGCTGCAGGTCACCGTCTCCGGTATCAGCCACCCCCTCGAACCGCCGTACTTCGTGATGGCGACGCTCAACCCGATCGAGATGGAGGGCACCTATCCGCTACCCGAGGCCCAGCTCGATCGTTTCATGTTCAAGGCTGCGCTCGAGTATCCCGACGAACGCCAACTGGTGCGGATCGTTTCGGCCACCACCGGTCCCGAGGAGGCTGGTGTCGAGCCGGTCTTCACCGGGTCCGAGGCGCCGGCGCGAATCGAGGCGCTCAAGCATCTGGTGCGCGAAGTGATGGTCGCGCCCGCGATCGAGCTCTACGCGGCGCGGATGGTCCGCGCGACCCAGCCCGCGAGCCTGCGCCATATCGCGCCGCCCGCCGGCGCCGCCCGCGTCGACGCCGTCGAGCGTTACGTCAGCTTCGGCTCGAGTCCCCGCGGCGCGCAGGCGCTGATCATGGGCGCCAAGGTCCGCGCGCTGCTCGACGGCCGCGCGAATATCTCCTGCGACGACGTCGACCTGGTCGCGCCCGCAGCCCTGCAGCATCGCGTGATGCTCAACTATGCCGCCCATTCCGACGGAATCGACGCCGCCCACGTGGTCGAGCGCGTCGTCCAGTCCGTCCGCGCGGGACGTCCCTGAATCCGCCGCCCAACGATGCTCGAGTCGCGCGCATTCGACCCGGCCTTTCTTCGCCGCCTTGACGGCCTCGTGCTCGGCGTTCAGCGCGCCCGCACCGCGCGCTCGGGCCGCCGCACGCTTGGGCGCGTACAGGGCCTTGGTATCGAACCGGAAAACTTCCGCGAGTACAACGAAGGCGACGACCTTCGCTTTCTCGATTGGAACACCTACGCGCGCCTCGACGAACTGACGATCCGCACCTTCCGCGCCGAACGCCAGGTCGAAGTGACCGTCGCTATCGACGCCAGCGCCTCGATGGGCGTGCCGCGCGGCGACGACAAGCTCGGCCTTGCGATGGCGCTCGGCGCGTCGCTTGCCTACGTCGCGATGGCCAGTAACGAAGCGGTCCGCCTGGTCGCCTTCGCCGCCCGCCGCTCCGGCCTCGAACTCGACGCGACGCCGTTTCGCAGCCGCCGCGAGATGTATCCCGCGCTGCGCCCGTTCGTCGAGCGTATCCGATGCGGCGGCGAGACCCGCCTTGCCGAGGCCGTCGGCCGGCTCCTGCTCGAGCGCCGCGGACGCGGAATCATCGTGCTCGTGACCGATCTCCTGGTCGCCGCCGGAGAATACGAGGAGGCGCTCGATCGGCTGCTGGCTGCGCGCCACGAAGTCAAGCTGGTCCATGTGCTCGGCCATAGCGAGACCAGCGGCGAGTATCCGCCCGGCAACTATCTCATCCGCGATTCTGAAACCGGCGTCACCAGCGAAGTCATTCTGGGTCCGCGCGCCGCCGAAGCCTGCCGCCGCCGCGCCGATCATCTTTCGGCTCAGGCCGAAGCATTTTGCCGCGCGCGCGGCGTGGTCTACGCGCGAGCCTTTGGCGCCGCCAACCTGGACGAAATCGCGATGCGTGAATTCCCGCGCCTGGGAATCGTCAGGTAGTCCCATGGGCCTTCTCGATCCGCTCAACCTGATTTTTCTCGCGAGCCTTGCCGTCCTGGTTGCGATCTACCTGCGCGCGCGCGCCCGTCCCACCCTTGAAGTTTCGAGTCTCATCCTCTTCGACGAGGTCGCCGCTCCGATCGCCAGTTCCCGCGTGCTGCGGACCGACGCGCTCTTTTGGCTCGAGGCGGCCGCGCTCGCGGCGCTTGGCCTTGCGATGGCGGGCCTCTATATCAAGACCGCCGCGCCGCTCGCGCGTCAGACGCATCGCGCGATGATCTTTGATCTCGGCGCCGGCATGGGCGCGCTCTCCGGCTCGGGGACCCGCTTCGATCTCGCCCGGCGCGACGCGCTCGCGATCCTCGACTCGGCCCGGCCCGGCGAAAGCTTCACCGTCATCGGCTACGCGCTCGAAGCCGATCAGCGCCTGCCTCCGACCTCGAAGATCAATCGCGTCCGCGCGGCCGTGAACAATCTCGCACCCAGCGCGCTGCCCGCCCGTGCGGCAGCGCTCGGCGCCGCCCTGGTCCGCGCCCGCGGCGCCACTCAGATCGATCTGTTCGTCGATCGTCCGCCGCCGCCCGCCGCACTCGCGTCGCTCCCGGCCGGCGCCACTCTTGCGATCCATCAGGTGGGCGCGCCTGCCGATAATCTGGCGATCGTCTCGCTCGAACCGGGTACCGTCGGCGCCGAGCGCGGACGATGCGTCGTGCGCAACTTCTCCGACCGCGCCGCGCTGTGCGAGCTCGAGATCGACGACGACTCGCGCCCGCTCTTTCACGATACCGTCGTCCTCGAGCCCCATGGCCAGGCGGTCATTCCCTTCGGTCCGCTTGACCATGGCGGACCGGTCCAGGCGCGCATCCTCACTCCCGACGCGCTGGCCGCCGACAATATCCGTTACGCCTACGCGCCGCCGCCCAGGGCTGAGAAGGCGCTGGTCCTCTCGCCTGACCCGGACGTCCGCGACGACGTGGCGCACGTGCTCCTGGCCGTCAATCCGAATCTGATCGTCACCACTGCCGACCCTTCGAGCTTTGCGCCCAAGACGTCCGACCTCTATCGCCTGGCGGTCTTCCATGACGCCTACGATCCGGGCGTCGCCGCTCACGCCCGCCTGATCATTTTCCCGCAGCCGTGGCTCGAGCGCAGGGCGCCGCCCGCCCATCAGTTCGATGTTGTCGGCTCCCTGGTCCAGAGCGAGATGCAGGAGCGCACCGACGGCGTCGCACTCGCCCAGCCGGTCCATCTTGGACCGACGCGCGTGCTCGCCCTGCCGTCTTGGATGGAGATCGAGGCACGCGGCGCCAACGGCGCGACCGGCGCTCCCTTTCCGATGACTGCGATGGGCTACGACGCGAGCGGCGCCGTCGGGGTAGTCGCCTTCGATATCGGCGACCATCTTCTGCTCGATCCCGACCGTCTCGAAGCGTTGGTCGCAACCGTCGATCTGATCAAGCGGCTCATCGCTCCCCAGCGCCTCCAAGTCGTCGAGACCGGCGCGTCAGTGGGTGTCCCGGTCAGCGGGCCGGCCCGTATCGTCGCCCCTGACCGCAGCGTCACTCCCGCAACCGCCGACGACGCCGGCCGCGTCCGCTTCGAGCCTGCCCTGGCCGGCGAGTACCGCGTCGAATCCGAGGCGCAGACCGCCGAGGTCTACGCCAACTATTTCGACGCCGCCGAATCCGACCTCTCGACCGACACCGCGCCGTCCTCAGGCCGGCGTCCGCTCGAAATTATCGAGCCGCCCAGCCACTCAACTGGCGGCGGTCTGGAACCGCTCGGCCTGATCCTGACTGTGCTGGCGCTGCTTGCGCTGGTCGGCGAGTCGGTGTTGCTGGGGCGCAAGGCGCTTAGATGGGGGCTCCGCGATGCTTGAGCATCCGATAGTCCTGTGGCTGCTGCTTTTCGCACCCGCAGCCGCCATCCCGGGCCTGATGGCCGCACGCGCAGGCCGCCCGCTTAGCGGCTACGCCGTCGCCGCTTTGCGCGTCGGAATCTTTGCCGCGCTCGTGATGGTGCTCGCGGGCCTCAGAATTCCGGTCAGGACTCCGGCCCGCAAACTCACGCTGGTAGTCGCGCTCGACGCCTCGCGCTCGATCGCGCCCGACCAGTTCGAATGGATGCGCCGCCGAGTCGCGGCCCTGGGCCGTTCGATGAGTCCGCGCGACCGGCTCGCCGTGCTCGAGTTCGGCCGCGAGTCACGCGTGGTCGCCCCGCCCGCCGATCCGCGCCTGGCGCGCGTCCCGGCCGATCGCGCCGCCGCCGACCTGGGTGGCACCGATATCGCCGCCGCCCTTACCACCGCGCTCAGTCTCTTTCCGGCCGACGCGGAACGCCGCATCCTGCTGCTGAGCGACGGCAACGAGACCCGCGGCCGCGCCGCGGCCCAAATCTCCGCGATGACCGACAATGGCGTGCGTATCTTCGCTTTGCCGCCGCCGCCTTCATCCTCGGGCCGCGTCGCGATGGTCGATCTTGAAGCGCCTAACCCGGTTCGCGCGCATTCGAGCTTCGCGCTCCGGCTCGATATCCAGAGCGAAAATCCGTCCCCGATAGCCGCCCGCGTCGGCCTGCTCGCCGACTCAGGCTCGATAGGCCATCGCGACGTTATCCTTCAGCCGGGACTCAATCGCTTTGTGATGCCCTTTCAGTTCGACGCCTACGGCGCCCATCTGATGCGCGCCGAGGTCGGCGTGAACCCCCCGGTCGCGGTGGTTAATCCCGCCGTCGAAACCGGCATCTCGGTGATCAGCCCGCCGCGCATCCTGGTGGTCTCCGAGAGCGCTCCGCAAAGCCTGCTGAGCGCGCTAAAACTGCGCCGTTATGATGTTGATCTCGCCGCGCCGCATAGCCTTCCGCGGGCGGCCGAGGCTTTTCTCGACTACCAGGCGGTAATCCTCGCGGATGTCTCCGCCGATTCGCTTCCCGACCCCGTGCAGCAGGCGTTGCGCGACTATGTCGGCCAGTACGGCGGTGGGCTGATAGTAACCGGCGACGCGCTCCGCGACTCGAAATTCCATTCCGGCGCGCTCGAAAAGGCGTTGCCGATAACTTTCGTCGACCAGCCGCCGCCGCCTTCGCGCGAGCCGGTCGCAATCTATCTATGTATCGATCGCTCGAATTCGATGAGCTACAACTCGCGCTACCCGGCCGTGCGCGACGGCGAGCGGATCCGCTACGCCAAAGAGGCCGCTATCGAACTGCTCCGCCAGCTTGACGATACCGACTACGCCGGTGTTATCGCCTTCGACTCCGAGCCCTACGTGCTGTCGCATCTGCGTCCGCTCGGCGAGGATCGTGACGAACTCATCCGCCGCATCTCGCGCCTCGAGCCGGGCGGCGGCACCGATTTCAAGGAGGCGCTTGAAATCGCCGAGCGCGAAATCCTCACGTCGGGCATTGCCGCCCATCAGGTCATACTGCTGACCGACGGCGACACCAATCGCCAGTATCACGACCACGACCAGCTCATGGCCGACTACGCCAACGAGCACATCCCCGTCTCGACTATCCGGATCGGCCCGGACCTCGAAAACCTCGTCCTCCTTCAGGATTTCGCCAAAGAGACGGGCGGCGTATTCTACCGCGTCGACGACATCCGCAAGCTCCCGATGCTGCTCGTCAACCTCACCCAGCAGGCGATGGATGACAAAGGGCGCCGCGCAACCCATCTCGAATACGCCGGCCAAAGCTCGATCCTGAGCGGAATCAGTTCGACTGAAATCCCGCCGATCGGACTCTTCGCCGCGACCGTTCCCAAAGACGGCGCGGAGGTCCCGCTCCGAATCCGCCAGAATGACAAGACCTCGCCACTGCTTGCCGCATGGCAATACGGACTCGGCCGCAGCGCGATCTTCGCCGCCGATACCGACTCCTCCGCCTCGCTCGGATGGGTGCGGTGGAATCGTTATGCCGAATTCTGGTCCCAGCTCGCTAGCTGGGTGATGCGCGAGGGCGACTCGGGACCCTTCAGCCTGCGAGTCGTCACGCGCGACGACGGCGCCCTCGAATTGCGGGCCGAGAAGGCCGACGCCAAACCGGTCAACGGCCTGGTATGCCGGATCGCAGGCGACGGTCCCGCGATGGATGTCGCGATGACGCAGACGGGCAGGGCGCTCTACGCGGGTGAATCCGCGCCGCTCCCGAAAGGAAGGTACAACGTCACGCTGATGCTCAAGGAAGGCGACACTGAACAGGTTCTCGTTCGCCGTGAAGTTGCCGTCGCCGGCGCGCGCGCAGAGGGGCATGACGAACTGCGCCTGCGGCCACCCAATATCGATCTTCTGAACGAACTCGCGCGTGGCACTGGAGGAGCGGTCGGCGCTTCCGACCGGACAATCGTCCGCCGCACCGGCGCCGCAATCACGCTGTATCGTAATTCCGCATCCTTTCTACTGCCGTTAACGATCGCGATGATCCTCGGCGAAGTCTTCATCCGCCGCCGCTATCTCGGCGACTAGCTCCGCTCATATCGAGGCGGTTCGGACCGACATCCGGCGGCTCGATGATGTTGCGGACTTGCGCGAGGCGAAGGGCCTTTCTCGAGGCGAAGCTCGCTCACCAAGGCTAGTCCGGATAACGGACAAGCCAATTACGTGATCCGGAAATCAACGGCCGTTTAGCGCGCAAGCTTTGCCGCGATCTCGAAGTGCCGGAAGTTGAGCGAACTGGCGAGCGCACCTGCTCCCCGCCCCGGTGGATCGCGGGAGCCATCCGGGGCAAGCCGCGACAATCGCGGCCTACCCCGTAGGTCTCTTTTCGCTGCTCGATCCCTGCGACGGTCTCTAAGCCGAATCCGCGTAAGTGAAGCAGTCAGTCCGGAAAGATTTCTAGCGGCTTTCGGCCCGCAGCTCTTCAAGTTGAGCCGCGCCCTGTTGTAAGCGCCATTCGTCGATTGCCTCGACGTTAAAGCGCCAGTCGCTTCCGATCTTGAACCCCGGCAACTGCCCCTTCTTCAGGAGCCTGTAGATAGTTGAGCGGTGAACCCGGAGATAATCGGAAAGCTCGTTTACAGTGAGTACTTTTGGTGCGCCAACAGAAGGCATGTTTCCACCTCGAAAAGAATTACCCCCTTCTCGAAATCCATTCCCCACCCCCCAGACATCCCAGACACCATATATACGGCTTTAGGAATCCAAGGTTACCAACAACTACTATTATTAGGACAAAATAAGCCCTGCGTAAAGAGCCTGACGCTATTCTATCGACGGTGGATGCGGAGAAGTGAAGCGCAACATGGCTAATTTCATCCAAACAGTCTCTTCGCTGCTGCGGTGAGATCGCTCCTATGGTCTGGATGTGCCACGGCGACAAGCTCCGCCGCCCGTTCCCGATGATTCTTCCCTAGCATACGTGCGACGCCGAATTCGGTTATCACCGTGTCGGCAAAATATCGCGGTACCGTCACCAGCGCCCCCGCTTCCAGTTGCGGAACGATTCTCGACACCGCCCCATTGAGCGCGGTCGACGGCAGCAGCGTAATCGCCCGCCCGCCCCGGCTCAGAAACGCGCCAATGTGGGTCTCCGGCTGTCCGCCAGTGCCGTTTATCATCCGCGCCCCGATAACGGTCTCGGCATTGATCTGCCCGGTCAGGTCGACGCTCAGCGCGTTGTTGATCGAGGTCTGCTTGTGATTTGCCGCGAGCGTCGCCAGGTTCAGGACGTATTCCGGATCATAAAGCTCGAACGCCGGATTGTCGTCGATGATCCGCAAATCCGCCGGCGACGAACCCGACCACGCCACGGCAACCGCCTTGCCGGAGTTGAGGGTTTTGCGCCGGCCGTTGATTACGCCCGCGTCCACCAGCCGGGCGATTCCAGGCGCCACCATCTCGGTGTGGAGGCCAAGGTCGTGCTTGCGATCGAAAGCCCCCAGCTTCGGCATCACGGCACTCGGCTCGCCCACCCCTATCTGGATCGTCGCTCCGTCTTCGAGCACCTCGCTCAGATACCCGGCGATATCGCTGTAGGTCTGCGGTTCCTCGGCGACCCCGAGCAGGCGTTCGAGTTCGTCGAGCGGCGTGCGTGCGAGATACGGCATCAGCGCGATCACCGGCTCGACGCCGGCCCTGGTGATAATCGCCCGCACGCCCGCGCGCTTGTTGTCGTCGAGGCTCGCGAGTTCCCGCTCGAGCGCCGCGGAATCGGGCGCGGCCGTCGCCGCCGCGACGAACCATGCGAACTCGTTCACATGCATATAGACGTCGCCGTGCGTGCGGGTCATCGACGAGTCGGTTATCGCGACCGCCATCCGCGCGCGCCGGGCATACATCCGTTTGTTCCACTGATGCGGCCCGAAACTCACGAAGCCGTGGGCGTTGGGAATCGTGGTCTCGATGAACGTGAGGTCGATCGGCTTGTCTTCGGCGGGCCGCTCGTCGTGCGCCTTGAAGCTTTTCGAGAGCAGATTCGGAAGATAAGTCCCGAGATGGCGATCGTGCGCCGGACGCGCCGTGTTGCCGATGAAGAACTCGAATTCGATGCGGAATATCGAGCTCAGATCGCGGCTGTACCATCCGGGATCACTCAGTGGCGCGCTGGTCCGGATGTCGATCGCGCCGGCGAGGCTTTCGGCGCGTGCATAGAGCGCCCGCTGCACGAGTGGCCCGGCGACCAGCGGAAAATGAACGCGCATCCCGGGCTTCACCATTGCCGCCGCCGCCTCGGGCGTCAGCCGATGCGATTCGTAATGTTCGCGCCATTCCATTGTGGTTCCTTTCAGCGTCCGAAGATGGTGCAGGCGGCGTTCGGGATTCGAGACGCCTTGTCCGTGCGCGTGGACGCTACTAGTTTTGTTCTATCGCAATGGTCGACAATATCAGGATCGGCGCCTCGGGATTCAGCTACAAGGAGTGGCTGGGAGTTTTTTATCCCGCGAAACTCCCGGCGGCTAAGATGCTCGAATTCTATGCCGGCCGCATGCCCACGGTGGAGATCAACTACACGTTTCGCGCGATGCCGCGCCGCGCGATGCTCGAAGGATGGGCCGCGCGCACGCCGGCGCATTTTCGCTTCGCGCTGAAGGCGCCGCAGCGTATTACTCATTTCGCACGCCTGCGAAATTGCGCCGAGCAGGTCAATTATCTAATCGAGACCGCCGGCGCGCTGGGCGAGCGGCTCGGCCCTATCCTGTTCCAATTGCCGCCCGACTTCGCGCGCGACATTCCGCTGATGCGCGATTTTCTCGCGCTTATCGGCGGAAGAATCCGCGCCGCTTTCGAGTTCCGCAATCCCTCGTGGTTCGACGATACCGTTCTGGCCACGCTGCGCGACGGCGGCGCCGCGCTATGTATCGCCGAGACCGAGCGTCTCGCAACACCGGTCGAGCGCACCGCGGCGTGGGTCTACGTTCGGCTGCGCAAGGAAGCCTACGATGATGCCGCGATCGCCCAATGGGCGGTGCGGCTCGAAGAGCTTACCGAGGGCGACCGCGAAGCATTCGTCTTCTTCAAGCATGAGGTTGCGGCGCCGTCGCTTGCCGAACGCCTGCGGCGGATGATCGGCGAGGCGCATTAAGATGCCGTCGACGATGCCGCCTGCTGGCGAATATCGCTTCGATATCCGCCGCGGCGGCGTGCTGGTCGCGACCGAAACCGAACGCCTCGCAGCCGGATCGCTCGTTGGCGTCCGGATCGCGACAGACGGGACGGGCCGCTTCGAGGCCGAAGCCCGGCTCGATTCGGATGGCCTGCCGACCGCGGTGTCGGTGCGTTACGCGCGCGGGCCGTTTTCGCGCAGCGCGAAATACGAGACTGAGGGCGAGATAATCCGCGGACAACTGAGCGCGATGGCCGCGCGTGAGGTGGTGGTCGCGAAACTTGGCCGGCTGCGCGAAGTCGACGCGGACCTGGTCATGTTCAAGGCGCTTATTATCGCCCGTATCCGCGCCCGCGCGCAGGCGCTCTGGGTTGGACGCGTCGCGACCGTGGACCCCGCGACGCTCGCGGTCTCATCGTTTAAGCAGAGCTATCGAACGCGCGCGGGCGGCCTGATATGGACCTTTGAGCCGCGGATGGGCGACGCGGACGAAATCGAAATCGATTCCGGAGGCCGGATCGCGCGGATCGCCCGGCGCGACGGATCGGAAGTGTTGTTGGCGGGCTTCCGGGCAACCGTGTGAGGCCGTTTCGTCCACCCCAGGGCCGCCGCCAAGGAAGCAGCTTCAGGCGGCCATCCGGTCCCGCGGCATCCGGCATTCGCCGTCGAACTGCGCGCCCTCGATCAGGACCAGATTGGGCGTGCTGACGGTACATCGGATGCGCGCGGTCGCCAGCAGCTCGACGCGCTGGCGGGCGACTATCTCGCCGCTGACATTGCCGGCGATGGTGACCCTGGCCGCGTTGATCCGCGCCGCCACGACCGCGCCTTCGGCGATCACGATCTCATCACCGTTTATTTCGCCTTCAGCTTCGCCCTCGATACGGACGACTCCATGGAATTGAAGTTTTCCGGAGAGTTTGGTGCCCTTGCCAATGAGCGAATTCAAATTGGCGTCGTCCGCCCGTAAAGCCATGCTTAACCCCTTTGGATTCAGATAGTTTCCACGAATATGACTGCAAAATCAGCCGCATGCAAATGACGTTTCTCCCGGCCCGCGCAACCAACTAGACTCGGTTTTCGTCATGCGCGTGTGGGGAAATTTTGGAGGTTATATGCGACCGTTTCGCCTTTTAGCATTCATGCTGGCGGCGCTATTTATCGCGACCGTGGCTCAATCGTTTGCGATAGCCCAGGACGCATCTGGGCCGTCGGCGGCTGCGGGTGGTGGCGGCAGCGCCGAGTCCGGAGTCTACGGCTTCTCCGGCGCTCGCCAGGGTGATGGAGTGCCCAAAGGCGTAGTCGGCGAGTGCGTCTGGATTTACGACTCGGGCAACAAGACGCAGGTGGGCAAGGGCGATTGCGACGAGGGGAAATTCCGCGTGCCGCTCAAGCCTGGGCGCTATGTAGTCAGAGGTCCGGGCGGTAATCAGCCGGTCGAGGTCAAGGACGGTCACTGGGTGGAAGTAAGGTCGGTGGTGCAGCTTCCGATGGTGCCATAGCGAAAGCGCCTGCCGGCGGACTGCTTTTACCTGCGCGAGGGCGCTTTGCTATGTTCGCCCGATGGGTGAATTCGAGGGAAAGGCAGCGATTGTAACGGGAGGAACGCGCGGTCTCGGCCGTGCGATCGCGCTTGGGCTCGCGCGCGGCGGTGCGACGGTCGCGCTCAACTACCGCCGCGACGAGAGCGCCGCGGCCGAGGCGCTCGAAGCGGTGCGTGCTTTCGCTCCGCGATCGTTTCTGGTCAAGGCCGACCTCGAAGACGACGCCGAGGTGCGCGCGATGGTCCGGCGGGCGGCGGAGCAGGCCGGCCGGATCGACATCCTGATATCCAATGCCGCGGCGACCGCGTTCAAGCCGATGCTCGAGGTGAAGCCGCACAATCTCGCCCGCACGTTCAACCTGAGTATCGGAGGGTTCGTCGCGGCGATTCAGGAAGCGGCCGGGTTCATGGGTGAGGGCGGGCGGATCGTGATGATCTCGGGGATCGATTCGATCCGGGCGATGCCGGGTCACGGGGTGCTGGGAGCGGCGAAGGCCGCGCTCGAAAGCCTGGTGCGCAACTTCGCCTTCGAGTTGGGGCCGCGCGGAATAACCGTCAACGGGGTCAACTTCGGACTTATCGAGAGCGAGTCGTCGCGCACCTACCTGGGCGAAGATTTCGAGAAGGTACTGCGCCTGGTGATTGCGCGAACGGCGCTCAAGCGGATGCCGGCGATCGAGGAGATAGCGGCTATCGCGCTGATGATATGCGCTCCGGCGGCGAGCTTTCTCACCGCGCAGACGATACTCGTGGATGGAGGCCTGACGCTTTTCTCGCCGCTCGAATCCTGACGCGGAACCGGCGCCACAATCTTACGATGTCGCTTCTCGATATTCTGAGCAAATGGCATGACTTCTATGAACTGATTGGCGCTGCCGCGGCGACCCTGGTCGGCCTGATGTTCGTCACAGCCTCGATCGGCGCCGGCGTCTTTACCCGCGAGCAGAAGGCCGCGATGCAGTCGTTCGTCTCGCCGACCGTCGTCCATTTCAGCGCCGTCCTGATAATGTGCATTGTCGCCGTCGCGCCGACCGAAACCTGGACCTCCCTCGGTGGTCTCTTCATCGGCGGTGGGGTGCTCGGGCTGGGATACGGGGGCTGGATTGTGCGCCGGATGATCACGCGCGGATTCCTCTCGACGATCGACGCCAGTGACCGGATGTGGTACGCGATGCTCCCGATTGCCGGCTATATCATGGTAGTCGCCGCCGGCGTCCGGCTCGAACTGCGCGACGGGGCGGCGCTCAATATCTTAGCCCTGGCCTTGATAACTCTCCTGCTCGCCGGAATCCGCAACGCCTGGGACATGACGATCTGGATAATCGAGCGGCGCCAGCCTGGATGAAAGCTTGGATGGTTGGATGCGGTCGGTGCTGGCGTCGCGCGGCTCGGTCGTAAACGGAGGCATGATGCGGCTATCGTTGGAGTTATTCGATGGGCGCGAGGTTTGCCACGGCGAGGGTCGGCAAAACAAGGGCGCGTGAGCGGAACTGTTCGGTTGCCCGCACGCTTGGGATTCTCTCCGACCCGTGGGCCTTCCTGGTAATCCGCGAGGCGTTTTTCAGGAAGCGGCGCTTCAAGGACTTTCAGGACACGCTGGGGATTCCGCGCGGCACGCTGACCGACAGGCTCAGGCGGCTGACCAGGGACGGGATTTTCACGCGGCTCCGCTATCAGCGGTTCCCGGACCGGTTCGAGTACCGGCTGACGGACAAGGGGCTCGATCTCTACCCGAGCTTCGTAGCGCTGATGAAGTGGGGCGACCGGTGGCTCGCGCGCGGACGCCCGCCGCTTAAGTTGATCCATCGCGGGTGCGGAAACCCGGTCGAAGCGCGGACAGTCTGCTCGGAATGCGGCGGCGAGATAAGGCCGTACCAGGTGAGTTATCGCGACGGGCCGGGCGCCGGGAGTTCGATCGTATCGGCGAGCGGGCGAATCCGGCGCGCGGCGCAGGCGGCGAATTTTTTGCGCGGGCGGCGATGCTCGGTGGCGCGGACGCTCAGGATAATCGGCGATCGGTGGAGTTTCCTGGTTATGCGGGAGGCATTTTTCGGTGTGCGGCGGTACGACGAAATGCATGCCAAGCTGAATATCGCCACCAATATCCTGGCCGACCGCCTGCGCCGGCTGGTCGAGGAGGGAATCTTCGCGCGCACGCCTTACCAGGATCGGCCGCCGAGATTCGAGTACCGCTTTACCGGCGAGGGGCGCGAACTCTACGACAGCATGATCGCGATGATGCGCTGGGGCGACCGATGGGCGAGTCCTGACGGTGCGCCGCTGATCCTGACGCATCGCGGGTGCGGCGCCGATTTCCATGCGGTGGTGGCCTGCAACCATTGCGGAGGCGAACTTGCGGCGCGCGAGATGAGCTACGCGGGCGCGGCGGCGGTCCGCAACGAGGCGGAGGTAGCGAAGCCGCGGGTAAGGCGGAGCGCGAAGCGCGTCGGGCGGCCTGCACGCGCACTCTGACGCGGATGCGTGCGCATATTGACTTGTATAAATGAACTGACTAACGATGGCGGAGTCCGGCGCGATCGATCCGGCCGCGGCGGATGAAATAAATCGAAGGAGAAAAGTTCATGCCGAGTGCGGTTTCGGTTCCCGCCTTTCAGCCCAAGGGCTTCAAGGGTTATCAGGAAGTTGCGATCGAGCGCAGCCACGACGGCCGCGTCGCCCATATCACGTGGAATCCCGCCAAGCGGCTAAATCCGCTCACGGTGGCGCTGACCGACGAGCTGATGGCGGCGGTCGAAGAGGTGAAGAACGACGAGCAGCTTCACGTGGTAATCTTTCGCGGCGCCAACGGATTTTTCTGCTGCGGCGACGACCTGGTCGAGATGTACGACGGGCTCTGGGGTAATCCCAACCAGGTGATGCGGCGGGTGCGCTATTACCAGCATTTCGCGCAGCAGATCGAGGAGCTGGACAAGACCACGGTCGCGGTGGTCGAAGGGTTTGCGCTGGGCGGCGGGCTCGAGACCACGCTCGCGTGCGATTTTGTGCTGGCGGCCGAGAGCGCGCAGTGGGGCATGCCGGAGATCGACAATGCGATGACGCCGGGATGGGGCGGAACGACGCGGCTGATCCGCTATATCGGGCGGCGGCGGGCGAAGGAAGTCAACATGATCGGCGCGCTCAGATCGGCCCGGGTTGGCGTGGAATGGGGACTGTTCAACCGCGCCGTGCCGGATCGCGAGCTCGAAGCCGAGCTGGGACGGCTGGTCGAGGTGCTGCTCTCGAAGAATCAGCAGACGCTCAGGCAGGTCAAGTTCGTGATCAACAAGAACGCCGATGCGGACATGGCGACGGCGCTCGCGTTCGAGGCGATGAACGAGGTGATCACGTCGGCGGTCAACTGGGATCCGGCGACGCCGCGGATTCCCGATGCGGAACCGGGCAAGGGGCTGGAGGCGTTCGCGAAAAAGAACGCGCTGTGGAATCGGCGGCGCGAGCTGGCGCAGAAGTTCTGGAGCGACTGAAGCGGGAACGTCGATCGGGCTATCGGTCGGCGGGCGGCTTTGCCGGCGCGGCCTCGAGAGACAGCAGGTGTGACGGTGATTCGAACGGAGCTGATCGCCTCGGTTTCAGAGCTGCTCGGGCGCCATGCGACGCACGAACCGGAGCGGGTCGCATTTCGGGATCGGCGCGGCGCGATCAGCTACGGAGAGCTATTTCGCTCGACGGGCAATATTGCGCGCAACCTGGCGCGGTTGGGAATACGGGCGGGCGATCGCGTCGCGATCTGGCTTCCGAACAGCGTGGCGTGGATCGAAGCATGCTTTGGGATCGCGCGGGCGCGCGCGGTATGCGTTCCGATCAGCCACGACGCGGCGCTCGATGAAGCGGTCTATCGGCTGGCGGATTCGGGCAGCCGGATTGTGATCGCGACGGCCCAACGCGCCGAATCGCTCGCGGGCGCGCGAAATGGGCTGCCCGGACTCGAAGAGGTAATCGTTATCGGGGACGGCGGCGGGCAGGGCCGGCGCTACGAGGACCTGACGCGCGAGCCGGTGGCGGCGGCGGATCGGACGACCGAGAAAGCGGCTATTGATGACGTGCCGCTCGACGATGTCGGATGGATTCTCTACACCTCGGGCACGACCGGAAAGGCCAAGGGCGTCGCGCTCACGTATCGAAGCATGATGTGGGTGGTGGCGGCCTGCTGGGCGCCGATCGCGGGGTATTCGGCGGACGATTATCTATTGTCACCGCTGCCGCTTTTTCATTCGTATGCGTTGAATCTGACCGTGCTGGGCACGCTCGCGGTGGGTGCGACCGCGTTTATCACGGATCGCTACTCGACGCGCGAGTGCCTCGAAATGCTGTCCTCGGAGCCGTTTACGCTCTTCGCGGGCGTGCCGACGATGTTCCATTATCTGCTCGACGGTGCGGCGGGGAAGGAAGCCCGGTTCAAGGCAATCACGCGATGCGTTTCGGCCGGAGCGATAATGCCGGCGACGCTGAATCGCGCCTTCGAGCGACGCTTCGGTGTGCCGCTGCTCGATGGTTACGGAATAACGGAGACGTCGACGATCGTGACGATGAACTGGCCGTCGGGCACGCGGATCATGGGATCGTGCGGATTGCCGCTGCCGGGCCTGGCGGTGCGGATTGTCGATCCGGCAGGAGCGGGCGATCGGGAGGCGGGCGAGGAGGGCGAGCTTATCGTGCGAGGGCCGAACCTGATGGGCGGCTATCACGGCAAGCCGGCCGAGACGGCCGCGGCGATCCGCGACGGTTGGTATCACACGGGCGATCTCGCGCGGGCCGACGCGCACGGATACGTAACTATCACCGGGCGGCTCAAGGAGCTGATAATCCGCGGCGGACAGAATATCGCGCCGGGCGAGATTGAGGAGGTCGCGGCCGGATGCGAGGGCGTGCTCGACTGCGCCGCGGCGGGTGTGCCGCACGAGTATCTTGGGGAAGTGCCGGTGCTGTTCGTAGTCGCAAAGGCGGGCCATGCGCTCGAAGCCGGTGCGGTGATCGCGCAATGCCGGGCGCATCTGTCGGCCTACAAGGTGCCGGTTGCGGTTCACTTTATCGACGAGATTCCGCGCACCGGATCGGGCAAGGTGATGCGATTCCGATTGCGCGAGAAGCTCGGCGAAAGTATCTGAGCCAGGGGCGGACGATTCGGTGCGATTGGTTCGCTGGCGCGGTGCGGGGCGCGCGGGCTAACCTGCGGCTCGATTATGCGCCAATACGATTTCGACATGTTCACGATCGGGGCCGGGTCGGCGGGCGTGCGCGCGAGCCGGATCGCGGCGGGGTATGGTGCGCGGGTGGCGGTGGCCGAGGAGCGTTATCTCGGCGGCACATGCGTCAACGTGGGATGTATCCCGAAGAAGCTGCTGGTGTACGCCTCGCAATTCGGCGAGGGATTTGACGAGGCGGCGGATTTCGGCTGGACGGTGGGCGAGCGAAGCTTTGACTGGCGGCGGCTGATCGAGAACAAGAACGCCGAGATTGCGCGGCTGAACGAAGTTTATCGCAACCTGCTGACAGCGGCGGGCGTGCGGATAATCGAGGGCCGGGCGGCGCTGGTTGATCGCCATACCGTGGCGATCAATGGAAAATCTTTCACCGCGCGCTACGTGCTGATTGCGACAGGCGGGCGGCCGATAATCCCCGCGGTTCACGGCGCCGAGCATGCGATCACTTCGGACCAGGCGTTCTTCCTCGACAAGTTCCCGTCGAAGGTGATCCTGGTTGGAGGCGGTTATATCGCGGTCGAGTTCGCCGGGATTTTTAAGGGGCTGGGCGCGAGCGTGACGCAAATCCATCGGGGGCCGATGTTTCTGCGCGGCTTCGACGACGACGTGCGCGCGGCGCTGGCGGGCGAGATGCGCAAGCGCGGAATCGACCTGCGCTTCGATGCCGTGGTGAAGCGAATCGAGCGGCGGGGCGGCAAGCTGCGGGCCGTGCTGGACGGCGGTGAGAGCGTAGCGGCGGATTTGATCATGTATGCGATCGGGAGGAGTCCGCACACCCGAGGAATCGGGCTTGAACAGGCGGGCATCAAGCTTGGCAAATCAGGAGCTATAATAGTCAATAAGTATTCGCGTTCCTCAGTGGCTAATATCTATGCGACCGGTGATTGCACCAGCCGGCTCGACCTGACGCCGGTGGCGCTGGCCGAAGGAGGGGCGGTCGCGCAGACGTTATTCAACAACAATCCGACCGCGGTCGATTACGAAAATGTGCCGTCGGCGGTTTTCAGCCAGCCGAGTATCGGCACGGTGGGTTTGACCGAAGCCCAGGCGCGGCGCCGATTCAAGAAGGTCGATATCTACAAGAGCAGGTTTAGGCCGCTCAAATCGACGCTGGGCGAGCGGCGCGACGCGGTCTTCATGAAGCTGGTGGTGGATTCGGCGAGCGGCCGGGTGGTCGGATGCCACATGGTCGGGGACGAGGCGGGCGAGATTATCCAGGGGCTGGCGGTGGCGATGCGATGCGGGGCGACCAAGGCGCAATTCGACGCGACGATCGGAATCCATCC